>JAABUL010000312.1_pt1 | contig 65620 bp, 58 predicted proteins | sample 5559151 | NCBI WGS metagenome assembly JAABUL01 (sample SAMN10711876, study PRJNA513368) | rock metagenome | isolation source: Antarctica rocks | place: Antarctica: Victoria Land, Pudding Butte sud
GTCCGAACTGATGGGCCGCAAGACCGTCATCGCCATCGCGCATCGCCTGTCCACCATCGCCCGCATGGACCGTCTGATCGTCATGGACCATGGACGCGTGATCGAGACGGGGTCCCACGCCGAGCTCTTGGCGCGGCGTGGGGTCTATGCCGACCTGTGGCACCGGCAGTCGGGCGGCTTCATCGAGGACGCGGCGTGAACAGCCTCGCGCCCGGGAAACCGGCCGGCGCCATGCGGGGACGACCGTGAACGAGCACCGCCAGCGGCCCAGATGGCGGGAACAAACACCGCATTCGGGCCTTCATTGGGCGAGACCGTCCGGCCCGATCCCACGAGACATCACCGCCATGCCAGAAGCTCCAGCCAAGCCGACGCTGCCTTATTGGCACGTCTATGTCGACGGCGAGGGCGTGAGCCGGCAGGGGAAGTTCGAGCTCTCGATGTTCGAACTGAAAGGCATCAATCCCGAGGTCGCGCCGCAGTGGAACGACAAGATGGGTCCGTCACCGGCCAATGTGACGTTCACGGTGCTGCCCGTCGGCTGGTTCGGGGATTGGCACGAGAACCCGAAGCCGCAGTGGATCGCCATCCTGAGCGGGCGATGGTTCGTCGAGACCATGGACGGCCACCGGGTCGAGATGGGACCGGGCGAGCTGATGATGGGCGAGGACCAGAACACGAAGGAGCGGGACGGCCGCAAGGGCCATACCTCGGGCACGGTCGGCGAGCAGCCCTGCACGATGATGGTCACGGGTCTCGACATCGCCCCCACGGTCGGCAGGCCCGGGCGGTTCCGGTAGATTTGCGGGCGAACCTATCGGATTGGCGATTGACGGACGGCGCCACGCGGGTCTCGGCGTTCGACAGGACCCTTCGGGGCGGTGCAACCGTTGCCGAGCGGGGTCGTTACCCTGCCGCGACCGGCAAACGACCGGTCGCCGTCGGGAACTGCAGCCATGGCGAGCGTCGTCCACAGATCCCCTGTCCTGACGGGACCCGGAAGCGCCAGGACCGCGGCCAAGGCCGAACATTCGATCTCCGCTCTGCGGAACGTCAACCGCTGCGCCGTGCGGCCCACCGATCTCATAGCCCATCAGGGCTATGCTGTGCTGGTGACCAACATCGACGGCCGCATCGACGACGCGGGCATCGAAGGCTTCTTTCTGCATCAGACGCGATTCCTGTCGCGTTTCAGAATCAGGATCAATGATTCGGATCCTAAATTCATCTCGGCCAACGCAGTCGACCATCACTTCGTCACGGCCTATTACCTCGCGCCGACCCCGGCCGGCAACTCGGCCGGACCCAAGCACGACGAGTCCGGTGCCCAGGGTGGCGAGGTCGTCCAGAAAGCCATCGAGCTTCAGGTCAATTCATTCGCGGGCAACGGCCTGCATGTCGACATCATCCTCACCAACCACGCCATGCTCGAGACCGAGGTGACGCTGTCGCTCGACCTCATGGCGGACTTCTCCGACTTCAACGAGTGCCTGGCCGGCAAGCGCCAGCAAACCGGCGTGGTGGAACGTACATTCGAGGCCGGTCACAGCGGCGCTGGAACGCTGCATTTCAAATATCAGCATCCGAAGCTGGATCTGGCGACCGCCATCGCGCTCGGAGGTGCGGATGAGACCACCGATCTCGGGCACGCGCTGGAGCTCCGGGTGAAGCTGCAGCCGCACGCGCCCCGGATCATGTCGCTCGACCTGTCACCCTGGTTCGACGGCACGAGCTATAAGCCGCTCTATGGCCAAGACGGCGTCTTCTCGGACGACGCGCTGCCCACCAAGGCTCGTCGCGATTGGGCCGACGGCTGCATGAGGCTCGAACTCGCCAATCCGGCCGTGCAGGCCGCATGGGATCAGGCCGTATCGGATCTGGCATCGCTGCAGATTCTGGAAGGTCCCTCCTCCGAGCCCTTCATGATCACGGCCGGCATGCCGAACTACACCGGCCTCTTCGGACGGGACGGCTATCTCACGGCGCTGCAGACCGCGGGGCTCAACCCCGCGACGCTGCGTGGCGCACTCGAAGTCGTTAGCAAGTTCAACGCCGAGACCACCGACCATGAGCTCGATGCCGAGCCCGGCAAGGTGCTGCACCAGCGCCAGCTGGGACCGCTGGCCAAACTCGGCCTCTCCCCCTTCCTGCACTACTACGGCGACCAGTCGACGCCCGGCCTCTTCCTGCTCGCGGCCGCAACCGACCTCGCCCACACGGGCGACACCGACTTCTTCCTGTCGCTGAAGCCGAAGCTGCTGGGCACGCTCGATTGGATGCGGGGGAATGCCGACGCGCTCGGATTCTTCCCCTACCAGACACGCTCGAAGCAGGGCGTCAAGAACCAGAGCTGGAAGGATTCCGGCGAGGCCGTGCTGTACCCCGACGGCACGGATGTCGCAGACCCCATCGCCATGGCGGATATTCAGGCGCTCTACTACGCCGGCAAGCAGGCCCTGGGCCTCGCCTTCGCGGTGGCGGGGGACCACGAACTGTCGCAACGGCTGCTCGGCGAGGCCGAGACGCTGAAGCGGCGCTTCAACGACAAGTTCTGGATGCCTGATGAACGCTTCTTCGCCATTGCGCTCGATCCCGACAAGAAGCAGGTCAAGACCATCGCGTCCGATCCAGGCGCCTGCCTGGCCTATGGCATCGCCGATCCCGATAAGGCCGTAGCGGTGGCGGAGCGGCTGATGGCCGAGGACATGTTCAGCGGCTGGGGCATCCGCACGCTGTCGAGCCAGCATCCGGCCTTCAACCCCTTCGCCTACCACCTCGGCACCGTGTGGCCATCGCCCAACGCCGTGACGGCTGCCGGGCTGAAGCGGTTCGGTTTCGACGACGAGATGTTCAGGGTCGCGGAGGGGCTTTTCGCGGCCAGCCAGGTGTTCACGCTCGACCGCTTGCCGGAAGTGTTCGGCGGACATGCCCGCGACGCCCGACACCCGCATCCGGGCCTCTACCCCGGTGCATGTTCGCCTCAAGCCTGGTCTTCGGGTGCTGTCATCCTCCTGGTCGACGCCATGCTGGGCCTGATGGCGCTGGCTCCCAAGAACACGCTCGTGGTCGACCCGGCCCTGCCCGAATGGCTCCCCGAGGTGACGGCCCGCCACATCCAGGTCGGGACGAAGCGCGCGGCGCTGCGCTTCAGCCGCCTCCCTTCGGGCCGCACCGAGGTCGAGGTACTCGACGCGGGCGGCCTCGTCATCGTCAGGCCGGATCTCGCAGGCCTGACCAGGGGACAGGACCGCGCGGCCGCGGCTTTCCGAGCGGCGCTCCGACCCGAACCGGCGACCTTGCTGGGCCACCCTTGAGACCTCGGCGCAGCGTCCGGGCTCCGGACGCGACATCGTCGAGGGGTCGAAGTTAATGTTCCGGTCGGGATCAACTGATGACGTCGCAGATTGACCGCCGACCCTGGAGATACGGCATGGCGAAGATCGCGGTCATTACGGGCGCCGGGGCGGGGGTGGGTCGCGCCACGGCCGACATGTTCGCGAAGGCCGGCTACGACGTCGCGCTCCTGTCCCGCGATCCCGACCGCCTCGAGCGGGCCGCCGACGAGGCGCGGCGGTTCGGGGTGCGCGCCTTGCCGATCCCGACCGATGTGGCCAATGCAGAGGCGGTCGAGGCTGCGGCCGATCGCGTCGAGCGGGACCTCGGGCCCATCGACGTCTGGGTCAATGTCGCCATGGCGACCGTGTTCGCGCCGGTCTCGAAGCTGACCGCGGAGGAGGTGAAACGGGGCACCGAGGTCACCTATCTCGGTCAGGTGCACGGCATGATGTCGGCCCTGAAGCGCATGCGCACCCGCAATCGCGGCACCATCGTCAACGTCGGCTCGGCACTCGCATACCGTTCTGTCCCGCTGCAGTCGATCTACTGCGGCGCGAAGTTCGCCATCCGCGGTTTCACCGATTCGCTGCGTTCCGAAATCATCCACGACAAGCTCGATGTCCACGTCACCATGGTGGACTTGCCGGCCGTCAACACGCCGCAGTTCGATTGGGCGATGAACAAGATGGGCTTCAAAGCCCAGCCCGTGCCGCCGATCTACGAGCCGGAGGTGCCGGCCCGCGCCATCCTGTTCGCCGCCACGCATCGTCGCCGCGAGGTCTGGGTCGGCTTCCCCACCGTGAAGGCCATCTGGGCCAACCGCGTCGCGCCCGCCTGGATCGACAGATATTTGGCCAAGGCCGGCTATACGGGGCAGCTCACCGACACGCCGCTGCCGAAGGACGCTCCCGCCAACCTGTTCGAGCCCGTGCCGGGCGACTACGGCGCCCATGGCCGCTTCGATTCGCGCTCAAGGACCCGCAGTTGGGAGATGTTCACGGACCGGCACCGCGATGGCATCTATCTCGGTGCGGCGACGCTGCTCGGCGTCTACGCCCTGCATCGGCTGGCCAAGCGCTACAAAATCTGATGCTCGATCCCGGCGCTGCCGCCATCACCGGCCCGGATCCGAACGGCGCGGCGAGCCGTTCCCGACGGCGGAGGCCGGCAACGGCCCGTCCGTCCCGCACAGGAGTCGCCGCCGTGATCCGCAACCAGCTCGTCAGGACCCTGACCCGCCTCAGCCTCGTCTGCCTGTTCCCGCCGAGCGGGCTCGACAAGATCATCAATTGGGACGAGGCGATGCAGCAGGCGAAGTCGGGCATTCTGCCCGGCGCGCCGGCGCTGCTCGCGGCCTCCGTCGTGCTCGAGACGCTCGCACCGGTCGCCATCGTGGCGGAGAAGCACGATCGGGAGGCTGCGGCGCTGCTGGCGGCGTTCTGCGCCGTGACGGCCGTCGTGTACCACCAGTTCTGGACCTACGACGACCTCATGGCCAAGCAGAAGAGCGAGGGCCGCGAGCACCTGTGGGAGTTCCTCAAGAATTTCGGCCTCGTCGGCGGCCTGATGTTCGTGGCCCTCGAGCCGAAAGCCCCTCGGTTCGCCGAATCCGCGCAGGGCCCGACTCCGGCCTGAGCGCGCCGGGCGGCGTTCGAAGCTCTGTCGGCTTCGCTCCGCCGAGCCGACCTCGGGAGCGATCACCGCCACGCCGGACGCGGCCTGCCAGCGAGGGCATGGCTTTCTGCTCGCGCGACCGAGGGCGCCTTTTTGCGGTCCGATCGGCCGCGGCCCTGTCGGCGGGGGCGGAAACATCCTATTGTCTTCCCCTGAGGCCGGCTTTGAACCGGCTGGAGGACACCATGTTCATCGAGACCGAACCGACACCCAATCCCGCGACCCTCAAATTCCTGCCCGGCCGGGCCGTGATGCCCGAGGGCACGCTCGACATCCGCGATGCGGCCGCGGCCGAGCGATCGCCGCTCGCCCATGCGCTGTTCTCGATCCGCGGCGTGTCGGGCGTGTTCTACGGCTCGGATTTCGTGTCCGTCACCAAGACTTCGGGCGAGTGGCCGCAGCTGAAGCCCGCCATCCTGGGCGCCATCATGGAGCATTTCACCTCCGGTGCACCCCTGCTCGACGCCGCCCAAGCGGCCGCCGCGACCCAGGTGTCGGACGCCGACGAGTTCTTCGACGCCGAAGACGAGGAGACCGTGGAAACCATCAAGGACCTGATCGAGACGCGTGTTCGCCCGGCCGTGGCGGGTGACGGCGGCGACATCACGTTCAAGGGCTTCCGGGATGGCATCGTCTATCTCAAGATGAAGGGCGCCTGCGCGGGATGCCCGTCCTCGACCGCCACGCTGAAGAGCGGGATCCAGAACCTGCTGACGCATTTCGTGCCGGAAGTTCACGCCGTCGAACAAATCTGATAGGGCGGACGGTATCCGAAGCCCGCGTCCTTCCTGGTGACCGGATCGCGGCCGGCACGAGGATGGATGCTCGGTGATCCTGGCGATCGATACGGCATTGGCCGCCACCTCCGCCTGCCTGCTGGCGCCGGGAAGCCTCAAGCCTCTTTTGGCCGAAACCCTGTTCATGGAGGCCGGCCATGCCGAGGCTCTGTTGCCGCTCATCGATCGCGTGATGGCGCGGGAGCCCGAGGGCTTCGGCGCACTGACGCGGATCGCCGTCACCATCGGCCCGGGGTCGTTCACCGGCATCCGGATCGGCGTGGCGGCGGCGCGTGCCTTCGGCCTCGCGTTCCGCGTGCCGGTGGTCGGTGTGTCGACGCTGGCGGCGCTGGCGGCTCCGGCCCTCGCGGTCGGGGCACGGCCGCCGATCGTGGCGGCCATCGATGCGCGGCACGGCAACGTCTACGTGCAGGGCTTCGGGCCGAGGGGCGAGACCCTGCTGGGTCCGGCCTTGATGTCCGCCGCCGAGGCCGCCCGGTCGCTCGGCTCCCGCCCGTTGAAGCTGATCGGGTCGGGAGGACCGCTCATCGCCAGGGTCGCCCTTGCGCTCGGCATCACCACCGACACGGACGGCTTCCACGCGCTGCCCGACATCGATTTCGTGGCGCGGCTCGGCCTGCTGGCCGATCCCGACCATGCCATCGCGCGCCCGCTCTACCTCAAGTCGCCCGACGCGAAGCCGCCGAGCCCGAGCGGCCTCCTGGCCGCCGTGATGCTCTGAGGTCTGGCCATGTTCGGACGGTCCAAGTCCTGCCACGTCGCCATTCTCGACGGCGACCGCGCCTCCGATTGTGCCCGCCTTCACGCCACCGGTTTCCCGCATCCCTGGGGCGCCCACGATTTCGAGCGCCTGATCGGCGCCGAAACGTCGTTCGGCCATGCCGCGGTCGAGACCCGGAACCCGCTTCACCTCATGGGCTTCGTACTGTCGCGGCGGGCTGCAGACGAGGCCGAGGTCCTGACCGTGGTGGTGGACCCGGCGAACCGCCGCCAGGGGATCGCGGCCCGTCTGATGGCGGCCAACATCGATCTCCTGGTCCGCTATGGCGTCAAGGCCCTCTTCCTCGAAGTCGGCGAGGGCAATGCGGCAGCCCGGCGGCTCTATGCGGGCCTGGGCTTCGTCGAGGTCGGGCGGCGAGACGGTTACTATCGCACGTCGGGTGGAGCCCCGGCGACCGCGCTGACCCTGCGAAGGGCGCTCGGCTGATGGCGGGGCGTCCCATTTTTTACCGGGCGGAGGCGGGTTTTCGTTCGTGTTGTTGCGGTAAAGGGCCTAAGGTGGAAGCTGGAGCGACGGTCCCATGCTCCCGCGCGAGATCATGACGGACAATTATCTTCGACAGCGACCCAGTCCCGACCGCATCGCCGATGCCCGGACAGTCGACCGGGCGGACCACGGCGGCAGTGAGCCGTTGAAGCTCTACATCAAGTCCTTCGGATGCCAGATGAACAGCTACGATGCGGCCCGAATGGCCGACATCATGGCGCCCGAGGGCTATGCCGAAACGTCGCGGATCGAGGACGCCGACCTCGTGGTGCTGAACACGTGCCACATCCGCGAGCGGGCCGCCGAGAAGATCTATTCGGAACTGGGCAAGATCCGCGAGACCAAGGAGGCGGCATCGGGACGCCGGGTGACGCTGGCGGTCGCGGGTTGCGTGGCTCAGGCCGAGGGCGCCGAAATCATCCGCCGACAGAAGGCCGTCGACCTCGTGGTGGGTCCGCAAAGCTATCACCGCCTGCCGGCGCTCGTGCGGCGGGCCAGGGCCGCTGACCCGACCTTCGGATCGCCCGGCGTGGTGGACACCGATTTTCCGGTCGAGAGCAAGTTCGACCACCTCGTGGCGCCGAGCGCCGCCATGACGCGCCGGCGCGGCGCGTCGGCCTTCGTCACGGTGCAGGAAGGCTGCGACAAGTTCTGCACCTTCTGCGTGGTCCCCTACACCCGAGGAGCCGAGACGTCCCGCCCTCCCGAAGCCGTCTCGGCCGAGGTCGAGACGCTGCTCGGGGCCGGGGTGCGGGAGGTGACTCTGCTGGGCCAGAACGTCAACGCCTACCACGGCATCGATGGCTTGGGTGCGACCTGGTCCCTGGCGCGATTGGCCCGGCATCTCGCCGGCTTGCCGGGGCTCGCGCGCGTCCGCTACACGACGAGCCACCCCAACGATATGGACGAGGCCCTGATCGCGGCTCATGCCGAAGTCCCGGCCTTGATGCCGTTCCTGCACCTGCCGGTCCAATCGGGGTCGGACCGCATCCTGCAGGCGATGAACCGCAAGCATTCCGTCGCCCGCTACCTCGACCTCGTGTCGCGGATCAGGCGCGCACGGCCCGATCTGGCCCTGTCGTCGGATTTCATCGTCGGCTTCCCGGGCGAGACCGAGACCGACTTCCGGGACACGTTGGGCCTGGTCGCGAGCGTCGGTTTCGCGTCCAGCTTCGCGTTCAAATATTCGCCGCGGCCCGGCACGCCGGGCGCCGACCTCCCGGGGCAGGTGGAAGACGACATCATGCGCGATCGCCTGCAGCGGCTTCAGGTCCTGCTCGAAGAGCAGCGGCAGGCTTTCAACCGCGCCAAGGTCGGCCACCGGCTCGACGTGCTGTTCGACAAGCCGGGCCGCCATGCGGGCCAGATCGGCGGTCGCACGCCATACCTGCAGGCCATCCACGTCGAGGGAGCCGATAGCCTGATCGGCACGGTACAGCCGGTCGACGTCCTTTCGGTTGGCCCGAACTCGCTCGGAGGCAAGCTTGCCGCGACCGGCAGGCCGGCCGACGCGGCAAGATCCGTCCCCGAGGCCCTTGTCGCGGAGCGGCTGGCATCATGAAGTCGCCCGACCGAAACCCCAGCCTCCGGCGCTCCGTCCGCGACGGATTGCCGTCGGTCGATCATCTGGCCCGCCTCGCCCAAGCTGCGCCCGAGGGCTTTCGTGTCGAGGGGGCCGGGGCGGACCGCAGCGAGGTAACACTGACGTTCAGCGACAACCGGCTGACCTCGCTGGTTCTGGGCCAATACGATCAGAACATCGCCAAGCTGGAGCGACGGCTCAACGTCGTGGCCAATGCCAACGGCAACCACATCGTGGTCAAAGGCGCACCCGAAGCCTGCGACCATGCGCGCCGCGTGCTGGAATCGCTCTACGACCGGGTCGCGCGGGGCGAGCCGATCGCACTCGGCGATGTCGACGGCGCCATCGAGGAAGGGGCGCTGCAGGCCTCGCTGTTCCCCAAGGAAGCCGTCAACGAACGCCTCGTCTTCGACGAGATCCGGACCCGCAAGCGGGGAGCCGTGAAGGCCCGGACGGTCGCCCAGGACCTCTATTTGCGAGCGCTGAAGAAATACGAGCTGGTCTTCGCCGAAGGTCCGGCCGGCACCGGCAAGACCTGGCTCGCGGTCGGCCATGCGGTGTCGCTGCTGGAGCGCGGCGCTGTCGAGCGCCTGATCCTGTCGCGCCCCGCCGTCGAGGCCGGCGAGCGGCTCGGATTCCTCCCCGGCGACATGCGCGAGAAGATCGACCCCTATCTTCGGCCAATCTACGATGCGCTGAACGAATTCATGGACGCCCGCACGGTCGAGCGCAGCATGCAGACCGGCATCATCGAAGTGGCGCCGCTCGCCTTCATGCGCGGCCGCACCCTGACCAACGCCGTGGTTCTGCTCGACGAAGCGCAGAACACCACCGCGATGCAGATGAAGATGATGCTGACCCGGCTCGGCGAGGGCTCGCGCATGATCATCAACGGCGATCCGAGCCAGACCGACTTGCCGCCTGGGCAGAAGTCGGGCCTCAGGGAGGCCGTGTCGCTGCTGTCCGACATCGAGGGTGTCGGCCACGTCGTGTTCCGCGAGGGTGACGTCGTGCGCCATGACCTCGTGCGCCGCATCGTTGCGGCCTATGATCGGGCTGGGCGGCAGGCCTGACGCATGTCTGGATCGCCTTGGATCGGAACCTGCTCGAGTCACCTGACGAGCGACCCTGCCCGACGAGGCGGCTCCGCCTCGTCGGGCAGGCCCTGGGAGGCCCAGAAACCGAACCGATGAGCGTGACTGTCGAACTCACGATCGAGGATCCGTCCTGGACGGCATTGGGCGACCTGCAATGCCTGGTCGAGCGGGCCGTTGCGGCAGCCTTGGCCGAGGCTGGCGTGGCGTCGAGGGGCGGCACGGAATTGTCCTGCCTGTTGTGCGACGACGCGGCCATCCAGGCGCTGAACCTGCTGTGGCGCGGCATCGACAGGCCCACCAACGTGCTGTCGTTTCCGGCCACCGGCCCCGGCGCGGAACGCATGCTCGGCGATATCGTCGTGGCCTACGGCACGGCGTCGCGTGAAGCGCTGGCCGAGAGCAAGGCAATACGGGACCATTTTGCGCATCTCGTGGTCCATGGCACGCTCCACCTCGTGGGGCAGGATCACGAGGCCGAGGCCGAGGCCGAGGTCATGGAGGCGCTGGAAACCCGCGCCATGGCGCGGCTCGGCATGGCCGACCCCTACGCTGGTTCCGTGCCGGAACAAAGGTCCGCGCCGGAACGAAGGCCCGTGCCGGAACAAAGGTCCCTGACGGAACGAGGTGGCGTGCCGGAATCCGACTCGGTGCCGATCGGGGGATCGCCATGAGGGAAGCCGAGCGCGAAGTCGCCGCGAAGCGCGTCAAGGCGTCGAATGCCACGAGGGCTCCGGCCCTGCAGGGTCCGAGCCTCTTCGACCGGTTACGCTTGCTCTTCGGGCTCGGCGCACCCTCGATCCGCGACGACATCGAAGACGCCTTGGAAGACACTGGAGCGGACGCCGTGTTTTCGGTCCAGGAGCGCGCCATGATGCGCAACGTGCTCGGACTGCACGAGGTCAGGGTCGAGGACATCATGGTGCCGCGCGCCGACATCATCGCGGTCGGTTCGCACATGACGCTGGGCGAGGTCCTGGGCGTGTTCCGCGCCGCCGGCCACTCGCGCCTGCCGGTGCATGGCGATACGCTCGACGATCCGCGCGGCATGATCCACATCCGCGACTTCGTCGAAATCCTGGCCGGCCAGACGCCGTCGGACCGCCAGACGTCGACGGCCGGGGATGAGCCGCAACCGCCGCCCTTGGCACTGTCTACCCCCGTGGCCGGCGCCGATGTGACCCGGCCCGTGCTGTTCGTACCGCCGTCCATGCCGGCGCTCGACCTGCTCGTGAAGATGCAGGCCTTGCGGACCCATATGGCGCTGGTGATCGATGAATACGGCGGCACCGACGGGCTGGTGTCGATCGAGGACATCGTCGAGATGATCGTGGGCGACATCGAGGACGAGCACGACGAGGACGAGGCGCCGCTCATCGCGCCGGGGCCGGACGGCACCTTTGTGGCGGATGGTCGCGCCGCTCTCGACGACGTGTCGGCGATGGTCGGAGTCGACCTGACGGCCAGCGACGATGCCGAGGAGATCGATACGCTCGGCGGGCTCGTGACATCGCTCGGCGGGCGCTTGCCGCTGCGCGGCGAGGTGGTGACGGGCCATGAGGATTTCGACTTCGAGATCCTGGACGCCGATCCGCGACGCGTGAAACGCATCCGCATTCGCCCGACCGGCGACCCGCAGCGTGCTCTCGACGGTGGTCGGAGCGCAGCTCCGTCCGAAGCCGTCGATGTGCCGTTGCCTGCACGGCCGCAAGCTCCTGGCGCGGGCGACGCCGGCATGAACGCCGCGCCGACCGGTGCTGGTTCCGGCTGACACATGGGCCTCATGACGATCCGAGACGCCGAACTCGCCCGGTCCGACGGCCGGACTGCCGCGATGCCTTTGAGCCACCGCGTCGTTCTGGCGACCGGTTGGCGGCGCCGCACGATCGCGTTCGTGGCCGGAGCCTGCGGAGCCCTGGCCATGGCACCGGTCGGGTTCTTCCCCGCCACGGCCGTATCGCTCTCTGTCGCGGTCTGGCTGATCGACGGCGCCGAACGCTCGACCACGGGCCGGGACGGGACCCGGCGCCACGTCTGGCCCTCGGTGCGATCGGCCTGGGGCGCGGGCTGGTGGTGGGGTTTCGGCTATTTCGTGGCCGGGCTCTACTGGATCGGGGTGGCTTTCCTGGTCGAACCGGACAAGTTCGCCTGGGCCTTGCCGCTCGGCGTGCTCGGCCTGCCGGCGCTGGCCGCCATCTACATGGGCTTCGCCTTCGCGGCCGCCCGTGCTGCCTGGATGCCGGGCGGGGGCCGCCTGCTCGTTCTGGCGCTGACGCTCGCCACCACCGAATGGCTGCGGGGCATCCTGTTTACCGGGTTTCCCTGGAACGACCTCGGCATGGCGCTCGGCACCAACCTGGTGCTGGCCCAATCGGCCAGCGTGGTCGGGCTGCATGGCCTAACCGCTCTGGCGGTCCTGATCTTCGCGGCTCCTGCCACATTGGCCGACCGGCGGGACGCGGGCGTCGACGAGCGTCGGGGGCGCTCCGCCTTGCTGCCGGTTCTCCTCGCGTCCCTGGCTCTCGTCGGCATGGCCGGGTTCGGCGCGGCGCGACTGGCCTCGGGTCACGTCGGGCCCGTGCCGGGCGTGAAGCTGCGAATCATGCAGCCCGACGTCTTCGGCAACGGCGAGTTCACCTATGAAAACAGGGACGCGCTGCTCAAGAAATATCTGGCTCTGTCGGACCAGGCCACCTCGCCCGACAGGTCTGGCCTCGCCGACGTCACGCACCTGATCTGGCCCGAAAGCCCGTTCCCCTTCATCCTGTCGCGCGATCCCGACGCGCTCGCGGCGATCGCGGCGGCGCTGCCGAGGGATGGGGTGCTGATCACCGGGGCGGCCCGCGTCGACGGCAAGCCCGGTTCCCGGTCCGATCCGCCGCATTATTACAATTCCATCCAGGTGATCGGCAAGGACGGCGCGGTCGGCGACACCTACGACAAGGTGCACCTCGTCCCATTCGGCGAGTACACGCCTTTCGCGTCATTGATGGACCGCTTGGGGATCTCCCAGTTCGTGCCGATCCCCGGCGGCTTCAGTTTCGGGGCTCGTCACCGGCTGCTGCATGTTCCGGGCTTGCCCCCCATCGTCCCCGTGGTCTGCTACGAAGCGATCTTCTCCGGCGACGTCGTCCCGCAAACATCGGCGGCGCTTCAGCAGGGCGCCATTCTCAACGTGTCGGACGATGGCTGGTTCGGCCGAACGGCCGGCCCCTATCAGCATCTGGCCCAGGCCCGGCTGCGCGCCATCGAACAAGGTTTGCCACTGATCAGGGCTGCCAACACGGGTGTATCGGCCATCATAGATCCGTACGGCCGCATCCTTGAACAAATGCCGCTTGGCCAGGCCGGCGTTGTCGATGGACTTTTACCCAGAAACATCGCGCCGACAGTTTTCGCTAAGCTCGATTGGATCATTCCACCGTCGATCGCCTGTCTGCTGTTGACCACCGTTTTGCTGGTGCGATACGGGAACCACCGGCGTCGCAAGCGGATGGCGTGAGCGGCCGAGATGGACAGCCAGAGCTGTGCATCCGCCGGTGCGGCCCCTCGCGGGCGCGGTCGTCCTCGAACGAACGGTGGTCATTTGTCCGGAGCTGAACCCTTGAAGAAGAGCCCCAACCCCATCGACAAGCATGTGGGAAGCCGCGTCCGCATGCGCCGTGTCCTGATCGGGATGAGCCAGGAGCGCCTCGGCGGCGCTCTCGGGCTGACATTCCAGCAAGTGCAGAAGTACGAGAAAGGGACCAACCGCATCGGCGCCAGCCGTCTCCAGCAGATCGCGGGCGTGCTCAACGTGCCGCCGGCCTTCTTCTTCGAGGATATGCCGGTCCTCGACGGCCCAGGCCAATCGAGTTTCGCCGACGAAGGTGCCGGGTTCGTGGTGGACTTCCTGTCAACGTCCGAGGGCCTGCTGCTCAACAAGGCCTTCGTACGGATCAAGGAAGCGCGGGTCCGAAAGAAGATCATCGATCTCGTGACCGCCCTGGCGCAAGAGGACGCTGCGACTCCGCCGATCGTGGGCGGCGGACCCGCGAAGGCCGGGGACGACCGAACCGCGTCTTGAGCAGCCCCGAGAGGGCCTTTGCCGCGATGGCGGGTCTGCCGCGTCGATGCGGTCGCGTCCGTCTTGCATTCACGTCACCATCGTTCTGTTTACCGAACGAAACCGAGCATATCGCTTGACGAAACGAACGACCCCCGCGTAAGACGCCCGCGGCGAAGCTTTTCGAGCGCCTGTCGGAGCCGCGGCTGAGAGCTGCCCCGATCGGTTCGATCCATTGGAGGCGCGGCGTGATTCGGCCGAATTATCTCTTCACGAGCGAGTCGGTATCGGAAGGCCACCCCGACAAGGTCTGTGACCGCATCTCCGACGAGGTCGTCGATCTGTTCTTCCGGGAAGGCGCCACGGCGGGGCTCGATCCCTACCAGATCCGGGTCGCCTGCGAGACGCTGGCCACGACCAACCGGGTCGTGATCGCCGGTGAAGTCCGCGGTCCCGCCATCGATTTCGGGGCGATCGAGGCGGCCGCGCGCGGCGCCATCAAGGACATCGGATACGAGCAGGACGGGTTCCACTGGGAGACTGCCAAAGTCGAGATCCTGCTGCACGCGCAGTCGGCCGACATCGCGGCCGGCGTCGATCAGGCCGGCAACAAGGAAGAGGGTGCCGGCGACCAGGGCATCATGTTCGGCTATGCCTGCAAGGAGACGCCGGAGCTGATGCCGGCGCCGATCTATTACGCCCACCGCATCCTCCACAATCTGTCGGACGCGCGCCGCTCGGGCGAGGAGGGCGGCCTCGGTCCCGACGCCAAGAGCCAGGTGACGGTCCGCTACGAGGATGGCAAGCCCGTCAAGGCCACCCAGATCGTGGTGTCGCACCAGCACACCGACGAGGCCCTGAGCTCCGATGATATTCGCGCCATGATCGAGCCCTATGTGGCGCGAGCGCTGCCCGACGACTGGATCGACCGCGACACCGTCTGGCACGTCAACCCGACCGGCAAGTTCTTCATCGGCGGCCCGGACGGCGACTGTGGCCTCACGGGCCGCAAGATCATCGTCGACACCTATGGCGGGGCCGCGCCCCACGGTGGTGGCGCTTTTTCGGGCAAGGACCCCACCAAGGTCGACCGCTCGGCCGCCTATGCGGCCCGCTACCTCGCCAAGAACGTGGTGTCGTCCGGCCTCGCCGATCGCTGCACGATCCAGCTCAGCTACGCGATCGGCGTGGCGGACCCGCTGTCGATCTACGCCGACCTGCATGACACCGGCCAGGTCGACCCGGACAGGCTCGAGAAGGTGCTGATGCAGGTGATGCGCCTGTCGCCGCGCGGCATCCGCGAGCACCTGAAACTCAACCGCCCGATCTACGCCCGGACCTCGGCTTACGGCCATTTCGGCCGCCGGCCGGAGGGGGACGGCGGCTTCTCATGGGAAGCCATCGACCTCGCCGAGACCCTGCGTGGCCATTTCGCCTGACGCGGAAGCGGCGGAGCCGGACGAGGCCCCGCCCGGCACCGGGTTTGACACGTCGGCCCTGTGGCGCTCCGGTGTTCTGCATGGGCGACGGGCAGGACGGCCGCTGCGCAAGGAGCAGCGCTCCCGCATGGCGCGCGACCTCCCGGGGCTGCAGGTCGATCTCGTGGCACTCGCCGACCCGCACTCGCTGTTCGGGACCTCCCCCTCGGGGCTGCGGCTGGAGATCGGCTTCGGGGGTGGCGAGCACCTCGCTCGGGAGGCCGAACGCTGTCCCGGCGTCGGGTTCATCGGTTGCGAGCCGTTCGTGAACGGCGTCGCCAAGATGGTCGAGCAGGTCGAGGCTCTGCACCTCGCCAATGTGAGGCTCCACGCCGGGGACGCCGGCGAAGTGCTGGACCGCCTGCCACCGGCCTGCCTCGACGGGGTCGACGTCTTCTACCCCGATCCTTGGCCCAAGCGTCGGCAGCGCAAGCGCCGTTTGCTGTCGGAGGGGACCCTCGACCGGCTCGCCCGCGTGCTGCGCGGCGGCGCCCGCTTTCGCTTCGCCACCGACATCGACGATTATTCCGGCTGGGTGCTGGCTCGCATCCTGCGGTCGCCGCACTTCACATGGGACGCGCGCGCCGCCCGCGACTGGTGCCGGCCCTGGGACGGCTGGCCGTCGACCCGCTACGAAGCCAAGGCACTCCGCGAGGGGCGGCGGCCGGTGTACCTGACCTTCGTGCGCTCGGCCGACGGGTCGACCTGAATTCGAACGAAATGTCGGCAACGCGAGGCTGGGCGGGCCAGACTTGGTTCATGAAAGGGGTCACTGCAAGAGCGCGGAGAGTCTCTTTCCCGCTCGTTATGCTTTCCGGATCGGTGCTGGGGTGTCCAACGGGTCCAATCTGCGCTCCCGAGTTCACGATCCGGCCTTCCGTTGCATCTGGGAAACGACGTCGGCGAGCTGATCGAAGCCGGAGCCAACGCCCATTTCGTAACCAAAGCCGAGGTGTTGATTCTTCATGGCTACGGAAGCGAAGAGCGTGTGGATCGAAAGCCTGGTTTTTTGACCGTGCTTTTCGAAGGTGACGGTGATCAGCATCTTCTCGGCACCGGGCGCCTCAAAACCATTATCGTAAACGATCTTCGAATTCGGCTCGATTTCACGGTAGACGCCGCCAAATGGTGGCTGTTGGACACCATCGGCTCCGGTCATGGCGAAGCGAAACCGACCGCCCACGCGGAAATCCATTTCGCAAAGCGTCAGCGGCCAGCCCTTGGGGCCGAACCACTTCGAAACGTACTCAGGCTTGCTATGGGCTTCGAACAGAAGCGCGGCCGGGGCATCAAACTCGCGAGTGATCGTGAGTTCGCGCTGAGCTTCGGACTCGATACCTGTATCAGTGAATGTCATTTGGAATTCCTTCCCTTCAGTTCCTGAACCAGCAGGTCAAGTTGGTCTAAGCTTTCGGACCAAAAACCACGATAGTCGCCCAGCCACTTTGCTGCCTCGCCGAGCGGTGCTGGATTGAGTCGTACTGGCCGAAAGTGAGCGGATCGACCTCGCGTCACCAGTCCAGCACCCTCGAGTACTTTCAGGTGCTTGGAGATCGTGGGCTGTCGCAATGCCGACGGCTCAACAAGTTCATTCACAGTCGCCTCCCCGAGCGAGAGGCGCGCCAGGATCGCGCGCCTTGTCGGGTCGGCAAGGGCCCCGAAAACGCGGTCGAGCTGTTGCATTGACGAGTGCATCATATATCCAATTGGCTATATAACCAATGGGATATATTTGTTTCCAAGGATGATGTCAACGCCCTCCTGGCGGAGGCCGCACCGGTGCAGACCCGCTTGCCCGATATGCAGCCACACGCGACGTTGGCTGACGCTTGCTGTACGATATCCGGTTTAGGGCCGCTTGGAGTAGCTTCCCTACGTCCGACTACCCTGATGTCGGGCCGTGAACAGTCTCGCCATGCTCTAGCATGGACACGAACTCGGAAATGCGCCGTGCGCGGGTTTCTGGCTTCTTCACCGAACCGACACGATACAGAATCGCGTACCGGTTGGCGCCTTTAAGCGTCCTAAAGAAAGCTCCAGCAGCAGGAGAGTGATCAAGCGCAGCTTGTAAGTCGGGTGGCACCTCGGCTCGGCTCGCCGGGGCATAGGCCGCGGCCCACCGGCCGTCCGCTTTGGCTGCTTCGATCTCAGCCAGCCCGGCCGGTTTGATGCGTCCTGCCTCGATCAGCTCCAGCGCGCGAGCGCGGTTCACCTCCGACCACTTACTCCCGCGCTTGCGCGGCGTGAACCGGACGACCCAACTCGCCTCGTCGTATTTATCGAGTTGCCCATCAATCCAACCGTGACACAAAGCGGTATCGATCGCCCCTGCTTTGGTCACGCTCGCGAGGCCGGAACCCTTCTTCGCAAGCCTCAGCCACAACCCCTTGCTCTCCTGCGGCTCCACCGCCAACCATTCTTCAAAGGCGACTTGGTCCTCGAACAGCAAGATCGGCAGGCCTTTCCAGAATTCGGCGTCGTTGGTTTGCATGAAGAGGTCGTGCCTCCAATTTCAAAGCGTGTCGAGTATGGCCGTGAATGCACGTAATTGGCGACGGCCCAATCGCTCTTGGTCGGCAAAGTTTGGGCGAATCCGGTCCCGGATGCGTATCACGCAGCCCTGACGATCACGCCTGGGAAATAGCATGGAACCCCGCATGGCACATCGATGAGCACGGCCTCGTTACATTTGCGATCTGATCTCCATTGACCTCCGCTTTCCAGCCTGAACGCCGGGAAGCGGACGGACCGGAGCCCGCCACTTGTCGACGTTCGCCCATTCGTTCGGTCTTAGCCTACGCAAATTTCACTTTCGTGCAGTGACCCCTGAAACCGCGAACCGATGCAGGCCCGGACCGTGCGCCTTGAGCCAGCGTTCGGCTGCGTCCATCTCGGGCGCCAGGTGCCGGGTCAACGACCAGAACGCGTCGGAATGGTCGAGGTGGACGAGATGGGCAACCTCGTGGGCCGCGAGGTAGTCGAGCACGCGGGGTGGGGCCAGGACGAGCCGCCAGGAGAAGTTCAACGTGCCGCGCGAAGAACAGGAGCCCCAGCGGCTGCGCGTGTCGCGCAGCGTGAGGCGGCCAACCGTTCTGCCGACCGCAGACGCGTGCCGCCCGACGGCGGACGCGAGGTCGCGGCGCGCCTCGTCGATCAGAAAGCCATGAACCGCGGCGGCCGGATCGGCCTCGCGCGATGCAACCCGCAGCACCGGTGAACCGTCGGCAGTGGTGCCCGGCTGGACGCGCCGCAGGACGGTGCGGTCCAGCACGATACGGTGCTCCACACCCCGCAACGGCACCGAGGTCCCGGGGACGAGCGGGATGCGGCCCGGCAACGCGCCGAGCCTTGTCCCGATCCATTCGGCATGCCGCTCGGCGAAGGCCAGCGCCGTCTTGAGCGAGGCCCGCGGTGGCATGGTCAGGACGGCTTCATGGCTGGCGGCCCTGACCCGCAAGGTGAAGCGGCGGGCGGAAGCGACGCGCTTCACCATGACCCGATGCGTCACGCCCCCATGAACCACCTCGAGAGCCGGCCGGGTCGGACCATCGAGGGCGGGGGAACGAATCGTCGACGGCATCGGTGGAGCTTAAGTCAGCCTCCGCGGGCCGTCCACGCCCACGGAATCGCTTACGCCGCCGCGGCGTGCTCCACGGTTTCGACACGCCGGGTAAAGGCGACGATGCGGGGCACGATCTCGCTTCGGTAGCGCGAGCCGTTGAAAACGCCATAATGGCCGACGCCGGGCTGCAGGTAATGGAGCTTGAGATCGTCGGGCAGATTGCGGCAGAGCGTGTGGGCGGCATTGGTCTGGCCGACGCCCGAGATGTCGTCCCGCTCGCCCTCCACCGTCATGAGCCCGGTACGGCGGATGTCGCCGAGATCGATCCGCTCTCCGGCGTACACGAACTCGCCCTTGGGCAGCGATTGCCGCACGAACACCTGCTCGATGGTCTGCATGTAATATTCGGCCGTCAGGTCCATCACGGCCAGGTATTCGTCGTAGAACTCGCGATGCTTCTCGGCAGGTTCGCCGTCGCCCGAGACCAGATGGTGGAACATGTCGGCATGGGCCTGGACGTGCCGGTCCATGTTCATGACCATGAAGCCCGAGAGCTGAAGGTAACCCGGGTAGACCTCGCGCCCCGTGCCCGGATAGGGGAACGGCACGGTCGCGAGGCAGTTCCGACGGAACCACTCGGTGCCGCGCTGCTCGGCCATTTGGTTCACGGCCGTCGGGCTGCAGCGCGTGTCGATGGGGCCGCCCATCAGCGTCATCGAGGCCGGGTGCCGGGCGTCGCCTGCCGCCTCCATATGGGCCACCGCGATGATGAGCGGGACCGCAGGCTGGCAGACGCCGAGCGTATGGACCGGAACGCCGTCCTGAACCAGGAAGCGCATCATGCGGATCAGATAATCGATGTAGTCGTCGAGATCGAACTTTCCCAATGCCGCCGGCACCATGCGGGCATCGGACCAGTCGGTGACGAAGACGTCGAAATGCGGCAGCAGGGCTTCGACGGTGCCGCGCAGCAGCGTCGCATAGTGCCCCGACATGGGCGCCACGACCAGCATCCTCGATCTGGGGGCCAGGCCCGCATCGTCGTGCTTGACGAAATGCAGTAGCTTGCAGAACGGCAGCTCCCACACCACCGTCTCGGTGACGGGCAGGCTGTTGCCCTCGACCGTGGTTTGATCCAGTCCGAACACCGGCTTGCCGTAGCGGCGCGTCATGCGCTCGAAGAGCTCGGCCGAGGCCGCGGCATTGCGGCCGAACGGGGTATAGCTCCAGGGATTGAGGGGGTTCTTGAAGAAGAGCCGCGTCGCATCCGACATGGCGCGCGCCGGCGCCAGGGCGAGATGCGTCATCTCGAAAGCGGGATAGGAGATCTTCATCGGCCCTGCTTGCACAATCGGATCGGAACTCGTCGAGGCGGGTGGCCCGCTTGCGCGAGCCGGTTTCACACCGCTTGGACATAGGCCTTGGCGCGAAGCACGACAACGGCTGCAGGCCAGTTGGGACGAATCCGGACAGAGCGGTCAGTCACTCGCCCATCTGCAGCAGCGTCCCGGCCACGCGGGATTGGCGCACGAACCACAGGAAGGCCGCCGTGCTCGCGGCGAACAGGACGGCGTTGATGAGGAGGGCGTGCCACATCAGGTCGGCGCGGAAGACGTGGTCGTTGAGCGCCGCCCGCAGCCCCTCGAACACATAGGTGGGCGGCAGCGCCCAGGACACGGCCTGCAACCAGGCCGGCAGCACGCCGACCGGATAGTACACGCAACAGAGCGGCAGCAGCAGGAACATGAAGCTCCAGGCCAGTTCCTCGGCCCCGAGCCCGTGGCGCAGCAAGAACCCCGAGACCAGGAGGCCGATGCTCCAGCTCGTGAGCACGAGATTGGTGAAGAAGGCCCCGAGCGCGAGCCCCAGCGTCCACAGGTTGAAGCCGAAGAACCACACCGCGAGCCCGGTGACCGGCACCACCCCGATGGCGAGCCGTATGAGGCTCATGACGATCAGCGACGCCACGAATTCGAGCGGGCGCAGCGGACTCATGAACAGGTTGCCGACATTGCGCGAGTGCATCTCCTCCAGGAATGACAGCGAGAAGCCGAGCTGCCCGCGGAACAGCACGTCCCACAGCATCACGGCGCCGATGAGCGTCCCGGCCCCGACCGCGAGCCGGCCCGTGTTGCCGCCGGCGGCAGCCGCGCTGCCGACGAAGCGCTGGATGAAGCCCCAGGTGACGAGTTGCACGGTCGGCCAATACAGCAGGTCGAGCAGCCTCGGCCAGGACGAGCGCAGCAGGTAGGAATAGCGCGTCACCATGGCGGCGACGCGGGCGGGCGAGAAGGCGAGACGCTCGGACATCATCAGGCGGCCGTCTCCTTCTCCAATCGCGCGGGGCCGTCGCCCGTGCCAGGGCTCCCGCGGAAATGCCCGCTTCACGTCATGGGCCTGTGTCAGAACTGAAAGCCGACCCCCTCGAAGCGGGCATTTCCGTGGGGACCCCGCGGGCCACGTCGAGGAACACGTCCTCGAGCGTCCTGCGGTCGAAGCGGCGCAGCAGTTCGGCGGGCGAGCCATCGGCTTCCAGGCGTCCCGCCTTGAGCATGACGACGCGGTCGCAGAGCCGTTCGACCTCGGCCATGTTGTGGGAGGCCAGCAGGATCGTGGCACCGCGGTCGCGGCGATAGTCCTCGATCATGGTGCGGACCCAGTCGGCCGTGTCGGGGTCGAGCGAGGCCGTGGGCTCGTCGAGGAGCAGCACCTCGGGGCGGTTGAGCAGCGCCTTGGCGAGCGCCACCCTGGTCTTCTGCCCGGCCGACAGGCGGCCCGCCGGCCGATCGAGGAACGTGTCCAGCGCCAGTTGTCGGCCGAGGTCGGCCATGCGGGCGTGGCGGTCCGGAATGCCGTAGAGGCGCGCGAAGATGTCGAGGTTCTGCCGGACCGTCAGCCGATGCGGCATGTCGACATAGGGGCTCTCGAAGTTCATGCGGCCGAGCACGCGATGGCGGTCGGTCGCCATGTCGGCGCCCAGCACCTCGGCCCGACCGGACGTCGGAAGGATGAGCCCCATGATCATGCCGATCGTGGTGGTCTTGCCGGCGCCGTTGCCGCCGAGGAGCCCGCAGATCGAGCCCGGCTCGATCGTCAGGGTGAGGCCGTCGACCGCGGCTGCACCGTTGTAGACCTTCGTCAGCTGGCGCAGCGCGATGGCGGGCCGCGAGGCCCGGGTCGTGGACGGGCGCGCGGCGGACGGGCGCGTGCCAGATGCCGCGGTGGGGGCCGGTGGGGCTGGGATCGCATTCATATCGCCGGCCTTATAGACGAGATGGCGCCGGGTGCCGAACCGAAACGCCTGTCGGCATCGGTGGGCAAAAGCGCGCGGACACACCGAGGCGTGACGGATCCGGCTATAAGCGCCGCTGCGGCGGCCGCGGGCGGCGGCCACTGGAGTCAGCGTTCCTCATGCCCGACCTGACCGCCATCGACCTCGGCAGACCCGCCCGGCGGCTGCGGGTCAACACCCTGTCGCGCCTGCGCTGGCTGGCGTTGACCGGGCAGGCCACGGCCGTGCTGTTCACGCGCTACGCCCTCGGCTTTCCGCTACCCATCGGCTGGTGCCTCCTCGTGATCGGCCTTTCTGCCGTCGTCAACATCGGGCTGCGGCTGGGGCTGCCCGTGACCCATCGCCTGGAGGACCGCCCCGCGACCCTGCTGCTCGGCTACGACCTCGTGCAACTGTCGGCCCTGCTGTTCCTGACGGGCGGGCTTGAGAACCCGTTCTCCATGCTGTTCCTGGCCCCGGTGATGATCTCGGCGGCCTCGCTGTCGCCGATGCGGACCCTGTTCCTGGGTGGCCTGACCGTGGCGGCGGCGAGCCTGCTGGTGCGCTGGCATCTGCCCCTGCCGTGGCATCCGGGCGAGGAGATGCGTCTGCCCTTCCTGTTCAGCGCCGGCATCTGGTGCGCCGTGGTGCTCGGCGTCGGGTTCATCGGCGTCTACGCGTCGCGCGTCGCCGAGGAGGCGCGGCAGCTCTCGGACGCCCTGGTCGCGACCGAACTCGTGCTGGCGCGGGAGCAGCATCTGACGCAGCTCGACGGACTCGCGGCCGCGGCCGCCCACGAACTCGGGACGCCGCTCGCCACCATCACGCTGGTGCTGAAGGAGACGCTCGGCGTCCTGGCCAAGGCGGGCGCCACGATCGAGGTCCGCACGATCGCCGACGACATCCGGCTGCTCGATCAGGAGGCCAAACGGTGCCGCGCCATCCTGGCCAAGTTGACGTCGCTCGGCACCGAAGCCGCGGGGCCGCTCGAGGATATGAGCCTCAGCCATCTGCTCGAGGATGTGGTCGGGCCGCAGCGCAATTTCGGCGTCACCGTCACGGTCACGCCGCAGGGCGCCGACGCCGAGCCGTTCTGCACCCGCAATCCGGGCATTCTCTACGGGCTCGGCAACCTCGTCGAGAACGCGGTGGATTTCGCCCGGCACGCGGTGCAGGTCGACGCCCGCTGGACGCGCGACCGGGTCACGGTGACGATCAACGACGATGGACCCGGCTTCGCGGCCGACATCGTGTCGCGGCTTGGCGAACCCTATGTGACGAGCCGAGGGTCCGGGCGCCGGGCCAAGTCCGAAGCGGGGTCGGGGCTGGGCCTCGGCCTGTTCATCGCCAAGACCCTCCTGGAGCGCTCGGGTGCGGTCGTCACGACGTCCAACGCATCCACGCCGCACACCGGCGCGGTCGTCACCGTCTCCTGGTCCCGCTCCAGCTTCGAACGCGACACCAAGCGCGGCGGGACGGGCGTGAGCCCCCGCTCCCCTGTTCTGTTCTGATCTCCGCATTACATAGAACGCGACACGGCCGGACGACATCGGAGTGGCGTCGCGTGGAACGCGGTCGAGCCGAACGTCGTCCGCGCCCCTGGGAGGTCGCGGCAGGGTGGTCCGTCGCGGCACGGTGAGGGATCAAGCATGAGTCTGCAAAGCACGTCCGGTGCGGGATCGGAGCGCCTCCACGGCGACGGGTCGCTGTTGATCGTCGATGACGACAAGCCCTTCCTGACGCGCCTATCGCGCGCCATGGAGAGCCGGGGCTTCCAGGTGGAAGCGGCCGAGTCGGTGGCCGAGGGCCTGAGTGCCATCGAGCATCGCGCGCCCGCCTATGCGATCATCGACATGCGGCTCGCCGACGGCAACGGCCTCGATATCATGTCCGAGCTGAAGGCCAGGCGGCCGGATGCCCGCGCCATCATCCTGACCGGCTACGGCAACATCGTCACGGCCGTCACGGCGGTGAAGCTCGGGGCCTTCGACTACCTAGCGAAGCCGGCCGACGCCGACGAGATCTACGGCGCCCTGATGGCGACCCGCCACGACAAGGCGGAAGTCCCCGAAAATCCCATGTCGGCCGATCGTGTGCGGTGGGAGCACATCCAGCGCATCTACGAACTCTGCAGCCGCAACGTTTCGGAGACGGCGCGCCGGCTCAACATGCATCGCCGCACCCTGCAGCGTATCCTGGCCAAGCGCGCCCCGCGCTGAGCGTTCGACCACGGGGGGCGGAAGCTCGCGGTTCGCCGTCATGAACCGCCAGGTGCGGAGCCCGCACGGTAGCGTTCCGCCTCGATCCCGTGCGGCAGTCCCGCCTCGCGGAGCGCCATCCAGACCTCGTCGGTGAGCGGCACGCCCTGCGCGAGCCGTTGCGCGCGCGACAGGCGTTCGGGCTCGCCGGGCAGCAGCGTGGTGCCGTCGGGATCGGCCGGACGGGCCGACGCGACGAAATCGAGGTAGGCCCGCGTCTCGGCCGCGAAGCCGTCCGCGGAGCCGAACAGCGCCGGAGTCATGTAGATCGACAGCATGCCGTTGCAGAAGCGCTTCGGCGGCGGCCCGGCGCAGCCCGAGCCCGTGAGGGCGCCGGCCAGCAGTTCGCACATCAGGGCGAGGCCCGAGCCCTTGTGCTCGCCGAAGGCGCGGATCGCCCCGAGGCCCCGGTCGCGCACGCCCGATCCGTGCAGCGGGCCGTAGAGCGTCGCGGGGTCCTGGCTCAGCTGCCCGTCGGGCGCGATGAGGCTGCCCGGAGGCAGGGGCTTGCCGCCCTGGGACGCCACCAGCACCTTGCCTTCCGCGACCAGCGAGGTCGCGAAGTCGAGCACCACCGGCGGCCCGCCCGGCACCGGTACCGCGGCAGCGAAAGGCGCCGTCGAGAAGCGTCGCTCGACCGCCCCGAACGGCGCCACCAGCAGGCTGCCCGACACGTTGACGAAATGCACCGACACGAGGCCGGCCTCGGCCGCCTGCTCGGCCCATTCGCCGATGCGCCCGAGATGGCCCGCATGGCGCAGCGCCACGATCGCGACCCCGTGCTGCGCCGCCTTGGCGATGCCGAGCTCCACCGCGAAAGGCCCGGCCGTCTGGCCGAACCCGAAATGCGCGTCGACGAGCGCGAAGCTGCCGCTGTCGCTCACGAGCTCGGGCGCCCGGTCGGCCTTGACGGTCCCGTCCCGCAGCCAGCCGAGGTAGCGCGGCACCCGGATCACTCCGTGGCTGTCGTGGCCCGCGAGGTTGGCGGCCACGAGATAGCGCCCGATCCGCGCGGCCTCGGCCTCGGAACAGCCCTCGCCCAGGAACACGTCCCGGACGAAGGCCTGCAGGCGCGCGGCGGCGATCAGCATGGGGTTCCCTCGTGTGTGTTGGCCGAGCGAGCGTAGCGGGCGGCCCCCCCGATTCCGGCGAAGCCATGAAGGCGCTCGGCCAAAGAGCGCATGCTGACATCGCCCTTGTTGAGGATCTGACTGGCCCCCTGGAGGCGGCGTCGATCCTCGCGGGAGAGGTCGAGCGCCGTGAGGACGATCACCGGGATATCGGTGCATTCCGACCTCCCCCGCATGCGCTTCAGGAACTCGAAGCCGTCCATCACAGGCATCGTGAGGTCCAGTAGCACCATGCCCGGCGTGTGCGACTCCAATTGCGTTAGGGCGTCGAGCCCGTTCTCGGCCTCCGCCACCGACCATCCGTCTCGCTCAAGGCTGGCGCGAATGCGGGCCCTGGCGTCGACGTCATCGTCGATGATCAGCACGTCAGTCGCGGGGGGTCGAAAGCGGTCCATGACGGCTTTGAATCGGTCCCACCGGACGGGCTTGAGCACATAATCGGCCGCCCCAAGCGAGACGGCCAGGGCTCGCTGCTCGACGAAGGTCACCATGACGACGGGGGTGCCGGCGAGCACTTCGTCTTCCTTGAGGGCGCTCAACACCGACCATCCATCCACGCCCGGCATCATCACGTCGAGGAGGATCGCGCGAGGCCTCAAGTCACGGGCCATCGTCAGTCCGGTCTCGCCGTCCGCGGCGGTACGGGCGCGAAAGCCTTCGCGATTGAGGAAGCGCGTCATCAGCGCACGCTGATCCGCATCGTCGTCGATGACCAGGACGAGGTCGCCATCGTCGTCCTGGAACTCACCCGCATTGTCGGGATTGTGAGCCATCGGCGGAGAGAAGGTCGAGGGGAGGTCGAAGGTGAAGCTACTGCCCTGGCTCGGCACGCTCTCGACCGTCATGGCGCCACCGAGCAGGTCGGCGAAAGCCTTGGTCAGGGACAGCCCCAAGCCCGTGCCGCCGAACCGCCGGGTCGTTGAGGCGTCCGCCTGCTGAAAACGTTGGAACAGCTTGGCGAGTTGCTCCTCGGTCATTCCGATCCCCGTGTCCGAGACGCGGAACTTCACAAGGCCGCCTTGGGGCCGAGCCTCGCGCGAAACCGTGAGCGTGATCGTGCCGCCATTCGTGAACTTCGCGGCGTTGCTGAGCAGGTTGAGCAGCACCTGCTTGACCTTCGTCAGGTCAGAGTTCATTTCGCCTAGGCCCGGGTTAAGCTGGAGGTCGAGCCGGTTGCCCTTGTTGGCGATCAGGCTGTGCACCGTGGTCGCTAGTTCCCGCACCATCGGTTCGATTTCGAACGTCTCGGCGTAAACGTCCATCTTGCCGCTCTCGACCTTGCTGAGGTCGAGCACGTCGTTGATCAGGCCGAGCAGATGACGGGCGTTACTCTCGACCTTTCGCATGTCGGCGGCCAGATCCTTTGACTCGCAACCATCGGCGATCTCCTCGGCCATCATCTCGCTGTAGCCGATGATGGCTGACAGCGGGGTCCGCAGTTCGTGGCTCATGTTAGCCAGGAAGGTACTCTTGGCGAGGTTGGCCTCCAACGCCTCGTCCCGTGCGAGCTGGAGCGTCTGCTCGAACTCGCGGCGTTCCGTGACGTCTTCGTGAACTCCGACCCATTCACGGATGGCACCGTCCGCATCGAGCAAAGGGACGGCGCGAACAGAGAAGAGGCGATACTCCCCGTCATGGCGGCGAACGCGGTGCTCGAAGAGAAAGGTATGGCGGCCGGCCACGGCTTCGTGCCAGGCGACGATGGTCGGCTCGACCTCCTCGGGATGGATCGCCTTGGACCAGCCAAATCCCTCGTACTCGGCCTGGGACTGGCCGGTGAACTTCGACCAGTCAGGTTGCCGTCCCCGCATCTCGCCGCTGGCGTCGTTGGTCCAAATAACGTCGCCGACCGCCTCAGCGGCCGCGCGGAAGCGTTCCTCGCTGGCCCGCAGGGCGACTTGCGTGCGCTGCTGATCCAACGACGACGCGAGCATGGCCAGGAACAGGATCAGGAAGGTCGTTCCCGCCACGTAGAGGGCGAGGTTCTGCTGCCCCACGGCCATCGTCCCTACATCCGGCATTGTGCCGTGCAGGTCATCGCTGAATGTGGCGGCGGCCATACCGACGTAGTGCATGCCGGCCACGGCTAATCCCATGACGCCGGCCGCTAGCAGCTTCTGCCAGACGTCGTTCTGTCGGAAGGTGAGCCACAGGGCGGCCGTCGCAGCGGTGACGGCTATAAGCACCGACCCCGCGACGATGGGGAGGCTGTAGATCAGGCTGCCTGGCATGCGCATTGCTGCCATACCCGTGTAGTGCATCGCCGCGACACCCAGGCCCATTGAGGGCCCGCTCACAAGCACGTCCCGAGGACGCGCATCCCGACGACTGACCCACGCGAAAGCTGCTCCGGTCGCACCGACCGCGATCAGGAAAGAAACGACCGTGAGTCCCACCCCGTATGTCACGGGCATCGCCACGTCGAAGGCGAGCATGCCGACGAAGTGCATCGACCAGATCCGCCGCCCATGGCCAGGGAAGCTCCGGCCACCCACGACCAGCGGAGTGCTGGCGCCGCGTCCCGGACGCGGTTCCCTAAGTCCAATGCGGTGTAGGCCGCGAAGATCGCGATGGCGATCGACAGGGCCACGAGGGCGGGGTTGTAGCTGGTTTGAACCATCAGCGATTTCCAGAGGTATCCATTCGGCATGGTAGCGAATGGCTAGTCTCGGATGAAGCCTCGCATCCGCTGATCGTACTCGACGGAAAAAAGCTGAGAGTCCGCTCTCAGGCACCCGACCGCTTTCCGCTTCTCGCGCACTGCACAAGTTCGGATCGCCCGAGCGAACTCCCGCAATCCTCCCATCTCGCCCACCCCCCACCCCCCACTCCGCGGAATCCCCCTGGACATCGCTTCGCCGCCGATGTCCAATCGGCGCGGGGCCGGATCGATACCGGCGAATCGGGGGAGGGGTCCGGCATGAGGATGACGCGAAGGAGCGTGCTCGGCGGCTTGACCGGGGCAGCGGCGAGCCAGGTCATGCCGCGGATGGCTTCGGCCGTGGACGGCCCGACCCTGCGGGTCGGCATGGTGCTGCCCGTGACGGGGCCGGGAGCGGACGCGGGGCGTTTCGCGCTCGACGGCGCCAAGCTCGCACTCGACGCGGTCAACAAGGCCGGCGGCGTGCTGGGCAGGCCGATGGAACTCGTCACCGAGGACGACCAGACCACCAATCCGGGCGCCGTGCTGGCCTTCTCGAAGCTGGCGAGCCAGCCCGACATCGTGGCGTTCCTGGGGTCGATCCGCTCGACCCAGAACCACGCCATGGCGCCCGACATCCTGAAAACCGCGAAGCCCGTCTGCTTCGGCGGCACCGATCCGGTGCTGACCCACATGAAAAACCCGTGGCTGTTCCGGTTCCGCCCGAACGACAGCTATTCGGCCCGTGTGATCGCGGATTTCGGCATCGGCCCGCTCGGCAAGAAGAAATGGGCCGTGGTCCATTCCACCGACGCCTTCGGCACCAGCGGCGGCAAGGCGCTGACCGAGGCTCTGGGAAAGAGTGGTGCAACCATCGCCCTCGACCAGGGCTACACCAACCAGAGCCAGGACTTCACCCCCGTGGTGCTGGCCATCCGGCAGTCCGGCGCCGACGTGATCGGCTCCTATTTCACCTTCGAGAACGACCTCGGCATCTTCGCCCGGCAACTGCGCCAGCTCGGCGTCACGATCCCCTGGGTCGGCTCGCCGTCGATCACCAACGTCACGGCGCTGAAGCTCGCCGGCCCGGCGCTCTACGGCACCTACGGGGTCGCCGACTATGCCGAGGAGTCGAGCGACGCCGCCCGTGCCTTCGGCAAGCTCTACCGGGACACCTACAAGCTCGAGCCCGACAACCAGTCGTCCTGGACCTACGACGCCGTCACGGTGCTGGCCAAGGCCATCAACGCGGCCGGCAAGACCGATCCGGGCGCGATCCGCACCGCCATCCTGGCCGTGAAGGGGGTCGCGGGGGCCGAGGGCACCTACGACTTCGACGCCAACGGCGACGGGTTGCACGGCTACAACGTCGTGCAGAACGAGAAGGGCAAGACGTCCTTCACCAAGCGCGTCGACTTCCAGGACTGACGGCCGGGACCGCACAATCGTGGATCTCGTCCTCCAGCTCCTCTTCACCGGCATCGGCATCGGCGCCGTTTACGCGCTCGTGGCGCTGGGCTTCGTGCTGATCTTCCGGGCCACCAATGTCGTGAACTTCGCGCAAGGCGAGTTCTCCATGGTGGCGGCTTTCCTGATGGTGGTGTTCGCGGTCGACCTCGGCTGGCCCTACTGGCTCTCCTTCCTGGTGGCGCTCGGCGGAATGGCGCTGCTGGGCGTGCTGTTCAACCTCGGCGTCTACTACCCGCTGCGACATCGCAGCTATCTGCCCGTCATCATCTCGACCATCGGGGCCTCGATCTTCCTGGCCAACACGACGTTGGCGCTCTACGGGCCGCAGCCGCAGGTGCTGCCGGGCTGGTTCGAGACGCAGGGGATCCAGATCGGCGGCGTGTTCCTCGACAGCCAATACCTGCTCATCATCGCGGTCACGGCCGTGCTGGTGGCGTTCCAGTACTGGTTCTTCGAGCATACGCTGCTCGGCAAGAAGCTGCAGGCCACCTCGCAGGACAAGGAGACGGCCTCGCTGCTCGGCATCCCGGTCGGCCGCATGATCATGCTGACTTTCGTGTACAGCGCCGTTCTCGGCGGCATCGCCGGCATCCTGGTGGCGCCCGTGCTGTTCGTGTCGATCCAGATGGGGGCCAGCATCGCGCTGAAGGCTTTCGCCGCCACCATCATCGGCGGCTTCGGCGACGTCGCGGGCGCCATCGTGGGCGGCCTCGCGCTCGGCGTCATCGAGACCTTCGGGGCCGCTTATATTTCGGTGCCCTACAAGGACGCCTTCGGCTTCATCGTCCTCGTGGTGTTCCTGATCGTGCGGCCGCAGGGGTTGTTCGGCGAACGCGTCGCGGAGAAAGCCTGATGTCCGTGGCGCAGTCCGGCGAGATCCGGCCCGGCCGGTCGCTCGGCGCGCTCGGCTACGCGGTGCTGGTGCTGGCGGGGGCCGCGCTGGCCGCCTCGGTGCCGCTCAGCGGCTACCTGCTCAACATCCTGATGCAGGCCACCACCTATGCGATCGCGGTCGTCGGCCTCACGGTGGTGCTGGGGCTCTGCGGCCAGATCAACCTCGCCCAGGCCGCGTTCTTCGGCATCGGGGCCTATGCGGTGGGGCTCGGAACCACGGCGCTGGGCTTGAGCTTCTGGCTCTGCCTCGCGGGCGGCCTCGCGGCCGCGCTTGTGCTGGGCGGGTTCCTCGGCGCCTCGACGCTGCGCCTCGGCGGCCATTACCTCGCCATGGTGACGATCAGCTTCCAGCAGATCCTGACACTCGTCCTGGTCAACTGGATCCCGGTGACGCACGGACCCGACGGCGTGCCCAACATCGCCCGGCCCGTTCCCTTCACGGACGGGCAGCGCTACCTCGCCTTCTGCCTCGTGGTGCTGGGGGCGGTGGCTTACGCGGTCTGGCGCATGCCCGACACGCGGCTCGGCCGGGCCATGCGGGCGGTGCGCGACAACGAACTCGCGGCCGGCGTCGTCGGAGTCGACGTCTACCGCACCAAGGTTCTGGCTTTTGCGATCGGCGCGCTGCTGGCGGGGCTCGGCGGCGGCCTCTTCGCGGGCGGCTTCGCCTATGTGAGCCCGGACCAGTTCACCTTCGCGGAATCCATCATCTTCCTGACCATGGCGCTGCTCGGCGGCGTCGGCTCGCCCGTAGGTGCCGTGATCGGCACGGCCCTCCTCGTCCTGTTGCCCGAATGGCTGCGATTCCTCAAGGAGGTGCCGGGGCTCTACCTCGCCATCTACGGCGTCGCCGTGATCCTGATCGTGGTGTTCATGCCGGCCGGCATCTGGGGCTTCGCGACCCAGCAGATAGGACGCGTGCGGCGCCTACCCCGCGGCCCCGCCGCGGCCGGCGAGCTGACGCTGTCGCAGGACGAGGCCGTCGAGGCTCCGGCGCTGGCCGTCGAGGGACTGTCGAAGCATTTCGGCGGCCTCAAAGCCGTCGACGACATCGGCTTCGAGGTGAAGCGCGGCGGCGTCCACGCCCTGATCGGCCCCAACGGCTCGGGCAAGACCACGACGCTGAACATGCTGTCCGGGCTCTACCGCCCGACGGCCGGGCGCATCCGCCTCGACGGTCGCGACATCACCCGGCTGGCACCCCACGAGCGGGCCGCCGCGGGGCTCGGCCGCACCTTCCAGAACATCCGCCTGTTCCGCTCGATGAGCGCGCTCGACAATGTGGTGGTGGGGGCCGAACGGCCCGGCAACCACGCCGTCGGACCGGGCCGGGCCGTGCTGGAGGCGCGCGCGCGCGCGGCCCTCGCCTTCGTCGGGCTCGAGGCCCGGGCCGACGAGCCCGTGGCGGGCTTTTCCTACGGGCACCAGCGCTTGATCGAGATCGCCCGGGCGCTCGCCGGCAACCCGACGCTGCTGCTGCTCGACGAGCCCGCCGCGGGCCTCAACGGCAGCGAGAAGCTCGCGCTCACGGCGCTGCTGCGGCGCATGGGGCAGAAAGGTCTGACCATCCTGATCATCGACCACGACATGACGCTGGTGCGCGACGTGGCCCAGCACATCACGGTGCTGAACTTCGGCCGCCGCATCGCCGACGGCGAGGCTGCCGGGGTGCTGCGCGAGCCCGCCGTGGTGGCGGCCTATCTGGGCGAGGAGGCGGTGTCGCCCGACATCGGTCTGGCTGGCGGCGCCGGCTTGCAGTCCGACCTGGCGCCGGCCTGACGGCCCGCGATGGCGCTGCTCGAACTCCAGGACCTGACGGTGCGCTACGGCGAGATCGAGGCCGTGCGCGGGCTCTCGCTGTCGGTCGAAGCCGGCGAGGTCGTGACGCTGCTGGGCTCCAACGGCGCCGGAAAGTCCACCACGCTCAAAGCCATCTCGGCCCTGGTGCGCCCGGCCGCGGGCGAGATCCTGTTCGAGGGCCGCTCGCTGCGCGGCCTCGGTCCCGAGGAGATCGTGCGCCGCGGCATCGCCCACGTGCCCGAGGGGCGGCGCATCTTCCCCGGCCTGACGGTGCGCGAGAACATCATGCTGGGCGCCTCGAACCGCAGCGGCCTGTCGAAGCGCCAGATCGGGGCCGAGGCCGACGCCATGCTGGACCTCTTCCCCGACATCCGCCCCTTCGTCGACGCGCTCGGCTGGATGCTCTCGGGCGGCCAGCTCCAGATGGTGGCCCTGGCCCGCGGCCTGATGGCGAAGCCGCGCCTGCTCCTCCTCGACGAACCCTCGCTCGGGCTGGCGCCCGTCATCGTGCAGGCGGTGTTCAAGATCATCGCCGAGGTCCGCCGCCGCGGCACCACCGTGTTCCTCATCGAGCAGAACGCCCGCATGGGCCTGTCGGTGGCGGATCGCGGCTACGTGCTGGAGACCGGCCGGCTGGTGCTCAGTGGCGCGCCCGAAGTGTTATGGGCCAACGACGACATCCGGGCCGCCTATCTCGGCGGGGCGCGGACGGCCGTGGCGGAAGGAGATGCCGGCGCCCGGCGATGATCGACGTTCCGCCGGTCCGAAGTGATCGTGGCGGCGAGCTCGGATCCGCGCCCCCGCGTCACCCCGTCAGGGGCCGACAGAGCGCGCGGCACGCATTTTGGGCTATGATGAAACGTGATGCCGCAGGGGCGGCGAGGGGGCCACCATGGAAGCGCAGTTCATGACCGAGGCGGTCAGGATTCCCGATCTCGCCGGCAAGGCCGTGCTGATTACCGGCGCGTCGACGGGCATCGGCGCCGTGGTGGCGCGCGCCTTTGCCCAGCAGGGCGCCAAGGTGGCGATCCACTACAACGCCAGCCGCGACGAGGCCACGAGCTTGGCCGACAGTATTGGGGCGGCGGGCGGCGCCGCCATGTTGGTGCAAGGCGACCTGTCGCAGGACGGCGCGACCGAGCGCGTCGTCGAGGAGGCCGCCGAGCGCTTCGGGCAGCTCGACGGGCTGATCAACAATGCCGGCGGCATGCTGGGGCGCGTTCCGACCGCCGAGATGACCGACGAACACTACCGCCGCGTCATGGACCTCAACGCGCGTTCGGTCCTGGCCGCGACCCGTGCGGCCCACCCCTGGCTCAAGCGGCAGGGCGGCTTCATCATCAACACGACCTCGATCGCGGCCCGCAACGGCGGCGGAAACGGTGCGATCCTCTATGCTGCCGCCAAGGGCTTCGTTTCCACGATCACGCGCGGTCATGCCAAGGAATTCGTCGGCGATCGCATCCGCGTCAACGCGGTCGCGCCGGGCGTGATCGCGACGCCGTTCCACGACCGCTACACGAGTCCGGACCAGCTCGAACAGCAGCGCAAGACGATCCCCATGGGCTTCGTCGGCGGGCCGGAGCATTGCATCGGCGCCTACCTGTTCCTCGCCTCCGAGGCGCTGTCGGGCTACGTCACCGGGCAGATCATCGAGGTCAACGGCGGCCAGTTGATGCCGTGACGTTCAGATCCGCATGTTGAAAGCGATGGAGATCCGCGTTCCCTGCCCGTTGTAAGCTCTCACCTGATGGTGGAGCCATGACGGGAACAGAAACAACAAGCCTGCCCGCGGCTCGATGCTCTCGGTCGCTCCGGCAGCCCCGCCGCCTTCTCCGGCGAAGGCCAGGGTGGGGGCCAACATCGCCGGAGCGGCGCCCCGCGGGTCCAGCATCTCGAACTCGCCGCCATGCTCCTGGGACCCCGGGTCGCCCCCCGTGTCGACGTAATAGGTTCCCGACCAGAACGATCCGGGATGGTAATGGCAGAAGTTGCTGTTGCCGGGGCCGTTGACGTTGGCCCAGGCCGTGATGATCCAGGCGGGCCGCACCTCGCCGCCGGAGCGGTCGCGCGTCATGTGGTTGGCGACCGCGCGCGCCATCTCGATGACCTCGGCCGCGGCCGTCCCACCCCAGGCGAGGAGGTCCCGATCCGAATGCCATCCCCCGGAGTTCGAGGCCCGCATCGACGGCATGAGGCGCTGGCGTTCGAGGATGACGTCTTTCAGCGCGGCGTTCCGCGCCTCGGCCCCGGGCGTCGCCACGGCGGCCACCGGCGTCGGGAACAGGCTTCGGGTGGCGATATTCAAGGTGATCATGGCGGCCGCGTCTCCCCGCTGTCAGTCGCTGCGGCGTGGTGTAGAAGCCTAAGCAGCCTTGTGTGGCGAAAGCCACCATGGCTTTCGGGCTTTCACAGCGGCGTCGAGGCCGCTTCGCATCCTCGACGCAAGTGGATTCGACGAGAATCCGCTTGGAACGATGTTCGAACGAAAGACGACCGGTGTTCGATAACGGTCGCGGCCGAGGTGGCGAAGCCGGGCGGACGGTCCGGGACAGGGGGACTGATCGCTTGAAGGGCCTCGACAATTCAGCCGTCTCCGTGGCGCTGCAGCGGCGCGAATCGATCGTCGATCTCGTGGCGCAACGCGGGTTCCTGAGCGTCGAAAGCCTGGCCGAGCGGTTCGGCGTCACTCCTCAGACGATCAGGCGGGACGTGAACGCGCTTTACGACGAGGGGCGCGTCAATCGCTACCACGGCGGTGCCGGCCCGCCGATGGGCGGCAGCAACGTCGGCTATTCGGCCCGCCAGGTGCTGCAGCACTCGGCCAAGCGGCGCATCGCCCGCATGGTGGCGCGCCACATCCCGCACGGGGCCTCCCTGATCCTCAACATCGGCACCACCACGGAGGAGGTGGCCCGGGCGCTCGTCGGGCACCATGGCCTGCGCGTCGTCACCAACAACCTCAACGTCGCCACGGTGCTGATGCAGGGCGACGACTGCGAGATCATCCTGGCGGGCGGCCTCGTGCGCAACGGGGACGGCGGGGTGGTGGGCGAGGCGACGCTCGACCTCATCCGGCAGTTCCGGGTCGATTTTGCCGTGGTGGGCATCAGCGGCATCGACGGGGACGGCACGCTGCTCGACTACGACTACCGCGAGGTGAGGGTGTCGCAGGCCATCCTGGCCAGCGCGCGCCGCGTGTTCCTCGCGGCCGACCACTCGAAGTTCGGCCGCCCCGCCATGGTCCGCATGGGCAGCCTTGCCGACGTGCATGCCCTGTTCACCGACGAGGCCCCGCCCGAATCGATCCTGCGCGTCATGACCGAGGTCGGCGTCGAGCTCCATGTCGCCGAGCAGGACCCCAAGGACGACCCGAAGGCCGAACCGAACGGGGCGGATTGACGGGTTCGTCGTCCAGCATGGAAGTTTGCTGTTGCGAACGCGCCATTTCCTCCTGTAGCTTCCATGTTCGATAACGAACGGCGAGAACGTCGACGAGGACGCGGCCCGGCCGCACGGGGGGAAGTTTGGCGACATCCGCGGCTCACGCTCAGACGGTCGACCTCCTCGTGGTCGGCGGGGGCATCAACGGAGCCGGTATCGCGCGGGATGCCGCAGGCCGCGGCCTCGCCGTCACGCTCTGCGAGCAGGGCGACCTCGGCGGCGCGACGTCCTCGGCTTCGAGCAAGCTCATCCATGGCGGCTTGCGCTACCTCGAGACCTATGAATTCCGCCTGGTGCGCGAAGCGCTGATCGAACGCGAGCGCCTGCTCGCCACCGCGCCCCACATCATCTGGCCGCTCGACTTCATCCTGCCGCACGCGGGCGGCTTGCGCCCGGCCTGGCTGGTTCGCCTCGGGCTGTTCCTCTACGACCACCTGGCGTCGCGCCGCACCCTGCCGGGGACCCGTTCGATCCGCCTCGACCGGCATCCCGCCGGTGCCGCCCTGAAGCCGGGCCTGCGCCGCGCCTTCGTCTATGCGGACTGCTGGGTCGAGGACGCCCGGCTGGTGGTGCTCAATGCGCGCGACGCGGCCGAGCACGGCGCCCGCATCCTGACCCGCACGCGTCTCGTCCACGCGTCCCGCGACGCCGAGGCCTGGTCCTGCGACATCGTGCATTCCGAAGGGCGGCCCGAGACCGTGCGGGCCAAGGCGCTTGTCAACGCGGCCGGCCCGTGGGTGACGCAGCTGCTCCACCAGGCCATCGGCCTCAACAGCGCCAAGCAGGTGCGGCTGATCAAGGGCAGCCATATCGTGCTGCCACGCCTCTACGAGGGACCGGAAGCCTTCATCCTGCAGAACGACGACCGCCGCATCGTCTTCGCCATCCCCTACGAGCGCGACTACACGCTGGTCGGCACCACGGACGTGCCCTTCGATGCCGACCCGTCGCGCGTCACCATCGGTGCCGACGAGACCCGCTACCTCTGCGACCTCGTCAATAAGTATTTCCGCAGGACCGTGGCGCCGGCCGACGTGGTGTGGTCCTATAGCGGCGTCCGCCCGCTTTACGACGACGACGCCGCCGAAGCCCGCACGGTCACGCGGGACTACGTGCTCGATCTCGACGCCGGCGCCGGCCGGCCGGCGCTGCTGTCGGTCTTCGGCGGCAAGATCACCACGTCGCGGCGCCTCGCCGAGCACGCCTTGGATAAGCTCGGCCCCTCCCTGCCGGGGATGCGCCCGGCCTGGACCGCAACGGCGCCGCTGCCGGGTGGCGACATGCCGGGCGCCGATTTCGAGCGATTCCTGGCCGGGTTCCGCCGCCGTTTCCCGTTCCTGCCGGAGCCGCTCGCGCTGCGCCTCGCCCGCGCCTACGGCACCCGCGCCGAGCGGATCCTCGGGCAGGCCGCGAGCCTCGACGACCTCGGGCCGGACTTCGGCGGCGGCCTCACCCGGAGCGAAGTCGACTACCTCGTGGCCGAGGAATGGGCTCGGACCGCCGACGACATCCTGTGGCGCCGCTCGAAGCTCGGCCTTCACGTCCCCGAAGGCACGGGCGCGGCGCTCGACGCCGTGCTCGGCCAGCACGCGAGGGCGGCGGAATGACCCTGGAACTTCGCCAGGTCGAGAGCCTCGTCGGGCGCGAGCGCATCCTGTTCCCGCTGGACCTCGCGCTCGAGCCGGGCTCCATCAACGTGTTGCTCGGGCCGATCCGGGCCGGCAAGACGTCGCTGATGCGCCTGATGGCCGGGCTCGACCGGCCGACCGGCGGGCGCATCCGCGACGACGGCCGTGACGTGACCGACCTCGACGTCCGCAAGCGCAGCGCGTCGATGGTCTACCAGCAGTTCATCAACTACCCGAACTTCACGGTCTTCGACAATATCGCGTCGCCGCTGCGGGTGCGCGGCGGCCACGGGCGCGATGCCATCGAGGCCCGCGTGCGCGACATGGCGGGACGGCTCGGCCTGACGCCGCTGCTCGGCCGTCTGCCGGCGGAGCTGTCCGGCGGCCAGCAGCAGCGCACCGCCCTGGCCCGCGCCATGGTGACGGACAGCCGCCTGCTCCTGCTCGATGAGCCGCTCGTCAACCTCGACTACAAGCTGCGCGAGGATCTGCGCGCCGAGATGAAGGACCTGTTCCGGCAGGGGAACCGCATCGTGGTCTATGCCACGACCGAGCCGCTGGAAGCCCTCATGCTGGGGGGCCGTACGATCGTGCTGCGCGAAGGCCGGCTGCTGCAGGAAGGGCCTGCGCTCGACGTGTACCGGCGTCCCGAGACGCTGGAGATCGCGCGCCTGATCAGCGATCCGCCGATGAACCTCCTCTCCGGCGCCATCGCGGACGGCGTCGTGCGGATCGAGGGCGGCGCGGCCTTCCCGGCTCCGGCCGGCCTCTCGGGCCTGCCCGCCGGGAGCTACACGTTCGGGCTGCACGCGGCCGAGATGAAGGCCATGCCGTTCCCCGGCGCCGTGGACCTGCCCGTGGTGGTCGATCTGGCCGAGATCAACGGCTCCGAGACGCTGGTTCACGGCTCTTACGGCGGCGCGCCCGTGATGCTGCAGCGCGAGGGCGTCCACGCGGTCGAGATCGGCAGCACCATGGTGCTCCGCTTCGATCCCGCTGCACTCTACGGCTACGATGCCGCGGGTCGGCTGGCCCGCGCGCCGCGCTTCGACAGGAACCCCGAGGAGGTGCGGCTTGGCGCAGATACGGCTGCTTGACATCGCCCACAGCTATCGGGCCGACCCGCGCGCCGACAGCGACTACGCGCTGCATCCGCTCGACCTCACCTGGGACGACGGCGGCGCCTACGCGCTCCTTGGCCCGTCGGGCTCGGGCAAGAGCACGCTGCTCAACATCCTGTCGGGCCTCGTGCGCCCGTCGCGCGGACAACTGCTGTTCGACGGCATCGATGTGACGGACCGTGGGCCGCGCGAGCGCAACATCGCCCAGGTGTTTCAGTTCCCGGTCATCTACGACACGATGACGGTGCACGACAACCTGGCGTTCCCGTTGCGCAATCGGCGTCTCGATGCCGCCACGATCCGCCGCCGCGTCGCCCAGGTGGCCGAGATCCTGGACCTCACCGGCGACCTCGGCCGCCGCGCCTCCGGCCTCACGGCCGACGCCAAGCAGCGCATCTCCATGGGCCGGGGCCTCGTGCGCCAGGACGTGGCCGCCATCCTGTTCGACGAGCCGCTGACCGTGATCGACCCGGCCCTGAAGTGGCAGCTCCGCCGCAAGCTGAAGCAGATCCATGCCGAGCTCGGCCTGACCATGATCTACGTCACCCACGACCAGACCGAGGCGCTGACCTTCGCCGACAAGGTCGTGGTGATGGACAACGGCGAGGTGCTTCAGGAGGGCAGCCCCCAGGATCTGTTCGAGCTGCCGAATCACGTGTTCGTCGGGCATTTCATCGGGAGCCCCGGCATGAACCTCATGCCGTGCCGCGTCGAGGACGGCGACGCCGTGGTGGCGGACCAGCGGATCCGCCTTCCCGAGGCGGCGCTCCGGCGCAGCCCCTCGGGTCAACTCACGCTCGGCATCCGCCCGGAATTCATCACCTTCCGCGACCCCGGCAGCGCCTCGCCGCTCGAGCTCGAGGTCGAGGAGGCGGAGCAACTCGGCGGCTACCGGCTGGTGCGCGGCCGGGTCGGCGACCACAGGGTCGCAGTCAAGGCGCCGGCCGAGGGCGCCCTGCCGCCGGCCGGCCGCGCCACGGCCTGGCTGCCCCGCAACCGCATGTGCCTCTACAGCGACGGGAGGCTGGTGGCGTGACGACTGTGCTGGCGCGAGGTTTCCGCCCATGAAGCCCATCAATCAGAAAGGCTGGCTCCTCATCCTGCCGGTGCTGGTGGTCGTGGCGTTCAGCGCCGTGATTCCCTTGATGACGGTGGTGAACTTCTCGGTCCAGGACATCCTGGGGCCCGACCGCCGGGTCTTCGTCGGCACCGAATGGTTCTCCGACACGCTGCACGATCCGGAACTGCAGCGCGCGCTGCTGCGCCAGGTCATCTTCTCGGGTTGCGTGCTGCTGATCGAGATCCCGCTCGGCCTCGGCCTCGCCCTGCTCATGCCGGCCAGGGGCATCGCGAGCTCGGCCGCCCTGGTGCTGCTCGGCCTGCCGCTGCTGATCCCGTTCAACGTCGTCGGCACCATCTGGCAGATCTTCGGTCGGGCCGACGTCGGCCTCGGCGGCTGGTTCCTGAACAGCGTCCTCCACATCGGATACAATTACGCGCTGAACCCGCGCGACGCTTGGGCCACGGTGCTCCTGGTCGACGTGTGGCACTGGACGCCGCTGGTGGTGCTCCTGTGCTACGCCGGCCTGCGCTCGATCCCGGACGCCTTCTACCAGGCGGCGGCGGTCGACGGTGCCTCGGCCTGGTCGGTGTTCCGCTTCGTGCAACTGCCTAAGCTGCGCGGCGTGCTCACCATCGCGGTGCTGCTGCGCTTCATGGACAGCTTCGTGATCTACACCGAGCCTTTCGTGCTGACGGGCGGCGGCCCGGGCGACGCCACCACCTTCCTCAGCGAGTTCCTGACGAAGCTCGCCATCGGACAGTTCGACGTCGGGCCGGCCGCGGCCTTCTCGCTGATCTACTTCCTCATCATCCTGCTGTTCAGCTGGCTGTTCTACACGGTGCTGAACGCCCAGGGCCGCGCGGAGGGGCCGGCATGACCCAGCAACTCGACGTGTCGGCCGCCATCCTGCCGGCCCGCGCCACGGTCCAGCGGCGGGCCAGGCCGTTCCGCGGCGGCGCCCTGCGGCGCGTCGTGCCGGTCGTCTACTTCGCGGCCCTGATGTTGCCGATCTACTGGCTCGTCAACATGTCGCTGCGCCTGACGCCCGACATCCTCACGCGGCTCGAAGTCGTGCCCACCCATCCGACCTTCGAGAACTACCTGCACATCTTCCGCGACCCGACCTGGTACATGACCTACGTGCATTCGCTCGAATATGTGGCGATGAACGTCGTGCTGTCGGTGGGGGTGGCGCTGCCGGCCGCCTACGCCTTCTCGCGCTACAGGTTCCTGGGCGACAAGCAGGTCTTCTTCTGGCTGCTGACCAACCGCATGTCGCCGCCAGCGGTCTTCCTGCTGCCGTTCTATGAGTTCTATCAGAAGGTCGGGCTGTTCGACACGCCCTTCGCGGTGGCGCTGGCGCATTGCCTGTTCAACGTGCCCCTGGCGGTGTGGATCCTGGAAGGCTTCATGTCGGGGATTCCGCGCGAGATCGACGAGACGGCGGCGCTCGACGGCTACAGCTTCCCGCGCTTCTTCCTGTTCATCTTCTTGCCGCTCATCCGGGCGGGGGTCGGCGTCACGGCCTTTTTCTGCTTCATGTTCAGCTGGGTCGAACTCTTGATGGCCACGACCCTCACCTCGACGGCCGCGAAGCCCATCGTGGCCATCATGACCCGCACCGAGAGCGCTACGGGACTCGATTTCGGCCTCCTGGCGGCCGCCGGGGTACTCACCATCCTGCCGGGCGCCATCGTGATCTGGTTCATCCGCAACTACATCGCCAAGGGCTTCGCCCTGGGCCGGGTCTGAGGAGAGGCGCATGGGCTGGATGGCCTGGACCTTGCCGACCGCGATCTTCTTCGGGGTCATCGCCGCGCTTCTGGCCGGCATGACGGCCTGGGAGATCGCCTCCCCCGGCGTGCCGCGGCGCGGCGCCCTGCCGTTGGTGACCACGCGGGGGGACCGCCTCTTCATCGGCCTGCTGCTCGGTGCCTTCTTCAATCTGGCCTGGATCGGCTTGACCGACATCGACCAATGGTGGGCCCTGGGGCTGACCGTGATCCTGGTGGGGCTCGTCGGCCGCTTCGGCTGACGCCCTATCATTTCGGAAATTCGGGGCAGCATCCTCTCCGGGCTGCCCTGGCCAAAGTAATACGGAGAGATGGAGGAATGCTCATGACAGGTCCGATCATCAACCGGCGGCAGGCGGTCGTCGGCGCTGCGGCGACCGCTGCGGCCGCGACGCTGACGTCGTTGCCGGCCGGCGCCCAGTCGGCCGACGCCCAGAAGGCGGCGGCCCAGCGATGGGTCGACAACGAGTTCCAGCCTTCGACGCTGTCGAAGGAGCAGCAGATGAAGGAGATGCAGTTCTTCATCGACGCCGCCAAGCCCTTCCAGGGCATGGAGATCCATGTCTGCACCGAGATCCTGGACACCCACGTCTACGAGTCGCAGGTCCTCACCAAGGCGTTCACCGACATCACCGGCATCAAGGTGACGTCGGACTACATCAAGGAGGGCGACCTCGTCGAGAAACTGCAGACAGAGATGCAGTCCGGCAAGCCCATCTACGACATGTACGACAATGACAGCGACCATATCGGCACGCATTTCCGCTATGGCGTGACGACCCCGCTATCGGATTTCATGAAGGGCGAGGGCAAGGACGTGACGCTGCCGTCGCTCGACGTCAGCGACTTCATCGGCTTGGACTTCGTGACCGCGCCCGACGGCAAGATGTACCAGATCCCCGACCAGCAGTTCGCCAACCTCTACTGGTTCCGCGCCGATTGGTTCGAGCGGGCCGACCTCAGGGACAAGTTCGCCGCCAAATACGGCTACCCGCTCGGCGTGCCGGTGAACTGGTCCGCCTACGAGGACATCGCCGAGTTCTTCACCAACGACGTGAAGGAGATCGACGGCGTCCGGGTCTACGGCCACATGGATTACGGCAAGAAGGACCCCTCGCTCGGCTGGCGCTTCACCGATGCCTGGCTCTCCATGGCGGGCGCGGCCGACGTCGGTCTCCCCAACGGATTGCCGGTCGACGAATGGGGCATACGATCCGAGGATTGCCACCCCGCGGGCGCCAGCGTGACGCGCGGCGGCGCCACCAACTCGGCCGCCGCGGTCTTCGCGCTGACCAAATATGTCGACTGGCTGAAGAAATACGCGCCGCCGGAAGCCGCCGGTATGACCTTCACGGAGGCCGGACCCGTGCCGGGGCAGGGCCATATCGCGCAGCAGATCTTCTGGTACTCGGCATTCACCAAGGCCCTGAGCCAGCCGGGGCTGCCCGTCGTCAACGCCGACGGCACGCCGAAATGGCGCATGGCGCCCTCGCCGCACGGACCCTACTGGAAGACCGGCATGCAGAACGGCTATCAGGACGTCGGCTCCTGGACGCTGATGAACTACGTGCCGCTGGAACGCCGCAAGGCCGCCTGGCTCTACGGGCAATTCTGCATCTGCAAGTCGACCTCGCTCAAGAAGACCCTGAAGGGCCTGACCCCGATCCGGCAGAGCGACATCATGAGCCAGACCATGACGGACCTGGCCCCGAAGGTCGGCGGGCTGGTCGAGTTCTATCGCAGCCCGGCCCGCAAGGCCTGGACGCCGACCGGCATCAACGTACCCGACTACCCGAAGCTGGCGCAGCTGTTCTGGCAGAACGTGGCGCTGGCGGTCAGCGGCGAGAAGACCCCGCAGGAGGCCATGGACAACCTCGCCTCCGACATGGACAAGGTGCTGGCCCGCCTGGAGCGCGCCGGGATGAACAATTGCGCGCCCAAGCTCAACAAGCCGCAGGACGCGTCCTACTGGACCTCGAAGGGCAAGGCGCCCTGGCCCAAGCTTACCGACGAGAAGCCGAAAGGCGAGACGGTCGCCTATAACGACCTGATCAAGACCTGGAACACCGGCAAGGCGGGGTGAGCGGGCGCCACCTTCTCCCGCTTGCGGGAGAAGGTGGCGCGTCGCGGCGGAGCCGCGAAAGTCGCCGGATGAGGGACCGAGGTGCTTCAACTTCCCTCATCCGTCGCCGCTTCGGGTCGACACCTTCTCCCGCCTGCGGGAGAAGGGCTAAGCCGCCGGCAAACCGGCGCCATCGTGACCAGGAGGAAAGGCCCATGACCGACGCGCGGACATCATGAGCGGCGCCGCCACCATCCTGGCCATCGACCAGGGCACGACCTCGACCCGCGCCATCCTGTTCGACGAGCGCCTGGGGGTGGTCGCGACCGCCCAGCGCGAGCTCGCGCAGATCTACCCGGCGCACGGTTGGGTCGAGCACGACCCCGAGGCCATCTGGGCCGACACGGTCGCGGTCTGCCGCGCTGTGCTGGCCGAAGCACCCGGTCCGGTCGCCGGGATCGCCATCACCAACCAGCGCGAGACCGCGGTGGTGTGGGACCGACGGACCGGCGTGCCGGTCCACAATGCGATCGTGTGGCAGGACCGCCGCACCGCGGACCTGTGCCGCGCGCTGCACGCCGAGGGCGTCGAGGAGGAGGTCTCGGCGCGCAGCGGCCTCATTGTCGATCCCTATTTCTCGGCCACCAAGATCGCCTGGATCCTCGACCATGCGGACGTCCGCCGTGCGGCCGAGCGCGGCGACCTCGCGGCCGGCACGGTCGACAGCTTCCTGCTGTGGCGCCTGACCGGCGGAAGGGTGCACGCCACCGACAGCACCAACGCGGCCCGCACGGCGCTGTTCAACATCCACGACGGCGTCTGGGATCCGGAACTGCTGCGCATCTTCGGCGTTCCGGCCGCGGTGCTGCCGGACGTGCGCGACAACGCCGCCGATTTCGGCACCAGCCACGACAGCGTGCTGGGCCGCACCCTGCCGGTCCTGGCCATGGCGGGCGACCAGCAGGCCGCCCTCGTCGGGCACGGCTGCTTCGCGCCCGGCGACCTCAAATGCACCTACGGCACCGGCGCCTTCATGATCGCCAACACCGGTGACGCGCCCGTCCGCTCCCGCAACCGGCTGCTCACTACGGTGGGCTACCGGGTCGCGGGCCGCACCACCTACGCGCTCGAAGGCTCGCTCTTCAACACCGGCGCCCTCATGCAGTGGCTGCGCGACGGGCTCGGCCTGTTGCGCGACACGGCCGACAGCGCCGCCCTGGCCGACAGCGTCGCGGACAACGGGGGTGTCGTCGTGGTGCCGGCCCTGACGGGGCTCGGCGCGCCGCATTGGGACCCCGAGGCGCGCGGCCTCATCTGCGGCCTGTCGAGGGCGTCGAGCGCCGCCCATGTAGTGCGTGCGGCGCTCGAATCCGTGGCGTTCCAGACCTTCGACCTCATCGCCGCCATGGGGCGCGACGGGGTCGCGGGGCACGACGGCACCGCGGCAGGCGGCCTCAAGGTCGACGGCGGCATGACGGCGAACGCCTGGCTGATGCAGTGCCTCGCCGATGTCGTCGACGCGCCCGTGGCGCGGGCCGGCGTGGCCGAGACGACGGCCCTCGGCGTCGCCGGACTCGGCTGGCTGCAGGCCGGCGCCATCGGGTCGTTGTCCGACATCGCGGCGCTGTGCCGGCCGGACCGGACGTGGCGCCCCGCCATCACGGGCGAGCGACGGGACGCCATGCTGGCGGCGTGGCGGACCGCCCTTCGCCGGGCCGCGAGCGCCCTGCCGTGACGGGCGGCACGCCCGGGGAGGGCGCCGCCCCCACCATGGGCGCCGTGACGGTCCGCCTGCGCTGCGATCCGGCCCTGGAGGGACACTTGCCGCGCCCGGTTCCGGCCCGGCAGGCGCTGCCGGGATGGCTCAAGGCCATGCCGATGCGCGCGCGCTCCGACATGCACGACGGCGACATCCGCACCGTGAAGCAATGCCCGCCCTTCATCGACGCCATGCGGCTCGGCTTCACCATGCTGCTGCCCTGCGACGTCCACTATGCCGACCGGGTTTTCTCCTGGGCCTGGGACCTGCCGGAGCCGAGCGTCGCCGGCCACCCGCGCGCGCCGATCAACTTCAACGCGGCCGCCCAGGTCGCCGGGGCGCCCTTCGGCGACGACAACCTCGTCAAGTTCGTGGCCTTCTGGACCGTCGAACTGCCCCGAGGCTGGTCGCTGCTCACGACCCATCCCCTGAACCGCGACGATCTGCCGTTCCGCACCCTGACCGGGCTCGTCGACGCCGACCGCTTCCATGAGGTCGGCCTGCTGTTCCCGGCGCGCTGGCTCGATCCCGAGACGCCCCGCACGCTGCCCAGGGGCACCCCCATCGCGCAATGCATCCCGCTGCCGCGCACGTCGCCCGCGCTCGACATCGGCACGATGGATCCGGACGCCGTCGCGGCCTTCGCCCGGAACGGCCAGGACCTGCTGTCCACGCCGGGCGTCTACCGGACCCGGTTCCGTGATCGCGCCCGCTAGGGGCGCCCCGCTTCCCGAGTAGGGGGTCTCGGCCCGTCAACGGGCGGGTGCCGCATGAAGCTCCACGCCGGCCGCCCCGCAGGTTCGTCAACGGCTCGCCTGGCTCTCGAGGTCGCGCCTTAGACCGGCCGCGCGCAGGTAGACCCGCCCGTTTGGTCCCGCAGCCAATTCCTGTGCCAGGCGCGGCAGGCAGCCGGGGTCCCGCCGGTAGGCTTGCGCATAGGCCGTCAAGGCATCCGGCATGTTGCCGCCGGCCTGCTCGGCGCTGCCGAGATTATGCCAGGAGGCCACGCGGTCGGGATTGATGCCCAGCGCCCGACGGAAGGCCAAGGCGGCCTCGCGCCCGCGGCCGGCCTCGAGCAGCGCGGCCCCGAGGTCATGCTGCACGGCCGCGTCATCGGGGAGCTTGGCTGCAGCTTCGGCGAAGGCCTGCGCGGCTTCCGTCCACAGCCCTCGGCCGAACAGGGCCAGCCCATGGGCATGCTGGATCTCTCCGGCGTGAGGGAAGTCCGCGGCCGCTGTCGCGGCACGTTCCAATCCCGCGTCTCCGCCGGCCAGGAGAGCGGCCGCATAGGCGCGGTGCAGGGACGGGTCGGGCGGACGCAGGCGCATGGCGCGATCGAGACTCCGGCAAGCTTCGGGGACGCGCCCGAGCGCCAGAAGTGCTCGCCCGCGTCCGTCATGCGAGGCGGCGAGCCTCGGGTCGAGGCGGACAGCCTCGCCGTGGGCTTCGGCCGATCCCGCCCAGTCCCCGGCTTTGGCCAGGATGCGGCCGAGTGCCGCGCGGGACGGCGCCGAGGCTTCGTCGCGCGCGATGGCGCGATGCGCCTCATGCAGCGCTTCGGCGTCCTGCCCGTTTTCCGATAGAAGTAAAGCGAGGAGGCGCATAGCAGCCGGACCGGGGCTGCCTGTCGCCGTGCGGCGGCAGGCAGCGATCGCGGCCTCGAGCTGGCCGCTCCGGTGCAGGGCCATGGCCTCGACCAGGCTTGCCGCTTGGCGGCTTTCGAAAAGGGTCTGTGGAGGCACGGCGTCGGAGATCCCGCTGGTGCGTCGCCCGAAGGCATGAGGCCGGAGTCGCGGCCCGTTCATGGGTCCTCGACGGGGCATGAGGGCGTTCGATGTCCGATCATTGCACGCGGCACCGTCCGATGGCGTTCGAAACACGAAACGCCGAGGTCGACAATCGGCGGACATGGATTCCATAGCCAGCCGGCATCGGCGGAGGCGCTACGATTGGAGAGGAGACGCGTTATCATGCGTGTGGCGGTCGTGGTGCCGCAGGCTCGATGGCGGTCGTCGATTCGAAAGCGGTGCACGACATGGCCAACGCCCGGAGCCCGACCCTGCATCCTCGCGCGCGCCGGCTTCACCCCTGGCCGGTTCGGCTGATGCACTGGGCCAATGCGGTCGCCGTGGTGGTGATGATCGGCAGCGGCTGGCGCATCTACGACAATGACCCGATTTTCTCCTTCATCAACTTCCCGGTCCCATTCACCCTGGGGGGCGAGCCCGCACTGACGTTCAGGCTCCACGGCGATGCGGGCTTCGGTAACGCGTTGCTGTGGCATTTCGCGTTCATGTGGCTCCTGGTGATCAATGGCATTGCTTACCTGACCTACGGCGTGTTCACCGGGCGCTTCCGTCGGATGCTGTGGCCGATCAGCCTCCGGGAGCTGTTGAAGACCGCGAAGGATGCGCTGAGCTTCGAGCTAACGCACAGCGACATCACCACGTATAATGCCGTGCAGCGGGTGCTCTATGTCGGCGTGATCCTGGCTCTGATCGTGATCGTCGCTGCCGGGCTGGCAATCTGGAAGCCGGTGCAACTGCATGTCATCACGGCACTGCTGGGCGGTTTCCAGGGCGCGCGCCTCGTCCATTTCCTCGCGATGCTGGCGATCGTGGCCTTCCTCGTGGTCCATGTCTCCCTCTCCTTGATCGAGATCCGGACCCTCAAGGCCATGGTGACGGGCGGCCCGATTGTGCCGGCGCCGGTCCGGCCCGCTCCCTTCCACCCAGTGCCGGGAGAGTGACGATGGACGATCGACGACGCCGCTCCTCGCTGTTTCGGCCCGTCGGCGGGGTCGACCAGACCATCCTCACGCGGCATGCGCGGCTTATCGACGCCATCGACCGGCGCAGTGTGTTGCGCGGCGCCGTCAGCCTCGGCGCGCTGACGATGTTGACCGGCTGCGACATATCCAACGACGAGCAGGTCCGCCGCGTCCTCAAGCAGGTGTCGGGCTGGAACGACCGCGTGCAGGCCACGCTGTTCGATCCCGACAGGCTGGCGCCGACCTATACGGAAGCCGAGGTCCTGAAGCCGCCGCGCTTCAACGCCTACTACCCGATCGACAAGGTCAAACCCGTCGACCAGGCCGCCTGGAGGCTGGACCTCACGGGGCTGGTCGCCGACAAGAGGCCCTGGAGGGTCGAACAGTTCGCCGCCATGCCGCAGCAGGAATGGATCGTTCGCCACGTCTGCGTGGAGGGATGGGATTATATCGGCCAGTGGTCGGGCGTGAACTTCCGCACCTTCCTGGAGCGGGTCGAGGCCGACATCACGGCGCGCTACGTGAATTTTCGCTGTGCCGACGGATATACGTCATCCATCGACATGCCGACGGCGCTACACCCACAGACGATTCTCGCGACCGGGTATGCGCGCGAAGCACTGGCCGATCCGTTCGGCGCGCCGCTGCGCCTGCGGACGGCGACCAAGCTCGGCTTCAAGAACCCCAAATGGATCACCGGCATCGAGGTCAGCAACACCGCGGGGGGCGGCTATTGGGAAGATCGCGGCTACAACTGGTTCTCGGGCCTATAGCCGGATGAACCTGACGGATGTCGAGACCGGTCCGCAGCGCCTGGAAGCCTGTGTGGCCGTCCCGACCGCGAAGGCTTGCGGGTGTCGCGCGATTGCGCGCGCGCCATCCCGCCGCCGCCGCGCGGGACGGTAGGCCATCATGGTACCCATGGCTGTCGTCTCGAGAGACTCCGAGATTCCGCCCGACGCATCGCCTTTGCTCGCGCGCGCCGACCACCATGCGCCGTCGGTCTTCCGCCCCGAAAACATGCTGAGGGCGGCCCGCCGCCAGAAGGGCCTGCACGACGGCCGCGTGCCACCGGTATGCCTGCTCGACCCCGACGGCGACATCGTCCGTTTCCTCCAGGTGACGCGCGGCGCCGAACGATCCGAGCGCTGGGCCTGCTATCATACCGAGATGTGGGAGTGGGAGGAAACGTCGGGACCGGTCGGCATCGTCGGCAGTGCGGTCGGAGGGTCCTTCTCAGTCCTCGTGGCCGAACAACTCTTCGCGTCGGGATGCGAGGTCCTGGTCAGTGTGGCCTCGGCGGGCCAGATCGCACCGGACCTCGAAGCGCCCGCTTACGTCCTGATCGATCGCGCGCTGCGCGACGAGGGCACCAGCCATCATTATCTGCCGGCCGCTCCCTTCGTGGAGGCCGAGCCGCAGGTCGTCGCCAGGGCTGCCGCGGCGCTGCGCGGGGCCGATCACCCCGTCGTCCGCGGATCGACCTGGACCACCGACGCCCCGTTTCGCGAGACCGCGGACATCATTGCGCTGCGGCGCCGGCAGGGCATCCTCACGGTCGAGATGGAGGCGGCTTCTCTGCTCGCCTTCGCGCAAGCCTGCGGGCGCACCGTCGTGTGCCTCGCCCATGTGACAAACCAGCTCGGCTGCATCGAAGGCGACTTCGACAAAGGTGAGATGAACGGGGCGGCCCGGTCACTGGCGATGGCGATGGCGATTGCGGGCGCCCTCGGCGGCACGGTCCGCACGGCGTGAGGGTCCCTGCCGCATCGGGAACGGGCGTTCCGGCCGTCGCCCTGATGGTCGCGGTGGCCCGTACGGCCGAAAGGGCCATCCGGTCGACCGGCGATGCCCTCGCGCCCTGGCTGGATCTCATGATCCGGTTCTGGTTGGCTCAGGTGTTCCTTGCCGGCGCGGCCGTCGCCATCATGAGTCATGATCCGCCCGCAATGGCCGGAGACGGCGCCTGGGTGTCGCGCTTCAACGGCCTCGTCGCGTCGCCGTTCGGCGTCCTGATCCAGACGGTGTGCCCCATCCTGCTGCTGCTCGGCTTCTCGTGCCGCGCCGCCACGATCCCGTTGCTGATCCAGGTCTGGGTCCTGCACGGCCCAGCGGGACCCTCCCACATCCATCTGTTCTGGTCGGCGCTGCTCGGCTGGCTGCTGGTGCTGGGACCGGGACCGGTGTCGGTCGATGCCGTGCTGAGCCGAGGGCTCGACTCCACCGCCATCCCGGGCGCAATACGGCTCCGGACGCTGTTCGGCTGGATGGAGCGGCGCATCGGTCCATGGTACCGGCTCGCTCTTCGACTGTGGATGGCTACTGCCCCACTGGCCGGCGCGGGCGCGTCCCTCGGCTGGGCGGCGCCGGCGAGGGATGCCGCGGCGCCGTGGCTCGCCGCCTTGCCGGACCGGATCGCGTCGCTGCCCGCAGGCCTGTCCCTGGCGCTCGGGGCGTTCCTGGCCGTCGGCCTCGGAACGCGCCTCTGCGCGCTGGTCCTGATGCTGGCGATCCCCGTCGCCGATGTCGGGATGACGTTCGACGACCGCCTCTACTGGACGCTGCTGCTCGCGATCCTGGTGTGTCGCGGCGCCGGGCGCTTCGCCCTGGACGGCTCGATCGCCGGAACTGTGACGGCGTTGGGTGGCCGGATGCTCCCGCCGCTCGCAGGTCTGCCCCATGTCGTGATCGTCGGCGGCGGATTCGGCGGCGTCACGGCCGCGCGCGGCCTCAAGGGCGCACCCTGCCGCGTCACGCTCGTCGACCGCAGGAACTATCATCTGTTCCAGCCGCTGCTCTACCAGGTCGCGACCGCCGGATTGTCGCCCGCCGATATCGCGACGCCGATCCGCAGCCTGTTCCGCGGTCAAGACAACCTGCGTGTCCTGCTGGCCGAGGTCCGGGACGTCTCCGCCGCGACATCCGAGGTGGTTCTCGATCACGGACAACTGTCGCACGACTACCTCGTCCTCGCGACGGGGTCGCAGCACAGCTACTTCGGCCGCGACGACTGGGCGCCCGACGCGCCGGGCTTGAAGCGGCTCGAGGACGCGACCGACATCCGCCATCGCCTGCTGATCGCCTTCGAGCGGGCCGAGAACGCGACCGATCCCGCCGAGCGGGCCGCCTTCATGAGCTTCGTCATCGTGGGTGGTGGGCCGACCGGCGTGGAACTGGCCGGTGCCATCGCCGAACTCGCCCGGAACGGTCTGTCGGGCGAGTTCCGCGAAATCGATCCGGCGGCCGCCAGGGTCATCGTCGTCCAATCCGGGCCGCGCATCCTGCCGACCTTCTCGGAGTCGCTCGCCGCCGATGCCACGACGGAACTGTCCCGTTTGGGCGTCGAGATCCGGACCGGGGGAAAGGTCCAGCATGTCGACGCCTCGGGCGTCACGGTCGACGGCCTGCGGATCGAGGCGCGGACGATCCTGTGGGCCGCGGGCGTCGCGGCATCGCCAGCGGGCTCCTGGCTCGGGGTGCCGACCGACCGCGCGGGCCGGATCGTGGTGGCGCCCGACCTTTCGGTGGCACCGCATGCCGCGATCTTCGCGATCGGCGATACTGCGGCATCGACGGGCTGGAGGGGCGCTCCGGTTCCGGGGCTCGCACCCGCGGCCAAGCAGGGCGGCGCTTATGCGGCGAAGGTCATCCGATCCCGTTTGAAGGGTCGACCGGCTCCCGAGCCGTTCAGGTATCGACATGCCGGTAGCCTCGCCACCATCGGACGGCGGGCGGCCGTCGCGGAGTTCGGGTCCTTGCGGGTTCGCGGTGCCCTGGCCTGGTGGCTGTGGGGCGCCGCCCACATCCTGTTCCTCGCGGGCGGGCGGAACCGGGCAACCGTGATCCTGGAGTGGATCTGGGCCTACCTCACCGGTCGGCGCGGCAGCCGCCTCATCACCGAGCCCAGCCCGGGCCGGCTTTCGACGGACGTTCCCGCGGGTGAATGACTCCGTTTCGACGGGCTCTCCTCAAGTCCCCACCGCGCGTTTCCTGCAGCCTTCATGCTGTCCCGGCATTGAAACCATGCCGCCCCGCTTGGCCACCTCGTATTAGATAGCTGCGTGTACGATCAGAGAGGTTCTACAATGCTACGTTCAATGACCGCAGTCGCTTTGACCGTGTTGTCGGCTGCGGTGGGACTGTCCGCACCGGCTTCCGCCATAGAGATCCGCAAGGAACCCCAGCTCTACACAGTGACCCCCGCCATGATGCATGCCATCGACACGATCGTGGCCGAGAAGGTCCGCATGAACCACACCCGTCACCGCGGGCACTAAATCTCAGGGCGTCCTGTTGCCCGTACGAACGCGGGCAGGTGACGCCTTTGCTGGCCGGCAGACGATGGGCATCTCCGGCCGCTTCCGGGCCCTGCTCGGCCTACCCTCGTCGAGGACGCGAGCGCTCTCACCGTCCTAGGGTACACTCGATCTGGCCGTGGGGCTCGTCGGTCGCCGTGAACACGCGGTTCACGTTGTCGAGCCCGAATGCTTCGAGGTTCACCGGCAGGTAGTGCTTGTTGGGGCAGGCCAGGCTGATGGTTTCGATTTCGGGCCCGTGCTCCAGCGCGGCCGACCCCATGCGGTACAGGCTGTCCTGGGCGCTGTGGCTGTATGTCGAGGCGAACACGCGCAGCATCGCGTCGAGCACGCGGGCGTTCGCGGCCGCGAAGTCGGCGGGGTCGCGGGACCATCGCCACGCCGCGTCCATGCTGGTGGCCAGGATGCGGTCGTCAGTCTCGGGGAGGGTCGTATAAGGGTCCTTGACGTAGCCGGCCCACCCCGAGGCCGTGCCCTTGAGGAATGTGAAGCCCGACAGCCCCGACGTCACGCGGTCGCCCGCGCGGTCCATGACGACCTCGGCCGTGCCTTGCCCGTTGCCGTCGAGCGTGAAGGCATGTGGATGGGGCGCGCCGTCCACCATCAGGCGGTCCCAGCCAGTTTCCCGGGCCGACACGGTGGCGGTCGCCATGCCGGGATAGCGGTCGAGCAGGCGGCGCGCCACGGCGCGGCAGAAGTGTTCCGGCCCGGCCCGCAGGTTCTCGCGCGCCACGATGTTGACGACGTTCTTGATCGTGTCGGTCGACACCGAGGTGGAATTGTCACCCGCCGTATAGGCCCGGGCGATGTCGCCGGTCAGCATGGCCCGCACCGTGAGTTCGCGCACCTCGCGCCGGTCGCCCTCGCCCCATAGCCGCATCACGCGGACGCGGCTCTTGCCATAGGTGCTGCTGAGAAGCGTCATGGTCTGGACCTCCATGCCGATGATGCCTTGCGGGGCCGGCGTGGTCCATGCCGCGGATGCAAGATCATGGCCGGGAGGCCGGCCCATCAAACCGCGACGGCGCCCTTGATGGCGGGCCAGGGTTCATAGCCCCCGAAGGCGACATCGTCGAAAGAGAAGTCGAACAGGCGGCCGACCGCCGGGTTCAGCGCCAAGCGGGGCAGGGCGCGGGGCGTTCGGCCGAGCTGCAGCCGGGCAGCCTCGAGGTGGGTGCTGTAGAGATGGGCGTCGCCCATCGTGTGCACGAAGGTGCCGGGTTCGAAACCGGTGACCTGCGCCACCATGGCGAGCAGCAGCGCGTAGGACGCGATGTTGAACGGCACGCCGAGGAACAGGTCGGCCGAGCGCTGGTAGAGCTGCAGTGACAGGCGACGCGCGCCGCCGGGCAGCGGTTCGGTATAGAACTGGAACAGGCAGTGGCAGGGCGCGAGCCTCATGCGGTCGAGGTCGCCCACGTTCCAGGCCGAGACGATCAGGCGGCGGCTGTCGGGATTGCGGGCCAGTTCGCCGAGCACGTCGGCGAGCTGGTCGTGGGTGCGACCGTCGGCGCCCTGCCAGGAACGCCACTGCCGGCCGTAGACCGGGCCGAGGTCGCCATCGGGGTCGGCCCATTCGTCCCAGATCGTGACGCCGTTCCGGTTCAGATAGCCGACGTTGGTGTCGCCGCGGAGGAACCACAGCAACTCGTGCACGATGGATTTGAGATGAAGCTTCTTGGTCGTGACGAGGGGGAAACCCTCGGCGAGGTCGAAACGCAATTGCGGCCCGAACACCGACAAGGTGCCGGTCCCGGTCCGGTCCTGCTTGGCCGTGCCCTGGGCCAGCACGGCGTCGAGGAGATCGAGGTAGCCTTGCATGCGCTCGCCCTATCTGCACGGCCGCGCGATGGCGCAGGAATCAGCAAGCCTTTCTACACGCGGGTATCGCGACGGGGTCAAGCGGGCGAAAGCCGATCAGACTCCGACGCGGGCGCCTTCGATGGCGCCAGGGATGAGCGGCCGGATCTCGACGATCGACCGTCGACTGATCGCTCTCGCGACGCCGAACGCCAGCACCCCGAGCGCGCCGCCAGACATCACGTCCACGAAATAGTGGCCGCCGTAGACCGGAGTAGCCGCAACCAGGAAGCCGTTTATCGCGAGTGCCGGCCAGCGAAGCCGGGGCAAGGGCCAGAGTACCAGCGTGAAAGTCACCCCCAAAGCCGCGTGGAGGCTCGGGAACGTGATGATGCCCTCCGCTTCAGTGAGTGAGACCGTGTGGATCGTGCCGTCCCGCAGGCCATGCAGGATTGAGGCATGGAGGGCAGCCCCGAAAGCGGGAAGATGAGGAACGTCCTGCGGCTGCAGCCGGAGATGCACGTAAGTCTCCACGGCCGGCATCAGGCCCGACACCAGGATCGCGGTCAGGGCCGCGAGGACGAACGCCAGCACGACGTCGCGAAGCGCCTCGATCCGTCCGGTGAAGCCGAGGATCGTGACGATGACGATCAACTGTGGCTCGAGACTGTCATAGGCAGCGGAATAGATCCAAGCAAGCCAAGGCCGGGCCTCTACGAACACCAGATAGGTCTTCCAGTCGAGCCCGATCGCCTGATCCCAGCGATACAGCGTGTCGTCCCAGAGCGGCCGGCCCGTGCTGGCGACGGCATATTGCAGCGTCGCTCCGACTATCGAGAAGGCGACGAGCTGAGCCATGCCCGTCAGGGTCGCGGCGATGCGCGGGTCGGGTCGGCGGTGGCGGTAGAACGACGCAAGTGCGGCCAGACCCAGGCAGGCCGAAACTGGAACCATCGCGCTGGTCCAGGCGAAGGTCAGTTGGGCCGCCCACATCCACAGCACGGTCCCGAAAGCCGCGACCGCGATCAGGGCCCAGGTACCCGCCGCGTCGTCGACTCGCCCGCCCGCCATTCGCGCTCCCCCCGGAGAATGCCGGGGAAGGCTTGCCGGAAATTACCAAACGAGACGTAAACAGCGCCACGCATTTCCGGCTCGCCTGCGAGCGCAGCGTGAGACGACCGCACGCTCATGATCGAGACATGGAGGCAGCGAAAGTGGAGGCTTCTGTTGCCAGGTGCCTCCGAACCCCGCCTAGAAGTGCTACCCCCTAGGACTTGATTCCCAGTACCTTCACCGCATTACGCAGCGACGGCCACCGGAGCATAGTTGTCATTGGCAACTATAAGTTTAGCCCGATAACGGCGGTACAATGCCGAGCAAAAGCGATCCCTTTACACCCACGTCAATCCTATTTCGGGCCCACCGAAGCGCGTTGCCCAATCACGCGCTCGGGTGGACCCGCCCGGTACCGCCCCGGGGTCCGTATGGTTTATTCCGAATGCCATTTATCGCCATAGTCGCCGAAGCGACATCGATAAGGTAGGCCCACAGCGCCGGTCGCGCAAGGTCCGCCTACGGCGGCCCAACCCTGGACTTCAGCCGATCCCGCCATTATCATGTGTCGGGTTGGGGCAGGGCACCGGAAAACGTGATGATGGGCCGGGTGCCGAGGGACGGCAACGTCTGCGGCAGCGGCCATTGTTCCGTCGTCCGAAGCGGACCGCCACGATGCCGCCGCTGCATCAGGCCTATCCCGTCGTGGCTGGTTCGGTGCGGGCCTCGAGGCCTGGCCGGCAGAGGTCGGGAACCCGGAGGCGGCGGCTGCCCTGATCGTCTCGCATGCGCAGCCGGTGGAACACGATGGCCGACCTGATCCGTTACGACCTGCTCGTTCAGGACGCGCTGCGCGGGGTCGTGCGCCAGGTTCTGACCGAGGTGGCCCGCAACGGGCTTCAGGGCGAGCACCATTTCTTCATCACGTTCAAGACCGCCACGCCCGGGCTGCGTTTGTCGAACCGCATGAGGGAACGCTATCCCGACGAGATGACGGTCATTCTCCAGCATCAGTTCTGGGGCTTGACGGTGACGGAGGCGGGGTTCGAGGTGGGCCTGTCGTTCAATAACGCCCCCGAGCGCCTCTTCGTGCCCTTCGCGGCCATCACGATGTTCCAGGATCCGTCCGTCACTTTCGGGCTCAAGTTCGACCCCAAGGAGACGGCCGGCGCGGACGACGGCGCGGCGAAGTCCGTCCCGTCGGAAGCCCCGAAGAGCCTGCCCGGCAAGCGCGCGCTGACGACGGTCGAGACCAAGGTCCCGGCCCGACTGGGCCATGAGGTGGCGCCGAAGCAGGACGACAAGCCGAGCAAGACCGGCGACGTGCCGCCGAAATCGAAACCGGTGCTGGCCAAGGTGGCCGACAAGCCGGACGACGACCCGGCTGCCGGCACCAAGGTCGTCTCGATCGACGCCTTCAGGAAGAAGCCCTGACGGGCAGGCCGCGGGTTCTCGAGGGTGCCATGGCCGACGTCGTCAATCTCCGGCGGTTCCGCAAGGCCCAGCTTCGCGCCGCGAAGGCCGTGGCGGCCGACAGCAACCGCGCCCTGTTCGGCCGTAGCAAAACGGAGCGCCTCGTGGCCGAGACCGAGCGCTCCCGGAACGATGCCCGGCTCGATGGCCACCGGCGAGACTTGGCCGCGGATCGCGGCGAGGAACCGGGTGGTTGAGGGCGGGGCACTCGCGATGTCTTCGATCGCCGAGCAGACCTTGGCCAAGAGGTCGCTCACGGTCGCGGCCCATCGCACCAGCATCTCGCTCGAAGACGCGTTCTGGACCGGGCTCCGCGACATCGCGGCATCGCGTGGCATGACCGCTGCCGCGCTCGTGGCCGAGATCGACCGCAATCGGGGCGGCGCCAACCTGTCCTCGGCGATCCGGGTCTTCGTCCTGGCGTTCTATCGCGAGCGCGCCGCGGTCGGCACGGCCGGCCCGGACCGATGCAGCGTTGGCGCGGCTCCCCAAAAATCGACATAATGCCACTGTGTCGATGCCGGGCGCTCCGCGGGCGCCGCAGCCGGAGCCCAGGGATTCCAATGCCGATCTTGAACCGCCGTTCGGCCCTGGCCTTTGGCACCGCATCGGCTGCCGCCGGCCTCCTGCGGTCCTGGCCGGGGATTGCCGCCGACGTGACGGCTCCTGCCGCCTGGCCCACTCCCCTGAGCGGCGGCGAGACGGAAAGCTACGGATTGTCGGCCTTCGGCGAACTCGCGATGCCGGCCGATTTCGCCAATCTGCCCTATGCCGACCCTGCCGCCCCCAAGGGCGGCACGATCGTGCTCGAACCCACGACGGCCGGCCTCAACCAGAACTTCACCACCTTCGATACGCTGAACATCTACATCCTGCGCGGCGATGGCGCGGCCGGCATGGGCCTCATCTTCGATACGCTGATGACCGGCACGCTCGACGAACCCGACGCCGCCTATGGCCTCGTGGCGAAGTCCGTCCGCTTCTCCGCCGATCGGCTCACCTACCGGTTCCTGCTGCGGCCCGAGGCGCGGTTCCACGACGGCTCGCGGCTCACAGCCGCCGATGCCGCCTTCTCGCTCGACCTCCTGAAAACCAAGGGCCACCCCAATCTGCGGACCGGCCTGCGCCACCTCGTGAGCGCTGTGGCGCTCGGCGACGACGTGCTCGAAGTGAAGCTCGACCCGGCCCGCACCCGCGAGACACACCTGACGGTAGCGGGCCAGCCCATCTTCTCGAAGGCCTACTACACGGCGCACCCGTTCGACCAGACCACGCTCGAGCCGCCGCTCGGCTCCTCGGCCTATCGGGTCGGTGCCGTCGAGCAGGGGCGCACCATCAGCTTCGAGCGCGTCAAGGACTGGTGGGCCAGGGACCTGCCGATCAACCGCGGCCAGGCGAACTTCGATCAGATCCGCTACGAATACTACCGCGAACGCCAGGTCGGCTTCGAGGCGTTCAAGTCGGGCGCCACCACGTTCCACGAGGACTTCACCTCGATCAACTGGGCGAAGGGCTACGATTTCCCGGCCGTATCGGACGGTCGCGTGCGACGCGACGTCGTGCCCGACGAGGCGCCATCCGGCGCGCAGGGCTGGTGGTTCAACACCCGCCGCGACAAGTTCAAGGACCCGCGCATCCGCCAGGCGCTCGGCTTCGGGTTCGACTTCCAATGGGTCGACAAGAACATCATGTACGGCCTCTATCGGCGGACGATATCGTATTTCCAGAACTCGCCCATGGCGGCCTCGGGGATGCCGGGGCCGGACGAGCTCAAGCTGCTGGAGCCGTTCCGGGGGAAGGTGCCGGACGCCGTCTTCGGCGAGGCCATTCTGCCGCCGGTGTCAGACGGCTCGGGCCAGGACCGCGCGTTGCTGAGCCAGGGCTTCAAGCTGCTCCAGGCGGCCGGCTGCAAGCGCGACGGCAACGTCCTGGTCCTGCCGACCGGCGAGCCCTTCCGCATCGAGTTCCTGGATTTCAGCGGTGGGCTCGAGCGCCACACCCAGCCCTTCATCAAGAACCTGCAGCTGCTCGGCATCGACGCCAGCTTCCGGGTGGTCGATGCCGCGCAATACCAGTCGCGCGTGCAGGATTTCGACTTCGACGTCGTCACGTCGCGCCACGGCGGCAATCCCACGCCGGGCGAGGATCTGCGCGTCACCTTCGGGTCCGAAGCGGCTCATACGCCGGGCTCGCAGAACCTGACCGGCACGGCCGACCCGGTCGTCGACGCCCTGATCGAGAAGGCGCTCGTCGCCACGAGCCGGGCGGAACTCACGACCGTCTGCCGCAGCCTCGACCGCGTTCTCCGCTCCGGATATTGGTGGGTGCCGATGTGGAACAACCCCGCCCATTGGCTGGCCTATTGGGACGAGTTCGGCTGGCCGAAGCGACGGTCGAAGCTCGAACCCGGCGTGCTGTCGACCTGGTGGTACGACGACGCCAAGGCGAAGCAACTCAAGCAGCGCGGCTGACCCACCCATGCTGGCCTATATCGCGCGCCGCCTCCTGTTCATGGTGCCGACCGTGCTCGGCATTCTGTTCGTGTCCTTCGTCATCGTGCAGTTCGCGCCGGGCGGCCCCGTGGAGCGCGTCATCGCGCAGCTCCAGGGGCTCGAAAGCGCGGGCTCGAGGCTCGGCGGCGGCGGCTCCGACGTCGGGGCAGCCTCCCAGGCCCAGGGCGGCCTCGGCGGCGAGGGCTCGAAGTACCGCGGCGCACAGGGGCTCGACCCGAAGTTCGTGAAGGAGCTGGAGCACCAGTTCGGCTTCGACAAGCCGGCCTACGAACGCTTCGCCCTGATGGTCCGCAACTACGCCAGTTTCGACTTCGGCCAGAGCTATTACCGCGACGTGCCGGTGCTGCAGCTGATCGGCGAGCGCCTGCCGGTGTCGATCTCGCTCGGCTTGTGGATGACGCTGCTGTCCTACGTGATCTCGATTCCGCTCGGCATCGCCAAGGCCGTGCGGGACGGCTCGCGCTTCGACGTGTGGACGTCGGGCGTCGTCACGGTCGGCTATGCGGTGCCGAGCTTCCTCTTCGCCATCCTGCTCATCATCCTGTTCGCGGGCGGGTCGTTCTACCAGATCTTTCCGTTGCGCGGCCTCGTTAGCGAGAACTGGGCCGAGCTCTCCTGGCCCCACAAGGTCACCGACTACCTGTGGCACATCACGCTGCCGGTCATCGCCATGTCGGTCGGGGCCTTCGCGACCTCGACGTTTCTGACCAAGAATTCCTTTCTCGACGAGATCAAGAAGCAATACGTGCAGACGGCCCGCATGAAGGGCCTGAGTGCCGGCGGCGTGCTCTACGGCCACGTGTTCCGCAACGCCATGATGATCGTGGTGGCGGGTTTCCCCGGCGCCTTCATTTCGGCCTTCTTCACCGGCGCCATCCTGATCGAGGAGATCTTCAATCTGCCGGGCCTGGGCCTGCTCAGCTACGATTCCATCATGAACCGTGATTATCCCGTGGTCTTCGCCAACCTCTACATCTTCGCGCTGCTCGGCCTCGTGGTGAACCTCGTCTCCGACCTGACCTACACCTGGATCGATCCCCGGATCGATTTCGAGACCCGGGGCGTATGATGGACGCGATCGTCGATGCCCGGCCCGCGGCCGCTCTGGCGCCGCCCACCGGCCGCCGCGGCTGGCTCAAGCTGACGCCGATCAACCGCCGTCGTATCGACAATTTCAAGCGCAACCGGCGCGGATATTGGTCGCTGATCGTGTTCACGGTGCTGTTCGCCATCTCGCTAGGTGCCGAGTTCGTCTCCAACGAGCGGCCGATCGTCGTCTCGTACAAGGGCGACATCTTGTTCCCGGTGTTCAACGACTATCCGGAGGAGCGCTTCGGCGGCTTTCTGGCCCATACGGACTACCGCAATCCGGAGACCGCCAAGGAGATCCAGGATCACGGCTGGATGGTCTGGGCGCCGATCCGCTACTCCAACTCCACCCGCAACCTGTCGCCGCCCACGACCCTGCCGTCACCCCCGACATGGCTGCTCGCCGACGCGCAATGCGCCTCCGCGATCCGGGATCAGGGTGGCACGCCGCCCGCCAGCCGCCCCTGCGGCGCGATCGAGTGGAACTGGCTCGGCACCGACGATCACGGCCGCGACGTGCTGGCCCGCCTCATCTACGGATTCAGGCTCTCGATCGTCTTCGCGCTGCTCCTGGCCGGGATCTCGTCCGTGGTCGGCATCGCGGCCGGCGCCGTGCAGGGCTATTTCGGCGGCTGGACCGACCTCATCATGCAGCGGGTGATCGAGATCTGGTCCTCGCTGCCGCACCTCTACATCCTGATCATCGTGGCGGCCGTGATCACGCCGTCCTTCCTGGTCCTGCTCGGGATCCTGCTGCTGTTTTCCTGGGTCAACCTCGTCCACCTGGTCCGGGCCGAGTTCCTGCGCGCACGCAACTTCGAATATGTGAATGCCGCCCGCGCGCTGGGGCTGTCGAACCTGCGCATCATATGGAAACACGTCCTGCCCAACGCCATGGTGGCGACCCTGACGTTCCTGCCCTTCATCCTCTCGGGCTCGATCACCACGCTGACGTCGCTGGACTTCCTGGGACTCGGCCTGCCGCCGGGCTCGCCATCGCTCGGCGAGATGCTGCTGCAGGGTACCTCGAACCTCCAGGCGCCCTGGCTCGGCCTGACGGCATTCCTGACCATCGCGATCATGCTGTCGCTCTTGATCTTCATCGGCGAGGGGGTTCGCGATGCCTTCGACCCGCGGAAGACCTTTCGATGAGGCGGTTCCGCCGTGATTCTCGGACCGCCGTCATGAAGGCTTAAGGACCGCGCCGCTAGGGTATCGGCAGAGATGGATCGGGGCTTGCGATCGACCTGATCCACAGGCCGATGACAGATCCGGTTCCATCCGATTACAGCCAAGGTTCGGCCCGACCATGATCGGCATCGGAAAGCTCTGGAACGATGTCGGGGGCCGCGGATCGGCCGGTCTCAAGCGATCGACACTTCCGCGCCAGGCCGGGGCGCCCGGAACGACCCTGATCGTGCCTTCGTCGGCATGCTCGGACCCGCTGTCGAGCGACACGCGGGTGGCCGACCGTTTCGTGCCCAGCAAGACCTCGACCATGCTGACGACCTGGGAGGGCAGGCGCGTCGCGGCCCGGATCATCAACATCTCGCGCATGGGCGTCGCCGTCGAGGCGGAATTCTCGGACTGCGGCCCGGGCGATGTCGTCATGGTGGGCAAGCGGCCCGTCATGGCTGGCCGCGCCATCGCACTCGGGACGGTGTTCCTGTTCGAGAAACCGCTCGATCCCAAGCTCTGCAACCCGAAGATCGTCCTGTAGGACAAGCCCCTTCGACACACCGTATCGTACGGCAGCGTAGCGCTTTGCCGAACCCGCGCGACAGCCGCCGCCGCTTCATATAGCCATCACTCCGCAGCCGCGGCCGTGCTTCCCGCCAGGGCTGCCTCGACGGCACCGAGCGCGGCCTCGGCGCGCGCGCCGTCCGGCCCACCCGCCTGGGCCATGTCGGGTCGACCGCCGCCGCCCTTGCCGCCCAGCGCCGCCGAACCAGCCCGCACGAGGTCGACGGCGTTGAAACGGTCCGTCAGGTCCGGCGTTACTGCCACCACGAGGCCGGCCTTGCCGTCCTCTCCGACCCCGACGAGCGCGACCACGCCCGAGCCGAGCGACTTCTTGGCGTCGTCGGCGAGACCCTTCAGGTCGCGCATGTCGATGCCGGTGACGACGCGCGCCACGAGGTTGACGCCCGCCACACTTCGAGCGGAGGCGGAGCTCCCGCCGCCGCTCGCCGCCCCACCGAGCGCGATCTTCTTGCGGGCATCCGTCAGCTCGCGTTCGAGCCGGCGCCGATCCTCGACGAGCCCGACCAGGCGTTCTGCCGCGAGGTCCGGCGATGCCTTGAGGATCTGCGCGACGTCGCGCAGCCTGGCGGCCTCGGCGTTGAGGCCGCGACGTGCCGCGTGGCCGGTGCGGGCCTCGATGCGGCGGACGCCCGAGCCGACCGCGCTCTCGCCCTGGATCGATATGAGGCCGATATCGCCGGTGCGGGCCGCATGGGTGCCGCCGCAGAGCTCGATCGAATAGATCTCGGGCGTGGCGCCGCGCCCCGCCTCGCTTCGGCCCATGGACACGACCCGGACCTCGTCGCCGTATTTCTCGCCGAACAGCGCCCGCGCCCCGCTGGCCCGGGCGTCGTCGATCGCCATGAGGCGCGTCACGATGGCGTCGTTCTGCAACACGACATCGTTGGCGATCTCCTCGACGTGCGCGAGTTCCTCCGCCGAGATGGGCTTCTGGTGCGAGACGTCGAATCGCAGCCGATCGCCGTCGACGAGCGATCCCTTCTGAGCGATGTGCGGCCCCAGCACCTGACGCAGCGCCTCGTGCAGAAGATGGGTCGCGGAGTGATTGGCCCGGATGGCGCGGCGGCGGCCGTGGTCGACCTCGGCCACCAGCGCCATGCCGGGCGTGACCACGCCCTCCAGCACATCGACCTCGTGCACGAACAGGTTGCCGAGCTTCTTCGTCGTCTCGGTGACGTGCAGCGATATGCCGGGCGCCGTGAGCGTGCCGGTGTCACCGACCTGGCCACCCGACTCGCCGTAGAACGGCGTCTGGTTCAGCAGCACCTGCCCCGACCGGCCGGCATCGAGCCGGTCCACCTCGCGGCCGCCGGCCAGCAGCGCCGTGACGATGCTCTCGGCCTGCTCCGCCGCATAGCCGAGGAATTCGGTCGTGCCGACCCGGTCGCGAATGCCGAACCAGACGGCGTCGGTGGTGGCTTCGCCCGAGCCCGCCCAGGCCTTGCGGGCTTCGGCCTTTTGCTGCGCCATGGCGGCCGTGAAGCCCGCTTCGTCGACCGCGATGTCGCGGCTGCGCAACGCCTCCTGCGTGAGGTCGAGCGGGAACCCGTAAGTGTCGTAGAGCTTGAACGCCACATCGCCGGCGAGCCGGTCGCCCCCGACGAGCCCGCGCGTCTCGTCCTCCAGGATCGACAGGCCGCGCGCCAGCGTGGTGCGGAACCGTGTCTCCTCCGCCAGCAGGGTGTCGGCGATGCGGGACTGCGCCTCCACGAGCTCGGGATAGGCTTGGCCCATGAGCTGCACGAGCGTCGGGACGAGCCGCCACATCAGCGGCTCGGGCGCCCCCAGCACCTGGATGTGACGCATGGCGCGCCGCATGATGCGCCGCAGCACGTAGCCGCGGCCCTCGTTCGACGGATCGACGCCGTCTGCCACCAAGAATGCCGAGGCACGGAGATGGTCGGCCACGATGCGGTGGCTTGCAGCCAAGGGTCCCTCGGGGTCGACGCCCGTCAGGTTGGCCACCGCCACGATGATGCTGCGCATGAGGTCGATGTCGTAGTTCGACGTCACCCCTTGAAGGATGGCCGAGATGCGCTCGAGTCCCATGCCGGTATCGATCGACGGGCGGGGCAGGGGCACGCGCTGCCCCGAGCCGATCTGGTCATATTGCATGAACACCAGGTTCCAGAACTCCAGGAACCGGTCACCATCCTGGTCGGCACTGCCCGGCGGCCCGCCGAATACGCGCTCTCCCTGGTCGTAGAAGATCTCGGAGCAGGGGCCGCAGGGGCCGGTGTCGCCGGCCGCCCAGAAGTTATCTGACGTCGCGATGCGGATGATCCGGCTGTCCGGAAGGCCTGCGATCTTCTTCCAGAGATCGAAAGCCTCGTCGTCGTCGTGATAGACGGTGACGAGCAGGCGGTCCTTGTCGAGCCCCAAGTCGCGGGTGACCAATGTCCAGGCGTTCTCGATCGCAGTCGCCTTGAAGTAGTCGCCGAACGAGAAATTACCCAGCATCTCGAAGAAGGTATGGTGGCGGGCCGTGTAGCCGACATTGTCGAGATCGTTGTGCTTGCCGCCGGCGCGCAGGCACTTCTGGGACGTGGTGGCGCGGGTGTAGGAGCGCTTCTCGACGCCGGTGAACAGGTTCTTGAACTGTACCATGCCGGCGCTGGTGAACATCAGCGTCGGGTCGTTGCGGGGTACGAGCGGGCCCGACGGCACCACTGCGTGACCGGCCCGGCGGAAGAAGTCGAGGAAGGCCGTACGGGTGTCGTCGACGCTGGTCATGGCACGGGAACTCGGAGCTCGGAGATCACCGCCCTCGAACGTCACCGAGGGCGCGGGGTCCCATTTAGCCGCGCCCTCCCGCCCTGTCGAGCGAACGGGCCGGAGCCCGTTCGCTTTGAATCCATCAACCCTCGGCCAGCCCCTCCTCGTCGTCTTCCGGCTCGGGGCCGCCCGTTTCGAGAATGCGCTCGGCGATGAGGCCCGAGTTCTCGCGGATGGCCTGCTCGACCTTTCGGGCAACGTCGGGATTGGCCTTGAAGAAGGCTTTGGCATTCTCGCGGCCCTGGCCCAGGCGCTGGCTGTCGTAGGAGAACCAGGCGCCCGATTTCTCGACGATACCGGCCTTGACGCCGAGGTCGACCAGCTCGCCGACCTTGGAGATGCCTTCGCCGTACATGATGTCGAACTCGACCTGCTTGAAGGGCGGCGCAACCTTGTTCTTGACCACCTTGACGCGGGTCTGATTGCCCGTGACCTCCTCTCGGTCCTTGATCGACCCGGTGCGGCGGATGTCGAGGCGGACGGAAGCGTAGAACTTCAACGCATTGCCGCCCGTGGTGGTCTCGGGCGAACCGTACATCACGCCGATCTTCATGCGGATCTGGTTGATGAAGATCACCATGGTGTTGGACCGCGAGATCGAGGCGGTCAGCTTGCGCAGCGCCTGGCTCATGAGGCGGGCCTGGAGGCCGGGCTGAACGTCGCCCATCTCGCCCTCGATCTCGGCCCGCGGCGTCAGGGCCGCCACGGAATCGACCACCAGCACATCGATGGCGCCCGAGCGCACCAGCGTATCGGTGATCTCCAACGCCTGCTCGCCCGTGTCGGGCTGCGAGATCAGCAGGTCGTCGAGGTTGACCCCGAGCTTGCGGGCGTAGACGGGGTCGAGCGCGTGTTCGGCGTCCACGAAGGCGCACACGCCGCCGTTCTTCTGGGCTTC
>JAABUL010000793.1_pt1 | contig 65568 bp, 10 predicted proteins | sample 5559151 | NCBI WGS metagenome assembly JAABUL01 (sample SAMN10711876, study PRJNA513368) | rock metagenome | isolation source: Antarctica rocks | place: Antarctica: Victoria Land, Pudding Butte sud
AACTTTTTAATTTTTTTGTCTTTTTTATTTGTTTTTTCGAATGTTCGAAATTATAATATCTTGTAAATTACTCTATATAATTAAATTACTTTCTAATACTTATAAATTAATAAACTCTATATTAAAATTTTTGCAAATAAAACAAATATAAAGATTGCAACTTTTTCTTTCTTAAAAAAAATCTTATACTTTTATATAATTTAAATAATTGTAATAAAATAACAATAATATAATAATTGCAAATAATCTTCTATTGTTTTAATTAAACTAATTTTTTGTTTCTTTTATAAAACTATTTTCTATTTTCTTATTTTTGTTTTTCGACTTTGTAAAGACTTAAAGATTCTAATTTCTTTTAATTAATTTTTTTAATTAATTTTTTAAATAGATACTTTTAAGTTTTGTATTATTAATTTCTTTTAAAATATAAAAGTCTTTAATTTAATTTTTTTATTTTATTTTAAAGAAGTCTAATTTTTAAAAGAATAGTTTTATATTATATTTTTTATTGAACTTAATATTATATAATAAAATCAAGTCTTTAATTTATAAACGCGTTAATAATTAATAGTTATTATCGAAGAAATTCTTGTTTGCTTCTTTGAAACAACAAAGACGCAAAGTTGCTTTCTAAATATTTTTATTTCTTCTTTTTAATTATTTTGCTTGCAATATTAATAAATTTGTTGTTAAGTAAACTTTCTCTTAGTCTATAATATATTAGATTAAATACTTTATTTTAATTAACAATATAACTTTATATTTAAACTTAAAATAAAACAATATTTCTTTAATAGATTCTTAAATTGTTGTTCTATTTGTTTACAATATTGTATACAAATGTTGTAATTAATTTGCAAAAACTTTCTTAATTAGTTTGAACAAAATATTAACAATAGATTTGTATTCTTTTTTATTATTTTATTTATTTGTAAATAATAAGTCAATATTGTTACTTTTTTAATATTATATCTTTTTAAAAGTTTAATTGTTATATTAACTTTATTTTCGAGTTTATTATTTATAATTATCTTCTTAATATATTTATATTAACAAAAAATATTCTTTTATAAAAACTTTACTATAATAAGTGCTTTAAAATTTAAAATTATCTTAATTTTTATCTATTTTGTTAAATTGTTTCGAGCAACTATTAGATTTACTTTAGCAAATATTTTTGTAATTAATATATAAATAAAATTTACAACAATCTTTTTTTACAAATTAAAAATATAAATTAAATATATAGTCTTCTTTTGTTTGTTAGAAGTTCTTTGTTAATATTTGTTGTAATTTGCAATATATTTCTTATAAAAATTAAATAAATTTTGTTACTAATATTAATTTGTAAGACGTCGATAAATTTTTTTTTTATAATTATTTTTGTTATGCAAGCTTTTTACCATTCGATTTTTGTCTTTTATCTAATTTATTATTCTACGCAAAGATATATTTTTGTTTGTTTTTTAAAATAAACGTTTTTCTTTTATTAAAAAATAAAGAGTATAGTTCTTAAATTTGCGAAAATTCTTCTAATTTATATTTAATCTTTGTAGCAAAATTAGATATTAAACAATTTATTCAAATTTATTAAAATATTTGTTTTCAAAAATATTTTTGTTCTTTTTTAATATTGTTATTTATGCGAGACAAACGCAAATATAATTTAATTAGCTATTAATAAAATTATTAATATTTTTCTTATTAATTTTGTCAATATTGTTGAACAATTCTTTTAATTTTTTTAAAAATCTATTAGTTGTTATATATTTTTAATTAAATGTATATTATATACTAAAGTTAAAGAGACAAATTTAAACTAATTAGCAAATTATTAAAGTATTAGATAGATTTGTCGCAAAGCAATTAAGCTAAATTATTAAAATATTTGTATTAATTTTAATTGTAATTTGTTTATAGATGTTAGTCTCGCTAGGTTTGACGTTCTCTCGATTGAGTAAGATACGATTGCATAGCCTTTCGTCGCTTTCTTATCGTATAAATATTGTTAATTTTTTTCATCTCTTTTATCTTTCTTCATGGCTTTCTTTTCCCTTCTTATCTATCTAGATTTTTTCGCCTTATGTCGCTTAGTTGTTGACTTCTTCTCGTCGTATTAATGTCTTCGTTCGAATCTTAACTTACACTTGTACAACGATAAAAACTATATTGCTCGCTATATTGGCAATAGTTGCGACTCTTGCTCTTCTACTTAGCTTCTCTCGCTTTTAGTGTGACGCGCAATTGATCTCTTAAGTTGTGACCCTTCGTAGATTTCTTTGTTGTTGACTTTCGAACGCTTTTATCTTTTCGATATCTTGTTTCTTGCTTTTCTTTTTTCTTACGAGTAGTCTTTCTAGCTTCAAATCAATAGCATAGCCACTTATTTGTTTGTTTGCTCGTCAGCTCGCGTGCATAGTTTATTGACGATCGCTATAGCTATAATCGAAACGTTAACATCGTAAATTTGGTCTCAAAGCTACTACACGTGAGATTTTTAAATTAATTGAAAATATGTTTTATTGTACATCGATAAAGTCTTCTTTAATTGCGTTGTCAACGAAGAATGCTTTAATATTGCAACGATTTAATGACGTCTTTAACGAAGATTTGACGTGAACGATTATTAAATATCGTTATCAAAAATAGTTTAATCAAATTTCAAATATTAGTTATTATTAACGTATTAAAACTTAATTGCGAAAACGTATATATATATTGTCTAATAATGTCTAAATTAACAATTTAAATCCTAAAAGATGTAACGCTTTTTTATGTCACTTTATTTAGCACTTTCTTAAATCAATTGCGATAATCTCTCGAATTTGTAATAATGAAGATTTTTAACTATGCAAACACTAAGTTATACAAAATTGTTCAATTAGCAACAACAAATTTTCAAAAAAACGAAAATTCGCATTGCGAAAACGTTATTAAACGCTTTATAAAATGTTTTGCGAAGCGAAAAGTCACAACTATCTAATTAGTTGTCGCGACAAAGCTTGTTTAATGCATAAAATTAAAAGAGAAACAAAGTGATTAAATGTTAGAAAGCGAGATTTTGAAAAAGAGTTATTTGTTAAATATTGTAAAGTGTGCGATACAATCGATGCGTTATAGCAATCTTAATTCGAAGATTCAAGCTATTGCAATTAACGTATTTGATTAGATGTAAACGTATGCGAAAGACGCAATTAAAATTATATTGCATAAGATAACAATTAAATACGAGATTTTAGAGTGAAAGCGACGTCGCTATTGCTTAAGATCGACGATCAATAAATTCTAAAGTATAAAAGAGAAGAAATAGAATTTTGCGCAAAGAAGATTGCAATCAATAATTTGTTAATCATTAAAATACATATAATTCTTCTTTTTTTTCGTTCACTAGTCTCGAATTTCTCTTTTAAGTTATTTAATAATTAACTTAGTCGATCTATTACTTTGTTCTTTTTGCAATTCTATTCTACAATAATCTTTATTAACATAGATTTCGTTCACTTCTATTAATTATCGAACATAATAAGTCGATTTAGGAAAAGACAATTTGTAGCTCTTAATTTTGATGTTCGCACAATTAGCAACAAAAGCTACAAATCTATAGCTCTCAAATTAAGTAACAATTTGAACAATAAACTTAAAGACTACAATTTAATAAAATCTTTTAATTTGATTGTTTTGTTATTAAAAGAATTTTTCGATTTGTTTCGCGAATTAATAGTGAATTTTTATGATTTTTAATCACACGTTATAGATACAACTTGCTCTTATTATTTGTAATAAACGATCATTAATAACTTTAAATTTCTTGAACGACATCGATCTTTAATGCAATTATAGTTGCTATAATTATAAGAAAGACAACAATCTTCTATCTCTTAACGAACTACTATTTAGTTTTGAAGAAACGCAAGAGCTATATTGTGCGCAATCTAAATATAATTACGAAATAAAAAGATTTAATAACGTTATTAGTTATTTTCTTTAAAACGATTGCAATTATATTTTTATCTCTAGATCGAAACAATGCGATGCTAAGAATAAAAACATTGACAACAATAATAACAATAATTTTTAACTTAATAGCGATAATTTAACTTATAAGACGCAAGATAAAAGACATTGCTTTTTTAGTATTTTATCAACTTCTATAATAAGCTTAGAAGCTAAATGTAACTCTTAATATTGTTGTTCGCTAATTCTAGTTTTAATAAATGAAATCTATCTAAACGTTCTATTCTTTGCGAGAAGATCAAAAATTCTATCTTTAATTTTTTTTTTTCACTTTTTTATATTTTTCTTTCGTTGATATGCGACAATGCTTATAAAGATACTAAGATTTATCACACATTTAACGAAGAAAAAGAGAAAAGAAAAAAAAGAAATTGTTATGAAAAAAATGAATAAAAGATTAAAGAATTTAGATTTTTATATAAATTTATGACAACTACGAACGCTACTAACATTCGAGACTTCTTTGAGCGCACAACGAACAATGCTAGATTAAACAATAGTAACAAAAGAAATTCTTGTAAACGATTGTACTAGCAACGTTAGAATACAATGAATTTTAATTCATTTAGTGAGATCGACGACAATTAAGATAAGCATGCATTTCTAATTAATTTTTAGAATTTTTTAACATACTTTAGATAATTCTCTTGTAATCGAGAACGAGATCGAAACAATTAATAAACTTAATAATCTTATTAGATTTACAAACGTTATCGTTGTTATTTTACGCTTTTTTAAGCGTTTGCAAAACAAACGACATTTAACACTAAATAAAGAGAAAAAATGAAAAATAATAAAAATTGTTAACAAAAGATCAACAAGAAGTAACTATAAATACGATGTGCGCTAAAAGAATACATAATTGTTTAGAAACGAATTAGAAAACGCACAAAAATTGTTGCAAAATTTTGAAGCACAAAACTCTATACAATGTGAACGCAAACGAGCAAACAAACTTTCGCAAAAAGTTAACAATCAATAGCTACTTTAACGTGCTAACGATAAAAAATTATATAATTATTTTAAGTTTATTATTGCATTTCTCGTTTATAATGTTGCACTAATTTAAAATCATAATGAGCGAAAAGATCTATAACATCTTTATTACTAGCACACAATACTTTGTCTTTAATGGGAACAATTTAAGAATTATAATTAATTGCTAGACGTTATTAGTTCTCTTTGATTTTAAAGTGTTAATCTTTAGTTTTTAATGTCTTAGTTTATCGTTTACGATAATTATTTGTTTAAAAAGATTTTTGTTCTTAATTTTGCATTCGTTTTCGCAACGATTAATTAAAAAAGAGAGAATCTTAGATATGAAGTTGTCTTAATTGCTATTTTAGAATTTCGTTATTTAATTATTATAAGCCTTAAAGAATATAAAAGATAAAAAGATCAAAAACTCCAAATAGATGTAATTAAAATGCGAAGAACTATTATGTATCATTTTTATTAAAGATAAGTTTTAGCGTTTATCGTACGCATTTTTAATACTTCATTAGATACGCTTAAATTAACGAACGACAATGATAGATTTCTTTTATTGCGTCGAAATACTAGTTCTTCTTATTAATTAATCGCCTCTTTTATCTAGATTAATTCGTTAATTTTATTATTTTTTTTTTTTAATCTTGTGACTCGTAGTTGTTGCAAATCCTTTTGTTCGTATAAGTAATTCGTAGTATTAAAGAATTGAGAGCGACAATAAGTCGAGATAGATTTCTTTTCTCTATAATAATCATTGCTAAATTTATTTCTTATTTAAACTACTTTGTTAACATAAGTTTCTAATTAAATCGTTATCGTCGTAAACAATGTTTTCTAATATATCGATTTAATTATTTTGAGCTTTTAATGATTAATCGTCTTTTGCACTTTTAAAGCGTCAAACATAATTAAGATCGTCGCATTAATAAGAAGCAATGTTTCGAGACAAATAGATGTTGTTCTAAATTTTTCGCACTTCTTTTATAAATTCGTCGAATTATTTTTTTCATAATTTTAACTTTAATGAGTGCAAGATTAATTGTTTTTATATTTTTGATTTAAGATTTTAAGATTTAAATCTTGAGTAAAATGAATAAAATTTAAAAGACTCAAGATGTGCTTATTGTAACGTAATAATAATTATCGTTTTGAAGTTAAGACATAATGTTATATGTTTTAGAGTTTGACATTTCGTTAAAGCAAAATAAATATTCTTACTTTAATAAAATTAGCTCTTAATTATTCTTCGCAATTTGATTAAGTCTAAAGCGAGTTTATTAATTTAAAAAATACATATGCGAGACGCAATAAATCGAAAGAGAGCTATAGATTCTAATAGAAAATTCGAAAGTGTAGATTTGTAGTTAAAACATTTGGGTTACGCATAATAGTGTTAAATTTAACTAATCACAACAAGTTGTTTTTGCTAGACCAGACGATTAACTCTAAATTATGTTAAGATCTAGCATACTAGTTAATTGTCTAGGAAGACGAGTCTTTTATTTTGTCGTCGCACTTTGACTTGTAATTTCAAAACATCAATTCACGTATGCGAGACTTCTTATTTGTGCAATAGAAAATCGTTATATATTCTTTATCGCATGACTCTCGATGTACGAAGTAAATTAATTTTCGATTTGACGTCATAGTTACTCTTGTACTCGAACGATCAATTACAAGAACAAAAAAATGTCTAAATTAAGATCAAAATTAATAGCGTCTCGTAACATTATCTTGTTTTAACAATAACAAACTAACGAACGTCTAAATAGTAATGCTAGCTATCTTTTTAACGCTTTATGTTGATCATAGTTACGCACAAATTGTTGTGATTATTTCTCTAAATGCATATTCTTCAAGTTTATATTCTTATTCTTCGAGTTCTTATTCTTTGAGTTTTTGTTTTCGAAATTCTCTTTCTTAAATTGTTTATTTCTAAATTTCTTATTCTTAAATTTTGAATCAACTTTTCACTTATAGTACTTAAAAATTATGTTATCGTTATCGCGAAAACAATTTATAACTATTAAATAAATATTAAACTTTTAATAAAGAGTGACAATAGAACTTTTCTAAAAGTCGTGCAACATATTTATAAATTTTTGAAACAAAATTAGATTTGTATTTAATCGAAGTACGATATTTAGCAATTTAAGTCGTTCTTTTTTATTAAAGACATTCTTAACAATCAAGTGCTTTAAATTTTTTAAATTTAACAAGAATCTAATTTGTAACTTTAGATTTATACGTAATATCTTCTTTATTTCTTTAATAACTTAATTAACTTGCGATAGATTTCGCAAATAGTAATTTATTTAATATTTGTAATTCGTTTGAATTTATTGCTAGACTTCTTTAATATTATTCGAAGTTTAAAACTTTTTAATTTTACATCTTTTTAAAAACTAGACATTTAAACGATTCAAAATTAAGAGTTGACTTATAAGATAATAATAAAATAATCATTCTTGTATGCGTTTAGAAGAAATCTTCAAGAGAATAACTATAAGAAGCGCTAAAAGATTCTAATCTTTATCGTCGACGTTAACAATGTTAGAAAAATAAAATCTTAAGACATTATCGTTTAAAGTCTTTAGTGTTTGAGCGATATTTATGTCTTTTATATTGTTAAGATTTATATCGCCTTAGATTAGTAATTCTTAAAAAAAAAAAATCTTTTAAAGAGAATGTTAAGTTCAACTCTAAATAACAATTACTTTGCAATAAGATTATTAATAGAACGTACGCATTTTATCTTATTTGTTAACAAAAAATGATGCAAAATTTAGAAATAAACGAGTCTCGAATAACAATTTCGATTTTTGTTGTATTATGTTAATGCATAAAGTAGAAATTGTGCAAATTATTCAAAACTTAATATAAAAAAATCAATGATTACAAAAAGTGTAATCACATTACGTTCGATCTTAATTTGCTCTAAATTAATAAATTATTATAAAATTTTTAATCAAAGCAAAGTAAATCTATAATTAATATATTGTTTCTAGAATGATATAATTCTTGCGTTATAAATTTAAATTTCTTCGACACTATTTAAGACATTTTTTAATGAAGTGCAACGTAAAATACTTTAAGCATACTATTAGTTAAGTTGTCGCATATATAAGTTCATTTATTATATTTTTTACTTTTCGAAAAATAATAATATCGTACTTTAAAAGTAGAGAAATAATGATCGTTACAATAAATAGATAGAAATTGTAAACTTTGCTATTTTCGCTTTTGAGTTATATACGATATAAGATCATAAACTTTAATTAAGATTAGCGTCGTTATACTAAACACAAATGCTTTATGTAAAGAGAAAAATTAATCGAACATGCATTGTGACATTGCAAAGTAGTTTTGTTTTAACACATTATATATAAAAATTATTAATTGTTTAGAATTTATTAAAATAAATAGTTATTAAACTAGTAATTATAATTTTTTTACAATTATGTTAACTTTTTTATCTTAGACGTTCGATTTAACAATAAACATAAAAGCGTTTAATAATTTTCTCGATAACGTAAAGAAAAGTATTGATAAGAATCTTTTCCTTTATTAGCTATTCGTAGATAGCACATGTTACTTTTTATTATAAAATTATTTCTTAATTCATTTTGCTTAGCTCTAATTTAATATAATTGAATGCGAAGTGCAATGTTGTGATTACAACACATCTTTAACTTTATTAGTCGAAAAAGATAAAATCAAAGATACATAAGATAAATTTAGAGATCTATGACAAAGTTTGTACGATTTCATTTTTAACGACACGTTTTATTAAAAAAGCGATATAATAAATACGTGAGCAATTTCTAAACTTTATAAAAAAGGGTCAAGAAAGTTAGTTTAATAACTAGTACGACAAGCATTCTTAACGACTAGATAACGTTTAATCTATTCGATTAAAAAATAGCTTCGTAGAATTAATTAATAAATTTATCTTTAACTTCTCTAAATGCTTTCTATAGAAGCATGACGTTAAATTTTATAATAAACTTGACAATTTTGTTTGCGAGATTCTAAGTTTCGTTTTAAATGTTCGATCGCTAATCGTAATAAACGCTTAGGAAATTTAACGAAAAAAGTTTTATTCTTCTTTATATTATTATTTTAGTCTTAATAAGAAGCTTTATAAGTAAAGAGTTTAAAATCGTTGTTATTGCTTGCGTCAAAAATGAAACTTCTTCGAAAAAAATCTTTGCGAATTTAAAAATTAATTTTAGCTTTTTTTCATAAATGCGAACGTTGTTAACAATAATTTAGTTTTTATTTTAATGTAAGATCTTCGTCGAAACTTTATTATTTTTAATTAGAGTTATTGTGCAAAAGATCGTTTAATTAAAGATCTTGCTTCTTTTATATTTATTATATGCTTTTAATGTTGTTTTGCTTAAATCGAAATTAACTTTAAAGCGAAAGCTTATTCGTAATAACGCATAGCAAAGCGTAGATATTTAACTAGCAAAGCGTTGTTAACGCAACGAACGTCATCTATTTATAATATTAAGGCTTGAAGCGAACGACATTCAAATTTCACAAAGAAATGTACTTACATCATTAATTAATTTAGAAACTTTAGAAAGATTATATATCAAATGTATAATCGTTTAGATTTACGAAGAGCTACAATTAATAAAGAAGCGTATTGTTTAAAATTTAATTTATTAACGAATTTGTGTCGTAATATTCTTCGATTTACATTGTTAAATTAGAAAAGCTTTAAGATTTCTAATTAAAACTTATTTTATATCTAAGAACATTGCATCGATCTTTTAGATTCTTTTAAAATTAAACATTGTTTATAAGTTATAAAAGAAAGTCTATAAATAAGTTAAGCTTTACTTGAAGTTTAATTAAAGAATAAAAGTTATAGTAGATCGCAATAAAGATCTTGGAGCCTTAATAATAATACTTGAATTTAATATAACGTCACAATAATAAGCAAATGTGTTCGTATTATTAGCGAATCATATTTACTTATAACTTTAAATAAATTACAAATATTAATAATAAGAATTTCGAACAAATGTAACGACACTTTTGAAATATTAAATTTGACGAAGTTGCGAAGAATTAAGATGTGCAAAATATTGCAAATTTATTAATGCGAAAATTCGTAAGTTATGAAGATTTTTATTTATTATAATACGCGAATATTCTAGATAACGATACAATTGCTCATTTAGATATTAGTATCTCGCTTTTGAAGTTAAATGCATCTTATTAATATAAGATTATTTTATTAAGAGAAGAATCTATTGTTATAATTAATTATATATAGCGTTTAGTTACAATGCTACATCGCATCAACTAAATAACATAAATGTCATTAAATCTTCTAAATCTTTAATGAACAATGTGGCAACGTATTGTGCTTTAGCGATCTCTACATATTTTGCTCGCATAGCGACTAGCTAGAAAGTATATAATAAATCACAACTATATTCACAAAGCTTTACGTCTAATATATTAGATTTTGTAGCTTATTTTATAATGAATTACGAAGCATATGACGAATCACAACTTTATCTATAACTTCTTACGTCTAACATATTAGATTTTGTAACTTATCTTATGATAAGTTACGAAATATATGGCGCATCACTTTATTCATAATCTTTTACGTCTAACATATTAGATTTTGTAGCTTATTCCATAATAAGTTACGAAGCATATGGCGCATCACTTTATCCACAATTCTCTACGTCTAACATATTAGATTTTGTAGTTTATCTTATAATAAGTTACGAAGCATATGGCGCATCACTTTATTCACAATTCTCTACGTTTAATATATTGAACTATGTAGCTTATTTATTAACTCTCTATAATATATTAAGATATTGCGAAAACTTAGATAACATAATAGACTCAAATGTTTATTAATTAATCTTCGATTGCTTTGTTAAAACGCAAGAGAATTAAATCGTTTATAACGAAATTAACGTTTTCGCTTTTTCTAATCGCACGTTTTTCTATTAAGTAAGATATTTTATTTGTTAATTTCTTTATCGCTTGTTTTCTTTTTTGCAATTATAACGAACAATATGTTTAAACTTGATTCAATTATTATTTTTTGCTTTTTGCGTACAAATGTAGCGACGTCAATATAGAGTTAAAGATCTTCAACGATAGATTTGCGATCTTCTAAAATTCGTATTAACATTAGATGAAAAAAATTATTTGCTAAAAATAATGAAGGATTTGAACTTAATATTCGAACAATCGAATAATTTAAATTAGTGAACTATAATTGTATTAATTAAGCAACTTTTATAATTATAAATATTAAATTCGTTAAATTAAATGCATTTTTCCTAGCTATTTTTATATTTTAAGCAAATTATTGTTTATATACAATTTAAATTTAGTATTATCTTGCTTTGCGAACTTTATTTTTGACAATTAATTTTAAAGATATTCTAGAATGTTTTTGTCGTAATCGCTTAAACTTCGTTGCTTTAAATATGCTAACATAATAATAAATAAAGTAAGAAAAAAATAAGATATTAAAGTTGTCGCATAAGATTCAATATTATTCTACAAAGTAAATAGCGTTTAATTTCGAAATTTATTGTAAAACGTTTATTGTTAAGTCGCTATTTATAATGTGTCAATTTTGTTCGAAAGCGCTTTACGCTTATTTCGACGCTATTAGAAAGTTAAGCTTTAGTTTAGCATAAGACGCAATAATATTACTATTTTCTTGTTAACTTAATTAAGCGAAAAGTAATTCTTTGTTTGTTTTTATTATTTTTCGTAGAGTTATTAAGCTCTACTAATGTCGAACGATTAATTTCGTTCGTCGTAATAATCTTAGTGCGAATATCTAAAAAAATAAGATTGTAGCTACAAATATTGTTTCATTTTACAAACAAGTTATTGTACATATTGTAACTTTATAATAAAATAGAAGTTTAATCTTTGTCAAGTTTAACTACGTTTTATGCGCAATTGTTGTCTTTTCTATTTTTTGACTCTATTTATGTTAATAGCTAGCAAGTCTTCGTTGTGTGCGATTAGCTAAAAAGATTATTAAATTTCTCGAAATACGATTCTTTAATACGTTAGTTAAAAGTAGAGATTGCGATACAATAGCTTTATAGAATACAACTTTGCTTAAATTTCGATCGTTTGCTTTCTTTAATCTCGCATCGAACGTTTAATAACGAAGTTATAACAATCGAAAGTTATTTTTTGTCGTAATGCGTTATCTCTTAGAAGTGTCTATAATTAAATCAAACTTAATAGAGATAAATAAATAAAGACGTATTAGAAGCACAAATTTTAAAAGTGTAAACATTAATATTGTACTTATAAATACAAATAATCATGTTCGAAAAACAAGTAAAGAACGAGCAAAATTTGTAATGAACAAATAATACATGCTTTCTATGCTTAGCATTAAAGCTAACGCACAATTAAACATCTTATTATTCTTAGATTTTTATTTAATAGAGCAACTAAGATATTAAGAGATATTAAGAGAGCAAATTATATATCTCTTAAGATTTCTTCATTGTACTAGAGTTTCGTCTTTTTGCAATTTGTGTTATTGCAATTCTTAAGAATGGCAATTTTATCTAAAAGAATCTTAGTTAATATGTTGTCACATCTTCTCGTTTCACTTAAATACTAATTTCTATCTAAATTGATACAAAGAGCAAGAAAGAAAAGCTTTTGTGCAAAGCATTAATAGACTTCTTCTTAAACATATTATTTAATATTGCTTATATAAATTGATTAATTTACTTAATCTCGTTTTGCGAAAATGTAAAAAACAAAGATAAAAGCTTCTATATATTGTCGTTAAAGATATAGAACTTCTTTTATTATAAAACGAGAATTAATTAATTAAGAAAATCGAATATGCGATAGTTTTGTCAATAAGAAGATTTCTTTATTTTAAGAAACTCTATAATGAAAAACTTGTTACGTTTAAAGATATAAACGTTAATAAAATTATCGTTACATTTTTCGATTTTATATATGTTTGATTTCGTAAAATTTCTTTCGAAAAGTTATTAAAATATTTCGTCAAACATAACGCTTTAATTGTGTATATATTTATGATAAATTATAATAAATTTATCGAAAGCATACAAGAGCGAGTTAAGAAAAATTTCGATTTAAAACTTTTTTTTAAGTTAACGATTAAAGTATTTCAAACTCGCGAAAAGCTTATAACAATTTTCTTTAATAAAATTATTAACTTTGCAATTGATTCGAATTAAAGAGCAAATTTTTGAAGACGCTATCTATAGACACTAAGAGAAAATAAGCGTGAATCTCGATTTATTATTAAAAGAAGTCTAATTTTAGAATGTACGATTTAGTTCTCGCATATAAATGCACTAAAGAGCGACTTGCTAAATAAGAAATTTAACGATATTAAATCTTTTATCGTCAAGATTCTTGTTAAGAAATCTTAATTCGCAAAAGACGAAATAACGTTATCAACGAACATATTAAAATAAGTTTGATCTCTTTATATTAAGAACTTGACACAACGTTCTTAAACGATCAAGATTATTATTAAGACGCTCTTCACGCTTAATGTGTTCGTTCGCCATTATATTGAGCTTATTTTAAGATGCTTGCTATTTACAATACGTAAGACTCTTATTTGAAGCGACGTGTCTTTGTTCGATTAAAGCACTAGAATTCTAAGCGAGATCTTTGCGAAAAATGAGCTTCGTAACAATTGTGCAATCTAAATTGTCTTCGAGATCGCATTTGTCACATTTAAAATAATTTTCACAATAAAAGATTAAAAGTGTGTGAATTTATTCTTTGATAAATTGAGTGACGAAGTGTTCGTGTAGACGCTACTTTCTCTATAAATGCTTGTTTAACGTTGACATAAATTATATGTTAAATTATTGAAATTAAACATTGTATTAATCACTCTTATTAATATAGATTATACTTGGGCGAATAAAGTTTAATTCTAACATTGACGTATAATAGAATATGTTGTTTATTGCTATTTATTAAGTTAATTTGCGACGAACTTTGTTCAAAAAAGCTAAAGATAATAAATAATAAGCATAAAATTTTATTTTCGCTTGTTTCGCGAAAATAAAATTGCGAGAAGTCGACAAACTTTGCAATATCTATTATTGATTAAATATTTATATTGGTTTTCGACATTCTAAAACATAGTTGTTGTTAAAATTCTCTCTTTAAAAGCTTAATAAGCGAATTATTTGCAAATTCTATAATTTAATTATAAAATTAATATTTATCTTCTTTCTTCTTGTCTTTTAGCATGTTCTTATGATCGTTATTCGTTATCTTTTTATTCGTAGCTCTTACATTATAACGATACATTAAATAGAACAATGCAAACTAAATTTCAAAATACGTTATCGTTTATCTAAAACATATATGCGAGTCTTTTAGAAACGAATGAAACGTCGTTTGCATGCAACGATTCTACGATTGCTACAATTAACGATCAAAATTGTATACAAAAAAATTAGAATAAATGTTTAAATTGTAATATAATGCGTAGAAGCTAATGTTAATCGTTATACTTTTAGACACGTATATGTCGTCGATAATAATGTTTTTTTACATTATTTCACGAGAGACGTTACTAACTTTAAGCGAAAAAAGACGCATAATTTTATTAACGTAGATACGAAGATAACGAAGAAAGCTAAGTGTGAAGTCGTTAATTTATTTTATTAATATAACGCTAAAACGTATCTCTTTCGTAGTTTTGTTAAAAACAACAAAATTCTTAAGTTAATAAAAGATTGTTGCGATAATAATGAGACGCACAACGTTGCTATTTGCGACTATTAATAGCGAGTTATCGACTTGAAGCTTATACTTGTTATAAAGATTAACGCTAATTAAATGTTAAAAGATATTTAAGCTTTTTAAGTTAACATCGTTTTTAATATGCAATCTCTTTGCTCAACTTACAAATATTTTCTTCGCAAAACTATTATAGATTTGCGTATTAATAATTGTTTACATACGTAGCAAAGAAGACAAATTCGAGCTTAGAAATTATCGTTAAAATTGCACAATTAAAGCGTAGTTAATTTAGTAGAGAAAAATGTTCGTGCTTTTAAGATAGCTTAGAACCTAGCAATACTCTAAGCTTTATAACATGTTAAAAGACTTTTCGAAAATAATAGTATTAATAAAATCGAAGTTATACTAGTTAGTTATTGTATTAATTTTTACAAATATCGTTTAAACTTGTTTTCTCTTTTTTGCTTTCATTAAAATATAAGAGTAGCTTTCTACTATATCTACGAATTTTTAAACAATTTAATCGATGCTTCGAAAGATTTGTTCTTTAATTAGTAGCGCTCAATTAAGCACTTTACGTTGTATCGTATGCTCTTCGTTGTTAATTATTATCTACACGCTTCTATTGTTCTTTGCTTCTTTATCGAGAAATTTATAAAATTTGTCGTCTTTAAAGACGTTTAATTCTTTAGCATAAATTTTCTAAAGAGTTGAAAAGAAGTTAAACGTTATTTGCTATTAAAATTAGTTACGTCTTTTATCGAACGACGTACGTTTAAGTTTTAAGAGTTTATTTGTAACATTAATTGCATTTAAGACATTTCTAATTACATTATTTATGTTCTTGTAGTTAATTAATTTATTGAAGCGAATCAAGTTAATGTTAAGAATGCAACTAGAACAATATTGTAATTCTTATAAGCTTCTTGTTCTCTTATATAACGATTCTTTTTGTAACATTGTTATATATGCGATACACTAGATATTCTTTGCGTCAAAGAGCTACAAATGCGAGCTAAAGAATGGAAAAATAAACGATATATAATCAAAAATCTAAGTTAAGATCTTATTAATAGATACTTTTAACATATTGTTGGTTTGCGTTTACGTAAAAAGTTATAAATGACGCTAGATCGACAACGATTAAAATGATGCTTGACGTTAAATATATTTTGTTAATCTTAATTAATGCAAAGAAAAAGAGAAACACTTGATTATATAAATGAACGATTAAATGCATTTGAAGAGAGATGTAATATTTAATTAAGTACAACATTAAAGATGCGAAGCAAAAGAAAAGAACATTATATGCGAGTTTCTCATAATATATGCGTCTTCGTAGTAGTTCTCTTAATTACATAATGTGATGCAATAAAGTTGCGAGATCGTTGCCACTTAACTAGCGAAGATTTGTAGCGCTAATGTACGTCGTCTACATTAAGCTTAATATATAATAAGTTGTTCTTTTTATTGCAAGTCGTAACATTTATCTCTTCGCATTTGCTAAAGTATTAAATTAAGCTTCGCGTTATAAAATTAGCTTACTAAGATCAAAGACTTAACGATTTATTTTACGATTTACACATTTAATGCATAGTAATATTGTATAAGTTTAGAAAAACTCTTCTAATGTATTAATTGCAAGTAGCTTAATAAAGTTCTTTACTTTCTAGAATAAAGTATACACTTATAATAGTTTTAAATGATGTAACACACTACTATAGTGCGTTAATCTTTTGTGAAAACTTGATCGTTTAATAAATAATATTATTATTGCTTTAATTACTATTAGCTTTGTTCTATGTTGTTTTTATTAAGTCGTACGAGTCTTGTACTTTTGTCTTTAATCTTTTATATTTTTTATGCAACTTTAGAAACAATTGTTGCTAAAAGTTCTCGTTCGTCCTTTGCGATCGCATCGTAGTTAAACGAACGAGTTTATTCTTTAAGAAACGTTGTTTCGATCTAGTGTTAAAAACTTGTTTAAAATGACGTGAAGATAACTTGTATTAATTGTCGTTACTAAGTTTGAAGTCGTTTGCGTTAATAATTTGTATTTTGTTAAATTAAAGATTATCTTAAAATTGTTGCGAACGTAATACGATTGCGCAAATAATTAAAAAAAAAGATTATAAAAATTTTCTAAACGCTTTAAGTTGTACGTTTTTAAATCTTATTTATAATACGTTGCGTACGTAGAATAGCAATCATTTAATTAATAGTAACAAAGAAAACATTATTATAAATTAGCTTAATACTTCTTACAATAATACGTTCGACGCGAAAGTTTTTTAAAGTTATAGAGAAATTAGACTTACATTAATCTCGAAGACAAAAGAAGCATAATTTAGATTTTTCTTTTATATAACATCTTTTGTGCTTAAATTAGATGCAACGAAGCAAATGTTAACTAGACGTTAATTGTTATATTTAATGTTATTATCGCATATTGTATAATTTCGTTATTTAAACATGCATTAATAATTAGATCAATAAGCTTCTATGCTAGTTGTAAACACTAAAAAGCTAGTAGAAGCAAATAGATTGCGTTCTAAATTCTAGTTACAAGAAGAGAAACTTTAAAGCTTTAAAACGATCAATTATTGTTATTTAACTTTATATGTTAGTTAAGATCGACACTAGAAAGCTTTGCGATTTACATTATTATTATGTCTAGAAGTTGCGCTACGTAAATTAACTAATCGCAATATTAATTCTTTTTAATTGTAATTCGAACGAAAAAGTGCGATATTTAAAACGTTTAAGTAACACTTTGCGAAAAGTAACTAATCTAATAAGTGTTAAAATCTAGTGAAATAACTTTCGCATAAAACACATAAGCTACGATCGAAAATATCTAATTATACATTTATAAGCTTAATTATTTTTTAATTCGCACGATCGAAAATTTAATTAACATAAATTTATAGTGACAAAAATCGCGTTTGTATTGTCGAAAAAAAACTTAATTTTAAATTTTCTTTCTATATAGAAACGCATCACACTAGCATAGATTATGTATATAATTAAAGTATATAATGTAATAATTATACTTGTCTTTTAATGCTTAAAATTTATTAGAAAGTACAAGACATAAAAGTCTATTATAGTAGTAACTTCTTACTATAAGCTAGTAGATCACATAGTGTAGATTGCGATTAAGAAAACATTATAATAAAATGCAATTAAAGTAATACATAATTCTTTTACGTTACGAAAGACAATAATTGTAATCTAAAACATAATTTTTTAATGCTAATTGTAACAAGATCTTCTTAGCAAGACACATGTGTAAAGATTGATCTTTTAATCTTCTTAATAGATTAAAGAGCAATTTAACGAATTAAAATGTATTCTTTTTAAGTTATCGATTCTTAGTTCGAATAAGAATTTCTAAACGTCTAGCGAGAAGTCTAGTTATTGGATCGATCTTCTATTTATACATAACGAAATACTTAAACTTAATACTTCGTATTAGAGAGATTAAGTGTTAGCGTAACAAGAATTTTTTAATCTAGCTCTCACGTACTTCGTATGCGACATATTAATTATTAATACAAACAAAAATTCTTAAGCGAATAAAATTTATTACGTTAACAATTAACATGTCGCATACAAATTACGAAGCGAACGAAATATGTGTTTTTTACTTTAAATTCGCAAAGACTTTTTAGACAATCGTAGTGCTACAACATCAATTCACATAAAATATCTTAATGCGAAGCGAATATAATTAACGAAAAGTTACAACTCTTATAATGTTTATCTTTTAAATTAAATATTTCATAATTAGAATTTAAACTTAGTTAAAAAACAAATTCTTCGAATTTTTAATTAAAGTTGTCGTTTAGTTTTACACTAATATATAGTGCGCTTTTTAATAAAAAGTGCTACAAAGTCGACACGTACGTATTGAAATTTTCGTAAAGCACTTTCGAAACTATTAGAATTTTAATATTTCATAATAGTACAAAGTTAAGAAATAATGTTTTTTAATCTTTAGAAGCTTTCTAATGTTTAATATCGTTATAAGGTTGAAGTCTATTGTAGAGATTTTTATTAAAGTAGCTCGAAGTTAGATTTAGCAATTACACTTTGACATTGCGCTACTATAAGTCACATTTTTATTTACGATTTATTATTAACAATCTTTGCAATAATAATTTGTCGTAAGAGGCGTTTACAACTTCTACAACTTAGAATATTAACTAATGTAGAGTAGCATTTTCGTGCATGCTAGCTAGCGACTCTTGTAGCATAAGAGAGATCGTCGCGACGAACGTTAATTGCTAGAAAATGTATTTTATGTTTTGCCTTGCTTTTAAGTGCAAGTCTAAATTATCTTGTTGTAAAAACGTTTTCTTATTTTCTTTAACTCTTTTTCGTATAATTGCAAATTAATTGGCAAGAGTCTCTTTATTAAAATAACAAACGAAAAGTATTTCGAGATAACAATAGTTAAGAAATCGAATTCTTCGATCGACTTAAAAACGTTTCACATCGAACAAAGAGATAAAAGTATTTTTTATCAAATTAAGAGTCATAACTTTGCTAAAGACTTAATTGAGATACGTAAGTTATAAAGTTTAAATATATAACATTGATTTATAATTAATTATTCTTAGAGATATATTTAACTTCTTGTTATTACTAATTTTGGCTTTATTCTACAAGTAGCATAGAAAGCTTTTAGTCTCTTCATTTAGTTTAGCTTGCTTAATGATAACTTAGCATCGTTGCTCTATAATAGTTTGCTAACTAGTTATAAATCTTGTCTTATTGCATTGTTATTAGTAGAAATAACATTCATGTAAGTTAATATTGAATTCGTTCTCGCATTTCGCGATGTAGCTATGCTAACTTATATTAATGACTTGATCGTAGATGCTTAATATCGTTAATTCGCGCAATTCGCTCTAGTATAATTACGTTTCTAAGACTTGTTTCAAGATTAAATAATCGTCTTCGCCTAGATTACAACTACGACTATCTTGTCTATCTATCTCGTCTAGAGCGTTTAAGCTCTTATAGCACTTAACAATCTTAATTATGTTTCTTATTTATAATATATTACATTACTAATGTGCGCTTTTGTCATTTCTTTTGTCGCAATTAATTTATAATTTAAGAAGATTCTTAATTTAATAAAGACGATCGACGTTATTAAATACAAGACGTTTTAAATTATAATAATAATTACGTTCGATGTCGCAAATGCGAGAAACTTTAACTTATTTATTTAGAAAACGTTAACGAACGATTAAAGCGATTAAATTTAATTAAGTGTAACTTTTAACATTAGTTTGCTATTAATTGCGTTTTTACTAATTTGTTTCGACGAAATCTTGCATATAAGTAAACGAACTTTAATTTTTTAAGACGTAATCTAAGACTAATTAGAATGCGTTATAAACAAAAAAGTAAAAAAACTTAAAATTAACGTCTTTTATACTATGATCTTCGTCGTGATTCTTAATAGCATTGTATAATTTGTGTAACTTCTTATTGTCTTATATTGTTTCGACGATCTTAACATTGTTATTAACGCGTTTAACGATTTAATTATTATTGACATATATATTAACGTTACGCATTCTAGAGTTATAACGACGCTTTTTGTTATCTTTTATATAGTTATTCTTTTTATTTTGCTCTTTAATATCTTTGCATCTATTGCGCAATTAACGTGAGCGTTTAGTTAAAACAACGATTTATCGTTGTTTAAGTACTTTTTATTCGTACGTAATCTTTTTTTTTACAAAAGAGATATAAATAAATTATTAACGAACTTCTAATCGCAAGTTTTAATTCGCTAATATATATTAATTTGCGATCTTATGTTCGTCGTTATTATTTGCTATCTTTTGTCAATTATTAACATTAATAGCACAACAACATTTAACGCATTTATTTCATTATCTTTTATTATCTTGTACATTAGCTACGTTATTCTTATTGTTTTTCTATTATTTCGCAAATTGCGAAATTGTACGTTTAAATTAAGTTTATTTAATTTAGATCGATGAAATATAGTCGTAAATTTAATCGCTATTTTGTATATTATATACGTGTTTTTCTTTGTAACTTTGTTAATTATTATGTTAATATTCGTTAATAATATGAATTATGCGAGTTTGTTAATTCTAGTAGTGACGTTGTTCGCACTTAATGATTAAGTCATAAGTAATAAAAAGAGATTTAAGATTTCTAAGATTCTAATGATCTTTTAAAGAAGGAAAAACTCGTTAGAGATAAGATAAAGACGTTTGCGCACTTTAGACAAGTAATTAAGTTATAACATTTAATAACGAGTAAAAGTATATAGATTGTGCAACTTCTATAAAGTGTGCTTTACATTAACAAATAATTAATAATTAAAGATTCGTTCTAGTTAGCGACTTACTTTTTAGTAGTTTTCGCTTAAAAACTAGATTATCTTCATATTTATAATTTTGTTTCGAATTATATTACAATGTAGTATTTGCGTAGACGTGACTTCTAGCGTATCGCTAATATGTAAGAAATCGATCATAATATAAATAGTTATCGAGATTTAATTATGTAAAGAAATATACGTATTTAAAGACTCGCAAATAACTATTTTACAAACGATATAACTTAACTTTTTTGTCTTCATTTAATCATTTCTCTTTGTGGCGATCACAATTATGTTAAAGAAAAAAAAAATTAATTGACATTTTAAATTAAGTGATCTTTTACAAAAAGTTAAGCGTTAACGTGTTCGTTCGTTATTAGAAATTAGCATTTTAGTTACAACAATAATAGCAAACGAGAGTTAATTTAAATCTAGAAATTTGTAACTCATTTTACATTTTTGCGAAATGAATTAATTGCGAGATTAGAGTAGACGTTACATTTAATATCGCTCATTCTATCAAGACTTTTTGCATCGTTGATTACATCATCTTTTATCAAATTTTTTTTATAACTTTTTTGCTATTTTACACTAGCAACTACATAAAGATTTGTTATCTTTAATTAATATAATTTGCGATCAAGTAAAGTTAATTATCAAAAATAAGTTGCGACAATCTTTAGAATTAAAGAATCAAAATAATGTATTTTAAGTTTATATATTAGTTATCTAAGTTAATCAATTATAAAGAAGCGATCTTAAGACATTAAGAAACAATAAATCGTTCGCAAAAGCGCACGTCTTTAAGCGATAAATCTTCGCAAATAATTTACATTTAACAATAATTATATTTAAGTATAAACATCTCTTTTCTCTCTAGTAAGCAACATCTCTAAAAGCAAAAAAGTATATGTCTTCATTGCTTTTATTATTATGTCGTAGCGTTAATTTATTTAAAACATCACAACGTTTGCAAACTCTTAACGAATCATTTACGTTCTCTTAGAAACAGAAACAAAAATTAAAAAAACAAAAAGTTAAACATTTCTTTTTTTAAATTTAAAATTAATTTTTTTCGAAGCGAATTCGAGCTAAGTCTTCGAGTTGTACTAAAGAGAAATTACATTTAAGAACGACAAATAACATTAATAAAAATAATCTTAATTCTCTTTAATTTTAAATTTAGAACGAAAGATAACGTAAAAAGTATTTTGAATAAAATAATTAAATTAAGAAAGATTTCGAAAGAAACAAATCTTTAAAAGAATTAAAACAAACGAATTAATTACAAGAATATCGTTTAAAAGAGTCGTTAACGTTAATGTACAATTTTTATCACTTATAACATTTATTTGTAAAAAAGAGATTTTTATCTTTTCTTTGTCGTAAGAATTCGAAATTTAGTTTTTAAATATTTAGCGATCAATTGTCACATAAAGTTAAAAATGCTTAATATTATAATATAAAATATAAAATTAATTTAGAAAAAAAGAATAACTACATGCGCAAATTCAATAATAATAATATTTTAAAAAATATTAAAACTTTTTACAAGAATTTATTAAAAATAACTTAAACGCTTTCTTAGAATTCTTTATTTCGCAATAATTTATTTAAAAAGATTTGTAAAAAGATTTAAAATTAAAACGAGATTATAATTATTCGAAACATTAGATCGTTAATTGTTTCTTTCTTTTAAATTTTAGTTATATATAATGCTACGCATCTTAATTATCTATATAAATGCGTTAACGAAAACTAGAACAATGTAATCTTTTTTCATAATATTTGTTCGCAACTTAATTACTTCGTAGAATTTAATCGATTCGCATTTACGAAAAAACAACTTAAAAAACTTAAGTTTTTTGTAAGCGAAATCGACTTTAAAACTCTTATTTACTTTATAATTACAACGCAAATGTACTTTTCTTTTTTTATTTGTAAGATTAAGTGCGATGCGACAACGTTAAACGTCGTTAATTAATAAAACGCGCATAGCATAATCGTTGTTATAAGAGCTTTTATTGAACTTTTTAAATTAATAAAGCGCGAAAAAGAGCTTAATCGAAAGATTTTCGTCTTTTTTATTTTGTACAATTATATTTTCGTAAGAATCTATAATTATTATTTTGTAATCGAAGAGAACAAAACTATCTTTTATTGTTATTTAATTCATAAGTTTAACTTCACGACTCTAAATAACAAGAAAAAATAAATTGTCTACAAATTCATTAAGAACGTGTACAATACTTAAATGTTAATTTTACATAAAAGAATTTGTTCGATCATTAATAATTTGTTAATTAATATCGATTTTGATCTTTCTTAATTTGCGTCTTTTTTTTAATCTATATCTTCAAGTTCGTAGCAATTAGATGTCGAATCTATATTAGGCGAAAATGATAATTAATTGAGCTTTCTAGCCTCGCAAGAAGTTACGTCAATCACTTCTTTTACCTAAACAACCAAACGAATATCTAAGAAGTCAAGAAATTAGCGAGCTACTAAGCAACAAGTTTATCTCGATCAACGAGCTTAATATTGCAAAAGAGGGCATCAAGTTTATCCCAATTAACGAGTCTAGTGTTACAAAAGAGAACAACAAGTTTATCTCGATCAACGAGTCTAGTGTTGCGAAAAAGAGCAACAAGTTTACTTCAATTAACGAATCTAATGTTGCGAAAGAGAGCAACAAGTTTATCTCGATCAACGAGTCTAATATTGCGAAAAAGAGTAGCAAGTTTATCTCGATTAACGAGTCTAATGCTACGAAAAAGAATAGCAAGTTTATCTTAATTAACGAGTTTACGTAGCAATCAAATGTCAAATCTATAATAAGCGAAGATAATAATCAATTAAACTTTTTAGTCTTGCAAGAAGTTACGATCGTTTAAGAAAATAAAAGTATAATTAACGTCTTCAAAATTAGTTGCGAAAAATTAACATATTCTTCAACGTTTTATGAAAAAAATTAATTAATCTTTCTTAAAAGATTTGAACTCGTGAAATTAAAATATAAATTATTGTCTTTATAATTGTAAAATTTGTTATCTTTATCATTTAGTAAGCGCTACAAAGAAAAATATTATATAAGAATAATTAATATCTAAGATTTGACTTCGTAGATGTATACATTATTTTAAAAGATTAATGATTTTTGCATTCTAGTCTTGCGCTTTCTAGATAAAGGCGTGATTAATTATGTTAATTAGCGTGAAGAGATGCTTCTTGCTTAGCACTCTCTTTAATAATGGATAAAAAGCATCGTTTTACTTATAAAGTACGCTAATTGCGAGACAATCGTTAGCTAACATATGAAATCAATTAATCGACGAAATAATCGTTGATCAATTAGTTCGCCTCATTGTAAACGTAAATAAATATCAAAGTTTTCAAAGTAGAAGACAAGATTATTTGAAGAAAAATGCAAAATGTGTAAGAATGCCATAATGACTATAGAATAAAAAAGATTTTTATAATTTTTTTTTAATTTAACAATGTTAAACGCTCTTGTTGTCATAGCTTATAAAGATCGCTCTTTTCGCATAACTTTTTATTAATTACTAGACTATGTAGCTCTTCTTTTAATTAGACGTAGTTGCCATGTTGTGTCAAAATAAAACTATAATTCTTTCTAGCTTAATGCTTTGATTTCTACGCTACATTGACTCTCAATTAGGCATTCGACTTATGTTGTATTACTAGTTTTACGCTCTTTGTCTTCTTTAACTTTGCGTTCTCTTCTTATTCTTCTTAACTAATTTGCTTAAAAAGCATAACTAAGAAGATCGAAAGCACAAAGCATAGTTAACTTCATTAATTAGCGATTTAAAGTGCTACTTATGCGACATTCTTAATTTGTAAACAAATTCTTTCGTCAATTTTTAAAACGCGTTAAGTTATCTTAATGTTTTAAAGAATAAATGAACTTAATATTTTAATAAGTGCTATATAATTAAATAGTTAAGTATGATGTTCTAGTAGTATAAAACGAAGTAAAGAGTAATAGAATTAACTAAGACTAGTAAGATAAAAATAAACCAACAAATTTAGAATTTTTGCGCAAAGAGTCACATACTAAAAGCAATACAAATAGATTAACTAAAAATTTGTATTAATGAAGAGAGAATTGCAAGATAAAAAACGTACAAGACACTTAAACTTTAATATCTAAACTTCTTTAACTAACTAAGTGCGAAAGACTTTCGCACTAAATGTACTACAAGTTAGAATTAGATTTGCAAGTAAAAAACTTTAACTATCTTCAATTATAACTATTTTTAATAATTTAAGATTATTAAGTTTTAGTAGTGTTAAGTTTGTCTATTAAGTTATTGATAATATTGTTGTGAAGCGTATCTTTGCGAATAACAACAAAAGCATTTATAATAAGTATCGCATTTACGACGTACTTAATAGCATATCTTATTGTTTAAATTTAGTTCGAAGCTTTTATCGAATTTTATTCGCGAATTTCTTGCAATATCTTAGCGACAATATCGTTAATTAACGACTTTAATAACATCAAATAAGAAACTTATCGAACGATCAAATAACTTAAATAACAAAAAATAAATCAAAAAACTTAATTTAAAAATAAATAACAAAGTTGATCGATGCGATTACATAACTTAAGTCTCTTAAATACGTACATAATAATATTTGATCATCGAATTTTTTATTAAACGATAACAATTACTTAAAAGTTGTTAATTTTAACAATACAATTAAGACAAGATTTAAATTTAACGATTGCTAGTTACTTTATGCGAGAGTCTTAAATAACGAAAATGCGAATAAACGTAAAACGTTTAAATATTATGATTTTCGCATCGAACAATTTGCGATTAATTTGATTTTTTATTATATAACTCGCAATTTCGAACTTTATAACAATAAATAATTAAAAAAAAAATATAACAATAAAATCGTTAATCTTTTGCAAAAAAAAAAATTCTTTAAATTAAATAACAAAGATATAAACATTATTATACATAACTATTAATATAAAAAGTATAAATCGATTAAAAAATTAAAGATTAAGATGATACGTCTAAATCGCAATATTTAATTAAATATAATAACGACAATGTTAAAGAAAAAATATAAAGCAAAACATTAAAAGTGTAGAAGATTCGTAAATATCTTAAGAAGCGAGTAATACATTCGCGTAATTAAAGAGTGTTTTAAATAATTTAAATATATTAGTTCTTCGAAGATAATTAAGCATAATCTCTTTTATTTATTAAGTTTTTGTTATTTATTGCACTTAAATGTTAATTAAAGTAGATTTATGTTTATTTTAAGCGATCATTAATATAGATCGCAAGTTCTCTTTCTTTTTAATTTTAAATTCTTTAACTTGTTTATATAAAAGAAATATTACTTTTAGTAACAACGTTTTAAAGACGAAACGTAAGACATTTGTACGCACTTATGTTTTGTTATTATTGCGATCACTATTTTTAGATTTAAAGATTGCACATTTTAAATTGTTATATTATGTAAGTTCGTCACTCTTTGCTTTGAAAATAGAAGTTAAGTATAATTTTTTTTTTCTTCTTTTCTTAAACTTAGCTTCGAGTTGCTTTAAGAGATTTCTATAAGAGGCGATTTCTATTGCGAGATTAACAATTAACTTTAGAAGAGCTCTTCTTAGATCAACATTTTAAATTAAATTTAGAAATACGCTTTTATAATTCTTTTTTTAGACGTTTATAAAGAAGACTAGAAGCTTTGTCCACGTCTTAGAAAAGTTTATTGACAAATATTTTAAATTTTAATGCATTTAATTCGATAATAAATTGCATGCTATATATAGACAACTTTAAGTTAAACGTATTTTTTAACAATTTTATTACGTTGTTATTTGCAATAATTATAACTTTATCTCTTTGCTTCTTCGTTCAATCTTTTGCGTTTTTAAATGCAATAAGTTCTTCTTAAAATCTTTTAGCAATGCTAATGATAACAAAGATGTTAAGTTAAGTTATATAATATTTAGAAAAGACTTTAATATTAAATGCTTAAGTGTTATAAATTGTGTACAACTTAAGTGTTTCGTCATAATAGATCGAAGTAATGATGTACGCGTTATTGTTGTAAACTAGATAAGAGTTCGTTTTAAACAATCGCAATTTATAAATGTTACAAGCTTTTAAAACGTCGTTGAGACAAACTTATCGTTTAATTATAATTGCACTCTTGTTAAGATTTTTTGTCTTAATGAAGAAGTTAGATAACGTTAACGTTTGCTCTTATATAATTAATACAACGTATAATTTTAATTCTTGACGAATTTGTAAATTTATTTGTGCAAAACGAGCTTTATTATAGAAGTTAAATTTGACGTTAACAAAGTTGTTATACGTCAATAACTTAAGATTTGCAAATGCGAGATTCTTTGCGAAGAAAATATAAGCAATGTCTTAAATCATTAGAAATACGTTATTCATAATAGCGTTCTTATTTAAAGCTCCTAAATTAATTTGCTTAAAGATGCGAAATTTCTTGTTAAAGAATTAGAATAATAAAAGAGATAATTTTGACTCTCTTAATTTTTTAAGAATTTTGTCATAATTGTTTAGTTATAAAGAATTTCGACTATTTGAAAATTTATATTCATTGAAATAGATGTCGTTATTGATGAGAATTTGCTCAAAATTAAGATTGTACGAAGAAGTCTTTCTTGTCTTCGAAATTGTAATTTTCGCAATAGAGTCGTTTAAGATATTTTTAAGTTTTAAGATAGTTTTTGAACTAAACTAGCTTAATAACATAACGTGTATCGTAAAATTCTATATAAACAAATTCAAATATTGTAGAAACGAAATTAGCAAAGATCGAATGTCTTATAGACAAATTTATTTCTTTTAAATTACGCAAATTTAAATCGTTATATCTAGCAAAGCGCTTCAATTGCTTTAAGAGATTTTTTAATAAATTCTATCTTAAATCTAGATTGCGCACAATAGTGATTTTAACAAAATTAATTCTTTGTTTGTTTTAACAATCGAATTCGTTTAAAGTTTATCGAATAAATCACAACTTTAAAAGTAAATTCTAATACATTATATTTATCTTTTGTTAAAAATATCTTTTAAGCTTTTTTTAAGACGAATGCGATATAGCGATCGTAAAAAGCTTTTTTTCGATCGCATCTTATCTACGTTTTAGAACATATAATAATTGACGTTTAGATACAAGAGCAATTATTAAGCATCGCACGTTGCAAAATGGAAATTATAAAAGATCTCTTTAGTAGATGAATGCGAACATAAAAGCATAAAGATGCGTAAAAAAAATATCGAATTATGTTTATTAAAGATTATTCTATTTAAAGCTAAGATAAACGCGCGACTAGAAGCATTTTAATTCTAGTTAATAAATAATTCTTGTTTTTAAGACAACATTGCTATCTAAACGAATTTAACACTAAACATTTTTCTTTTAACTCTTGACGTTAATAAATTATTAAAAAGTATAATACGACGTTATTAACGTTATTACAAAACAAACAAATATTTAATTTGATTCTTCTAAAGTCTTTTGCACAAACATAACATTGTTCGATTTCTTCTTCTTTTTTAATCTTTTCTTAACAATAATAAAGTCGAAATCTTTAAAAACTAAACTAATAGATAATGAATACAAATTTTCCTTAAATTCTATTAGTTTAAAGTCGATTAAATTAAGTTTATATTTACAATTTCTAATTTTGCTAAAGATCATTATTCGTACTTAGTTGATTAATAAGTATAATATCTTTTATTTTTGCGAATAATAAGCGTTACGTTTGCGTTGCATAATCGTGTTAATTAATCTATTTTCTTAATTAAACTTGATTTTCTTTTAGAGAATTGTTGCGTTTTTGCTTTCGTTGCGTAAGCTATCTTATTAAATTGTTTCGATCGAGCTAAAATATAGCGAAGAGCTTTATATAGTATCGCTATCTAGAAATTCAAGATAAGACGACGTTTTACAAGTTAGATTTGATAGATTAATTAAAATGCGTATTTAAGAGTGATAACATTTAATTTAGAAGACAATCGTTAACTTTGTTAGCGTTAGCTTTAGAAACTTTGTTAAGTCGTAATAAACATTCAAGTATCTACTATAAATTACGTCAATTGTGACTTAAGATCTAGAACTAATAAAAGATGTAAAACATAATTTGTTTAACAAGCATTTAACTTTACATGAGCTCTAGATAGCTCTTGCGAACAAATAAACTATTTATTATCTTTATTACTCTTAGCACAACGTATAATCTCGACGAGAATTCTCGTTAATAGTAGTCTCTAGAGCGACGAGTCGAAATCAAGAGTCTTAATGTTAAAGATATAGATTTTGTTATAAGAATAAGTTGTAGTTTGTTAAAGTTACTTTAAATTAAAATAATATTAGTAAGACTTATTAAACAAGAGAAGATAATATTGTTAATTTAATTAACACTCTTTTTACTTTTAATTAAAGATAAGAATCTATAGACGAAACTCAACGTAATCTTATTCTATAATATAAAACATTAAAGAATTATATTTAGAATTATTTATTAAGATTTTGCGATTAATATCTAAGCAATGTATTATAATTTAATACTTAAAATGCATTTTAAACAATATCGTTTAATGTTAATTTAGACTTTAAACATTTTGCGAAACGTTTCGTCTTTACTTTACGCATCTAATGCTAGCTTTATTACAAAAATATAACATAAGAATCTAGAATCTTCGACAATGTACGCTTACTTATTAGTGCAAAAATCATCTATTTTATTTTCTTCATTCTTATGCTTTCATTTAGTTTTTCTTTTAATTAGTTTGTTTAGTCATTAAGAGATCTTAATTGCAATTAAAGATATAAAAGAACGAATAATTCTTTTTTCGTTTTTCTTCTTTTCTTTTTCTTTGTTTATATCTTTTTTTGTTTTGTTTTTAATTATTAAGATTTTAGATTTCTACATTGTCTTAATTACAATCTAAGATATAAGAGAGTAAGCAACTCTTTCTTGTTTTTTTTCTTCTTTTCTTTCTTTTCTATTCTTTCTTTTGTCGCTCTTTTAATTATTAAGATTTTAGATTTCTACATTAACTTAGCGACGATTCAAGAAATCTAGAACGATAAAGTCTCTTAAAAGTGATTATCTTGTTTCTTCGACTTCATCTTCAACTTTTTGTCTTGTATCGTCTTTTCTTTTTGTCTAATTATAATAAAATAGCGAAAAGCAATTGCGTTTCGTAAATAACAAAATTTAAAAACATCTAAATTACATGTTTGTAATAGATTTAATCTAAGTTAACTTTTTAATATTTTCTTAACGATTGCGAGCAATATTATTTAAGAACTATTGTGTGTTAAATTGTAAATTGTAGTGTTTAAAGACGTTAATATATTAGTGAACGTAAGATATAAACGAATTTTGCATTCTTTTAAACTACATTAACTAACGATTTTTCTCTTAATTTTCGACTTTTATTTTTAGATTAATTTTTATCGATCGCAAAGAGAATTGTTCGACATCTCTATATATAATAACGACGAAAATATTTATAACTTTTATTATATAATTGAAGAATTATATGATAAATCGTTGCGCATTGTTCTTATTTTTTTTTATTTCTTTTTAAAGAGACTCGTTATCTTTAATTAATTTATATAACATTACACACAAAATATTAATTATATTAAGAATGATTTATCGTACTTAAAGTTTAATGACGCTTTAATATTCTTAAAGAAGCAAAGATTTAAAACGATTTAACTATATAAACGTCTTTAAACAATAATATGTTAGAAATGTTGTTTAAAGAACATCTTTGCACTAAAGTTGTTTTATGAAAGAAGCGTTTTAATTTGTTCGCGTTGCGATAAAATTAAAATAAAAAAAGTTGTTAAAAACAAAAGATTACAAGACATTAAAAAACTTAAATTTTGAATTGTATTATATAAAGAAATCAATTTAGATAAGAATTTTATCGAAGAAATAGTTAAGAAAGATTTGCAAAAGCCAATTAATACAATTCTAGTAATTAGAACAACTATGAAAGTTCTTAGTATAAAACGTTTAGTAATTGAATTTTCTTGCGTCGTTAAAGCACGATTAACAAGCACAATTATCTAGATAAGTAAGAAAGTATTATTAGCACAACTAAAGCGAATGTTTGACGTTATTTTATTAAGCGACTACGATAATACAATCGCTCTATTAGAATAATTAAAATAGAAGTATTAATAAATATAAGACGTCATACTTCGTATAGAAAATAAGTTACGAAAATTATAAATTTGTACAAGTTAAAAGTCTAAAAGCTCTTAACAATAAACTTTATTTTCTTAATTAAGAGATGCTTATTAATATAGATTATTTAAACAATTCGTAAATTAAGTTCACTTTATGAAGATATTACAATCTTTGTTTCAAATTAAATTGTGCTTTATTTTTTATTTTCTAAATAATATAAAAATCTTAAATCTAGAATTGAAGAATTTTTTTAATATTATTTTATTAACGAATTCTATATAATATCGTGCGATGTATCTTCATCAATCTCGAATAATAGAATCGAGATTATTTCGAAAAAGCGATTTTATTATTGTAAAATTAACTTGTTACTTGAAAGCTAAATGCAAAGCACTTTTTTCATTAAGATCAGCAACATTAATTGTAACGTTATAGATAATTAGTTTTTTCATATTAGCGTTAATAAGATATCTAGACATTAGTGTCGTTTCTTCTCGCTTATTTAGAATGTTCACATCGACGTATTTACGCAATAGCGCTTTTATTAAGATTGATCTATAATTGTTGTTAAGTTTATAGACGATTTTTAATGTGAAATCTTCGTTAAAGTTAACATTGTTAACATTGACTTCATTTTATAATAAATTCTTAAGATTTCTATATTAGAGCTTTAAGTAATAATCGTTCTTATAATTATATATTCTTGCTTTCTTGTTTTAACAATATATTAAAAAACTTTTTAATATTATTTGATTAATTTCGTTTTTAGTGATTAAGAGTTTTAGTAATGTTGCTTAATATAGTTTAAATTATTTGTATTAAAAAGCGAATAAAACGTTTTATACGCATTGACTTCTTAATTTAGAAGAAGTTCAACAAGTTTTTATAAATTGATTTACATGGCATTTAATAAAGAGAAATTCTTATAAATATTAATTTTATAATTTAGTAATATTATGACGACATTGTTGTATCTAGTTTATGTTGTAATGTTAAGTAAACTTTCGTATAAATCGTCTTTCTTATTAATATTAACATCGATTGTGTTAATTAACTTCTCGATTTTATATAGTCGAATAGACGCAAATTAAATGATATCTATTAGAGACGTTTTGCCTTCTTTCTTATAATTAATATTAACTCTTATATTAAATAAATATCGTTAAGATTGCTTCTTTCGCAAAGCAACGTAAAGAGAATAAAATTCTACGTCGTTTATGTTAGTATCATAATTTTTCACAAGAAGTTTCACGACATCGCGATATTCGTATGCAACAATTATTATTATTAACGATTCTTTTTACAAATTAAAGAATAGTTTATTAACATTTTAATTAATTGCAACAAATAACTTTATAGCACGCATCTTTCTTGCGATCACAATAGTTGTCAACTCTTTGCGAAAAAGTGATTCAAAATTTATTACGTTATGTTCGTGCAATTCTATTACAACTTTAAGAGCAAAAATATTGCTTATATTACTTTATATTGTTATTTGCTTCGTAAAATCTTTGCGAGAATCTCTATTAACATATTTGCGAAGCTAGAGAAGCATATTTCGTCGAATAAAAGTGTTCTAGAAGCTTGTACGTTGTTACTCTTGTTTGAAAGCTATTAATGCTTGAACTTACGATAAACGCAAATATAAAAATAGAGTTTCTTGCATAGCTTTGTATACTTTGCGATATTATTAACGTTAAACGTTTAACGTTTATAGAAATTTAAGAAAACAATAAAAAGAAGCTTTGTAAACAACGTATTCATGCTTGTTATTATTAATTATTTTCACATTTGCTCTAATAGCTAATGTCTTTACTTAAACAAAATATCTTATATTGTAATTCTATTTAATTTAATTTCAAGATTTAATTAGCAAAGAAATATTTGTCTTTATTGCTTTTTCTTATGTTAACAACATATAATTATAAGACAAAAGTTAGTTTTAGCGTATTGATCGACAAGATCGAATCTTTTCTAATTGAACTAGATTGCATTCGTGTGTCATAACATAGCATGCGAACTTTCTTAACAATTAACAATATGCTATCTAATGTGATTCGCACGTGCGCATAGTTCTTATAAAGTTTATCTCGAAGTTGCGATCATTCTTGCAAATAATTTAGTGTAGTGATAGCACATCTTATTTAATTGGCGCAAGCGTCGATTAAACTTTAGCGCAATCTATGTCCCATTAAGCTTAGAACGACTTATTAATAATAATATACGTTTTTCGTTAATAATCTTTATTGATTCGCAAACGACTAGATAAGAAGACTTTCTTTTGCTCGATTATATTGTCGTATTTGCGCATCTCTTCCAATTCGACTAACTAATCGTTGGGAACCAAGTCGTAAGATAGCATCCATCGTAGAGACATAATGGTCTTACTCGCTTTTTGGTCGTAGAAAACATTTATCGTAGAGTCATAATAGCTCTACGCTTTTTTGCGAATCTAGGGGGGAACGTTTATCATAGAGTTATGGTAACCTTACTCGCTTTTCGACCCAACTAGATCGTACAACTTTCGTTCGCCTCTACTATAAAAGAAATCATCTAAATCGTACGATCCCTCTTATCGTGATAGAACACATTATCTTTCTAGTCTCGTAGTTCTCGCATCAATATGTTTCTAGACTTAGAATGCTATGTCTCCTTGCCCTTGAGTGCATAGATAGAGATTGTTACTATTTTTAGCAAGAATTAGAATGTTATTATTACGCGTTTGTTATTGTTTTGATTTAGTAATCTTCGTCGCACATTACTACGTTTATTTCGTTATTACATTGGCAAAAATAAAACGTTATGTACAACATAAAAAGATAACGATTAACTAAGATTTAAACTACTAAAGTTTAAATCTACTTCATTAACTATTGTTTCGCACTATTAATTACGATTTTAACATTTTTAAAATTCTTTTTTTGTAAAATTCTAACAATTACTTGTGAATCATTTTTGTGTACGACATATTTAACAAGATTGCGAAGTTTATTAAAAAAAGACGCTATTCGTTTTTTGTAATTCTTTAAATTTTTTAAGTTTTTAGAAATTAATATTAGCTTGTATCAAATAAAAGCAATTGTAGCACATACTTTACAAAATTAGTAATTCTACGTTATGTTAACGTTTGCGAAGCTTATATAAATTTAAATTTACTATTTATTTAGCGTTCTAATTTGTTGTGCGAGATCAAGATACTTTTGTCGCGTAATCGTTTGCTTATATTCGTAAAAAAAATCGTTTATAAGTTAGTTAATACTTATAGCATTTTATTGTAATTTGACATCGTAACTTAGATTTATCATTATAAAGATCGTATTATATTCGAAATTGTTGTTGCTTATTATGTTGAAAAAGTTTTGATCGTTAGTAAACTTCATTCTTAAGTGTTAAAAAACAATAAAAAGTAGATAAAAGATACGTCGATTTATAAAATAATAGAAGTTAATAAAAGACTAAAAATAAAGATTAGAAGTATAAAGATTAAGAGATAAAAATCTAATAAAAGTTACATGTTAATTTTTACGTTCGTGAAGTAAAGTTAAAAAACGACTAGTACTTTTTGTACAAGTTTTAATTTCGTGTTTTTTTCGTTTTTAACGTACTTAAGAGCATTGCGAATAATTTAAAGCGTTTGACTTACATATTAGTTTTAGCTTCAAGTTATTCTTTTAATTTTAGCGATCAATTCTCGAAACAATAAATGTTACAAAAGATAAAAGATAAATATTGTCTTAATTCGACTTATTAAAAACAACGTATCTTATTATCTATAATAAGAAGATAAGATTTAATTAGAATTAAGTCGAGAAACGATACAATTTTGTCGCGTTGCATTATAGCTTTTCTAAGAGAATTAATATAGATTTGCGCAAATAATAAAGTCGTTTATAAGTTAATTATTTGCAATACGATCTTAATTAAATTGCAAATTACATTTCGTTCGTTTAACGACTTATAAATAACTAGACGTTAAGTTCTTTAATCATAAATCTTTGAATCTAAGATTTAACGAAAAAGCATTTAAAAGTTAATATTAAAAAATCGTTTAAAATTACTAATAACGAATACATTTACAACTTAAATTGTAGATTAATTTATGTTTTTAACGTTTCGAAATTAATTAACGTATAATAGTTTTCGCTTTTTTTAACTTTATTTTATGCGTTTCTTAGATAAAGACACGAGTCGCAACAAAGTCTTAATTAAGAATTCTTTCGAAAAAATGTTTAAAAGCAAAAAACGACTTAGTTATTATAATTGTTGCAAGATTTCTACGAATAACTTTAAGCGCTAAATTATCTTGTGTTAATACGAACGAATTAGATGACTCACAAGTATAGATTTTCATTAATTGTACATAGTATTTAGCTATATTTAATAGTAGTTGTTGCGAATATTCTTCGTTTATAAGATAGTTTCTTTTTCGTGAGCGTTATAATGTTAATCGCGATTCTTGTAAGAATCTTTATCGCTAATTCGATTTAAACGTTAATACGTTTTCTTTCTTAATTGATCGAATTATTGAAGCTCTTTTATTGCATTTTCACATTAAGTCTATCAATTAATTAAATATATTTAAATTAAAGAATGTGTCGTAGATATATTTATAATTCTTAATATGCTAAAATCGATCATTAATTAAAACAAATAATTGTTAACAAATAAAAATTTCCTTCGGAAATTCTTCAAGAAATGTGTACATTAGAAACAAGAACTTTTTTAACGAAATTAAGCGCTTACTTTTTAAATTAACAAGTAGAATGCGAATTTACATTAAACAAATCTTTAATTATAACAAACATAAATAAATCTAAACGCAACGATTTGTTAACGTTAAAAACTTAAAACTTTTTATTTAAAATCTTAAAAACTTTATGCTAGATTAAAAAATTAACTTTAAAAGAAAAGATAAAATTATAAGAATACTCGTAACGTTCTAGAAACGAAGATGAAAAAACTAGCAAAAACGAAAAAGAATTTTAAACGTTATTAATTGACGCTTAAAGATCTTTTGAAGTTCTTAACTATAATACAAGTAATATTTAACGAAGACAAAACAATTGTTATAATAATTTTGTTATTAAAAGACAACGATATTAAGAGTTTGTTAATCGATATTAAGAACAAAAAAAAGTATATATAGATTTTAGAAGACGAATATCGACGATACAAGCACTCTATGAAGTAAAGAAACTATTCGCATTTCAATAATACTTTAAAGATCTTAAATTAATCTATTATTAAGTTTAACAACAAAAAACGTATTAATATCGATAAATTTAACTAATTAGATTAAAAGATAATCGAAATTAAGTAAAAGTCGTTTTTTAAGAAAAGAGTACGCTTCGATCGAAAATTAATTAGAAAAAATAATTACTAAGTTTTCTTAGCGTTTTATGCGACGTACTTGCATTTATTAATTATTTTATAAAATAACTTGTTAAATTATTACTTTATATTAATGCTTTAATTTATTTATAATGTCGAAAGAAATTTTAAAGATAATTTGCTTTTTAGTTTTATAAGCTTGTTGCACAATTGTTTTGTCATTAATAAATTTAAGTCTAATTATGTTATTCTAATTTATATAGATATGTTTTACGTTCTACTTGTGAACATCTAAAATTTTCGCTATTTGTAGAATTTTTTTTATATTTGATTTTTCGATTTGAAACAAAGTTTAATTATAAAGCGATATAAAAAAAATAACGATTAAAACATTGTTTAACGAAGACTTTAAATATAGTTAAACTAATTGTTACGTAAATTAAAAGTGAACGATCTTAATTAAAAATTAAATCATATGCGTAAATCTTAATTAAGTAAAGATTAAAAACAACGAAATTGTTAACTTCATTGTTAAAGAAGAAACAAATTTTGATTGCGATTTGTGTTTAAACGAATAAAATGTTAAATCTAGATTTTATATTAAAGATAACAATAAACGTGCAAATAAATAAGACGATAAATTAGTTTCTTGTTGTAGCAATAATTGCAAAGCTAATATTTAAGATATAAAAATTAGCAAAATTGTTATTGATGTACATTCGAAGAAAATCTAAAAGATGTCTCGTTTTATCGCAAATTTTGTCAAGTATTTTGCGAAACACTTATTGAAAAACTTATATTTACGATAAATATATTGCAAAAAAAACAATTAGCATCGTTTTCGAAAAATTGCTAAAAAAGTCTTCTATAGCGAGTTATAATGTTAGCAATATACGTATTGATGTTTAAGAATAACAATAAGATTGTAACTTTGTATAAACAACGCTAGATATTCGCAAGAATTGTTCTAAGACGTTTAGTCTTCTTATTAAAATCTTGTTGATTTAATTAATAAAATTAAAGTAATCAAACATTGCGAAGAAATTCTCTAATAATAAGATCGTTAACGTTAAAATACATGTTACGCATGTTTTTATAGTCGCAAGTCGATGCAAGTTTAAAAAACTTAAATCATTATTCACATTGCAACTTGTTTTTAATCTTGTACGTTTTTTTAACATTTTTGCGAAGTGCTTAATTAATTATAGCTAGAAAGTAACGCTAGATAAATAGTTAAAGTTGTTAATATAAATATTATTGCGCTTAAAGATCGCTATAGCTTTTATAAAACCCTTAATTATGTTTAATAAGTTGTTTGTTTTAGTTAAGACACTTATTGTGTTAATATGTAAAAATCTTACGAATAAAGTCTTTAAAATTGATTAATAATATACTCTTGATAATTTTAATATAAAGTTCAAGATATTTCGTGTTTTTTAAAAAGATATGTAGAGAAAAGATAATATATTTGATGAATTTCAAATGCGCTAATATTAAGAAGCGTTAATTCTTAAATACATTAGAAGAAAAGACTTCTCGTTGTAATATTAGCTTTTTAATTTAATTAAAGTTTGCGAAGAAGTAATGTGCATTTTTGTCTTAAAGAACGATAATTATATAAGAATCTAAATACGTAAAGCTCGTTATACTTTTGTTAAGAATATAATACTAGATTTCTTATATACGCACAAGATATTGTGTCATTTTCTTTAGATAACGAAGAGTTAAGACTCTATAAAACGTTTCTATTTTAAGCGTTAATTAAAGATTAAGAAAGAACAAAAAATTATTAAATGCGTTTTAAAATTCTTTTATTTGCTTATTCTTAATCGCAAGACGTTGTATTTATAAGACGTCTTTTCTTTTATTTTTAAAAAGTTTAGCTAATTACAATTGTTCGCAGACAATGTTTTTAATCAAATTGCATTAATGTGCATAACAAAATATGTCTTTATCGAAGAAGTTAAAGATATTGAAGTAAACTTCTCTTATAATGCGCTTTATTTATTTATTATAAACTAGAAGTTAATTAGAGTCTAATAGCAATTAAACAAGAAATAAATTTAAATTCTTCTAAATAAAGATTTGTCATTTATTATTTGTCGTTAAAATGTAGAAATCTTTGATTTAATTTTAATTAATAAACACTTTGTAAATACGTAACACTTATACGAAGCGATAAAAATTAAGACTTTTAAGTAAAACGTAAAACGTCGAAAGAGATCTAATTTGTACGTAGAGTATTATTAAGATTCTATCTACGCATTACAATTAAAATATAATGCTTTAAAGCAAATTATAAGCAATCTTCAAGTTTAAAGATCTAAATCAATTAAAATAAATTTTTAAAATCAAATTGTTAAAAATTAGTAAACGAATTTTTTAAAAAAAAATGTTTAATTTAGAGCTTTACGATATCGCGAAAAGTTTAATTCTTCGCTAGCTTAAAACTCTCTTTATAAGAGCGTTAATCATTTATGTTTCTTTGTTAATCATTACTTTTTATGAGCTATTAAACGACAAAATATAAATAAGAGTCTTTCTATAATTTCTCGAAAAAGACGTTAAGTTGTTTTCGAAAGAGATTTTATCGCAAAGAATTCGAAACGAGTTAACAATCTTTAATTAGCTTCGCACGTTAGATTCTATGTTATTATAACATTTAATAACAACACTTTATTTTTTTAAAATCTTTATATAATGATTTCTTGCAATTATTCGTCTTAATTGCACGTGTTTAATGTTAAAAAACTTGCAATTTACGACGAAGATTATTTTATTCAACTTTTTAATAATCTTAATAATGCGAGAACTTAATAGCTTTTGTTGCTTTTCTTCGTTAATTAACAAGCAAAAACTATAGCTCTTTATAAATTGTTTTTATATAACACTTTTAAAAAGAAACGCAATAATAATAACGTAAATCTTTATTTAAACAATATAACAATTGCGTCGAATTATTTTATCTTTATAATTAACGATAACTTAAAATTGCTAATTTTATCTACTTTGTCAAATTAGTTTTGTTACGAATTTAGATTATATTATCTTTAGTAAAAATGCTTATCTTTATATAACATTTTGAACTTCTTATATATTTAAGTTCTTTTTTTATTTACGAATGTTATTTGTGTCTTCGCAAATAACTTTAGTTATCTAAAGAATATTATAGATTTTCTTAAAGCGTGAGTTGTTGTTAGTAACGTCTTGCATTTATTTTATTTAATACGTTTAAAGATTATAATAGTCGCTATTAACGACGAAGCTAATGTTATCTTTAATGTTCTTTAAGCTTAGAATTTTAAATTTGAACTCAATTAACAAAATCTAATTAACTTTTTTTTCTCTATTATTGTTCTTTATCTTATAAAGACGTTAATCTCTTTATTAGCTTGTTATTAACAATTGAAAAAGATTCTTTTAAGATACGTAGATAAGATGCGACAATTACGTTAACAACTTTAATTACTCTATTTCGCTATACATTTAAATCGTTTTTTTTAAAAGATCGTTAAATATATTGCTCTAAGTTTGAAGAAGATCTTCAACTTTATTTTAATTAATCGTCTATTTAATTTTATTAATAACGAATACATTTAATATCTTTTTATCTTTGTACGTTTAACTAACGAACACAAATTTAATTTCGAAGAACAAGCATCTCTTATAATTTTAAAAATACTTATAAACGTCTATTCTCTTAGCATGCACAATAAACTAAGTTTTTTATAATTCAATTAATTTCGTTAATCTAGACTTAGATTTCAACTCTATAACAATATATAAATTTCTTTATTAGTTTTTACTTTTTCGAATATTTAATAATTTTTTTGCTAAGATTTTAGTAGTTTAGCATTGTAAAAATGTATAAAAGCAATTTTATCTTTTGAATTTCACGTTTCTTTTTCAGTAGATTAACGTAACTTAAATGCATTAAAAGAATCTAAAAAAATTCATTAAATAAAAGTTTCTTAAAAGTAATCTCACATGTTTATACTATATGCGTTGCAAATTAAAATATATTTTATTTTGTGCGTATACTATATGCGACATATGTCTTCGCATATTTAAGAAACTTACGTTTATTAAAAACTATTAATTCTTTATTTAAAATTATATTTTTTGCAAATTAAAAAAAATTATTGCAAAATACAAGTTATTAATAACTAAAATACGCATTTTTTTAATTAATAAAAATAAGATTTGTGAAGTTATTTCGTTAGTTTTTTTAAATTTTTTGCAAAAAATTGTTAATTTACAATTATAATTTTAAAATTTATTTAATTTTGCGTTTAAAACTAATTTAAGTAAAACAACGCACAAAATTCTGTAATAAAGCTCTAATATATTAGTTTAAAAAATCTTATTATTCTTAGTTTGTTTAATAGTAAATAAAACATTTCGTAATGCAAAAATGTATTCAAGACTCTAAGTCGACAATTCTTTGATCAAAATTATCAAAACGAGTTAAATATTTTGCGATATTTTTGTCATTTGCTTAAGTGCTAGTTTTTAAATAACTATTATAATGTACGCAATCTTAAGACTTTACTTAAAGAAAACTTTGACGCTAACTAACGAATGTTTAGTTATTGTTAATGTACAATTAATGTCAAGTTTGCGATAACTACTACTACTATCTCGAATGCGTCTTTTTATCTTTTTTTAAATTACAATAACATTAATAAGAGACAAAAGAATTATAATAAAATTACTACATTTTTATTTCTAAGAATAGATAACTTAATATCGATAAATTACAAGCATGTTTAATCTTGAAGAATTAAAGATAAGTTCTTCGTATAAGAGACGTAAGTAATTTATTGTTGTTTGTGTTTTATGCAATTAATTAAGCTAGTAAACAAGTAATTTCTACAACGTTTATGTAAGTGTGGAATTATTATTTTAATTAAAGTTCTACTAACATTTTCTAGACTTTTTAAACTAGCGCAATTGTCTATTTTAGAAACATTTTAAAATTAAGATCTAAAGTATAACAATCTAGTTAATCTAATACTATAAGAAAGTGACTATATATAATTAACAATTAATATCGACATAATTTTATCTTTAAGCATTAATATTAACAAAGCTTTTATATTTTCTAGCGTTTTAAATTTCCATTATATTATTTTTAACAAATTTATTTCATAGTTTTATCAATCTTTTGTTTTCTTTTTAAATAATCAAAGTGTCTAATAAAACTTGCAAAATCGTTTAGATTTTTAGTTATAAAAGAACTACTTTTAACTAAACGTTACATTAATAAACAAGCAATTTACAATTAATAATATAAATTGTATATAAAAGTTACAAAACTATGTAAAAGAGCAATTAAATCTTTTTTAAAACTATACGAAGATAATATACGCAATGCTTTTGTCGTTTTTGTTTTTCGAATTAAGTTAAATGCCAATCTTTATTAATGACATCTATTAATGTTCTAGCTTTATATAATTTTGATTAAATGATCGAATTATGCTTGAAGCGTTAAGCAAATTGCAATAATTGCACTAAACTATTGTAATAGATAAGAAAATTCTAAAATATCTTAAGTTAAGATAAGATATGTGCGAACGCTATAAATGCTACAAGATGTACGTGAAAGTCGTTGTTCGTCATTTAACGAATTCGACAATTGTTTATCTCTAAAGCGTTATTAAAGAAAAAAGAAAGATTAGCGAGTTTTCACAAACAATGCAATGATTTGTCGCGTAACAACAATTAAACGCTAACTTTAATACGTTTTATTATAATGTTAAAATTTATTTATAATGCAAAGCTTGCGAGTCAAATGCTAGACACAATAGTCGAAAACGTAAATTGAACGACAACAAAAATAGTTCGATCTTTGCGAAGAAAACTCGTTATTTATAATAAGACGACGTAATGAAAAAATAATTATTATACTTGTTTAATTTAAATCGAGATGCATGAAATTAAGATTTAATTCTTCGTTCTTACTTTTAACTTGTAGCTAAAAATAATTTCTACTAGCTTAGATCTTAACGATAAGAAATCAAGAAAAGCGTTAAAATCGAAATACGCCAATTTTGATGTGCTATCTCTATATAGACTCTAGCGTCAACTCTAGCTAGAGACGCGTAGTAGCACTTAATAGAAAAGTCGCATTGTTCTTATTAATCTTTTTGCACATTAATTTTTATTTACTCTTTATTTATCTTTCGCATCTTTTTTGTGTATATATTAGTTTTTAATCTTTATAAATGTCTTTTGCGACTTGAAGATAAAACAACGAAATGTTTCGCAAACGCAAAGATATATTGTTATGAAAAATTTATAAATTTATTAGCTTTATCGAAGCTAATGCGATAATGTTTCTTCGCTATAATTCTTAAATGATTGCGTATAACAATAATCGCAATGATAATTAATCTACATTAGAGATAACACTTAATTTATTTAAATATCGTAAGATAGTTTTATACTTACAACGCTCTAGAAGACTAAGAGAGCTAAAGTATTAATTAATTATTCTAATTTTAATTATCAAGTTTATAGACGTATAATTAATACTAGTCTTAATTAAAGCATGTTTATCTTTAACGATAAATCGTATTAATTAAACGAATTAAAGATTATTGTTGTAAACGATTTATTTCGAATTAACGCTATGTTAAACAATGTAACTTCTTGCTTAATTGTAGATGTTCGATTCGACACAATTGTAACTTTATATCAAATAATTACGAATTAAAATATCGTTTCTTTAAATAATTAATCACGTTTTAACAAAAACGATGCGATCAATAATAATAATTAGCAATTAACAAATCTCGAAAACACATACTAAAATACGATTTATCGTTTTGCGATAGAGTATTGTTATTGTTAAACAAGATTCGAAGTCAAACATCATTAACTTCTCGTTAATTACTCTTTGAAATAATAGATTCTACAAACGTTGAAACGAAATCAAGCGAATCTTAAGAGACGCATTGAAGCGCAATGACAAACTCTTTCGAATCTTATTCGACTTTTTCAAACTCTTGTTTTTATATCGTTAAAAATCAACTTTTTAAAGAAAATAAAGACATCGACGTTAACGCTTTTTTTCTAGAGAACGAGCATTTTTAATAAAGACTTAATTATTTACGACACTTTTTAATAAATAATATTAAACGTCTTAAATAAGCACAAAGAGATATAATCTTTTTTAAAGAAGTTTAGAAAGCACTTTTTAACACATTAAAAAATAGAAATAAATTGCAAAAGAAGTTGATCGATGCGTTGCAAACAAAAGATAGACTTAAAGCAAAATTTGTTTACAATATAAATGTAAAAGATTAAAGATTCGCAAATATGCAAAGAAATTTAATTAAAACGAAGCAAAAGATACAAAGATTGCGTTTGTCTTATTAATAAATTATTATTGTTTAAGTATTTTATTGATGAATTAATATAAACGTATATGTATGTTCTTTGTACAATTAGATGCTTGTGACGAGAAATTATAATTTTTCTTCTTTTTTTTCTTCTTCTTCTACTTGATGGCTCAAATAAGAGCTTACTTTTTTCTTTAATTAACGATCAAAATTTCGTCAAGACTTTCGTCTCTTCTTAGAAGCTTTAGCTTCTATAGAAATTTCTTTTCTCTTAACGACTTAATTTGCTTTCGTTAATGACGAGCTTATTTCGAAATTATAGATTCGTTAATTGTTTATTTTATCTCTCGATATAGAAATTCGTCGATGAAGCAAGTTTCGTCGAAACTTAACGATCTAATTTGCTTTTGCCATTAGATGTCTCTTAAAAACTCTTGGGTTTTAAAGACTCTTATGAAAGATCAATAAATAAGGCGCTTTAACGTACTCTTTCGCTCTAGAATCTTCGCATAAAGACTTTAATATTGCTAGAGCATTATTTAATAAGCGAATTTAATTAGTTGTTGTCGTTTTTTGCTCTTCTTTTTTGGTCGTTACTACGTACTATATTTGCTAATTGCGTTTTAAGTTTAACAATTTTTAAATTTGTGCTTTCTTGATCTTTGCTCTCTTGATTTACATTAATAAATTGAGCGCTATGTTTCGCAAAATTATAGAGAATTCGTAATTTTTTAGCATTGCTAGTGTAGTTTCTATAGAAGAGAATTTTGTAATTGCGACAAAAATTGCTTCGTTACAACTAAACTTGTGTTCAAATAGCAATAAAGCGTTATTTTCGTAAATTTAGCGATTCATTGTTATGAACATTTAGATTGAGAAAGTTGATCGAAGCTTAAATAATACGAAAGCGATGCTTGTTCTAGTAGACGTGATTAGGATTTCGAGTAACTCGCTAGCATCTTATTTGCTCATTTAAAAATTAAACGTGTTTGCGAGAGATGTGCTTTAGTCAACATGAAGAGTTCGAGACTTCTTCTCGTTTCTACGACGCTTTTGATCTTAAGATAGCTGCAAGACTATGTCGTTGCTTAGACGAAAAAAGATGTTTAACGAATCAAAATTTGATATTGTATCGTTAAAATTATTATTTTTAGACACATGACTTCCATCTAGTGCATTCGTAAAGAATTGTTGTTTTAAATTAAGCATTTCTTCGTTTAATCTAGCTACTACAATAATCGTAAACATTATTGTAAAGTTAAAATTAATAAAAAGCGATTTCTAAACTCTTTTAGCATGTTGTAAATCAAAATTAAGAACAATTGTCGTTGCGAGTCTTAAGTTGTTATTAAAAAAGACGCAAAAAATGACACAATAAACGTAATAATAAGTTACACATTGTTTTTTAACGAGAGATGCATTATATATTTATCGTATATATAAAGACTTTCGTATCTCTCTTTATAACATTTTATGAAAACGTTTATATTTATGTCGTAGATCTAGATTAAATTTGTTGTTAATAAAAGAAAGCTTCTTGTTGTTAGAAGTTACGTTTTATTTTATCGTAATTAAATGACGCAATTATTGCACAAATCGTTTAACGAACTATTGATCAAGCAAATGTTTTGTAATTAATAATAGAAAGTAACGAAGCGAGTTTTTAAGCTTCTTCTTTGATTTTAATCGTCAAATAGAGTCGAATCTAAATTCTAATTTTATAGCTAACTAAACAAATAAAAACTAGATAATAAGATTTAATTTCTTAATAATAAGTTTGTCTCTATTTAACTTCTTTCTAGATGCAATATTTATTAGCTTTAGAAAATGTTAATGTGCAAACGCTTATAACTATTTATAATTTTGTTTAAACAAATTATTCTTGTTCTATTGCAATAATTAATTAAAGATGATACGCATCGTATTTTGCACAATATCTTTAAGACTTAATTCTAAAAGACGCTTCATAATATTAACGCATAACTCTAGATATTTTATGTTTTCGCAAAAGATATGTAGTAATAAGATTAATTTATCTAACGTTAAAAGATTAATTAACAATTTGCTTCGTAGTAATAAATCTAAGATAATATCGAAAATTAATCTTTTGTGCATTTGCTTTTAAACAAGTTGTGCGTCTTCGTTTAAGTTTTCGAACGCTCGTAACTTTAGAAGTTTAACGATAATTTCGTTAATTAATTTTATTATAGTTAAATTATTATTAGCGATTTTACACTAAATCTTGTGAATTAAATGTAGATAATTAATTAGCTTCTTAAATCGAGTTAGTGAAAAAATGTGAACATCGCAAATTTCAACTTATTTTATAACATTTAAGCAAAAGATATTGTCGCATAATATTAATATAAAAGACGAGTCAAAGTCTTGTAGTTTTTAAAAGTTAATTAAAGACGTCTTTTAGATTATGAACGTCAAGAATGCGTTTCAAGTCTTTTAACTTATTTTTTGTTAAACGTATTTATTACTTTTGCTCTTGTAATATCTTGTCGCTTTTCTAATAATGTCAAATGTGTTTAAAGATTTTTTCGTTCGAAAAATTCGTTGCGTTTAAATACTCTTTACGCAAATTATTTTATAAATAAAAATTAATGTCTTGTAAATATTAGAAAAACATAATTGTGTGCGAAAGAAGCGACTAATTGTCTAAATATAAGTTTATCGTTCATTAGTCATTCTTGTAACTAAAAAACTCACGTGTAGCTTAAAGACAATAATAATCGTGAAAAATTATTAGAGACGCAAAGAGTAATCGCAATTCAAGAGACGTAGTTGTAAAACTCAAAAGTGTGACAACAAATGTAGATGAACTCGTTTTAATTGTTGTTCAAGCTATTAATATGCTATAAGAATTAGTTATTGCAATTTAGTTCTTAAAGACTTGCAAACTTATAGTTATCTTTTACGTGTATTTGTGATCAAGATGATGCTAGTTAAGATAATGCTAATCGTGATAATACTAATCGAAATAATGCTAGTTAAGATAATGCTAATCAAGATAATGTTAATCGAGATGACGCTAGTCGAAGTAGTGTTAATGCTAGTTGAGAGCGTTCTAGTTGCGACTATTGTTAAAGTTTAATAGAATAACAACTACACAATAGTTGCTATTACGAGAAAGACAACTTGCGTCAATTTATTAAATATTAGTGAACGCGATTTCGCAATTAACATTGAATACATGATTAAACAATATAAGTAGTCTTGTAAACAAGTTGAACAATCTAGTGTACTAGCATAAGTATCTCTTAATTCTTATTAGAAGATTATAACTTTATTTAAGAAATCGTAATCTAGTTTAAATTTCAATGCGAATTCAAATATCATTTGATAATAATTTCATTAATATAAACTCGTGGATTAATAAATTACAACTTACATGTAGTTCTCTCTTCGTTAATAACATACTTGATTAAGACGCATTCCAACATTAATACGACGTATATAAACTAGTATTAGATTGCAAGAAGCTCGTTGTACAACTTTTTAATGCGAATTCTAAATAAGTAGCTACGTCAAAGCGAATAAAAATAACGCGAAAGATTTAATATGATTCAAATTTTAGATGTTTAATTAATTACTATATTTATTGATGCAAATTTATAGAAACTAGAAGTGAAGAGCTTTTTGATAAAAAATTACGTGAAGAAATTCTTAACAATAAATCATAGCTAATGATTCTAATTTTGGCGAAGTATAACATATAATTATTTACAAAATGCATGTTGTCGTTGCTTCGACGTCTCTAGAAATAGCGATTTCGACATAGAAGAAATAAAAAAGAGAAGATTTAATAAGATCAAAAAATCAATTTCGCTTTTGACCTTTATATAGTCGTAATTGTTTCTAGATTGCGAAGCAAAAACGAAAAGAACAAACGATATAAACTAGACTTAATAGATGCTTTGATCAAAAGAAAAGATTATGTGCTTCAAATTAACTAAAAAGAAGATAGATTTTTTTGAATTAAGAATTTATGAAGACTCTATTCATAGAATTGTTGATTAACATTTTCTTGAATGCATGTTAGCGTTTAATTTCCAATTTACGAGAGAAAAACTTAATAAAGATGCTATATAATTATGCATGCGTTTGTTGTAAAATTCTAGCACAACTTGTACTTTTTATTGATAACAATTCGCAAATTTTTGAAAAACAATTGTACAAAAACAATTGCTCTTTAAACTTCGCAAACGCATCAATAAACATAATAGCAAAAATCTAATTATATAAATAATGATTTAAATTAAATTAAGCAATGTGTTTGTACTTAAGATCGCAATAAAGTTACGTGAAACAAACGCATTAAATTTTAAACAATTCTTCTATAAAGAAATAAAAAGTGTTGTAAAGATAAAAGAGATTCGTACTTTAAAATTGTTAATTACGATTAATTTAAACGTTTATTAATTATTTTTAAAGAAATTATTGATGACAATAATTATCGCGTGCGAAAGATTCGAAGTGATAAAACTATTAATAAAAGAGTATGACGTCACTTTAGAATCGTATCTCATTTATGCTATTATATAAAAGCGAAAATCTTGACAATATTTGTTGAAATTAAATGTCGATTTAAATAAAAAAAGATAAGAACAAACATTATTTATGTTTGTTATAACGAACGAGTCGAATTATTTAATTAAGAAGTTAATTAGCACGATTAACATTTACATTAATAAGAGAGACAACAAGTTTAAAAGCTTATTAAAGAAAATAACATAGATAGAAAGCTATCTTTATTTTGACGAAATATTATTATATTATGGAGTCGACGTTCTAGTAGATTTCTCTTTTTTGAGTGTCGTTGCTACGAGTCGTTGCAAGCTTATTTAACGACTTTTGAATCAAAAAGTTAACGTTAATAAAACAAACGAATATGAGAAAACGTTATTGCGATTATCGTTTAAACAAAAATACTTTAATTCGAAGATAAATCACATTATATTGCGAATGCTTATCGTTGTCGAAATAAACATTAACAAAACGTACAAAAGAACATTTTTTTTATGTTTGCAAACTCTTGAAGTCAAAGCGTATAATTTCTTTAAAAATTATTATGATAAAAAATGATAATAAATCATCGAATTCTTGTTACGAAATGAAGTTAATATTAATAACGTTACATTAAATGACGACTTTACATTAAATCTTGTTTGCCATTTACTTAACGAATATTATAGAACTATGTTGATCGACACACTATTATAAGAGAACGTTGATTTCAATATTTTAAATCGAGAGAATTAGACGACGTTAATGCATAATTAACTTAATAGCGCTAAAATTCACGAACTTGTTGTTTGAAAGATCGATCTTAAGATTATAAATGCTCTTGAGCGAAGTGCTTTATACATAACGATTAAAATAGATAATTTCTTAATAATCGAAGCATTTCTCGAATGTTATATTAATACTTCAATTCGAAATAAAGAGAACGACACAATACGCTCTTATTTAAATAAGACAAAGTGTTTGGCAAATATAAACTTAAGAGCACAAATTTTGCAATTGCTCGACAAATAAAAGTTAAAAAACAAGTGAAAATCGAAGAATAAGCGAGAGTTGAAGAACGAAATAATTAGAATATTGAACATCGAACATCGAAGTTCTATATTAAGATAAACAACAATTTAATATTCTTATTAGATGGAAATTTCCAACACATCTTGATAAAAACATAGTGAAATTAGTTAATGTTTATTACTTCGCTAGTTAATACTATATTGCTTTTTAGTGATTGTGAGCTAGATAAAAATTTCTATTTTCAAGCGTATTACTCTTATTTAATAGAATTCTCTTGTAAGAGAAAGACTTAATATGTTAAATGCCTCAAATACGATGACGCAAGAAAGAGTGATTTTAGATATAATTAAGTGTTTTTTGCAATCAACTTTGTGTAAAGAAAGCTAAAGACGTGTATCAAAAAAGTATTTCGTTTAATTTGTAAAAACTTAAAGATAATTTCGAACTTGTTAGAATTTTTGTCTTGCGTTAATTGCTAATTGCAAATCCAAATACACAATACATGATAACGTTGCTCGAAGAAAGAGATCAAAAATGCTATAAATAAAAGAAATTATAAAGATAACAACAAAAGCAATGAATCGCTAAATAATAGAATTTAAGCAAAGAACTTAGATTACGATTAACTTTTTAACGTATTAAATGTTTTGAAGATGTATTTTTAAAAATAGCATTTTTTGATACGTTATCTCTTTGTATCTAGTTTTATGCTATCTATCTATTATAAATTGTTATATGTAACATAATTCTCTTACACATAAGATAGAACTAATTGAAGATGCGCATTCTTAGCTTTATTCTATATTTCGTTGTATTAATGTTTAGCTCTAAGTATTAAATTATGTGACAACATATTCTTAAAGCTAATTGATTAACTTAGTTTTTGTTCAACATCATAGATGCTCGTTCGTTTCAATTAGAATTTGACAAAGATTAGACTATAATTATTAATCAATGTAGTTTTCTTATATTTTTGAAATTTTGTATTAACGATAATCCTTTATCATAGATACTTAAAGTCGATCACATTTATCAAGAGACGTATTGATTGAATTTAGACGACAATAAAATAACAATAAAGTTAATCTCGAATTAGAGTATTAACGTTGCAAAAAACATTATAGAAGCTTTTGATAATAGTTACATTATCTAATTCGAATACATATATATATCTTATATATTATTAAATCTATACTACGACATCTTTAATGTTAACGAGAAAATTTTATGATTTTTTGTAACATACGAACTTGATTTTAATAAGACAAATAAAAATTGTTAACGAATATTATGTCTAGCGAATAATTTGACGTGCGTCGTAGTATACACAATTTCTATTAATGATTATGCAACATATAAATGTGCGAATAACAATACGTTTACTTTAATACTTTGTTCGTCGATTAATTATATTTGAAATGAATTAACTCAAAGCAATTGTAACTTAAATATCGTTTAAGTTTAAAAATTTTATTAAAATAAAAGCATCATAAATTATTGCGAACGCTATTAAATTTTGTGAAAAATATTTATTTGTAATAACTTGAAACGATAGCTTTAAACACATTTGCAAATTTTGCGAATAAAAAGAATAAAATGTTTCGTTTTTAAAAATTATTTCTCGATTGTTAACAATTAATTTTGCTCGTTTTTTGCATCTTAATTCTCGCATCTTGTAGACAAATAAAAACAAAATAGAATTAAAAAAGTAAATAAAATTCTTAATAAAGAGATTAAAGAGACAAGAAGCATAAGAAAGCAAATAAATAGAAATAAAAAGAAGCTAAAAAGATAAATAATCGATCTATGCTATTATTTTTGTCATTATTTTTTTGTTTTTCGACGATGCTCTTTATTCTTATTTGTTATTTACATAGTTATGAAAGAAAATTACAAACACACTTTAACTTAGATATCTCACTTTGTGTTTTCAATTGCTAGCAAAGTTTTTCTATGTATACTATACGCATCGCTATATGTGTTCTACATATTGTACAAAAACAACTAAAAACGTTAGATTTGTCACATAATAACAAAAAATAACGATTAAACTTGCATCGTATTTTCGAAATGCATTTATGCTTGTTGTTGATCTAGTCTATAGCGTAGATTCTAAGAGAAAATTCGATAACAATAATAGATTTGTGCGATATAACGTTGCTATTAAGAAGATATAATGCGATCAATCTACTAGTAGCGAGAAATCGAAAGACGTGACTTATAAATTGAAAAATGTATTAATAGAAATATTAGTTTGTTTGACGACACTATTTGTCGATCGAATTTTTATTAATTCGAAAATATTATAATAAAAGATTAACTATGTTTCTACGACGATGTTAACGTCAATAATAATTATAATAAGCAAAGATTGTCTATTAAATGCAAAAATCGACGACGTTTGCAACGTTAAAAATATATTAAGTGCTTCAACATATTGCTAGCTTAGAACTTAAATTAGATAGATAAATCGCAAGATTATAAAAGATTGACACATATTTTAATACAATAAAATTTATCATCTTCGTAATTATTGATTCGAGTAGAATTTAACAAAAGAGAGCTAGCTTTGCTACGCATCAATAACTTATAATAGAAAATTGTAAAATTTAACTTTAAGTTTGTTGCAAATTCTAAGCGAGAAACGTTATTTTAGAAATTAATAAAACGTTTGTGAAATTATTGGCGAATAATCATTTTAGAAAACGAAAAACAATTTCGTTAACTTTGATGTGCGTCAAAAGAGCAATTGCTTTTTTTTAGAATCAATATAAAGAAAATCTAGCTTTTAAAAATTACAATTTAACATTTAGATTATATTCGTCTCTTATAGTATTAAAAGAAATAAAGAGAACTCGTCGAACAAGAAGCAACAACGTACGAATAATATTAGCGAAAAATAGTCTTTTAAGAAGTCTTTCGAAACGTTTTTCTTATTAAGTGCTTTATTAAACTTAAATTAAACTTCGTTTTAGCAAAACAAAAGTAATAACACTTAAGATAATAGCAAAAGCAACGAATTTAATTTTAAGAAATTAAAAGCAATCAAAAGTAGCAATGCGCAATCGATTGTCAATAAGAACGAAAATCAAGTGTAGAAGCGTGAAACGCAAGCTAGAGAAAATATTGTAGCAATTGCTTTTGATTCGAAAACGTAAAACAACAAATTAAACAATAAAGACAAAAACAAACAAGAGAATCTCGATTCATTAACTCGTTTCTAAAATATATAGAGCAAGTCGCAAGATATTATGTCTCTAGACTTTCTAACAAAATTGAAAAGAATCGAGAAATGCGTCGATACAAATTATTATAGCATTCTTGATTTTTTAATTAATAATAACAACGTTAATATTAATATACGAACACAAAGACACATGCGATTAACATAGTTGATGCATCTTAATAAGTTTAAGAAGAAATTCAAAACGCATGTCACGAGAGCTATACAAAGTAAGAGGAAGTTATATAAAATGCTCAATTTTGTTAACTTTTAACATAGAACTTAATGTTATGAAAGAGTACTTAGAGAAAGATAGTAGTAACTAGACTTTTGCCTCAAATGCGTTAAAGAATGATAACGATGCATTTTTTAACAAAGAAGACTCAAGAAATCTAGACAACATAGAAGAGATATCTTATTTACAACTTGAAGACGTCAAAAAGATCAACAACAATAATAGCAATTAAGCGAAGAGAAACGAAGATTAAACAAATAATAACAAGAATTAGAATAAGTTGAATCCAATAAATGTGAATTCTTTAAAGCGAGAAGATGCAAAAACTATAAAGAAGAGAAAGGCAATTGCGAACGATAAACTAGACGTAAATATACTAAATAGAGACTTGTTTACTAATTAAGAATAGCGAATTTACAAGTGATAAAAAAATAATGCAAAAAGTCACTAGTTTATCGTCGAAATAAAAAAAAACAATTTCGAAGTTCTTTTAGATAATACTATAGACTATAAGTGCGTCGATCGATTTCTCGAAAACGTTAAATCGATCGCTTAGATTAATTATAACGATGCTCATTATACGAGAGAATACGCAATAAAATTTGTAGAATTTAGAGACGTCGTTTGCAAAGAGTTACAAATACAAAGCAAAAATTACAAGAGATTGTCGAACACATTCGTATAAAACTTCTTTAACAATAATATCAACGAATAATTAAATAGATCGATGTATAGATATATACTTAAACTTAAATATGCGAACAATCTTATTACGAAGTAATGTATAGAGAACAAACAAATTTCGTCAAAAAAAATGTCTTTTAACAAATAATTTTACGATAATTTTAATAAAGTATTCTAGAAATTAAGCAATTTAATCTTGATAATAGATTTATTTAAGTTAACATTCGAATCTATAATCAAGAAGCGACTTAATAAAACGACAAAATTAATCGATATGCCAATAGAGTCACTAAGAACTTTATCGAAGAAAATCGAATTAAGTGACGCGCACGTGAAGATACTAGAATCAAGCGTTAAATAAATATTAGATATAATAAAGACTTTGATGAAGCAATTAGCGACAATTGGAACAAGCAAGAGAAGCGCCAAGACATAGCAATAGTAAATTGAATTAGTTAGCTCTAATTTATCTAAGATTGTTACATAATCGAAGACGATAATAGAATTATTTAACAATTAAAGTTCACGCTTTTGCATGTAAGAGTTTATGACATATTTAAATCTTATTTGGCGAAAATTTAATGCTTTGTCAAATTTGTTCAAAACTAGTTATCGTTGAGGAACTAGTCTAATACGACGACTAGTTGTATCGATTCTCTTGAAACGAGAGTTTTATAATTTATAATTAGTTATCTAAACTTTATTTTAATCACAATAAATTCATTTGTAATTAATCGCTTCAAATTAATCTAGTTTAACTTTTAAGATTAGTTAACAATGTTCTTATTCTAACTCTAGCAACATTTATAAAAGCTAGAATTTCTCATTTTACACAACTATTGATCGATAGAGGAAATTTTCGCTTCGAGAATTTTTAAAATGTTTGAATTATCTCGATACATATAGTTTAATTGTTATTTTAAGCTTAAGAAACGTACAAAGACACTAATCTTACTAGCTAGACTTAATAATTTCTATTGTAAAAGACAAGAATTATGCGAATGCATTGCGCATAATTCGTACTATTTATCAAAAAGAAACATATCTTATTAAAAAGACATCTTTTCAAAAAAAGATGCTATTAATGAGTCTATTAATTTTTAAAAAAGCAACTAATCTTTTTACAAAGTTAAAAGAGCTTATATGCGAATAGTTAAAATCAAGCAAAACTATCTTAGAAAGAATAGACGAAAGATCAATTAATTAAGAAACAAATTAAGAGAAAAATCAATTCTAAAAATCGATTAAGATGAAACGTCATTATAACTAATAATCGTTCGTATAAAATAATCACTTTTGTACGATTTATTAACAAGCTAGTTAAAACTTTGCTAAGTTTACTTATACATTGCGTTAAAAAGTCTATCAATATATATCTTAATAATTATAGATCGTTTCTTATTCGAAAGATTATTTTGCTTAAGATTGTTTTTCGTTTTGTTAAACATTATCTTTAAAAAATTATTTTGCGAAATTAATAACGAAGTTGCGATCAAAAATTATAACAATGTGTTTTATAATTTTGTTTCGATTCAAATTTCGAATAAAACTAAAATTAGATAGCTTTTAACTAGAAGTCGTTAATTTATATTTTGCTTTCTCTTAACGTTAAAAATCGATAAACAATTAATTTTAAAACAAATATTTGCACATCTTTTAGACTAATAATATCTCTTAATAAAACTAATTAATAGACGTATCTTTTGATGATTAAATAGCATTCGAGCTTTTAAGATATTATAAATGACTTCATTGTATAAATAGATTAACTACGTTATGCGTATAAAAGTCGCTTAATATAAAGATTCTTTAGAAGCTTTTAATAACATCACGTTTGTAAAATATAACTACGAAGAAATATTAATCGAAGTATTAACATAATAAATATATAAAATAGAATGTACTTCTTATAAAACACATTAGATCAACGAATTTCTAAATTACGTTTATCTTTATCTTTTTTATTCGAAATTCTAAAGCGTGTTTTTTTTGTTGTCGTTAATTTCTATTTTTAAAATTTTATTATTTGAAACTTGAATCTACTTGCGTAATCTTAATTAACAATTAATTAAACAATAATAATTTAAAGATCTATAAATGTGCTAAAAGTAATGTTTCTCTACGAATTATAACAAGTATATTATATAATATATAAACGATTTAATATAACTTAATTAATGTGTGTGTTATGTGAAATAGCGTCAAGAACTATTAAATTCTAGACATCTTTTTTGTTTAACAAGTGATTCATATTATTAAAGACGCTTTTAATCGAAGATTCTAAGTATTTTAAGAATAATTTCTAAGCATTTCTATTAATGTTTACGATAAAGTAGATAACTTATTAATATACAAAATCTTTGCGTCTAGATTTAGAAAAATATTCTCGTCATTAATTAATATTGTTAAATTCGATTAATAAATTTTGCGAATTTTATGTGCGCTTATACTTAAATTATTCTTTGATAACTATATTGTTAATAGATTCTTTTAAATAGCTTTAAGTATAACATTAAATAAATCGATCTAAAACATTTTAATGATCTAATTTAATTTAAAACTTCTTTGTTGATCTTTAATAAAAATTTGTGCTATTTTTAGCATTTCTAGCGTGTCTTTAACGACAAAAAATCGAAATATTCTTTTAGCTCTATTAAGAAAAGAAAACTAATTTAAAAAGTTTAACGTTTAAGAGTTTGTCTTAAACTTTAATATAATATTATTCTAATTAACTTTCTTCGTATCGTAGATTAGCAAATGCTAGAAATGCAATTAATATTTTTAATTAACAATTCTTTAATACATAATCGTAAATAGTGCGACAATAATTATAATAATAATTTGATCTAAACAAGTCATTCGATTTTAATTATCTTTTATAAAAGAGAACAAATCTATAAGATATATCTTTATAACGTAGAAATTTACAAATAACTAGTTTAAAGCTTTTAAATAAATTAGATCTTTTATGTTAAGATTGCTCTTTAATATGTTAAGAATATTATATTGTTATACGACGTAAAACAAAGCGAATGTAAAGATGTTAAATAAAAGAATTAAAAACGAGACGATAAAATAGATTATTTTTAATAAATTGTTAGCAATGTTATTTTGAATCTCGTTGCGCAAGTTTAATCAATAATTGCGAGATTTATATACATTAGAAAGTAGAAATCTTAATTAATTTTTATCTTTTAATTTTTTATTTATTGTTGTTTAACGATGTCGTTGTAAAAGCATGCGACAAGTTGCGTAAAGACTTGATTTAATTGCAATAACGTAGTTGCATTAATAAATAAATCTTGCAAAAGTATATAGAAAAAGAAATAATTATTAGCTTTTAATAGATTGCTTGTAATTAGAGTCGCAATAAACTTAAAGTTTTACGTTAATTTATTTAAAATCGTTGTCGCATTCGAAGAGATTAAGATAATGACAAATAATTAGAGAAACAAGAAGATAAAATAATAACGTTGCATTAATAGCTTAACGATAATTTAAATATACTCTCTTTGCTTTGCGACTAGAAGTCGAAGAATTATAAATAATAAAATTATTATTATTGTTAACAAACAAGAAGATAGTGCACTCTAAATTAACGATAGAAATTATGTGAATAAACTAGTGACTTATTCTAGTTAAGGAAAGAAAGAATGAAGATAGTTGATCTAAGATAAAAGACTAGTGAAGACTATAAATAGAATATAGTTCGTGCAAAACGTCATAATGAGACATTTGACGACGTAAGATTGTACGCAACGTTTTTATTAACTTAAAACGATATATTTTTAGACGATTTAACAAGTTACTTTTAAAACATAGTTCGCAATTATTATACAAGACTAAGAATGCAAAATGCATTAAGAAACTATGTGAACGTTATATAACTTGTGAAATTAAACGAAAGCGAAGTTAATAATATCAAAAGTCTTTAAATTTGTCTTTGCTTAAAGAATGTTGCGATTTAAAAAGTTCACTTCTATGCAACAATAATTAATAACGTTCTTAAAGTTGACGAAAAATAATGCAAAAAGCATTTAAGAAAATCGTAATTTAGTTATTTTTTTGCGATTCGAAGATTTTACATAATTTAGAGGTGTAAGCTTTGCATCGATTTTGCTCTTATATTAAGTCTTTAAGAAGCTTAAACTAGTGTGTTAATAGTTATTCGATAGCATGTGCTTCTATTGACGAAGATTTGCTTTATAAATTAATCGAGTCTTAGCATTTTTAAACTTGTTAATTAGTTAATTTCGTTTATTAATATTTATTAATAGATTGTTATACTTTCGATTTAATATAACGTTGAACACGTTATTCAAATAAACGCTATAAAGAGTCTTTAACTTCGATACATCACAAAGATGAAAAAATATATCTATGGTTAATATAATAGTATTAAAGAAATTAGATTGCTAAGAAGTAACTATGCTATATTGACGCAATCTTATATAGAATTGCATCTCTTTAGCAAATACATAAGCAATTTAAAAAATAATGATTAAGATCATTAACATGTGCATTCAATAACGTATAATGTAATTTAAAATCACATTAATCTAGAAAAGTCGATTTAGATCTATGATCTTATATGTTAGACTAACGTTACTCACAAGATTAATAAGAAGTAAGACAAAAAAAATAAGAAATGCGAGAGACACAAATATAACAAATAGTAGACAAAGATAACGTAAAAATAAATAAACGTTTAATTCGCACTTAATTATGATTTTCACGTCGTTAAATCTAAAAAAAACAAATTTATTCGCGATTCTTTTGAAGTTAATCTAATAATAATTAGAGATAACTCTAATTAGCATTTGAGCAAAATCTTTGTAGAGAGACATTCAAACATACTATATAATTGGAAATTTGATTCTTAGCACAAGAAAAAGTAGAATTTTATTTAGAAAAATCGCATTATTGACGCACAAAAATATTAAAAGTAATTGAAGTAATTGTTCTTAAATAATAACAAATTTAGTTTAAAACACAATTGCAATCGTTAACGATTTAAGATTTAAATAATGCATAATCTTCGAAAACTAAAGATTTTATCGAAATAGAATAATATATTGTGTTATAAGTTTAGAATATACGTCATAGATCTAGAACGATTAGCTTAGAAACTTAAAGATAGTCATTATTAGTTAATTCATTAAACTAAATATCGTTTATGTTAATATTCTATATAATAGAAGACTTTAATTAAGACATATTTTTCTATGCTAAAGATACAAAGTTAACGAACATCATAATCTTAACTTAAAACGACTAAGAACAAATTTGACGTAATAATAACAAACGAATACATTGTCGAAACTAATATATTAAGTTCGAAGAGTATCGTTGTCGCTTCTAAACTCTTTATAAAGTTAATAATCTCGCTATGAAGCTTTTTTTTAGATTGTTTCTTTAAGTTAAAGACGATATTTAACAAATGTTAACGTAAATAATTTTAAAAGTTACGCTAATCATTTTTGTAAAACTTTTGAAAATAATTTGTGCTAAATTTAGCTCGTTGTTTGCGAGCAATCTAGCGAGCTATTAGAATATTAACTACAATTTTAGTATTGTTTTATTATTAATAATTTACAAAAACATTAGAATAGAATTTGTTTAAAACTATAAACGATTCCAAAATGCAATAGAATTTGATAAAGTATTATGTTGATGAACTTTCCTTTAATTCGCATTTATAATAGAGGAAATGCTAATATACATTTAGTTTGTAAATAAATTTTTATCTAAATATATATTCTTAAATGCTTGCTTTTAATACGAAGCTAATCTTGTTTAAGTAATTGCATTGATTTTCGTTACTTTTATTAATAACATTAGCGAAGAATCTAAAATTAACTTCGTCAATTCTAGAGATAATTATCAAAAATTTTTTGATATTAACTTGTTCGATTGTTTATAACTTAAGTAAACATTCTTATTTTAATAATCTTTAATCGTTTGCTCTAATTATCTTTTAATAAATAAATAACTCTTTGTTAGCAAATTTACTTTAAGACGATTTTGTTATTTATAAGCGATATATACTCTTTAGAACGAGGTTTTTTAACGTTAGCTAAAATAGAATTAAGCGCAAATAAAATGTAAAAGATTTTTGAATTGCGATCGTTTAACTTTTTAGCGTTTCGATCTTTTAAATTAGTTATCGTTAATAATTTCGATTTAAATTTTGAAGCGATCGTTAAAAACAATGTGTTTTTTGTTAATTAATTGCGAACTCTTATAAACGCGAATTAAACGCAAACTAAAAAATTTTAACTTTTAATAATATGCTTGTATTTAAATCAAAACAATTAAAAAATATTAAGCGATAAAATATATTTTAATGCAATTTAAATTTAATTCTATAACAACAATTGCGAATTACAAAGTTTTCAAAACAATATTAACGTTTAAAATAAATTTAACTTTAAGATATAAAACTTCTAAATTAAGATTTATTCGAAGAATTTTTTTATTAAACTTCTATTAAAGATATTAACATTATTAATCGCTATTAGTAGTGATTTTGTATTCGTCTTTGAACTAAAGTAGATTATTAAATTTTATTAACAATTTTCGATCTTTAATAATGTAATGATGTGAGACGTTAATTAGACGTTTTACAACGCTAACTTTATACTTGCAATTAGAGATTATTTGACAAGCTAAAGTGAGATTCTTGTGTGATAGAATCGTTGAGTGATAGAACGATTGAAGAGTAGAACAATTGAAGAATAGAACAATTAAAGAGTAGAACGATTAAAAAGTAGAACGATTGAAGGGTAAAACGATTAAAGAGTAAAACGATTGAAGAGTAGAACGATTAAAGAGTAGAACGATTAAAAAGTAGAATAATTGAAGGGTAGAACGATTAAAGAGTAGAATCGTTGAAGAATAGAATCAAGAGACTTGCTTTGCGAACGTATAGAACTTATTTCATTTTATAGTTGATTAAAACAACTACTTATATAGAAGAAATTTTGAATCATTTGCTTTAAAAGAAGACTCAACGCGTACGTGAAAACTTAATTGTTTGGTCTCGATTAACTAGAAAGAGCAAAAGATTATGCATTAGTTCGATAACATAACTCTTTAACTTATTTAGATATTTTGTACGATGAAAAAATCCCATATATAGACATTTTTGATTATTTGATAAAGAAGTAGCAATTTGCCCTTGATAACTATAAGACGTGAGACTTGTATTGAATGAACGTGCGATTAGAAAGCATTCGTTCGATCAAATTTGAGTTAATCAAGTGTTAGAAAAGTTGCGAATCGCTTAACGATCAACAAAATTTCGTGCTTAAAGAGAAAGTAGTAATCTTTCTAGTCGTCGTTAATTGCAATTTCGTGCAAAATTAATTATATTTGTGTCTTGAAAAGAATTTGAACTCTTGTTATTTAGATGTGACTTCGACGAAGCGAGTTAAATTCTTATCGTTTTTGTGTAAATTATTAAGACGAATAAATACATATATTCGATAAATCGAACAAATTCGCAAACAACTATTAAAATTTAACTATCTTAGAAGACATTTAAAACTTAACTTAGTACGCTTCTTCTTAACTTAATTCATATATTTGTATAAGAGAGATTTAAATTTGAAATTTGAAATGTGTAACTTATATAATTAACTAAGTTTGACGAAACAACATTCAAAATATCTTAATTATTTGGTTATCAAGACATTGCTTATAAATATTAGCTTCAATACTATTATTTATTCATTTTTTTGCCTTAATTACGAACGAGATTGAAAATAATAGCGACGATTTTGTTAAAGAGCTTCTTTAGACTTGCTTATAAATTTTGGCGTTTTGTTAACTGCGATTTAACAACTTGCTTTGCACAATATTTAGACTCGCATATTTATTTAAGATTGTCTAAAATCTTGGCACAAAAAGTACGCTTAATATAAAGATTAATGTCTTATAGTTATAACGTGAAACAAATTCATCTTTACGAACAAACGACGACATAAGAACATTTTAATAATATTTAACGCAAAACTTATGAAAGAAAATGCATCGATATAATTTAATATTTAATAATTGTTAAACTTCGTAATTTTTAAACATTTGTAAGAACTTTAAATCTAGATACACGATCGCAATATTCTAGAGATTATTCTAGATAAAATATGATTGTTACTTAAGTTTATACAAGATATTTTGTTGATTTGCGAGATTGTTCTATCTACGTGTCTTCTTGATTTTTTTGCTAAAGATAGCAAGTTCACTTCGAACGAACTTGATGCTACAAAAAAGAACAATAGTGTTATTGAGTCTAATAATAATGCTATTGTTTAAAAAAATTCTAACGATAACACGAAGAATGAAGCTATAGCTAAGAAGTTTAACTCTAAGATAATAAATTCTTTTTGTTTCATGTGTAACGCAATCTACTTTTTAATGTTTTGTTTAAATGAAACACACTTAGTCTAATACGATCGACGATTGTAATTCTTTAATCGTCAATTAAAGCAAATGTTATAATAGAGAGAGGATCACGAGAAGCAAACGTCTCTAGTTTAGCACTTATTGCTTTTTCTTTAAAATTAATAGACAATATAAATCGAATCTACTATCGCAAACGAATTTTGTGCACGTGTTCGATATAATTCTTAAAAATTATTACGTTAGATAGAATTAGTTCTACTACTTTGCATTGTGAATGCGAGCATAAGATTTAATTCTTTGAAGCGAATCTTTCTAGATGCTTTCTAGTCTCGTTTATTATCTTGTTTAACTTGAAAAACGAGTAAGTTTAATAATAATAAAGTAGACTTTTATCATCTAAGCAAAACAAGCATTAAGTGAGCAAGCATTTTAATTCGAATAAGAATTCGTTGTTTTCGTTTTTCTTTAACTTATTTATTGTCTTCTTTAACTTTTATTGTTCGACAATAATTTTGAGTCAATTGCGACGCTAGATTTCTTGTCGATCGCATAAAGTCGTTTTAACTTCAATAATTTAAAGTCTTCGTCGAAGCTTTTTTTGATCGCTTAGATCATTAATAAGATCGCAAATAAATTAAATTATTTGAGTTTATTCAAGAATGTTGTATTTGATCGACGTCGTAAAATGAATATTTAATTTAATCGTCAAAAAAACTTTAATTATGAAAAACTAAGCGTTAAAGACTTAAGTGTTAGTTTTTCGAAAGTGTCGTTTATAAGATTGCACAATAAAGTGATTTTGCAACTTAACTTTTAAACAACTTAATTAAACTTCGATTTTTTTCTTTTTTTAATAAAGAATTGTTTCTTCGATATCGTTTATAATTTTGTATTCTACGTTGTGAATTTTTGACGTAAACGTCTTATTTCGTTAGCTAAATTTAATTACTTAAAAGTATTGTTTTGACTTAGTTATTTGCTTGAACAATAACTTCGTTGACGCGTTCGCATCGATTGTTAAATTAGCAAATCTAATTATTTTTTAAATTATCTTATTGAATAATCTTCTAAAATAGTAGAATTTAATGTCGAATTAAATCTTTTAATTCAAATAGTAATTAATTGCTTCTTGCTAATGATCAAAGAGTTAATCTCGCATTGAAGCGAGAGCGCTATCTATTAAAAGCGCACGTAATTAGTTATTAAAAAATTCTTAAGAAGCGAATCGAAAGCGAGAATTTATAAGTAGATATATTGTTAACAACATTTAGAAGTTCACGTCGAAGCTTATATTAAATAAAAGACTATTTAAAGCTAGTCTTTTGATCAAGACGTTTAAAATAACGAATTTACGTGCTAGCTCGTAGCAATATTGTTAACAATGTGCTTATTTCACTTGTATCGCGCAATAACTTTCGAAAGATTAAAAAATTTAAAACTCGACTTTTTTATTTTAACGTTAAACTTCTTTTGTTAAACAATATTCGCATTCGAAACATATTTTTCACGTTTTTCGCATACGTAGCTTCGAAAGCGTTATCGTACATCGCAAGAGATATAAAATAATTAAAAAAAAAAGAACAACAAATTGTTTTCTTTTTCATCAATAATTAACGTTTTTTTATAAGAATATATAGATAAGCGACGAATCAACATAAGATTTAAGAGAAAAAGGAAAACGCGACGTGCAAATTGACTTACGTTTGCGAATTATTATCTTCTTTTTTAATGTAAAGAAGAGTCGTCTTTATAAGAATCTAATTAGATTTTTTAGCATTTAAATTAACAACAATACTAATAATAAAATAACAATATAGAAACGATCGAGTTTCTTCAAGTTCTACATAACAATTGTTATTAATTTCGCAATTCTTATTGTAGTTATAAGACGAGTCAAAATCGCTATCATTATTATTATCCTAATATTTGTTAATATCGTCGTTAATTTCGCTAGATGGTCTAGTATTATTGTTACGATTGCTCTTCGAATCGTTGATTTCGCTTATATAAATATCGTTTGAAACTCTTCTAACTTCGAGAAAATTAATGATCACAATTTTGTCGACAAATGTATTCAAGTTATTAGAATCGTTAAATCTAACTTATGTATCAAATAAAAAGTACGATCGACAATTAAAGAAAGCGATCGTAAATAAGTCGATAACAATTTAAACTCGTTGTTGTTCATTTTTAAATATTAAGTTATTAAACACTTAATATATATAAAGAAAAAGATAGAGATCGTTAAAACTAATAACAAGTTTTTTTTTTTCAAAAGAACGCGAAGATTGTATTTGCGAATAAGCAAATCAATGTACTAATACATTCGCAACGTTAGCGTAGAAATTTCGAAATTCGCAAAAATTAAATATTTTATATTGCGTATATCTTGTTTTTTACAAAAATTAAAATCTTAATTAGCGACGTTAAGAGCATACATTCTTAAGATTCGTCAATAAATTTATAAATTTAAGATCGCTTCGATCTTGTTATAGTGATTCATCGTTTATTTTTAAAATATTTTGAAATTTAACATCTATGCGTCTTTGAGAAAGATTCAAGAATTGTATTTAAGTTTGTCGCAAAATCTAAATGATAATTCGTTAATAATAGCATCGTATAATTCGATAAAGAACAAATTATTGCTTTCATTTTCTTAATATTAATTCGAAACCCTTTGTTGTATTGTTAACATTCTTTTGTTTGATCTTTTCTTTTGCGACAAGTTGTGCTCTTTTTTAAATATAGAAGCTTAAAGATAGCTTAATTTTTCTACGATGTGTTGATTCTATGCTATTAGTCGTAAGCAAATAGTTGCAATTGAGTAACTAAAAAGATAATAACAATGCGTGCAAACAATACGAGCGTAATATTGCTAGGAAACGAAAGTAAAGAAACGAGAAAATATAAAGAAGAAAAGTGATAAGCTTTAGACCTAATTTATATTCGTTATCTTAGAAATAATGCAAATACTTCGTCTTAAAGAAGCACTAGATGCTAACAAGAGTTATAACTTATTTGATGGGGATTAATTGTTAGTGCGATAGAGTTAATAGCCTAAAAGTCCCTATTCGTACTAACAATTAGCTCGCACGATACTTAAGCTACTTAAAGTAGCTATCAAATCATCTCTTTTTGATCTTTCTAGTACTAGAAAGTAGATTCTATTTGTAAACTAAATTTTATACAATTAGAATTGTACTTTCTTTAAGATTTTTATAAACTTTCGATATTTTTGTTTTTTAATATTGTATTAAAATTCTTGTTTGCTTTAGAATCTACTTTTATATTGTAAAAAATATTTTCTCTTTGTTATTATATTAATTTGTATTAATACAACTTTTTAATTCTTTAAACTAGAATTTACAATTAAAATAATCTTGTTAATTAAAA
>JAABUL010000794.1_pt1 | contig 65560 bp, 80 predicted proteins | sample 5559151 | NCBI WGS metagenome assembly JAABUL01 (sample SAMN10711876, study PRJNA513368) | rock metagenome | isolation source: Antarctica rocks | place: Antarctica: Victoria Land, Pudding Butte sud
TGGTGTTAGTTGGATTGGCAAGGGATACAAAGGAAAGAATTCGAGGTACCATATTCGTCACGCACGAGAACTTCGCAGTTCAGCATCTTGTTGTCGCGGAGGATGTTGTAGAGCATCTTCTCGTCGAGATACTTGGGAGGTGCGGAGAAGGTGATCTTCATGCCGCCGGCTTTCTTTTGCTTGAGGTAGATGTTGGGTGGGTCTTGGTTCAAGCGGATGCCAACGGCTTCTAGTTCTCGCTCGAGCAGGTATCGCTGTTCTGCTCGTTTGGTGGCGTCCAGAATCATGAGAACCATGTCACTTGTCTGAACGCAGATCAGTGGCGAAAGTTAAGAGTTGCACAAATCGACTACCTTCGCAGCAGATATCACCTGTCGCCCTCTCCCCTTGCCTTCAGCAGCACCTTCGATGATACCCGGCAGATCCAGGACTTGGATCTCAGCGCCACCATACTCGAGCACACCCGGAATAGCTGTGAGGGTCGTGAAGGAGTAGGCAGCGACTTCCGACTTCGTTTTCGTCACTTTCGAAAGGAATGTCGACTTGCCGACGGATGGGAAGCCAACCAGAGCTATTCGTGCATCACCAGATTTCGAGACATCGAAGCCAGTTCCGGCCGTGCCTACACCACCAGGTCCAGGTTCTAGAAGCTGTGCTCGTAGTCGGGCAAGTTTTCTGGGATGGTTTCAGTACAGAGACCGCATTTGGAGCTCATCGAAAGGTATTTACCCTTTGAGAAGTCCGAGATGGTATTCTGCTTGCTGTTAGCGATAGTCCCGCGGATGGGCATTCGAGGAGTGGCATACCTGTTGCTTTGTTTTCTGAGAGCAGTCAGCGTCCGGCTTTCATCTAGTAACATTGACCGGCGTACTCTGCGTCTTTTTCATCTCCTCCTCGATCCTGCCATTTTGTCAAAATTGGTCGAAAGTTTGGTAGAAACGTTCGGCTTACTCCTTAATCTTCTCTGTGATATTCACCATCTTCGCGGTTTCTCGCCTTGCAGCGAACCTTCCCGAACCCGAAATGGATCATATCTGAAGACACGAGGGAAAGATGTGGTCTACGAAATGCTCCTTCCCAATTGCGACTAGCCTAAAGAAGAGCGGAAATAGCCGTATGCTAGTACTGTTACGCGTTGTCTTCTTTTACTCTCATGCTTCCTTACATGTAAAGAACCTGAATATAACATACATCTCCGCTCATCTACAAGGCTTACGCACAGGGTATCTCTATCGCCACAACGCCAGGCCCGACCAAATCACCACTCCGCTCTCCCCCGAGCATCCAGGCTCGACACCGCACCGTCCTGGCTGCTACTTGCGCTCCTTCCAATAATACCCGGCCAAGTACGGCTCATCCCCTTTGAGCCCGCCTTGTTTCTCATCTAGCCATCTGTCGATGCCATAAGGATTCCCCTGTGAGGAGTTCCTGCTGGGCTTGGAGCGGTCCTTCTTCCGTTCTTCCTTCGGTGCTTTTGAGTCTTCCCTCTTGCTCTCGCTCGACCTGATTTGAGATGTCAGCCAGGTCCCAAGGCGATCATGAACCTATCTAAGGTAACTCACCTCGGCCTGGGCTTCTGTTCCGAAGGCATATCTGGTAGTCTCCGTGGACCTTCGCTCCTTGCACGAGCTTGGGTTCGACGGTGGGAGGTGGTTGAGTGTTTCAGTGGTCCTCGCAGTCGCGTTGGAGATTGTAAACAGTCAGTGGTAGAAGCTCTGTATATGATTTGAGGTGAGACTGCTGTACTGATCTTCGATACGATACTACTGACGAGGGACGCCAGGAAGACTCCATACTTGTCCTCGTTTTATATGCGATGGCCTGTTGCTTATCCGGAGTCTCAATTTGCATACTATGCACAAAAGGTGCCATAGTATTCATTTCGCCGCGAAGCGTGCTTGGAGAGTGTGCAATTGCATCCGCGCCGGACCTTCAAGAGCCATCGAGGACTGGTCCGTGAGTGCGGGTGGCAAAAGAAACGTGACCTTGACCAACATGGCCCAGTGTCTGCTTTTCACGTTGGTGCCTGTTGCGTTCGGCAGCCATCGGAAGTTCACATTCGTATGTACGTCTGAAGAAGTGTTCGGTGTGAGGACTTGATAAGTCGAACTCTGGCACTCCGTGAGAAGGCGGCTGTGGCAAAAGAAGTGAGGCTTTGCGAGCTGCGGATCGTGTCAGCGGCGATATAGCTTTTTGGTCTCGTCCTCGAAGGCATTTGCGGACCTCTCAAGTACCAATGTACCGGGACCAGCCAATCATCAATTGAGTGGTATGGTGGGGTTCAGGCAACACTGATGCCTAGCAGTTCTGTTGACTCCCAGACTGCGTGATTTATCTAACATGGAAGCAGTAGATCCGACTCTCGTCACATTTCTTGCTTGCGCCACGATGCGATGGCCTTTCCCAATAATCATTGGGTCTCGGCACGCCAAGAAAAGGCAACGTTATGGATGTGTTGGGACATCGGCCTGCCATGGCCACACAGGTCCACCAGCCTGCGAATGGCGGTCTGCCCCCTTCCTCCCTTATGTACGCTTGAAAGGCCAGACAGCATAAGAGAACGTCCAATACAAACGACAGCACAGCCAGATATTTCTCCTTGAGCATGGATTTCCCTTACATGTACGCCACACAGCTCCCTTCGCCTTCGGCGATGGGTTCTTCCCGAAAGCGCGGACGCACTCCCTGGAGTGCAACTCCTGCACCTCGACAGGCTCGCATTCCACAACGACCCTCTGGTCCCCCTCTTGAAGGGCTGAACCAAGCTGCATCGCTTCAAAATCTTGGGCAACAAAAGAGAGGTAGAAGGCCTTTCATGTTGCCCGAGGAGGTCGAAAGAGGCCTGCTGAGATTCCTTGACTATACCGACGTACCGTTCGATGACATTGCAGATGCTGTTGAACAATCAGACGGACCAGGGTATGTTTGGCTTGCTGAGGAACCGCTGTCGTAATGCTAAGCGTGACGACAGAAAGAATTGGCTGAGAGACAGGATCCAACGAATTGTAGGCACGAATAAGGTGGATAGCATGCGGCTTCGGAGTAAGCCTGGGTACGCTTTAAAGCGAAAAGAAGCTCAACTGGCGGCCATTGCCGCAACGCCAACCGCGCTATCAGGGTCCTCTAGCAATGGTTGCATCATAACAGAATGTGACGAACAGTATCCAAAGGCGCCGTCCCCTGAGACATCGCGGGCGCAACCCATTGATGTGAACGCGCACGTTTCGGACTTCCGACATCGTCAACACCGAGTCGACGTTGCCTTTCCTGGCGGCGATGGTGCTCCGACATTCGAAGGCGAGCCTGGCGAAGATGTGCCAACCCATCATGAGGACTTACCGGTGTACGACCGGGAGGAACCAGAGCTGGTAACCACGCTTCGAGCTCGAACTGTGGCGTTCGCGAAAGACCAGTTTCAACCCTCGACACATGTGTCTTCGGAATCTGCTCCCAGACGTCGACCACTTAAAAGAAGGAAGTCGGATGAAAGCCAACAATGCCAGGAAGGTCCAAAGAAACTGAGCTACGCTAAAAGACGAGAGCTTGCCGCCACCCTCAATATCCTCACGATCGCTCGACATCTAGCAAGGAAAGCAGGAGAATCTGGTCCGCTCATCATGCAACTCGCGAGGCAGTTGTCTCAATATGCAGAGACCTTGGTGTCTTCAGCTGGTGCTTCGCCTGCCTGTTCGAGAGCTTCCACATTCGGTACTCCTGTGCGTGCCGATATATCCTTTACGAGCATCGCGTTCATGGAAGTGCACAATGTGCACTTGTCTGAATACGAACGATGGTACCACAATCCTGATCGCCAGACAGCAGACTATGTCGCAGATACGTTGAGTGCTGAGGCAAGAACATTCAACATCCCTGCCGCGTCTATCATCCTCCATGCCAAGGTACACGGACTTTCAGATGGCGACGCTGCTGCACTACTAAAGCGGAACATTCCCTTGGGGGTCGACGATGCTAGGGTCTGGGTTAATGGCAAAGACGTCCATGGCATTTCTGCGCTTCACCTCACCGTGGTAAGTACATGAGTGCTTCGCCAAAGATGAAACATGCTAACCTTCACATTTGGTGACAGGCTTACGGTTTCGAGACCTGCAGCAACTTTCTTGTTGCGGCGAACGCAGATTGCACAGCTGAGACAAACTGCGGCATTTCGGTTCACCACTTCGCCAGAGCAGCGCAAGCTCTCGCAATATCAGACCTTAGTCTCTATCATCGAATCATGAACATGAGACAGTGGGTTCGCAGCGGCCAGCCTCCACCTGTACCACAGCACTCCGAGTTCGCGGACATCCGGCACACCAGCCAGTCCGACTCTGTCGACGCAACAGTCCCTGATGCTTCCGGCCAAAGCCAATATGGAAGACGCAGCGCTCGATTGCCTCACCCTGGCGACATTACAACAGGATCGGCTACTTATCGTCAAGCACACTTTGCGTCTGAATCCGATGTATTCATTGACGACGGTGAATCTGCAATGGAAGCACTTGGGCCGGACTTCTTTGCAAGACTGACTGATTCACCGACATCGCTGCGACCATCGCGAGGTTCAATGCATAGCTTCAGCGATACTTTTGACTTCGCCCAGCTCGACCCAGGACGACACAGCATGAGGAAACGGGCAGCTATGAACAACCTCCGGCGATCCCCGACAGCTTTGTCGCTCCAGCAGACAAGTTCGTCACCCCTCAGCGATGTTAACCCAGGCCTGTCCGCAGCCGTATCCCACCATCCAGCGTATCTAAACAATATTCACTCGTCAGCAGTGCAATCGGTGCCGGATCTAGGGTGTTTCAGAGATCCGCTCACCTGGCAACTAGAGGACCTTGACCCTTATCCTGCTCGTGAAGCAATGCACGGCGCTGCGTCCAAAGTCTCGAACATTGCGCAAGATTCCAGCTTTCCTGGGATGGGCAGGACGAGTCTGTACCTCAATGCTGGACCTAACATACTTGGTACCAGCCTCGCAAGTGGGCCAGCAGCGTCTCACTCATCAGCTGCAATCTCGCCACTATCTCTGCTTCCAGACTCGATGCACTCCATGGCGACGAACAGCCAGGCACAACAATTTCAGGCATTTTCTGGTTGGCAGCAGGGACCTCAAATGATGGCGCATCCTATCGTGTATCCACCGGGACCGGAACAGGAGGCTATCCATTCTGGCATTGAACTGACGGGTGGACCTTCGCTCGATATCAATGCTAGACCTTCGCAACAAGGGTCGGTGATCACTGCATCGGATGGCATTCCGCCACAGGGCATTGAAACTCAGCCTTGCACGCTCTCGGGATTAACATGGATCAGTTGTCCCCACGGCAAACCCATGAACGAATGGTAAGCATTACATCTCATGATAACCGTTATGGCGCGGCAAAGCTTACTGACTTGTTTGCAGGGAGAGCTACTGCGACTTCTGTAAAGCCTGAGGACGGGTATGAGCTATGAACCGTATTCACGTGCCGATGGAAACACGATTGTCGGGCGTATAGTTTTCGAGTGCAAACATGCTCTTGGGTTCGACCGGCACGCTGAGAGGTACTGAACAGTGTCTTCTGCTCAGCTGATACCTATACATATGTACAGGCTTCATAAAGCAACAAATCTGTAACATCATATATGGAATGACCGCTGTGAGAGATTCCCGGAATCGCGTAACTGCCCTCCTCGTGGTCGTTCCGAGCTAGGTATACTCCCTTCGGTTAACCAACGCAGCCCGTGAGCTTGATGGCAGTCTCAGCGACAAGTCGACGACAGATATCTGTCCTACCGGCTGAACACGGCTTATTATCGTCGTATTTGAGCACGACAGCTTCGCTTGCTAGCAGCAATAGTATTTGAAGGATCAGATCTCCACGAGCTACTCCAGAAGTGTGTGATCGCCGAACCCAAGATCAAAGCAGCTTCCTCATTCGGCGATTTCGTTTGGTTATCGGATTGAGCTCGTATCGGCTCCACTCCCGACCCTGCTCCAGCATTAACGCTTCCTTGGCGTGGGCTGGCCGCCACCCGCCCCGATCGCGAATGCGTAGAAGGGTAGAAGGCTGCACGGAAGGCGGAAGCCCTGACAGCACCTCGGCCTCTGAGTCCAGTGGGCGTAACCCACGCTCACAACGCGAACGTGTGTTTGTTTTATTACCTGTCCGTGACAACGACTTCACTCATTGTCCCGCCATACTGTATCAATCTCTGTGCTCCCCGTGAAGGCTCGAGGGAGGTCCGTAGTTTGGCCCCCGCAGCATGTGCGTGCTGTGGAACGTTGATGGCAAGCTCGGTGATCTCTTTATCAAGAACCCATGCCTGCCAAGGGTGCCAATGTACAAAGCTGCCCTTGGCTGCCATTGAAGAACGATAGAAGTCTTCTTGGCCTGCAGCCCCCGGAGCACGCGACGTGCGCAATGGGCTCGGCACGCAGCCCTCGCCAAAAAATTCTTCGTATCGTTGCAACAGAATTGTAAGCGGAGAGGGTGTTCGCCCTATCATATAATTCTTACCTGGGCCCTCGCTCACCTCCTCTAGAGCCCTCTTGCATTCTGCCTCCTCCTCGTTCCTGCCTGCGGAGAACGACTTCGCGACAAGCTTTGTGGTGCCACCACATCTTGAATTGAGCTTAAACCTGCCCAGCTCTTGACCACCATGGCGATGATCGGAGTCGACAATGCGGCCGACATAGCTGCGGCGGAGGTCAAGGGAGTCGGACTGCCTTCGCCCACGCTCGAGAAGCAGATTGCGATGGAGAACCATGAGCCATTCGAGCAGTCTCTCCATGACTCCGATGACGACGGTACACCGCTCCGAAAGCCTACCGCAGAAGAGTTGGACACTCTGAGGAGAGTGCCAGCGAAGATACCCTGGATCGCATTCACTGGTACTTCACATACTATTTCCCACTGAGATATGGACGCTGACATGGCTCGCAGTCGCTTTCGTCGAATTGTGCGAGCGTTTCGCCTACTACGGGTACGATATCACTCCTGAGCATAGACACCTACAGCACTATCATCTCCGTCCAGCTACGGTGCCTGAGGTCCTCAAAGTTGGGCAGCGAGAAGCGACAGGGCTTTGTGGCTATGGTGTCTGAGAGGATTGTGGTTCTGAGAGCTTTGCTAACCATCTCCAACGCAGAACCACAGCCGTGATGATCAACTTCATTCAGCGTTCGTGCTCCCTCTTCCATTTCTCCCCTCAGTTATAGTCACGCTCCTTTTGGCAGGACTAACTTTATTCCAGAACCGCTTCCGGACGGCTCGACCACGGGCAACGATCCTCGTCCTAATGGCCAGCCTGGTGCTCTGGACTACGGACAGCGTGCAGCGACCGGCGCTAGTCTTTTCAACCGTTTCTGGGCCTACTTTATCCCGCTCATTGCAGGCTACCTCGCAGACGCAAAGTGGGGACGGCTCAAGACGATCTATATCGCTATCGGCGTTGCAATGTTCGGACATGTCATCATCATTGTCAGCGCTATCCCTGGTGTCATCAAAAACCCAGACGGAGCAATAGCCTGCTTCTTCGTTGGATTGTTGTTCTTTGCAACTGGTGTGGGTGGTTTCAAGCCAAATATCTCCCCACTGTTCGCCGAACAGTTGTCGTCCCGGGCGATGCATGTGACGACGTTGAAGAGTGGCGAAAACGTGGTTGTCGATCCCGCCTTGACGACTCAGCGCATGTTCATGCAAGTAGAAATCCCGCTCGATTGCTTCCACAAAATGCTAATAAAGAACTAGGTATTTCTACTTCTTCATCAACTGCGGGTAAGAAGCTATGCCGGTCCACTAAAGCAAGAGACGAGAAAGTGCCATGAAGTAGTTACTTACAATACTCGTTCGCAGGTCTATCATTGGGCAGGTCACCATGGTCTACGCTGAGCGCTACGTCGGATTCTGGCTGTCGTTCTTGCTTCCCACCATCATGTTCATGTTCTGCCCAGTGGTATTGCTCGTCTTCCACAAGAAGTACAACCTCCGGGAGCCTACGGACTCTGTCTTTGGCAAGTTCTTGCTCCTCACGAAGCATGCCTGCAAAGATGGCGGCTACAAGCATATCGGCAAGGAAACGTTCTGGACACGAGTCAAGCCATCTGTCACTGCGAACAAGCCCAAGTGGATGACTTTCGACGATGCTTGGGTCGACGAGATCTCACGTGGTGTCAAAGCATGCAGTGTCTTCCTGTTCTACCCGCTCTGGTGGTTAGCGTACAACCAGATCGACAACAACTTGGTGTCTCAAGCTGCCACCATGTCTCTGCACGGAGTGCCAAACGACCTGCTGAACAACATGAACCCTCTCGCCATCATTATCATGGTACGTATGCGGATTGTTCTATCCCATATCATCTCGCTAACCCATCTCTAGATTCCAATCGTCGACAACGTCGTCTACCCGTTGTTGCGCAGATACAAGATTCGCTTTACGCCATTGCGGAGAATGTGCGCATCCTTCTTCGTCGCCTGCTCGGCTATGATATGGGCTGCCGTGGTTCAGTACTACATCTACGAGACCAACCCTTGCGGACGCTACGTGGCCACCTGCGAAACGCCAGCTGGCGACAGAATCGTATCTAGCCTGAACATCTGGATTCAAACGGGAGCTTATGTGCTCGTTGGCTTGTCGGAGATCTTCGGTTCGATCACTGGGCTGGAGTATGCGTATACTAAAGCACCTGCCAACATGAGGTCCTTGGTCTTTGGTGAGTCTTCCCGGGGCTGGCCATTATCAGAGCTTCATACTAATTTGACATCAGGCTTGTACAATTTCACCTCAGCGCTTTCAGCAGCCATCGGACAGGCCTTCGTTGCGTTGGCAGCAGACCCGCTTCTCGTAGGTCAACACAAATGGAGCGAGTAATTCTTTTTGCTAATCATTCCCCAGATCTGGAACTACGGCGCTGTAGCTATTATCGCCTTCGTGACTGGCATTGCATTCTACTTGGTCTTCACACGTCCGTGGGATAAGTTCGAGGAGGAGATGAACATGCTCAAGGAATCCGAGTACAAGGGTCACACTCTGGGCGGACACTCGGAGAAGAAGATGGAGGATGGCGCGGTCGAGCAGACGCCGCCTGTGAGGGAGGTCAGAGAGTAAGCCTCGCAGTGAGAGGAGATGATGGGCATGAACTGAAGTGTGCATGGCAAGCACGATAGTCTGCACTACCCTCAAGATAATCAGTCTGTGTATTAAGTCTGTCCGAAAAAACGACACGAGACTTCGTTGCTCCCTGTGTCACCATAAATGCGAGCAAGTCGTCAACGACAACTACTTCAACATCACATCATCATGATTTCGCGATGCCTAAAGCACTTCGCAAAGCAAAATCGACTTGTATATGCATAATGCATACTAGTCTTTGGACCGGACGTCATGACCCAAACTTCAAATGCAGGTACCCGCAGTCATGAATCAATCGTTGTTCGAACTGGAAATCTTGTCGTGGTGATGAAACAACCTTCTAGTGCTTTGTCTCAATGATAACACTATTTTTTGTAAGGTAATACATACCTGAGTCGAATCTACCGTTCCAGCTACACAACTCCAATTCGACCTCATCAATGCTCCCACCCAACCTCGCAACCCCACGCCAGGTGACGCTCTACTACGACGGCCTCTACGACTCCCTCACGTCCCCATCTGGAGGCTATGTTCCTTTCTTGTACCCATGGGCTGGTCTCGGAGCTTTCCTCGTGCTCGGCTACTTGCTTGTTGATCACCGCAAAAACGCATTCCTGACATGGCTTCGGTTCCCTGTAGCGGCCGCTTTGGTGGCGTTCCAGAGCTGGTGCGTTCTCACAAACAAGGCACGGCATCCGGCAGCGGCGTTTGGGGTTGGGCTGTTGAGTGCGTGGGGTGTGATGTGGGTTAGTACGGCGATGATCGTAAACGATTGCCAGAACGACTTTGAGAGGATTGAGAGGAAGGAGGGCAAAGGTGTGGAACAGCGTTCAAATGGCCATCTGGATGCGACAACGAATGGGTCTACCACTACCGCTACTGCGAAGAAACACGAAACGTCCCGTCAAACGCTATACTGGCAGCCGTACCCAAGCAGTCCTTTCTCCGCCCGCCTCAATTGGATCGCCGACGTCTTCTGCAGCTTTCGTGGTGTCGGCTGGTCGTTCCAAACTTCCATCATCCCACCACTTCCCGCTCCAGCGAACCTCAGCGTCCCGGACTCGATCTCGCACGCCAAAGACCAGTCCATGACCGTGAGTCGAACGGGTATACGCCGCTTCCGAGACCAGTCAGACCTTCTCCCCAGTACTATCCTGAATCTGATCATCGGCTATCTAGCCCTCGACTTGATCAAAGTTCTGATGCACCACGATGCATACTTCTGGGGCTACATGGACGCACCAGCTCCCAGCTACCTCCCACTGTCCATCCAGAAGTCGTACACAGCCGTCCGCTCATGGCGTCTCCTCATCAGCTTAGCAGGAATCTACACCGCGCTCTGGGAGATCTTCCGTCTTGGACCAGCGTTCTTTGCTTGTATACTCGGGCCAAAGTGGCTCGGCGTCCGTGGCGAAGCATGGATGAACCCAGCAGATATGTACGGCTCGTTCTCATGTGTACTGAACGACGGGCTTGCGGGCTGGTGGGGTGGATGGTGGCACCAAATTTTCCGTGTAGCATTCGAAGAGCACTCGAAGTGGTCGTTACGAAAGCTCAAGATCGATCAGAAGAGCCAGACTGGTAGGCTGACGAGCTTGTTTGTGGCCTTCTTCATGTCAGGCTGTTTGCACGCTTGCGGAAGCTACACGCAGCTGGGTGACACGCGGCCGTTGATGGGTCCTATGAGGTTCTTCTTGCTTCAGGGGTTGGGTGTTGTGCTGCAGACAGTGACGATTGGGCAGCTCAAGAAGGCTGGGGTGCTGGAGAAAGTGCCGAAGGTTGGAAAGCAAGTTGCCAACTTCGTATTTGTGCATGTCTGGCTGTACTACACGGCGCCGCTGCTCGTCGACGACTTTGCCAAAGGTGGAGTGTGGTTGTTCGAGCCCGTTGCGATCTCACCTCTTCGCGCGTTAGGTTTTGGTGCGAAAGATGATGGTTTCTTCTGCTGGTGGGATGGCATAATCTTTTGGCGATCCGGGAAGAGCTGGTGGGATACTGGCATTGCGGTTTAGACGCCATCGTAAATAGAAAAGACAGCGTAGATGTTTCACTTCATCGCGCCTACGAGGCCTTCTTCAGACTTCCGTTCGCTTTCGCAGGCTTCACCTGCAAGCCTTTTGGTGCTTTGAGACCGGCGAAGACTAGGCCACACACTCCAACCATGCCTGCACCGCCAACCATGTATGCAGTATCCCTGCCAGCCCACCAGTACAGAGAGCAGAATATCAACGGCCCCAATGCACGCCCAGCTTGGCCAAAGCTGCGATGGTTGCCAAGCTTCTCGCCTCGCTCGTTACTCCCAGCCTCGAAGCTCGACAAGCTGTTGAGTCCAGTAACGACTGTGCTGCTCGTCACAGCTAGCAGAGATGCCGCAGCGTAGAGCATGCGCTCGGTCTCAAGCCGTGCGAGAAGGAAGAAGGCAGCTGCGCATGCAATGACACCTAGTTGAACCACGCGCAGTGGGTGCATTCGTCGAGTGACGCCGCCTTGGAGGATACTTGCGACCAGTCCGATAAATCCGAGTAGCTTGCCGGATTGTTTGGAGCCGTAGGAGAACAGGTCGTAGGTCATGAACGGCAAGGAGAACTCCATCCCGCTGAAGAAGAGGATGAAAGTGAAGTGTGTCAAGTTCAGCATGGTGTGGGAGTTCGTGCGTTCGTGACTTGGAAGCTCTTTCTTCTCTTTTGTTGGTGTTCCATTTGCTGTGGTCTGGCTACCTGGGTGAGTCTCCGGAAGTGCGAAATAGAGGTATGTCGTCTCCGTCAGGATCAAGATCAAGGAGAATCCGGCCGCAGTCGCGAATGGGTTCGCAGCAACAGTCGTGACTTGAGATAGTGCCGCACCGAGCGCCGGACCGAACGTGAACGCGATGGAGAAACACGCGCCAACCATCGCCATCGTCTTGCCTCGCTCTTCTGGGGTGCTGATGTCGGTAGCAATGGCCAGGGCGAGCTGAATGTTGCCCTCGCTGAGCCCACCGATAACGCGACTTGCGAGAAAAGTACGGAAGTCGACTGCAGCACACCATAGTGTCACAGAGGCAATGTTGCCCACCATTGACCATAACAGAGCTGTTCGTCGGCCATATTTGTCTGACAAAGTTCCAATTACAGGCGATGCTATCGCCTGGCAGAGCGAGAAAAGCGATCCCAGTGCTCCACCGAGGAGTACAATATCGTAACGATCATTGATCGGTTTCGAGAAGCTGTTCTTATATGTGTTCAGCCCAAGCAGAATGCGAGACAGTACTGTATTAGACGACTGCATTTCGAGGTTGCGGTAGAACTCGAGGAGTTTCGGGAAGAGAGGGAGGATGAAGGTGAAGGATACCTAGTCGACGTTAGCATGGTTTCCCACTCCTATGTGCATTGTAGGCTCACCAGATCCAACAACAGCGATATGAACAAGACTCGTAGCACTTGCTTTCGCCTTGCGGGCGAGACTGTGGTGTTCGACATGCTGGTCACCTGGGAGTCCTCTGAAGACGGGATGGAAAGATGGAGAAGACAGGTTCCTACTAATAGAGCAACCACGAAATCATCCCTGGACCGGACTGCGGAAAGTTAATACGTCAATGCGACCGAGGCTGGAGTCTTTGCATGACCGCAAGGGTTCGCACAGGCGCGCTAGCGAGAGACGCGCCGTAGATCGCCATCATCACTCCCGCTCCTATTTTGAGAGGCGGGGAGGGGTAGCGGCGGTAAGGTTGGCTCGGGTGGATGCAAAGGAACAGCAAACAAACGTTTCCCCTCATACAAGCACATCTATACCATACAGTGGACTTGCGAGAGCCTCGGTCGTTTTCAGAGAAGAGATCTGTCCACATCCGCCTTGGGGGCGGCGTTCAGCTTCATCAGCCCTGCCTCCCTTGCGGTTCAGCCTTCGAAGCCTTGTTCATGCACGCCTCGTTCTCCCAGACCGCTCGCATGAGAGCAGGAGCGACGAATCATGTTCGCCGTAGACTAACAACGTCGAACATCGCTTCGAGTGCGGGCGGCGTGACGGGCCAGTCTGCATGGCTGTCTTGCTCTTTAAACGACCGCATTCCTTACCGGATAGGAAATACTGATTACATGAAATGCGTGACCCGAAGGCAGATCAACCAGCTGCTGCGCACTACACTTACATGTGTACTGGTATGATCTAGGCTTGCGCCAGATCAGGCGATCCTACGTGCGTAGGGAGCTAGGTATATTAAAGAGGTATGATCTACCCTTCCTACTCTTGGGTTTCGTTTACCTACCTCTCACATTACCATCCCAACTTCATCTATCCTCTCTTCCGTGTCTCGCAGCATGGCTCCAAGCAACACTAGCATCATCCTCTGCTCAGGCGCATGGCACAACGAACACCACATCAAGCCCGCAGTACCAGCCCTGGAGAAAGCCGGCTACAGCGTGATTCCTCGTCCGCTCGCCTCAGCTCTTAGCAAAGGCGGTTGGGACGAAGACGTTGCCGCCTTCGAATCTGCCATCAAGACAGAGCTCGACAAGGGCCAGAACGTGGCGTTGATCCTCCACTCCGCAGCAGGACCACCAGGCTGCGAAGCAGTAAACAACATACTTTCATCCCGCGGCGCGGCTCAGTCCAGCAAAATCGTCGAACTCATCTTCGTTGCCTCCTTCATCCGCGACGACGAGCGTGACGCCATCACAGCGAACCTCTTCGAATCAGGGTTCTTACGACTGGGCACTGGATCCGACGAAGGAACTTTGTTCGCAGAGAACGGGCATAGAGCATTCTTCAACGACATGTCTGTTGCAGACGCCGCGCCGTATATAGACGGTTTGGGCGCGCAGACGGCTTATGCTTCACTTGGAGTGACGTCGGAGAAGTGGAAGGAGGTCTCCTTGACTTACATGCTTTGCGGACAGGATAATGTTGCGAAGCCGGATGTGCAGGAGTGGGTTGCGAAGAACCACGGGATGGATGTAGTGAGGATCAACGCTGCACATGATCCTTATGTGTCGCAGCCGGAGGAGTTTGCACGGTTGGTTGATCAGATTTTATCTGCATAAGAGGTAGATCGTATCTACTACTAAGATACATCATTTCTCAACCGCATGTCTTCACTGATGCGTAAAAGGGCATCCGCTCCAAAGTCCAGGTAGCCGAGTAGTATTGTCTAGACCGAAGTCTCCGATGTTGCGACTACAGTCGACGATATGGAATGGTTGACCCCTGAGATTGTGGAGAAGCCTTCCAGAGGTCAATCCCGCCGTGCATACTCTGCGCAAGAGGTGACGGCACTGCAGTCAACGATATGGGCTTCAGCGCATGCTCATACGGGAGAGAACATCTGCCTGGACCTAGAACCGCAAGTGCTGTTCTCGGGATAAAGGTTCAAGGTGCCGGCACTGCAGTCAACGATATGGGCTTCAGCGCATGCTCATACGGGAGAGAACATCTGCCTGGACCTAGAACCGCAAGTGCTGTTCTCGGGATAAAGGTTCAAGGTGCCGGCACTGCAGTCGATGAGATGGGGCTTCAACGTCTGCTCACATCGAGGAGATCATCTTCCAGGCTCCCGGGCCAGAAGCGCTGTTCCCAGGAGAAACGTCCTAGGTGCCGCCAGTGTGGTCAGTGATTTGGACCGCAAACACTGCTGGGAGCGAGGAGACACCGCCAATTGGCTCATGAGGTTGACTGATGACAGAGACCAAGGTTACCATGCCTCTTCTGTTACTCTTACTCTCATACAATTTACCAAATTTCCCATTTCTCTTCACACTTCGATTGAACTTGCGCTTCTTTCACGCTAGTCCTCCTTCCTCCTCATTTTGCACTCCACCTTCAGCAGTCCTCCTCCGACTTTACTCCCGTGTCCGTCTGTCTGGTTTACAACTGTTCAGACACGTTTGAACCCTCTTCTAGTTTCGACTCCTCTGCCTTTGACTTCTCCGCTCCCGGTTCCTCTGCTTCTGACTCCTCTTTCGCGCTCGCGCTCGACTGCTCCCGAGCTTGTCCTGAACAGCAACAACAGCATCCCGAGTGAATGGGTAAGCTTGAATCTGACAAAGACGTGGTCGGCGATGAATTCAACAGGGCTGTCTGCTGGCGGCTGAGGGCATAGCCTAGTGTTTGAGGGGAATCGGGTGTCAGCGTGTTCATCACATGACGGACCAAAGGGCAACACTCGCTTACCAGCGTCGTTGGGAAGCGCAGCCTGCCATTATGTGATGTGCCTGGAATGACTTGCAGAAGGGCGGTCCTTCAGCGCAACAAGAGGCCGTAGCAAGAGTCCGCAGCAACGATCGGTGGTTCCATAGCTGACAGCATGTTGTCGCTTGCAGCATTCTTCTGGCTGTTCGTGTCTCCTCGAACTTCCTCTTCGTCTGCATCGGCCCTGACATCTCCTATATGTCCACTTGGCCTTCTCACTCCACGCTGCTCTCTGTCTCCACCCCATTGACTGATTCAGTCTCGCCCTGCGGCTGAAGGATGATATCACCATACGGCATCTGTTGCTTGATGTCCAATGGTGCGTGGTGGTCCGCACCCATGTTGAACTTCACAGCCTTTTGCATGGCTTGAAACCTATCCAGGACTGTCGTAGGCCCTCTGTCCGCCCTCAGATTGGCAACTAGGCGCCGAGTGAAGTCTCGGCCATCGTTCGTGATCCAGATACTCCCTGGGCCGGCAGAAATAGTCCAGACCTTGTGCTCCGGATAATTTTCCCAAGTACTGCTTCCCGGAGACGGCAGTGGGTCCATGCCATCATGCGCACCTTCGCAGTATTCAAAGATGAAGAGGACGTCGGAGTCGGATGTATTGCGCAGGATCGTCTGTATCCAGGTTAGGTCGATCTCGAGCGACATCGACTCGCTGTTTCAATTCAGTCAGTAGCTGGAGATCTGGATAGGCTGCAGTCCACTTACTTATGCGCAAACAGATGATCGAATGTCCATTCCGTATAGTCCCCATCGTGATCCATCTGCGGTCTGCTCGTGCCATGGCCGATATAGCAGAAGATGAAAAGATGGTCCTTCTCGTCAGGGTCACTTTCCCTGAGAAGTTGCCAGAGCTTCTGCCTCACGACTCGCCGTTGCTGATCTTTAGCCATACCCTCATGCAACCCAATGTTCGCCTCCGTTACGCTCGAAACAAACATCCCGTGCTCCTCGAGCGCTGTCCGTACTTCTTGAATATTCTTGGCATCGACCACGCCCTCACTCCAATGTAGCATAAAAGCATGCATCTTCACTGGCTTTGCAACTGACGACATAGTGGTGCGGACGGCGGCGAGGACGAAGTCCAGAGCTGGGCGACGCGAGATGAGTGTCTCTGGGGGCCTTCCGAGTGTTCTAGGTGTATGAGCCGCACGGAAACAGTATGTATATGCTGTGATGACTGGAGCAGCAGTGGTATACGAAAGCAATATCGCAGCTGAAGAAGGGGTTGTGGGATTGCACGTGGCGGAAACGAAGCTAGCGCTGTTGGGTATCTACCTGCAATATCTCATATTACCTGATTGAGAAGCCTAGGCACTGCTTACACCTGAAGCATTGTTCGGACGTACCAATGAAACAGCCTCAACTACCTTCAGAGCTCAGCAGGCCGCGTTGCGACCTTCACGGCGCCGACGAGGCAAACCATACATACCATTCGAGCGGTCTTGGCATATTCTCGCCGCGGAGGTGCTCCATCGGTATGTTATGGCGTCGACTTACTTCTCTCCTGCGCTCCATTGACCAGCCTGCTACTTCAGTACTCGCAGAAGGTATTCCGCCGCTGTCAAGGCTCTGGAGATGATGTGAGGTAGGCCACCCATTGCGGCGGTTTGAAAGCGACTTGCGCTTTGAAGCTGCGGCGAAGGGCCAAAAAGGTGTTATCCAGAACAAAAGCTGATGCTTGAACAGCAGATCAGGGCGTACGTGAGCATTTGCTATGCTTGAGAGGCTTGTGGGACCGCTTCGACCAGCAGCTCTCTGGACATCAGTGACGCCTTTGAGGTTGCTGCCCGAGCGAAAGCGCTCACTCTCCCCAAAGCGATCGACCGCGATGCCACCACAGCGAGAGATCAGCCCAGAAAGAGCAAGCAACACCACCGGAGAGCATTGCCAGTAGCAATGCCGAATGAGGAGGTGAAGGGCGAACGCTACGTCCGGAATGGCTCCATCTCGTTCGCACGATCAATGAAGAGGCCAGCACACCGAGTGATCAGGTCAGTCGGAGGAAGCGACTCTGCTGGAGACAACTGCCAGCAATAAGTTTGGAGTGCAGGCGAAACGCGAGCACGGCGGCCGAAGCGCCTCATCCCACCACCGGTACCAACGAAGACGCTAGCACACTGAGCGATCAGCTCAGTTCGCGCAAGCAACATCGGCGGAGAGCATCGTCGACAGCATGCCTAAAGAGGAGGGAGAAGTGCGCAGTCTCGCACAGGCAAAGAGCAAGGGCATGGGCAGATACATTACCTGAGGGGACCGCCAGGTGTCAGCGGCACCGAGAAGGCAGCCTGCTGGCCAGCAGGGCATCACGATGGCATCGGTGAGGGCAAGCGCTGCGACTTCGCCGGCTGTGCTTGCTTCCATAGCGGTAGCGCACGACGCGAGAGAAGTCTCGTTCAGATCTGCACAGCACGATGCGGGTTTCGTGGTGAACAAAGTGGAGTGTTGCAAGAGTTCAGCTGGTGTCAGTATTGTACCTAGGCCTGAGTGGAAGGGAGTGCAGCTCTGTCCTTACAATGTACCACGTTGTGGTGCCGACTTACCTCTGCACTCACCTTCCCGCCCATCTCTCCGCTTTCCGTTGAACCTCCGCTCTGACTCTGGCTCCCAAACTTACACTGTCTCGTTGTCATCCCTCCACTCTCGCTGCCATCAAAATCCGAGGGGAGTCAAGTGACATACGTCCTTTCCGTTGCCAGACAAATGCTCCCCAATGCTGTCGACGTGCCGTCTTCAGCAGCTACTCGACAACCCAAAAATTGATATGTCGTAATCAGCGTGTCCAGCTCCGAGTTAGTAGATCGAACAACCCATATTTGTGATCGTCGTGCCGGCTCGAACCAGCAACCTTCTACTGGCTCGCAAAGGCGCAAAAATATAAGATACTCCACCACCGGAGAACACTGTGCCCCACATATTCTGCGCGTGCACGTATGCACATGTGCAGCCGGAAGCAAAGTGTTCTCGGGTGATGTGGTGGCCCTCGTAAGGGCAAAACCTAGACAAGTTTGTTAGCATGTTTCTGACAGGAAAGCCGTTGTCAGAACAATCGTACATATACTCACTAGCTTCTTGCCGACGTTCAGCCGATACCATACCGTCGTCAAAAGGTATCGCCCCTAACTTAGATCGAACAGACACGTCCCAACTCGCAGACCTCTCCCATTTCCCGGCGAAAATACAACGCCAGAGCAAAAGATAAAAAGAACCATGAGATTCGTCGTGTGACGTAGTTGATCGTTTCGCTGTGGTTCGTGCTGTACGCCTTCCTACGTCGTATGAAGCTGGGGTTGATCGTCGACAATCCAACACCGGAATCGAACTAATCAAAAAGGGAAAAAAAAATGTGTGTCGCAAGACTCTATTGTCAGGTTAGCCCAGTTCATTTCGGTAAAGGCCCTTACGGGTCAGCAAGTCTTATACAGCGCGGCCTTCCCTCAGGGCCATCCGCACCTGCATCCACTGTACTGTATCGAACGGGTTACCAAGCCGCTGATACGGATCCAGCCGCAGAATATTGTATATGTAGTGTGCATTAAATGCCGAAGTATCCCCGGCCCACAGAGGTGGTCCTTCATGCCACGACAGTAAGACCTGGCAATATGGGTATGAGATTGTTCGCAGTAGTCATCCGAACAAGCTCGATGTCTTCGATTATTATTTCGTGGTCGTGGTGCGGCGTAATCGTGGTTCGGGGGTGGTCGTCCAATGCCAAGACCGGCGAAGCTGGATGAGGTCGGCTTCCGGAGGTGTTGCTGGCTTGCTATACACTCTCTTCGACGACCGAACGCAACAACCAGCACACAGACGACAACCACATCGATATGCATCCTATGCAGGAGTCCACGAAGGTGATTGTCATCGCAGTCAGTTGTCTGTGGCAAACAAGGAGCAAGCGTACGCTGCAGACAGCCTCGTACACCCCCGCCGCAACGTCCACCATCACCAAGCGACTCAGCAACAACGAGCCACCGACGACGACAGCATCAGACGTCACCAACAAGACTGTCTCGTAGACGCAGAAGGACGAGATGGGCTCCAGCAACTTCGCAGCAGCGGCAGTACCACGGGCCTCGATCACCACGACGAGAGCGCGCTCGATCGACCAGCAAGCAGCAGCATCCTCGCCGTACCGCCGAGCTCTGACACTAGCACGACCAGTCACATCCCCGAGCGAAGGAGACGAGGGATGGCACAAGAGCACAACGTGTGGTAGCAGGCCGGTCACTGGCATGAGCAAGATGGCAGCGGCAGCGACCATGCCTTCCAAGGGCCTCAGCATGCCCTGGGATCCTGGAGGCGGCACGGTCTCTTGACGACCCACCACACCCCCGAGCGGAGGACACAAGTAATGGCACAAGAGCACAGCGTGTGGTAGCATGGCGATCACTGGCATGAGCGAGATTGCAGCAGCAGGGCCGATGCCTACCAAGGAAATCAACATCGCCGGGGACCCTTGCGGCGGCACGATCTCTCTCAGCCCTGACCTCAAGAGCCACTCACAGCCAGCGAGATAGCTGCTTGGTGCCTTTGGCGCCGGCGAGAGCTTGCCAGGTCTGCACAACATCTCTATGCGATCATGGACGACCGCCAGTGTGCAGCAGCGACTGTACTACCGGCGCACTGAAGACCATTGAGGAGAGGGAGGCCATGTCCCAGTGCCAGCAGCTCCGGATACCAGCTCCAGATCCGAGCCGAGTAGCAGCACCATCCATACATTGGCCCTAAATGCACGACTCTGATTCGGCTCAACTTGCATTCATGTTTCGACAATTCTGGAGGCTCGAGCGATGATCCGGATACCAGGTCAGCGTACCTCAGTTTGCGACAGCGGCTCAGGACTTGTTCCAGAATGCCGGTGTGCTGGGAGCTGGTTTGCTTGGAGCGAGTTCGACTCAATGCGGATCCAGGACGCTTGCTGTTCTTGTGGCAAACGAAAGAGGGACGACAGTACCATCCGAAGAAACGGATGCTGTCCAGGTTCTGGAAGGTGGAAGCCGACATCTTTGGGAGATTAAATGGCTGCCATGCATCTCTTCTCGTTCTTTGCAACAGCATACTGTCCTTCGTTTCGTTTTCCTTTGATCCAATCATCAAGATCAGGTGGGTTTCCAGGTCGAGCAGCGGCCTCATCTGGGGTAGCAGCTGTATTAATGTGCATAGTACAGCACACACTGGGCCGTTGGAAGTCGTATGCTGTTCAGTTGTGCAGAGTGCAGGGCAGGCACTCATCAATTGCCGTTTCCTCAACCCCAGGAGGGCAGCTCATCGAGTCGGCTGTGTTGCTGTACTGCCAGCACGATATTCAGGACAATTGCTTTATGCTCTGGTCTCAGAATGCCTGGGCTCGAGCGATGGTGTCCTGCGACGATGACTTGATACTCCTTCTGCGCCTTATTACGACCCCAAGCAGTGCTGCATACCACATTCAGGCTGCTCAAGCCGCCAATGAGGGCGATTGAAGCCCGAATTGGCTCGGGGCTCTTGATCCAGATGGTCGACGCCTGCGGTGCAGCAGTGCGTATATTCCAATGATGGGCCTGTGACGCTCTTGGTCCTTGATCCTTATATTGCCCGAGAAGTTGGCCCAATGCTGCATACCACTCCAATCAGCCTGCTCGTGTCGCCTGCAGGAGGGACTAGAGCGAGGATGGTTGTATGCCCCCCCACGGGAGCATCGGTCTTCGAACCAGAACCTCTGCAGTTTTGATGCCCAACAGACATCTCGCTTGCTTCCAACAGTATAGCAGTCAATCCCAGGCTGTTCTGACGCTCGCAGAAGGTGGATGTTGGGACGAGAGGAACTGGCGGTGTACCTCAAGCCGAGTCTTGGCACGGGCATCCGCAAGCTTGAGATTCGCAGGCGCGATGGTATTGCAGCGTAGATGGCTCGAGGGTATCTGTCGCGTATCTGGAGTGTCTGAAAGAGGCTTTCGGGCGGTTTGACAGTGGTGTCATCGCCGTGGAGTGGTGCGCTGGTTGTGGGTGGTTGCCCGCTCGGGTGCCCTCGAGGCTAAGAAGGCGCGGTCGGCTACGTGTTGCAGCGACGAGGCCTTGAGGTATCTATCGAGTGTCTGAGGCGTCTAAGCGAGGGTCCCCGACATGTTGGCAGTTGTGTCGTCGCTGTGGGATGGTGCGCTGGTCGTGGGTGGTTCGCTGCTAGCTGGACTCGGTGCTGGGAAGGCGCGGTCGGCGTCGATCGATCATCGAGTGGTCATCGCAAGCTACTCTATCAGAGCCTGGCTACGCTGAGAGCCTCCGAAGAATGTCGTCGTGCTGATGCTCATCGCTCTGGTGTTCGGGGAGGATGGATGTCGCGGAAGTGATCGGCTGTGCCAGCTTCACCGACTCTTCATTGCCACCGCGCATCAGCAGCCTTCACCCACAGCTTGCAGGAGCTTCATCACAAGCTTCGAACGACCCTCAGACTGAGCTCGCTGTCGCCTTCACATCGCCCTCACTGCCGTCGTCACGTGGACTCAGAATCGTTCCTTCCTTCATCAAGCTTCAGCAGGTCAACCATCCCCGAAGTGCAACAACACTTCTTCCACAACAACAAGAACCTCAACAACACTTCGAGCAACCTCAACAAGCCTCAATCAGAGACCTCGAAGCCCTACTGCACTGCTGTGGAGTTGCTGACCATCGTGGTAAGTCCCCAAGGGAGCCCGACCCAGACGCTTGGTCCCGCTTACCTCCAGCAAGCAGCCGACTGCTGCTGTCGATTTAAGCTCTTCTTCAAACTTCACGCTACTACAGCCACCCGAAGTCCCCCTGCCAGCCTTTACGGAGCAGACCCGCGTGCGGTTGCCAAGGTAGCTACCCGCTCTCAAATTTCAGCCCTCTGACGTTTGCTGCTTCGAGTCTCTCTCTTCCCTCTGCACGTCACAACCACGAGAGCTCGCTACTCCTCGGGGTGTCAACAACCCCCCAGCATCCCTCAAGATGTCGGGCGGACGTCACTTCGACCAAGACAAGGAGAGTACCGCTTACGCCGGCAACCTCGACGAGCGTGTCACCGATGCCTTGTTGTGGGAGCTTTTCACGCAGATGGGTCCGGTGGTTAACGTCCACCTTCCCAAAGACCGCGTCTCGCAACTCCACCAAGGCTACGGCTTCGTCGAGATGAGAAGCGAAGAAGATGCCGAGTACGCGTGCAAGATCCTGAACAACACTCGCATGTTTGGAAAGCCGATTCGTGTCAACAAGGCGAGCGCAGACCGACGTGGACCTGGTGGTGAGACTATTGGTGGCTCGCAGGGAGTCGGAGCTGAGCTATTCGCTGGCAATCTCGACGGGTCGGTGGATGAGCGTGTTCTTTATGAGACGTTCTCGCGTTTCGGACCACTCGTCGCAACCCCCAAGGTGAGTTCACGAATTTCACTGTGTGATTTATGCTTGAAACATGAACTAATGATATCCTTCTTTTTCGCAGGTAGCACGCGCCGAGGACGGTCTCTCCAAGGGCTACGGCTTCCTGAGCTACGCTTCTTTCGAAGCCTCCGACGACGCCATCGCCAACATGCACGGCCAGTACCTCAGCAACAAGGAGATCACGGTGCAATACGCGTACAAGAAGGACGGCAAGGGCGAGCGTCACGGTGATGCCGCTGAGCGCGCACTGGCAGCTCAGGCCAAGCTTCACGGCGTCGAGGTCAACATCCCGGCCATGCCAGCCGCTCTCGTCGCACCCGTTCCAACCGCACCAGTGTATCCAGCTCAAGCTCCATACTACCCACAGCAGTCTGGCACCGGCGGCTACAATGCTCCTCATGACCGCAACAACATGATGAACATGGGTCCACTGAGCTTCGGTCCAAGCTTCAGCAACCAGGCGTTCCCACCGACCATGCCAGGCTACGGCGGTCAACCTCAAGGCTACAGCCCAATGCCGTCGCAGGCTCCATACGTCCCGCCGCAGTACCAGCCGTCTCCATATCAGCAGCCTCAGTACGCGCAGCCTCAGTACCAGCAACCTCAGTACCAGCCGAACATGATGCCACCGCCCACATTCGCACCATCGCCACAAGCTGGCTTTGGGCCCAACCGCTCGAACAACGCCTCGCCCTACGGCGCCCCGCCACCAGGTGCAGGCTTGCCTCAGCGTCCAGGTTCCACGAATGCGGGTCCCGCTGGTTCTCAGCACCCCAACAACCACTCCCAGAATGGGCCCAACAGTGCAACGGGCAGATCTTAGACAGACGAACCCGGACGCGAAACCAACCACCCAAGTACCCCGAGCGGCTTCAGCCTCAATCGCAGCAACTCTAACTCCAGTATCAAGAGCAACTCCAGCTACAGGAGCAACGGGAGCAACAGAGGTAGGCGCAGGAGCAACAACGGAGGAGGGTCTTCAAGTCAAGAGCGCAACCCATCTCAGTAAGTCTAACCAGCGTTCTCCGAGTTGCAATCGAGTACCATGCAGTGCTCCGTGACCTTTTACAACCCGTTCAAAACTTCGAGATTGCTAACGTCATCCAGGGCGAGTGGTTCGGGCACACACCGTTCACCGTTATTCGAGGACGAGGAGATGCACAAGCGAGACGAGAGGAAGATCACCTCTCAGCACCAATACGACTAGTTGTCGGGTCTGACTGGCGGTTCATGCGCACGGAGATTGTTGAAACGGCGGAGAGTTTGTCGAAGGGACACTTGCAGCCCTGGCAACTGCATCATTCAAGGTTGCATAGATGGGTGTCAGGCGATGGTTCTGGCGCCCTGTTGCGTTAAAACACCTTGCTTTGTATAGTGACAGTCCTTGAACGAGCAAATCATTGAAAATTAACCTGTGTGCCTGTTTCAATGTGTGTTGTTCTACCTGTTCTTCTACTCCGTTCATATCTGTCTTCTCCTCTTCCAAGTATCCTCGTGTTATCATTCTAAGGTACTTCCAAAGTGATTCAAGCCGCATCCGGCTAGCGCCCCCTCCAACGCGGCCACCTCGCCCGCGAGCTCAGCCTTGAAGGCCACCCAGCTACCTCCGCGCCACGCCGCAGGCCTCAGAATTGTACGCATGTCCCTGTAATACCGCTGCGGGCGAGATAGCCCATCTGCGAAGCCTATACCACGCAAAACCGAAGCTACGCGACAAAGAAAACAACCGAACCTTGAGCTTCGAACCACACCTCCAACACCGTAGCACACCTCGAGGAGCAGGCCGGGGAGTTGCAACGATGGCATATCTCTTCTACACCCTAACCTTCCTCTTCCTCCTCGCCGCCACTGGTGCGCTCACACTTCCCTCCGCTTCCCACCCACACTCGCTAACACGACCGCCCAGTCCTCTACCTCACCCGCAACACCTGGAAACCCCACGCCCCACCCATCCCCTACATAACCGCCCCCGGCTCCATCCCTGCCCCGCTCTACGCCCTCTACGACTCCCTCACCGACTACATCGACCGCTTCCGCTACCAACGGCTACCGCAAACCATGACCTTTGCGGAAGACGCGGAGGCAGGGTTCCACTCGACCACGTTCAATTTAGCGGAGAATATCGAGGAAGGGGATAGTCGCCGGGGTTTGGATGAGGCAGGGAAACGGGAGGTGCATAGGGTGATGCAGAAGCGCGGGGTAGGGTTTGATGAGGCGAGGCGGTATGTGGTGGAGGAGCGGTTTAGGCGGGAGGGGATTGGGGGGGATGGGCGGCCGTTGGATCGGAAGGCGGTTATGTTTTCTTGAGCGCTTCAACCTTGGCTGGGGTGGTGGTGGTGCGTGTGGAGCTTTCATGACGGCTTGGGATTTGATTAACTCATTCAGCATCTCATCGCTACCTTCCAGACTCTGAAGAGTGCGCCTGCATCCCTTCACATCGTCGAAGCCACGGCCCCGTCTGCACAGCCGGTCTGTCTTCCACCCTATGCATCCCCAGCCTCAGCAGCCTTCCTAGCCTTCGCCCCACGCAACTTCAACTCCCTCGTCTTCTGCGGCCCCTTGCCCGTCTCGCGCTGACTCTGCTTGACCGCGCTCGCGCGCGCAACAGCCTCAGCCCTCAAATCAGATCGATACCCCTTCTTCGCGGTCGAGCTGACGACGTTCTTGTAGATTTTGCGCGAGGGAGTGGAGGCGGAGAAGGAGGAGCTGTGGGTCGATTTGGCGGGCTTGTTGGCGTTGGAGGCGGTTTTGGTCGTCATGGCGATCTACGAGCGTGAGCGAGTTGGTTAGCGAGTGAAGGAGCTTGAGCGAAGGGGAGCGTGGCGAGTGAATTGATTAGAGAAGGTGGGGGGGGAGATAGCATACGGTATTAGAATCAGCATTAATGCCAATCGCCTTCGCATTGACAAACCCGGCGTGCTTGCGGGAGTGCTTGTTGACGAGGTTGAGCGGGTCGCGGGAGAACTGCACGCCGCCGGCCTGGGAGCGCTTGACGAGGTAGGCGTTTCGGTGGCCTGGCGAGCGCATAACCACTCACATTAGCACTGTTCTCGCGGGATTGAGGTTGGTTGCGTGGGAGGGGGACAGGACGTACGGACGACCTCCCAGATCAGGTCCTCGCTGAGGTTCTCTTGTTGGATCGGCATCGTGGCGGTTGCTCGTGAATGTGCTGGTGAGAACTGACGGCTTTCAATGGGCGGCTTCGTGATCGGCGTCGACCAATATCGAGTGTGGAGGCTTGGCGCATGCGGCTCTGCGGGAGGGGCCGGGGAGCTTCCTTCCTTCCTACCGAGTCGGGGACTTTTGGAGACCACTATTCATCATCACCACCTCCACGAATACAGCAGGAAAGCAGAACAAGACAATGGCCTGGACTCTACAGCTCTCGGAGGAGTCGAAGGTACACTTTCCACATCTCCACAATCATACCAAGACCTGCTAACCAGGAGGAACAGGAGCGCATCTCCCGTGTCCTCGATTTCTCGCGCGCAGCGGTGCATTAGTACGGACATCTCCCATTCTGCATGTATGGCGAAGGGGGATACAAGGCTGATGAAGAGATAGTGGCTACCTACCCCTAATCATCTACCTGGGCTATACGAGGAGTAATCCAAGGCCGTCGCTTATTCGGTATGTATACTTTCCGCACCAGCTCGGAGGGAAGGAGATGTGAGGCTGATTGAGGGTGATACAGATTGTTCTCTCCGCTCGGCAACTGAACCCAAGATGACGGCGACTCGAGCGATGAAAGAAGCGAGGGGGAGCAGTGTACGATAGACGGAAGGAAACATGGACATACGGAGCAGGGCAAGGGCAGCATAGCACGGCGCAGGCATCACTGAGGAACGGCATCGCATCTCGAGGGTAGCCAGGTGTGGCAGATGTATCATACCAACCAAGCAGTCACACCCAAACAAGTCCTGCTCGAATAACACACCCTGCCTCATCTCCCCTTCAGCCAACGCTCGACCACGAGCCCTTCTAAGACCTATCCCGCCTAAACTGATCAAACCTCGCCCCCAACCCCCCAAACCCCCCCGCCACACTCGGTTTCTTCTGGTGCTGTCCCTCAAACCCATCCGCGCTCGTCGGACTATGTGGAGCCGGCGCGAAAAGCGTGCTTTGGGTTCGCGTTTGCACCTACGAAAAACAGAACATGTTAGCAGTGTTCTCGTCCCCAACGAAGCTTTCAAGCCTTCAGAACATCGCAGGACAGTCGATCCCGTCTCGAAGAAGAACATATAACCCACCTTCTCCAACAACACTGCCCCCCGAATCTTATCCACCCCCCCAAACCTCACCCCAGCCTTACTCGAATCGAAAAACTCCTCCCCCTGCCCTTCCGCCGCCAACCCCATCAAATCCCCCGTCTGCCTCAACTCCTCCATCACCGGCCCCAGCGTCGCCCGCTCAGGCAAACTTTCCACAAACTCGACAAGATGCTGGATATCGAGCTGGTACTGCCCGACACTGTGCGCAGAAATCTTGGGCACTGACTCATCCAACGGGAGCGCGAGGAGGCCTTGTGAAATATGGGTGAGAGCCTCGAAGTATATCTGGCTTTTTATCGATTCGGGCAAGCCGAGGAGCACGGAGCTCATGGTGTTAGAGAGGTAAGAGGTGAGTTCCTGCATATAATCCTCCACGTGATCGGGCGCGGAGCGGGACTGCCAGTTGTACTCCGCCGTATCGATCAAATCGTCGATTTTGCTGTTCACGAGCGCGAAGAGCCGTTTCTCCGCTTTTGTCTTGGCCTCCCTGAACTCGCCCGTGGCGGCGAGGACGATGGGCCCAGCGGCGCTAGAGCTGGAGCGCGCTTCTACGAGCAGGAGCTCGAGGTCCCGGCACGCTTGCTCGAAGTGGTCGAGGTTCGTGAGGATTTGGACGATTTGGCCCGCGTATTGCGAAGCCAGTCTGTCGACCAGGGCGCGGCAGACTTTGTGCACTAGCAGCGAGTCGAGAGATTCGCGGAGGACGGTGTCGATGACGGTGGTGTGGCGGAAGTGGGAGTCGGAGAAGAGGTAGATTTGATTGAGGAAGTTGCGGATATCGATGCAGACGAGGGGATACATTTGGGAGAAAGGGAGAACGCAGGGGTAGGTGAGCGTTTCGGGGTCCTCGTGGCCGGAGGGAGGGTTGTACCAGGAGACGTTGACGACTTTGGCGTACTCGTCCGGGTTGGCGATGGGCATGGGCATGTAGTCGTCTGTGTTTACGATCTCGGTGAAGTCGTCTGAGAAGCGGGTTTTGAGCAGGGAGCTGTATTTGTCGAACAACGTGAGCAGCAGCCCGTCGAGGGAGGCGACGGGGTAGGACCAGCTGTCCATTGTCTGGATGAAGAGGGCGATGACGCCTTTGATCTTGAGCAGTTTCTCGTCGTTGGAGACGGAGTCGAGGGAGGAGGTTATGAGGGTGATGGCGGATTGGCACATGCTCTCCCACAACTCGTCGACGTCGGTTTGGGCGCGGAAGTTCTCGGTTTTGGCCATGGTGCCTTTTTCGACGATGGCGAAGCCCGCGATGCCTTCGAGGAGGGAGGAGAGCTCGTTCGATTCGTCGTCGAGGAGGTTGACGGTTTGCGGGATCAGGAGGTCCTTCTGAGTGCGGCGGGTGGCGGCGTAGTCGGCGCGGAACTTGTCCATTTGGCCTAGGTTGTCGTGAATATGCAGGCATTCGAACAAGGGGGCGAAGTCGACCGTGACCTCGGAGTTATCGAGGACATCGAATTCCTCCTGCTCGTCTGCGACCAACTCGACGGCGGAGTTGAGCTGGAAGGCGCCGAGGAAGGGGTCGGTTTCGGCGCGTTTCTTTTGCCGCTCGCGCCGCATTTCCGTGTGGTAGAAGGCGACTTCGCCGAGGAACTGGGAGGTTTCGCGGATGCGGTAGAGCCAGGTGTTTAGGTCGGACATTACTGCTTCGGCGATGAGGCGCTGGGTGGCGGGGACGGAGCGCTCGATGGTTTCGGCGATTTTGTAGCGGGCGACTTCGCGGAGGTGCACGTTTTGGAGTTCGTCTAGGGCGCGGAGGGCGGCGTAGTGGCTTTTCCTGCTGAGGAGGTCGTAGACTTGGTTTGCGAGGCGGAGCACTTCTAGGCAGTCCTTGATGGCCTGGGTGGTTTCGTCGATGTTTTGGCGTACGCCTCGGGTGTCTACGAGGGCTTTCTTCTGCTCAGCTAGCTTTTCTGTGCTGGATTCGATGGATTTGCTGAGGTCCATAATCTCGGAGGTTAAGCTGACGGTGCCTTCGCGGACGGATTGGAGTTGGTTGACGCTGCTGATGAACTCCTGGTGGTTGGAGTTGCAGATGCGCTCGATCTCTGCTTCGCGGTCGGCGGAGACATGGTTGAGTGCGTGGATGAGGGGGGTGACTTGGGTTTGAATTTCGGCGTTCTTGAGAAGAGGGATGAGTTGGTCGAGGTAGTCAGACTCGGAGGAGGACAGGATGATCTGCGCCAGGTCGTCCATGTTAGCGAGTTTGTTCTTTCCTCGAATGTTGACGCATGAGCTCGATTGCCACGTGAAGAATTGCTGACATCACGGATCACATGCAAACTCCGCTTGTTGACAAAACTTCTCCCGCTTGCTCAGCCTCTTCGCCGACACACTTCTCGACCTGACTTCTCTCTCGATACTCTATATTCTTCGCTTCTTGGCTCTTGTCTTTGGTTGACACATACTTTGATGCAACATTGAAGTGGAGAAACACGTACCTGCTGGACTGCACCTTTGAGATCATCATAAGGTTCATTGATCAACCCGGGCATCTTGAGTTAGGCACCCGCTTTACTTGGACAGCACTGGACAAGAGGTGCGACTCTCTTCGAAACGATCCTGCCTCCAACGTCTACCTCAGATTGCTCATCGCTCGGTAAACAAAACTGTGGTTGACTCCTCGGAAGAATCGCTTCAACAACCCAGCGTTTCTCGACGACACGATCACGCGGATCCACGCTATAACCACCAATTGGTGACTCGTCGGACACTCCAATCGGTAAGCTTGAATTTCTATTGTCGTTCTTGTGCAGTTTCGGCGTGGCGGCGGCAGGCAGGCAAGCAGAAAGAGATGAGCGCTTCTTGTGCGGCGTGACCAGGTTATGGCAACTTCGGCGGCAAGTTCTCGATGTCGTGAAGAAGTGATATCCTCGATTCTGCACCATTGGATCAGCGAGGCGTCTGCGGACTCCTTCTGTGAGGAGCAATGCTCACCTTGGGGTTGCTAAGCTCAGTGTCTCAAACTATGAGTGGACAAGCTATGCCGGGATGGTATCGCGAGTCGCTGGGGATGATACTGCTGCGAAGCCGCCGACTATGTTTACCGCAAATGGTACTCGTACGTGGCTTTCGTACACATACGCGCGAGTGAAGTCGAAGTGGTGTGCTCCGGAGCAGTCTCGCCAAAACTTGCCTCGAGCCTGCTTTCAAGCTCTGCCGCTAGCTTCACGCTAAATTGGCTTCCGCAACTCTGTTTCGCGCAGGAAGCCAGGGTCTATCAAAATGGATTGGAGATGTGATGTGACGGTCGATGAACATGATGCTGATCAAATCGCAATACAGGCACTGTGCTCACCAAATACACCATAAATTTTTCTCAGACTCAAACAATAGTCTGAGAGCAATACCGTAAGCTTATTGACTCGCAAGAAGTGGCCATGGTACCCTTCCGCGAACGATCAATGGTTCACGCTCTAGCTGTGGGGCTGCCATTGAAGCCCCGCGATGCTGGCAACGCAACCACGGATCAGAACAGTGTTGAAGGTCTCCTCTTTGCCCTTGAAGCAAGTGGGAAACTGGATGAGATACAGGTGAGCTCATCCTCTGCTCTGTCCATGTGTTGTTCCAACGAGTCGGGGCGAAGACACGTTGTTGTAGCGTGTTGAAGCTGTGGATGGTCGAGGGCAGCTTCGCTCTTGCCGTGTGAAAGCTGCTTGCGTTGCTCCCCCACCTGCCCTGCCAACGAGTCCAAGCTCGAGTAAGCAGACCCGCCACCGCTTTTTCGCTCGGCACACTCTGACACAAACTTTCCACGCGACAGACACACTCTGTCATCCCTCGCACTCTACTCTCCCTCAACCCATCACTCACACATTCTTTGCAAGCATCAACTGCTCGAGCTTCATCCCTTTGTCCTCTCAGCAAGCCACTTGGGCGCGCTGCAGATTTGGCAGAACTTCAGCTCACTGACTATCGTCTTGTCAGCTTCGCTGTTTGCATCGCATCATCACAGCATTCCCCATTCTCTTCCACGACATCACTCACTCCATTCTCCAAAACACCATCCTTGAGTTCTCACGGAGACAACAAGACGCCAGCATGGCACCAACAAAGAATGTCGCTGGCCGGGATGATTCCGTGAGCCCCAAGAACGTCAAGGCCGAAGTGAATGCCGACAAGACTAAGCAGTGAGCATTCCATCTTCGTAACGTCTCGTCTGAAACTCAGCTGACTTCCTTGCAGTGGTGGAGCCAATGGCGCTGTTCAGCCGGCACTCAAATCAAGCAAGGCGAGCAACGGTGTCACGTGGAAGGGCCCGCAGCCAGACACAACGCTCACCAGCACGAATGGCGACCCGTTCAAGAAGACGGCCATTCCCCTGATGATCAAGACAGACGGCGGCCGTCCCAGCCCGGTGTCACTCCTGTGCCGTAACAGCGAGGCTGACGACAAGCCATCGAGGCCTGTCATAGTGTGCACCCCGACGGCGGCCGAGCAGATCATCGACAAGGGCAAGGGCAAGGCTCAGGTCTCGGCATCGCAGCAGCCAGTGGGCACGCGCGGGCAGAACTACAACCCCAACAGCAGCCCCACTCACTCCAACTTCTCTGACTTCTTCACGACCGATGTCGGACCCGGAGTGGTCTCGCCAGGCGGTCACTACATCAAGGTCAGCCTTGTGCTGGACAGCAGAGCGAACATCAATGATGCGCTGAATTCGCTTCATGTAGATGTGAGTCGTGCCACCTCCCTTTATCTATCAACAACGTAACGATACTGACACGAATGCGCAGCTGGGCTTGGAAGGCAAGATCACCGGCAGTGCCGTCACTGGTCCGGGTCAAGACACCAATAACACCCAGATTGTCTTCCGCTTCGACGACATCCGCGATGCAGCCAAGACGATTGATGATGTGACCATGGTCGACACCAGGTGGGCTGCAGTGTACATCACTCAGCAAGAGTACGAAGCAGCCGTCAAGCAGAGAGGTCATGGTCGCGAGACGCACTTCTACGACGGTCAGGTCGTGTTCGTCGCTCGGCCTGCGGGTGAAGGCGTTCATCTCGATCACGCTTGCCTCTACGATGAGATTGTGTCTCTCGTCAAGCGCTTTGGCAGGGTTCTCATCATCGCTCCGGCGGATATCGTCAAGGGAACATGGAACGTCAGAGCCGAGTACATGAGGATCTCCGACGCGAAGATGGCAATCGAGACTCTGACCAAGCACGCCCCCGAGGAGCTCACTGTAAGTCAACCTTGGTCATCGCCGCCAATGCACGATGCTAATCTTCGACCGCAGGGATGGACTGTGATCGCCCGTCAGAGGCAGCTCGTCGCCCACGGTGGCGCATCCATCAACAAGATTGCGACAACACCACACCGCAATGCGCATGGGATGCCGGGTGAATACGTCGAGAGCCCCACAGGTCGCACCGCGTTCATGCGTGATGAGGACGGCAACCCCATCCCCATGCCGCCGCCCCGTGTGATTCCACGCGTCATGCACCAGTCTGAGCCGTACTCCGAGCGCGAGCAGTCGGCGCCGACCCCACAGACACCGCGCACGAAGGAAGTGTACAACCCGCGCAACCTTCCGGCCGCCGCTACACGTGGTCACGGTTCCGACCCGCGCCACAACCAGCGCCACGACAACTTTGTCCCGAGAGAATCGCAAGCCCTTGATCTGGAGCGAGTCAGGAATGGCGTCGACGTGCGTACGTCACTCATGCTGCGCAACATCCCGAGTTGCATGGACAGCGCCCGCCTGATCAAGATTTTCAACTCTCACAACAAAGGCAGATACAACTTCACCTATCTGCGCTTTGATTTCGGCAACGGCTGTAACGTCGGCTACGCGTTCGTCAACTTCGTCAATCCTGATGACGTGCTCAAGTTTGGGGATAACTGGATGGGCGCTCCGTGGATGTCTGAGCTCCCAGCCAGGGTGAATGGTCGATCGCAGCTGGCTGAAATCTCGTACGCCCACTGCCAAGGCGTTGACGGTGCTATTGAGCGATTCCGCAACTCTTCCGTGATGGACGAGGTTCCAGGTTACAGGCCACAATTGTGGTACACAAAAGAGGATGCGCCGCACCCAAAAATGGTCGGTACCGAGGCGCCGTTCCCAAACCACAACAACGAGGTGAAGCTGGACCGCAGCCGTGGCAACGCTACCCAGCATGGCCTGTACTCACCTGCGAAGAGGAATGGTCGTGGAGGTCCTCAGGGCCGGTCGCAATATGACCCTGGCACCCTGTCCCAGATTCGCGAGGATGAGGAGTTTGAGCAGTCGCAAGCTCAGGCTTACGCTCCGCATCAGCAGATGGCCGGACCTTCCATGATGATGTTCGCTCCTCCGCAGAATCAGATGCACCCTGTCGCCTTCAACACTCCGAACGGCATCGTCTTCGCGTACCCGAACGCTGTCAATCACCAGGGCCAGATGATGTACGCTGAGCCGCACCCAATCAACGATCCATTCCACCCTGCTGCTTACAGCTATGCCGATGCTCAGATGTATGGCGGTCATCACCCGAACAGCCCATATTTCTACCAGCCAAGCAGCCCATATGGCAACCAGCACGGTAGCCCGTACGCCCAACAGCAAGGCAGCCCGTACGCGCAGCACAACGGCCCACACGCGCAACACAACAGCCTGTACTACCAGCGCAATGGCCCGTACGTGCAACCCAACAGCCCGCAGCACGGCACCCAGTACGGCTACCACCACAACGGCGTCCAGAACGGCAATGGTCACCACAATGGCAATCATCACCAGCGTGGCAACGGTAGCGCTCAGTATGGTGGCGGCTATCCTGACAACGGTCATGTGCAGAACGGAGGCTTCAACCGCAACGGCGCTGCCTACGGCGAGCAGTTCGACGAGGAGTATAGCAGCTACGCTCAGCACGACAACGACAGTGGCGACGGCCAGCGCTTCAAGCCTCGCCATCCGTAAGCGCTCCAATGCACACTGACGACACACACTCACAACTTCGCGGGCGTCCACACGGCTCGCATGATTCGATCATTTCATACCACAACAGCACTAATTCCTCCTTGCGTTCATCGCGACTGTTTGCATACCGAGTGGACCTGGATGTCGACGTCTTGCAGAATTACCTGTCTTGACCCGGCGGCGATCTGGAATGGCCAGCTGAAGACGGCAGCGCCGCTTCCTTTGGGTGATTCACATCGACCTGGACACCTCGCAGCATCAGTTGGCTGTGCATCGACTCAACACACTTTCATACGGTCTTTCTTATCGCGACTCACTGGCTTCGACTGTCATTACTGCTTATCGCGAATTGTTGCTGCTGGGAACGCTGGCTTCCTGGCTCGAAATTCTTTGTACTTGCTGCTATGCGCGATGGCGATGTCCGACCAGCAACGGCCTCACGGCTGCTGTTCGGTACGACACCAATTCATCACCGTCGCGCATCAATCATGTTTGCTCAAACGAAGGACAAATGGGAGCGAAGGCGCAGAGGCGCGTGAGAGGCGCAAGAGTGATGTTGTGCAAGGGCACATGATGATAATGGGTATGGTCATGGGGTAGGAAAAAGGGAGGCAGCGGTTCATGTAAATAGTCGTCGTTCACTTCGGCTAGCAATGGGATTGACTCTTCTCACAAATGGCTTGTCTTCTTCTTCTTTCCATCGGAGTGATTATTATATAGAGTAAAGAGTTGTGTTGAGAGCCGAAGAGTGGTACAGGAGGCGGCTGATCGCGCACGGATCTTGAGTGAATCTTGGGTTCTCCGAGGAGCATCTCGCTCCATCCACCACCACCGCTGTCATTATTCCTCCACTCTTCGCTCTGACCTGAAGTGACACTCATGCGATTTGCTGATATGTCTCCAGCGCATATATCGTACCTCTGAAGCAGCCACACACGAACGCACAATGGCGCGCAGCCCATCCCTTCTACTCGCCGCGCTGGCCCTCTCGAATATCCTCCTCCCGATAGCTGTCCTCGTCTTCGCGACCGGCTTTTTTCCTTATAAACCTTTCCTTCCTGGCCTCGCTACCTTTGACGATGTGCGCCCCCACGGAACAGCACACGCTGCGCTCGCTCCGCTCGCTTCGCAGCCAGAGGCAGTCTTCGACCGCGTAGTCTTCATGGTCGTAGACGCCCTGCGCAGCGACTTCGTCTACGGCCACTCCTCCGGCTTCAGCTTCACCCAATCGTATGCACCCCCCTCAACCACTAAAAGACCATACCCTAACAACCTCCTCTGTGTGCAGCCTCATCCGCTCCGGCGCCGCCATCCCCTTCACCGCGCACGCCACGCCCCCAACCGTAACCATGCCGCGCGTGAAAGCGCTCACCACCGGCTCCGTACCCTCTTTCCTGGACCTTATACTCAATTTCGCGGAGAGCGATACGAGCTCTTCACTTGCGGCGCAGGATACGTGGCTGGCGCAGATCAAGACGAGGGGAGGGGAGGTGGTGTTTTTTGGGGATGATACTTGGTTGAAACTGTTCCCTGATACTGCCACCTCTGCCGGGGGAGTTGAAGGCTCACCAGAAGGCTCGCCGGGCAAGCCATTCTTCATGAGGGCAGATGGCACCAGTAGCTTCTTCGTCTCGGTCAGTAGAACTGGCCCTGATATGCGTTACCCGTTGATAGAGCAGATAGCTGAGTATCCCATCTTTCGTTCTCGCAGGACTTTACGGAAGTTGATAATAACGTTACCCGTCACGTGCCTGATGAACTTGCCAAATCCGATTGGAGCGCTATGGTGTTGCACTATCTCGGCCTGGATCATATCGGACACAAAACTGGCCCGCAGGGACCTAATATGCTGCCGAAGCAGCGGGAGATGGACGGAATTGTGCGCCTGATCTACGAAGCTATGGAGACCGAGCCGCATCATGCGAAGACGCTTCTTGTGTTGGCAGGCGACCACGGCATGAACGCCGGCGGTAACCACGGTGGCAGCGGACCAGGGGAGACGGAGCCAGCTTTGCTCTTCGCCAGCCCAGTCTTTAAGGGTATGGAGAGGAGGCGGAAGTATGAGTGTCCCACGCTGCCAAAAGAGGGGACGGAGTTCCATTACTACAGTAAAGTCCAGCAGAGCGACCTTGTTCCCGCGTTGGCGGCTATGATGGGGATGCCGGTTAGTAAAAATAGTCTTGGGGTTCTGCTGCCGGAGCTGGCGGGGTTGTGGGAGGGAGTGAGGTGGAGGGAGCTGTTGGGGGAGAATGCGCGGCAGTTGTTGCATGTTGTTAGGGCGAAGTATGGGGAGGGGTTTGATGGGGCGGCGGAGGAGGTTGCGGGGAGGTTTGAGGAGGTGGAGAGGAAGGGAAGGGCGGAGGGGGATGAGGAGAGGCTTGTGGAGGAATGGGGCGAGGTGTTGTATTGGCTGAATCAAGACGGCGGGCAGGTGGAGGAGGAGAGGTTGGAGGAGGCGCTTTATACGTTCTTGAACTCGGCGCAGGAGGTTATGAGCGATACCGCCAGCTCGTACGACATCCCACGCATGGTCACCGGCATGGCGACTGCAGGACTTGCGCTGGCTCTAGCGATCTCCTCCTTCCCTTCACTATGGCCACCCGGAATCGCCGGGGTCTCATTCACAATCATCAGCCTCCTCTACGGCATAATGATGTTCGCAAGCAGCTACGTGGAAGAAGAACAACACTTCTGGTACTGGCTCACCCCCCTCTGGCTCACCCTCCTCACCACCTCCCGCCTCCGCAGCAGCCCCTCCCGCTCCTCCTCCCTCCGCACCGCCGCCGCTTACTTCCTCCTTCTCCTAACCCACCGCCTCGCAACCCGCTTCAACCAAACCGGCCAAAAACACTCCGGCGCCGCCGACATCGTGCACACCTTCTTCTCCGCCCACCACATCGCCATGTGGCTCCTGATCCTTTCGACATACCTCCTAAACGGGTTCTTCCTGCACACGCGCACGTTCGCTGGGCTCTTTTTGCCGGAGGTGGCGGCGTTCGCGGATGTGTCGTTGGTGTTTCTCGCTGTGGTGTTTAAGCTCAACTTCACGCAGGCGGATGCGCCGGAGTTGGTGCAGGGGCTGGCGGTGAGGTTGAGGGAGTGGAGTGAGCCGTTTGGGTTGGTTATGCAGGCTAGGGGGGCTTTTGCTGCTATGGGCATCGCGGCTCTGGGGGTGGTCGGGCTGGCTTTCCGGCAGGCGAGGAGGAAGGCGGGAGGCGGAAAAGGGGCCGAGGGGAGCATAGTGTTGGCAGAGCGGCTGCATCATCTGTTGACGCTGTTTTTGATGACGCAGACGAGGGCGCCGAATGTGCCGCTTTTTCTTGGGTTGGAGGTGCAGAGGATTGCTTTGGGCTGGCTTCTGTCGGACTCGAGTTCGGGCTCGAGGGTTGGCCGACCAGCAGTTGAGCTGGCGACGAGTGTGCTTTTACTGTCGCATGTCTACTATTTTTGCATGGGCGGGTCGAACTCGATCTCCAGCATTGATCTGAGTAACGCTTATAACGGCGTCGCGGACTACAACATCGCCGCCGTCGGTGTCTTGTTGTTCTCCAGCAACTGGGCAGGCCCGATATGGTGGTGCAGTGCTGCTGTTCTACTCTACACGCAGCAAGCATCTACGGCAGCCTCGAAGAAGACTCCCAACTCCGAGAACGAGCGAGACTGGGTGATGGTCGAGCGCGAGCAGCTACACAAAGAGGCGCTGGCGGTAACGAAGCAGGCGGACCAGAAAGTGCCGTCTAGCAGGCAGTCGTGGGACAAAAGCTGGTTCGTGTACGTTGCCAGCATGACCGCATTCATCGCGACGTCGTTGTTGGCAGAAATGGCGGCATGCACAGCGCTTCGAACGCATCTGTTCATCTGGACGGTGTTCAGTCCGAAGTACTTGTATGCACTGGCGTGGTCGCTGGGATGGCATTTGATTGTCAATGTCTGCTTGGGCAGCGGCCTGTATCTGCTTTGTAGATAGCTGGTCAAACCGTTCTCCTCGAGGTCAGAATCCCCCATGCTGCTGCACCGCTTGATCTGCTCAGCAGCCCGGCATTAGTGGCTTCGAGACCACTTCACACCTCCTCCCGTTTAACAACCACACCCCGATCCTCACCCCCATCCTCGTCCTTCCAGTACTCCTCCCCAAACTCCTCAATAGCCTTCTCAACCTCCACCTGCCCCAATTCCTCAAACGTCTCCGTAATCCCCAAAATCTGGCACGCCTCCGCCAGGGCACCCAGCAGCGTAACTCCCAGCACCGCAAATTGCTGATCCGCTACCAGTTGCGAGTAAGCATGATGCCACCGCGGGACCAGGTGCTCCTGCCATAGAGCTATTCGCCCATTCAGCTGGGTACGAGTGATTACGTCTTTCGTGGCTTTCCGTGTACGCTCTAGATGGGTTGTTGGGACTTTGTTGAGGTGGTGGTAGTTGATCCAGATGTGGATGAGGTGTCTACGGAAGCCGGAGAAGTGGCGCCACCAGATGCTACGGCGGTGTTGGTTTTTGTTGCGGCGGTTGAAGAGCTTAAGGAGGGTGGCCAGGAGCTCGATTTTTATCAGGTCTGATGGTTGGACCTCTCGGAGTGCCATTTCGTGACTGTGCTCTCGTACAAGGCGTTGATGTGAATTCTTACACGTTCCTGTCGAGGAGATCGATGCTCATGGGTTTCCTTGTGGTGGAAGTCGCGGCCAAACGATGTTGGTATCAACGAGACGGTCGCCCTTGAAGCTCATCGCTCCAACCACTCTCGGTGTGAATTGTTCTTCGATGTTGATACCTCTCGTGAGCCTGTACTACGGGTTATTTTGGTCAGCAACCTGAATCTTTCTGACATTCATCTGGATGTCATAACGAGCCAATCAGGAAGCGGCAGATAAGGTTCGAGATAAGGTTTCATGCATGTGCTTTTCGTTCAACGCGCGTCAACGCGAAGGTAAGGTCTCGTCTCGTCTCGTCCTGTGGGAATCATGGATTTTATTGCTCCCCTACGCCCAATCATGGCGCGATAACCTCAAAGGACGTATAAATACATCCACCACTATCTCAACATGGGAGAACAACCAAATTGGTATCGCATCGCTGCGCTGAAAGATTTCCTCCCACTTTCCTCCGAGCCCGCCCTTACACCGCGACAACAATCACGCTCAACGACCAACCTAGCTGCGATGAGGAATCTCAGCTTCGGACCTCGCAGGCGAAGTAGCTTTGGTTCGGAAGATCTGCCCACAAGACATATCCACGAGAGCGCGAGGGATAATGATGGAATTCCGGAGGGGCAATCGCAAGTGCTTTCGTCGCCAGGCGTAGCGCAAGGTGGTGAAGAGTTCGAGCATCTGCGGAGAATGAGTAGCATACCAGCCAGTCTTCTCACACCTCAGATGCGAAGCCAGCGACTCATCGGCAACAGCAATCCGCGATACAGGTGGGAGCAGTACTGGAGAACTGAGAAAGAGCTCGAGGACATGCCCAAAGCCATCAGGAAGTAAGTCAGAACCAGCTGGTGGAAGAGTTGTCTGAGAGAGCATCCAAGCACCGGATGGTGCTTGAATCCTCCCCAAGGCTAGACCATATGTCCCAGACATTTGCTAACCTGCTTCCTATAACTATAGGTACTATGAACGTAACAACTACCTGATACAAAACTACATGTATATCGATCGTTTGCTGGACAGCAGTCTGCCGCACAATCTGATTCAAGAGTACGTCAATCTATTGAGGGACGAATTCTCTGAGACGGCATCAAGTAACAAGCGGCGCTCTGCAACTTTCTGAGCCCGATCACGTCTTCGAGATGCTTGCTAACGCTTCTACATCAGGTACCACCAGCCCGATGGAGCACCTCGGCCACCGGATGTTCCACCAACAATTGCAGAAGAGTCCTCGCCAGCAACAGGCTGTACGACTCCCGAGCTTAATGGCAGCACACAACGTATCAAACGCACTCCTAGAGATATATACCGCGTCCAAAACGACGAGACGACGCCTTTACTCCAACATCAGAAAGACGACGAGGAACAACTTGCTATGCCACCAGACCTGGAATACGAAGAGGTAAGCACTGAGGGATGCAGGGCTCTCCGAGACGCGATCGGACTCTGTGCTGCGCTATGAGGCCTTCCAGACTCTTCGACATGGCTGAGACACTTGCTGACGTCTATACCCTTTTATCTTACAGGAGACAGGCTCTCAAAGCGGCGTAGTGACCTTCGCTATTTACCTCAATCTCGTGGCGAATCTCATACTGCTAATCATGAAGATTGTCGTCGTTGCGCTATCTTCGTCTGTGTCGGTCCTGGCATCGTTGGTCGACGCAGCTCTCGACTTCCTCAGCACCGCGATCATCTGGGTGGTCACCTGGCTCATCGGCCGAAAAGACCAATACGCGTATCCGGTCGGCCGGCGGCGACTGGAGCCAATCGGTGTTCTTGTCTTCTCGATCATCATGATAGTCTCATTCGTCCAAGTAGGGCTTGAAGGCTTCTACAAGCTGACCGGACCCGATCACGAAATCGTCAAGCTTACAACCCCAGCTATTGTAATAATGGCATTAACCGTGGTCATTAAATTCGGGTGTTGGCTCTGGTAAGTCAAAACCATGGGTGAATTGCTTCTCCGAGACAGCATCAAGCGCTGAGCGGCGCTCTGCGACCTTTCAGGCTCGCCCAAATGTTTGAGATCCCTTGCTGACCCTTCTTCTAATTTAGGTGCCGCCTCATCAAGAACAGCTCGGTTCAGGCCCTAGCTCAGGATGCCATGACTGACGTGGTCTTCAACATATTTTCGATCATCTTCCCACTTGTCGGGTACTATGCTAGTATATGGTGGCTGGATCCGTTAGGAGGAATTGTGCTTTCACTATACGTCATCATCAACTGGGCAGGAACAGCATCAACACACATCCGCAACCTCGCAGGAGCCGCAGCCTCCGCCGACGAACGGAACATCTTGCTATACCTCACCATGCGGTTCGCCAAGACGGTCAGGAAGATCCAAGGTCTGCAGGCATATCACGCTGGCGACAAGCTCAATGTGGAAGTCGACATTGTCTTGGATGAACATACGTAAGTCACATCGAAGGTCGAAGAGTCCACGCGTTCTCCGACACAGCATCGAGTACACCATGCGTCGCTTTAAGACCTTTTCAAGCTCGTTCAGAAGTCCGAGACACTTGCTAACTCTTCTCCTCGACGCTCTAGGAGCCTGCGGGACTCACACGATCTTGGCGAAAGTTTGCAATACGTGCTTGAGAGCGTGCCGACTGGTACGTATACACCCTCACCATTGTTTTGAAGAGTTTTCGAAGGAGCATGCTAATCGTGTGTAGTGGATCGAGCTTTTGTGCATATGGACTACGCAGACTACAATCTACCATCACATCTGCAGCAAGATTCGTAGCGTTTGTAAAGCTCGAGCGGCGTATTCTCGAGGTGTGAAGGAGCCGAAAAGAAGGTTGGAATTTGGAATAGTGAATAGAGGTACGGCTTTGACCTTGGAAAACGAATCCACCAGCAGCCATGAATCAGGCCGACGTTCAATCCCCCGAGTCTTCTGACCTCTCGGGTACCGCCGGGTTTTCTCTTTGGGTTGACGGTACTCCCATTGCCATGTGGCAACCTCTCGCTCCACTTGAGAACGGTGTGAGCACTCGTGGACACCTCTACTTGCTTAGTCAATGGCGAAGCTGCTGATGATGTACTTGTGTAGAGTACGATATTGCATAGCTAGATGACATAATGTACGACGAGCTTCATGGCAAAGCATACTGTCCCGCCACATCAAAGGCATAGACTCGTTGAATGACTGGCCGGACGCAGCGCAGCCTTGACGTGGCGCTCGGTGCGGCTGCCGCCGGTCACGGTTGGTGATGGTGAATAAGACCAGCAGGGCGTTGCCGATGGCATATAGGGCTGCCTGTTTTCTGGCGTTTCGCAAGCTCAGTCTTCTTGCCACTTCAACCTCCTCAAGGCTGCAACCCACAAGCACACCCATCACGATCACGACATACTGATAATTACCGAACCACCTTGAAGCATCACCATGCCTGCCTACTGGGGCGGCTTTGGCGGCGGCGGTTATTATGGCGGTGGTTATCATGGCGGCGGTGGCTATTACGACGGTTATGGTCCTTACGGGCCTCCAATTCCTTATGGCCCTCCGATGGGGTGCTATTGGGAAAGTTGGGTTGGCTTCAACCCCAGGTGGTCCGGCTACATGGACTGGGTCGAAGAGGTACCGCAATCCACATACTAAAAGCCGACTTGAGCTAACTATTGGTGCAGGACGTCTATGAAGTCTGGCGAGGATGGCAAGGCAGAATACGTGGCAGCAGGATGTCTAGAGAGGAGCGTGCCTCGTCTTTGCGACTTGCACTTCGCGATATTGGTGGCGGACGTGCTGATGACGTTTCCCGGAGGCTCATTGATCTGGAGAGAGATCTGGGTGCTGATGAATATGGTCGAGTGGATCTGCGATCCTCGAACTCCCGTACGGACACCACGACGAACACTTCGACCAGGGACAGCAGCAGCAACATCAATGTCACCATCAGTGACAACAGAGCGGCCAACACCAATACCAACACCAAGAATCAAACAAGCCTTGTCACGCAAAAGCAGCGTCAGCAGTTCGCGGAGCAGTTCTTACGGTTGTCGAATGTGGGCTTTCAGCAGGCTCAACAGGTGCAACAGGCCATCATGAACGGCGATAAGGATGAGCAGGTTTGGAACCATTTCCGAAGTCAGAATAATACCACGGCTCAGCTGCTGGCACCTCCACAGCAGCCAGAACTCCCAGCGCCGCCTGAACAGCATACCTTGCCAGCACCTTCCCAGCAACAGGCACTGCCACCAGCTCCCCAGCAGCTTGCACTACCTGCGCCGCCACCGCCAGCGCCATCGCAGAAACTGCCCGAACCGCAGCAGCTCACACGTCTACCCGTGCAGACATACGCTTCTGCGCCAGTACTTTCGCGGTATGGAGGTGACTTTGGGAAGACTGCGCAACACCATACGACGACTACTACAACCACGACCACCTCAAGCTCGTTGGCTCAGCAGTATGGAGGGCAGGCATTCCCGCAAGCGCAGCAGCCTACACCCGTTCATGCACAACAACAGCAAACCCCTCAGTCGATGCAGCCGCAACAGCTTGCCTACCAACAGCCTCTGCAGATCACCAATGGTGCAGCTCAAAATTCAATGGTAGTGCAAGATTGGTTGCAGGGACAGATCCAGCCCCATAACAATGGCCAACAACAGGCTCAGCAGGCGTATCCTCAGCCAATGCCTCAACAGCAGGCAACGCCAGCGTATTCTGCAATGCCCCAGCTGCAGATCGCGGACAAGCCGAGCAGACGCCGCCACACCGAGTCGTCGCAGCAGCAGCCACCGATGCAACTGACCCAGACTCCCCACCAGCCAGGACAAAGCTACCAGCAACCGCCATTGCAGAACCCGCAGCAGATCGGTCAACAGCCCCTTCAACTCATGTCTGCGCCACAGCAGCAGGGCCTCTATCAGCCAACTATGTCGTCTCCGGCAGGCGAATTGGTTCTTGCGAAAGAGAAGAAGCACAAGAAGCATCACAAGGAGCATCACAAGCATCGCAATTGACGATTCTCTAGCATGAAGGCGGCTAGCACTTAGTTTGAGAGATGTGCGACCATAGCTAATCGGTCTGGGAATAGCCCACATCATCCCCACCTCCCATCGCCATGAGACGCTTCTGCATCCCACTCGCAAGCTGCGCCATGCCTGGCGGCAAGTCGGAAAAGTCGGCTTCACCTGCCCACGAGCCTATGCCATGCTGCAGAATATTCCTGGCTCTCGCTCGATCTGTCCCGGCAATACCCATCGTGCCATGCAGTGTCAATCGCTCTGCAGTCGAGTCGTATACTCCTCGGTGCAGGATATTGTTGTTGTAGAATAAAACATCGCCTGCACCCATCTTCACAATCTTCTGACCTGGCATATCGACCTCGTATGGATCAGCACTCCGCTCCATATCTGTTCGTGCTCCCTTGTGGGATCCAGGAACAACCACGAGCGAGGAGTCGTCATACAAAGCCAGGTTCCATTGAGCGTGCATCATCGGCTCTTTCAGGCGCTCCACTTCCTCCTCCGCAGGAACGTCAGGTCCAATGTCATCGCGGTGCCAACGCAGAGCGAAGTCACGGTCCGGTCTGACGAGCATGTTGTACAGTTCCATAACCAGGACATCGCGCTCACATTGGAGCAGCCGAGTAGCGGCTTCCAACATCGTGTCGTTGAAGTACGACTCCGCGAATATCTTCCGCTCGGGCATGTCTGGATGGAGGAGATGCTGGACACCCCATATACCTTGACTGGGGTCCTGGGTCCAGGGAGGGAACTGCTTCGGCAGAGTCCTGATGTACGGCCATCTCCCAGATCTCGCAAGTTCGACCGCACTGTGTGCAGCTCTCCTATATGTCTCGAGCACTTCTCCTGCGAAAGCGTTGGGGATGCGAACGAAGCCATCTCGATCCAGGGCGGCTCTAAGTTCTTCGCCCGTCGGTAGTGGTGCTGACATGGTCGGACAGTGGTTGATGGTCTCGGTCTATGATTTCCTTTGCGAACCGTTCATAGTTCGTCGACAGACCTATATAATGGAAGCCTACTTAGGAAGTCACCGCGACTTGAGCACCAGCGTTACATATGTACTCTATCCAATGCAACCCTTCAATGTACGAGGAGACGTATCTAAAGGCAATTTCAGCATTCAGCAGACTATCATCACATAGCATGAGTTCTGACAGTTCTTACACGACTCATAAGGTACCCGAGCCTTCACCACAACAGATACAAGGGGAACACCTCCAGCACTGAGGATGACGACGTCGTTGGCACCTTCCTATTTGAGCCTGGTTTCCTTGGCAGGCTCGAACAGTTTTGTTCCACCAAGCAGATCCCACTCCACATCTTCAACCCCAGATGATCGACATTGACTGCAGAACTTCATCCTCATCATTTAGCCGGCCGGCAGGAGCTGGTTCGAAGAGATGGAGTCAGTCTCGAGTCAGTGTAGTAGTGCGTGGTGACTTAAAAGGTGAGTTTTTGCATCGCGGGCACATCTCTCTCTTTCTGTACTCTCTGGTCTGCTTGTTTGGCCAAGATGGAGTCCAGAAGGCGAGTTGGAGCCATGTTATTTTCCCTAGCATGTCTATATAATCAAGCGTCGTCAGCTTCAATTCCAAAGCCGGACTCTGCGTCGAACCGCAACCGTATCTGGGCATCGACACCGGCCGAGAGCTGGAGTGACGCCTTTGTCATTGGAAATGGCCGCATCGGAGCCGTGATCGAGGGCGGTGTAACGTCCGACTCCATACATGTGAACGAGGACAGCTTCTGGTCTGGCGGACCTCTCAGTCGTGTCAACCCGGATGCGGTTTCCCACATGCCCATCATCCAGCAGGGTATCCGGGATGGTGGGTAAAGTATTGGTGATGCTGCTACCCTTGCGAGCTACGCATACACTGGCACTCCAGTCAGCACGCAGCATTACGACCCTCTCGGCGATCTGACTCTCACGATGGACGACGGGGTGGACAAGATGAACGGCTATGAGCGATGGCTGGATGTCAGCGATGGGACGAGTGGCTGTACTATTCTGCCCATGGTGTGGACTACGAGCGCGAGTTCCTGGCCAGCGAACCTGCTGGTGTGGTTGCGATGCGCCTGTGCTTTTCCAAGGACAGGTGGCGTCTCCTTCCACCTACATCTTGACTGGAGCACACCAGGCTCTCTGAATCGGTGGGAAGACTACAGCGAGAAATCTGGTAGCGATACCATCATCATGGGAGGTGGTAGCGGAGGTTTTGATCCTATCATTTATGCTGCTGGAGCAAGAATTGTCGCACCGACTGGAAAGGTCTCAACGATTGGCGACACTGCCTTCTGCAGGAATGCTACGGAGGCTTGGGTTTATTTCCAATCGTGGACGAGCTTCCGACAGGCCGACCCAAGGACCGCTGTTCTGGACGACTTGAAGGCGGTAACAGCCACTTACCCAGAGATACGAGCAGCACATGTGGCAGACTACCAGTCCTACTTCAACCGGACATCACTCAACTTGGGAACGTCTACTACGAAGCAGAAGGGCATGACGACCGGCGATCGTGTGAACGCCACAACTCAGAACACCTTCGACCCTGAGCTCGCTTCATTGTACTTCCAATTCGGCCGGTACCTTCTTATAGCCACTTCTCGTGCCGGTACTCTTCCTCCAAACCTACAGGGAATCTGGAACTCAGACTTCGATCCTATGTGGGGCTCCAAGTACACGATCAACATCAACCTTCAGATGAATTATTGGCCATCGCTTGTCACCAATCTAGTAGGCTTGAACTCGCCTCTCTACAACCTGATCGACCAAATGCGCATCAACGGCACCGAAGTCGCGAGGGCGATGTACAACGCCTCTGGCTCGGTTACCCATCACAACACCGATCTATGGGCAGATTGCGCACCGCAAGACAACTACTTCAGTAGCACTTATTACTCGGGAGGGTTGGCTTGGTTGAGCACGCATATCATGCAAGACTACCTGTACACGGGCAATACGAGCTTCCTCGAAGCACACTACGACGTCCCCAGAGATGTGATGCTGTTCTATCTTGATTTCATGACAGAGGAGCCGATACATGGTTGGAAAGTTACCAACCCGTCAATCAGTCCTGAGAATGTGTACTACCTGCCAAACACTACGATCGAGGAAGCGATTACTATGGGTCCGACTATTGACATCTCATTGATCTGGGAGCTTATAGGGTATACACTGGAAGCAATGGAGGCCCTTGGGATGCAAGAGGCGGGTTTCAAACAGGAGCTGTTGACACTACGGAGCCAGCTGCCTCCAATCCAGATTAGCTACTTCGGAGGCGTCCAGGAGTGGATCTACGACTACAAGGAGCAAGATCCAGGACACCGCCATTTCTCACCTTTGTTTAGACTGTTCCCTGGATCCCAGATCACATCAGCCAATGCCACATCTTTCGATGCGGCAAAAACCACTCTCATGAGACGACTGAGCCATGGTGATGGTGATACAGGCTGGTCTCGAGCCTGGGCCATCTCGCTCGCGGCGAGAAGCTTTCTCAACGATGAGGTGCATCATAGCCTAGTACACCTGATGAAGAATCTGACCTACTCGATCTCGCTGCTCGATACTGGCCCACCAGCACCATTCCAGATACACGGGAACTTTGGTGGGACTGCCGGGATCGCTGAAGCTCTGATCCAGTCTCATGAGCTCGTGGGACCGCATAAGTCGAGCACAGTCAATAAAGGCACTCAATTGAAGCCGGCGTACTGGGGCTACGGCATTGGATCGAAGACGACGCTGCTACGACTTTTGCCTGCGTTACCGACACAGTGGGCCGAAAATGGTGGTGGGTCCGTGAACGGCGTTCTTGCTCGTGGTGGCTTCGAGGTAGACATCAGCTGGAATTCGAAGGCCGAGCTGACTGGAGCGAACATAACTTCTCTGCTGGGGCACAGCGTTTGGGTGACTATAGGGAGCGAGTCCATTGAAGATGAGGCAGCGAAGACGGACTTGGCTGGAAGTCCGATCAAGATCGATGGAGCTGGCTCGGGCAGATTTGTGTTGCTTGCAACTGAGAAGGGAAAGCGTATTCCATGAGCATAGCATAATAAGCTGTCAAGCTCTATTACACAAAGCTCTCATTGAAAACAATCTTGTGTCTCGTCCCTAGAGATTTCCTTTCGAGAAGTCGATGATATAGAGCATCCATCCGTGTTCGTAGCCATTTTCACATGTCTTCGGCCTCAGGCATTAGCGCACGAGCCATCGTCGCCGAGAGCTCATATCCTGGCCTTACCTGACTTCAATGTTGCTGTTTCCTAAGTCTCTCTTTCCTCTGGTTATCACTTCTCCGAGATAAATCGCAGCATGCCAGACAGTATGCGCGATCCTTGAATGGCCATAGCGAGATCACTCTGAGCAAAAGGCGCAACCCGCGCAACACCACACCTGCGAACCGCCAACATGGACGTCTACGCTTCGGTGTCGAACTACATCACGAAGATGGTCTCGAGCGGAGACAGTGGAAGTAATAGCGGAAACCCGAAGATGAAGATACTTCTCCTTGACCGCGACACTGTAGGCATATCCACCAAGCTGGAGCAAGTCCGCGACTGACCTGCTAGGTGCCTATTGTTTCCTCCGCTACCACACAATCTGCGCTCCTCAACCATTCCGTATACCTCACCGACCGACTCGACAATGAAGAGCGCGAGAAGATGCGGCATTTGCGGTGCCTCTGCTTCCTGCGACCTTCGCCAGACAGCATACAACTGCTAATCGACGAGCTTCGGGAACCAAAATATGGCGAATACCACGTGTGTACGTTTAAAGTCGAGAAGCAAGCAGTAGAGGCGACTTCTGACTGACACAGACTTCAGCAATATCATCAAGAAGTCTTCTCTCGAGCGACTAGCCGAAGCAGACGACCATGAAGTTGTCAAGTCTATCGTTGAATACTTCGCCGACTTTCTTGTGATCAACCCCGACCTATACTCGCTGCCATTGACATCACGGCAATTCTCTTCTTCCTCGGACTCGTGGAATCACGACAGCCTCACACGAACCGTGGAAGGCGTGGTAGCTACGCTTTTGGCACTGAAGAAGAAGCCTCTGATACGATACGAGAAGAACAGTTTGCTGTGCAAGAAGCTGGCGACAGAAGTTCGATACTCTATGACCCAGGAGGAACAGCTCTTCGACTTTCGAAGGTCGGACACACCTCCTATACTTCTGATAGTGGACCGACGAGATGATCCCGTCACGCCTCTGCTCACACAGTGGACGTACCAGGCCATGGTGCATGAGTTACTTGGCATAGAGAATGGACGAGTGAATCTGAGCGACGTGCCTGAAGTGAGGCCGGAGTTCAAGGTATGCCTCCTCACCTACACTAGTGCGGCGCAAGCTAACTCAATACCAGGAAATTGTCATATCGCAAGATCAAGATCCCTTCTTCGCAAAGAACATGTACCAAAACTTCGGCGACCTTGGGCAGAATGCGAAAGACTACGTCGAGCAATTTGCTTCCAAGCAAGCTTCCGGCCAAAAGCTGGACAGCATTGACGACATGAAGCGCTTCGTGGAAGAATATCCAGAGTTCAGACGACTCAGTGGCAACGTCACCAAGCACGTTACGCTCGTTGGCGAGCTGAGTAGGCGAGTTGGGAGAGACCACCTTCTCGATGTCTCTGAACTCGAGCAGAGTTTGGCGTGTAACGACAATCACAGCCAGGACATTAAGACACTACAGAATCTCATCAAAGACCCATCGATACCAGCGAACAACAAACTTCGTCTGGCCGCCATCTACTCCCTCCGCTACTCCAGCCACACGAACAACAACACTCCTGCTCTTCTGGAGCTCCTCGCAGTTGCCGGCAACATCAGTCGGCACCGCATCAACCTCATCCCCAAACTCCTCTCATACGCTCACTCACTGCAATCGATACCACAAGCAGGCGGTATACCAGAGCTCTTCCAACCGAGCAACATTTTTTCCGAAGCCCGATCTCGCCTGAATCGCGGACTACGCGGTGTCGAAAACGTCTACACGCAGCACTCGCCACGGTTGGAGACTACGTTGCAAGACCTTATCAAAGGTCGGCTGAACATGAATACGTATCCATTTGTGGAAGGTGGTGGGCAGACGCGGGACAAACCGCAAGATGTCATCGTGTTCATGGTAGGGGGTGCAACGTATGAGGAAGCAAAGATGGTTGCGCAGGTGAATGCGAGCTCGCCTGGTGTACGCGTCGTGCTGGGTGGTACTGGGGTTGTGAACAGCAACTCGTTCTTGGACGAAGTTGAGGAGGCTGTTGATGCGTGGCCGGAGCCTAGACCTGAGACTGCTGCTGGGAGGCTGAAGAAGGAGATTGGGAGGGCTTAGGCGATACCATAATGCTTGCTGACCGAATTGAGTGGCATTCCACCTTCTCAGTAGAGCTGAAAATTCCGAAGCTGCGATATCGCCACATTTGATACTAGCTGTTGTGTTGGGTCCGGGAGATTTGTGTTCACGTGATAGCCGCCAAATCGGGTTAGACATCCGAAGCCGCTCCTTCCGTTTTCAAGCAAACAATTCCTGTTCGAACGACATACACAAGCAGCCAATCAGTCACATTGTCTACGTGGTCGCGCATATATGCTACATGCTTCAAATCCTAACTTGACTTAAGGTTTCTCCATGCTCGTGACGGAGCCTATGCCAGCGCCATCAAGTCCTTGCCTGCCTGAAGAAACATTGGACTAGGCGGACCAGGCCGTTCAGTTTACCGATGATCTACACTTCACTCGTTATGGTCAACGAGCGCGACAACTTCGATCTCCGGAGATGTATTTGTACCTGAAGTCTTTCGTCCAACATAACAATATGGACGGGACCACCACGACCGCCAGGCAGATCTCAGAGGTGGAGAACCTGATCAAGCAATTCTATGAACCCGGGCCCGGTGGAGATAAGAAGCAGTTGAACGACCAGCTCCAACAAATCCAGTTGTCACAAGATGGCTGGAGGTTAGCGGACGAACTTATGCTCAGCAAGGAACTCAATGTTCGCTTCTACGCAGCTCTCACCTTTACGGTCAAACTCAACAATGATGGGTCAGTATAGACCCTGAGCTGAGCATACGGTGAGACTTCTAACCTATGTCGTTCCCAGGCCGCGTTTCGATGCTGAGACAGCCCAGGCAGTACATTCGAGACTGATATACTGGTTTGTAAGTGGAAACGGTGGAGACCATCGCCCAAACATCGTGCCTCAAGTCTGGCCAGCGATACTGACTCATATAGGTACGAGGGGCTCAATTCGGAGAAGGGATTATCGTGATGAGGAAACTCTGCAGCGCCCTGGTCACGTATTTCATCCGCTCACCTGTGCCATGGCATCGTCCGATCCAGGAATTGGCCATCGGGCTCTCAAACTTCGAGGCCATTCAGGGTGTTGGGTCTCCACACCGAGCCACTCCAGTCTTCGCAGGCGCCCTCGAGGCTCTGCCGGACCAAGAAATGACGGCACTGCTATGGTTCGCAGAAATTCTGGCGGAAGACGTGTCTAGGCTTCCTGTCAAGCAGCAGGCTTATGCCAGACATCACGCGAACATGTTGGCCAGTCTCGAAGATATGAGTGCGGTACTGCAGTGGGCGCTCGGTCCAGAGGCAGAGCAAACCCTGAAAGAGCAAGCGCTTCCAGCGTATGCTTCGTGGGTGAACTATGCCCAGGACATCCAGCTGGATGTAGAAGGCCTTCGGCCCTTGCGTGCCTTTGTAAGGCAAGTGTCAGACTGTCTGACAGATGAAGCCCTTGCTCCGGAGGCAATGGCCATCTTAAGAGACAGACTTGACTGCTACTCGGACTTCTTTCTGCCAGAGGCTATGGAGCATCTAGCAAGCATCGTTAACGATCACATCAGACCACGACTACAACGGGCTCTAGCAAACCAGGACGCGGACAGCTATCTTCTCGTACAATTCATCGTGGCGTTCGGTTGCGCGAACATTCAGCAGATCGTGGAGGATCCCAATCACGAGCTCGGGTCAAGAGCAATTGTCAAGATACTGATGGACGTACTTACCATAGATGGTATACCAGGCGACAGCGATGACTTGGCGATCCACACGATCGAATTCTGGAACACATACATCGAGTTCATCAACGACACAGTCTACTCGCTGGATCCTGATGAGCAACAACCTCCATGGGTCGCATATGCAAAGTCCATTTTGAACCAAACTGTGGGATTGCTGTGGAACAAACTGTGGATTCCTCCAGCTTCGACGTCCAAGTCTTGGGGTGATCAGGAACATGACGCTTTCAAGGAGTTCCGTCTCGACTCGACAGACCTGATGCTTTCGATCTTCGCGTTCCTTGGCAAAGACATGCTCCACCAGCTGGTCTCGTTCGCGCTGCAATCACTTCAGATCAAGAAGTGGCGAGGGGTCGAAGCGTCGCTGTTCGCACTGAACACGCTGTCGGACAACGTTCTCGAAGATGGAGCAACGGAAGAGGCCATCGAAGCCTTATTCCGTTCGGACCTGTTCGTCCAGGTGGCCGACTTCAATCAGACCATATCATCGCAGACTCGACGAACCGCCATCGATACACTGGGCTCGTACGGTCAATATATTGAGCGCCATCCTGAGTTCCTCCCAGACACCGTCAGATTCCTCTTCGCGTCTTTGGAGATGGGAGGCCTTGCAAACGCTGCGGCCAAAAGCATAGATTCGCTGTGCTCTACATGTCGCACGAATCTTACCCACGAAGTTCCTGGTTTTTTGACACAGTACGAAAAGTTCCTGGAGTCGCCCACCAACGATCCATACACCAAACAAAAGATAATTGGTGGCATCGCCTCCATCATTCAAGCTCTAACACCAGAGAGTGCAAAGGCTGAGCCGCTCCTTGCCCTACTCGCTAACATCGAGACGGATGTAGCAGCAGCTAAAGAACATGCCTCGGTGGGCGAAACAGAGATGACGGAGCTCATCGGCGTGTCAGCGCTTGAATGCCTGACGTGCGTTGGCAAGGGCCTTCAAGTTCCTGATGACGTACCGATCGATGTCTACGACGAAGACGAACAAAACCTGAGCGAAGGCAGCTTCTGGCATACTGAAGAGGGTCACGCCATTCAGCAGCGTATCATCGGCTGCTTCTCTGTGCTGCAGGTCGTTGGTACATACAGCGAAGCAATCGACGCAGCATGTCAGGTTCTTCGCAGCGGTTTCGCTGAGACTCAGCCTGGTCCTTTCGTGCTCCCGCCTGCCGTGACAGTCAACTTTGTCCAGCAATGCTCACTGAACACACCTCAGCTGGAGTCGGTGCTCGGCACCGCGAGCATGCTGATCACATCTTCTTCCCGCCGCGGCTTCAAGCTTTCCGACGAGGACGCCACAGCGCTGTACAGCTCGGTGCGCGGATTTGCTCAGACGTTGGGTCAATCGACCAACGATCCAACGGTAGCGTCAGAATGCATCGGAATGCTCACACGACTGATGCCATCGTATACGCACATACTCTTCGAGCACATCACCGAAGCATTGCTGGATTTTACCTTGTCGGCCATCGATGCCACAGAAACGTTCCCAAAGCGTTCCGCTTGTGAATTCTGGACCAAAGTCATCAAACCGCAAACCGAAGCTACGTCAGAGGACAGCAAACAGCGCATCGCACAGGTCATGGCATCGTTCGGGCCAAAACTCGTTTTCACGCTAGTCCAGCAGATCGGTGGCAAGGCCAACCGCTCAGATCTGGACATACTGTGCGAGCCGCTCAAAGCGCTTCTCCTGCACCAGAGCGGTACGCAGGTGTGGATGCAGCAAGCTCTCTCGGACGATAGGTTTCATGGTCAGCGCCTCGATATGGAAGGCCGTGCGAAGTTCTTGCGCCATCTCTTGAGCGCGAGGAGCGACGGGAGGGTGGTCAAGGATGCGGTGAAGACTTTCTGGGCTGCGTGTCGTGGGACTGTGGTTAGCTTCTCGTAATGGGAAGACTTCTAGAATAGCTTTTGAATGACGAATCATAGCATGGTGGGCGTAACGATTCATGACAGCATCGAATCATCATCGGCATGGCAGCATTATGGTAAATAGCTATGAAGTATGAATCCTAGCATGATACTACACCATGGGCAAAGAGCATGAAAGGCGTTTCGACCAAGATTTCATTTTGCATGGCAGGATCCAAAATCTCTACCTCTGACTATCTCCTTTCGGATTAACCAATATCTGGTAAGGAAACGGATTCGAGTCCGTCGATGTGATGGGCGGTATGTGATCCTTCTCCCCGTTCGCCGTCTCAATTATCGCCATGGCGGCGGTCTGCAACTGCTTCTCCATCTGCCTACGATTTCGTGCTGCCTCTGGCTCGCTCCTTGCCGATGTCAACGTCACATCTATAACCCAGCTTTCCCAGACAGTCTCTTCGTCGGCTTTGGCGACGAACCAGCCTTTACGCCGTTTCTTCTCAAGGAACTGAACGACGAGCTGGCCTTTGCCTGGTCTGGGTTGCGACTGGGGCGATTGTGAGGTGGAGGCAGAGTCGAGTGCTCGGAGGAACGAGTTCGTGCGCTGCTCGATCAGCGTCTCGATGTCGTCTTCGGAGACGTAGGGGAGGGTCAGTTCGAGGATGTCGTGGGTTGCTGGCTGCAGTGGGATGAAGCATCGGTGGAAGAAGATGGTGTGGAGGGCGCCTACTTTAGACTCAGCATTCGTGCATCTTCGGCTATACATTTATATATACCTTTGACCACATCCTTGATGTTGGATCGATCGGCCGATAGCTCAAGCGCATATTCGGGTGCTCTTCGTCCGTCCATGATGTGGTATGCACCTTATGGTGGAATGATGCTGCTTCTGCAGCGCAGTGATAGCCTTGTCACATTCTTGCTCCACCAGATTTGCCCATACTGAAGGGCGGGATCTGTGACTACTTGTCGACGATTGTGACAACGAGTACACGTTTGCTGATAAGGACTGGATCATGACTGGTTGTTACACCACGAGGTCGAAAAGCGGGCCGCAAAACGCCATGTCATGGCGACATCGGCACGACGGGCTACTCAACAACATGCATCCATGGTGCCTTATCAAGACATCAAGACCCACGTTTAGGGCACAGAGGGCTTCAGACTATTTTGTTAGAAGCCGGTGATGTGTAACATCAGGTAAGGGACGATCAGTTCCGCAACTTCTCCTCTCCTTCTACCTCCCACAGCTACAATGACAAAAGCCTTGATCTACGGCACCGGCGGCGTGGGATCCTGCTATGGCTACATCCTCGACAAAGCTGGGGTGGATGTGACAGCAGTATGTCGAACGAACTACAACGCTGTCCGCGATTCCGGCATCACGATACGATCGAAGCTATGGGGAGAATGTCACTACACACCACACGCTGCCCAGTCGGTCAAAGATGCTGTCGCCAACGGACCTTTCGACTATATCATCGTTGCCACGAAAGCATTCCCCGGGACCGCAGCGATGATCAAGGACGTTGTCACGCCGGACGTGACCGCGATCGTGCTTGCTCAGAACGGGATTGACATCGAGGAAGACTACGCCAGGCTATATCCGACAAACACGATCATCTCGGGTGTGGTATATCTACCCGTGACTCAGATTCAGCCTGGGATCGTGGAGATGGGTCCTCTTGAAAGATTCGAGATCGGGACCTACCCGTCCAATGCCTCTTCTGCAGCCAAATCGCAGACAGAGAAGCTCTCCGAGTTATGGAAGGCGGGTGGCGCCAATGCACCAGTCTTCGACGACGTACAACCTGTAAGATGGGTCAAGGTCGCCATCAACGCGAGTTGGAACCCCATTTGTGCTCTCACACTCTGTGATGATGCCAACTATCTCAGGTCGTCCGGCAACTCTGAAGCCATGGTCCGCAAGATCATGGTGGAAGTCGGCCGTGTAGCTACAGCCGAAGGCTACCCTGATGCCATTACAGACGAGGCGATCACTAGAGATCTTGCCAGGCCGAAAAGCCGACTAGAAACGGGCGGCAAAGAGCCGAGCATGCTCACAGATGTACGGGCACATCGGCCAATCGAAGTCGAAACCATCTTGGGCAATACACTTCGCTTGGGGCAGAAGCACAAGCTCAAAACGCCATATATCGAGCTTCTGTATACGCTGGCGAAAGGCCGCAACTATCAGCTACAGCCGGATGAGCGGTGGCGGGATATCTCGTTTGCGAAGGTCGTGCAGATGAGCTGAGGTGGCACGCAAAGACTTTGACAAGTGATCGGGATAGATCGAGAATGCAAATTCTGGCTAATGACTCTAGACATCAATCTGCATAGCACCCTCCTGCACGTATTTCCATCGATCATATCTCGCAAACACAACGTCGCGATCTCTTCGTTTATATACTCCATCAGAGCATTCTATTTTGACTGCGGGCATCACCTTACCCATCAGCAACATATTCACTATACGATGGCAACGTAACCGACCATTATTGCCTGTCGTCGGGCACAGGGGTCGCCATGGCCTCTTGAGTGAGGCCATGGTGAAGAAGAACTTTGTATACCAGATTGCCCTCTACCATATATACCAGGCTACTGCACATCTATATCCCCTTCTTCTTTCCACAGGAACCAACCAAAAAGACTCCTGATCTCCAGCACAAACTTCATATTTGCTGTCCACTAGCACCACAACCTGCTCGCACGACGCCTGCTAGACCACAGTTACCAACAACGATAACAACAAAACATCAGTATATACAATACCGTTCCAATGGACGGATATCGACCACCTGGCCGCGACCCGAGGAGGGGCGGAAGGCAACAGAACCGCCGTGATCGATCGATGGGGCCGCCGGATAGGCGTGATATGGAAGAGGAAAGGGACTTCTGGGCACCAAGGGACCGGCACGATCCAAGAGACATGCGGGATCCTCGGGGCATGCCTGAAGAGTATGATGATAGAGGAATGGGAAGGGGTGGGCCAAGAGGTGGTATGGGAGGGGGAAGAGGTGGCGGCATGAGAGGTGGCATGGGTGGCGGTATGAGAGGGCGAAGGGGTGGCGGCATGGGAGACGGTCGAGGCGGACCGCCAGACTTTGACGCTTTAATGGCGGAGCAGGAAGCGCTGGCGGCAGCGATATGGCAGAAAGGGCAAGATTACGGCCACAGGTACTATTCAGGTCAACTGCAACCCCGGGATCGATTCATCAGGGAGGAGTTGGAAGAGATGGTGGAGTATCTATGGGAGATACGGCGAGAGTTGGAAGGGATGATGCAACAGCAGCGGCGGTATTGATTACTCTGCTATCCAAACCATCAAGCGGAAGTTCTTAGCGCAGCCTACAGCTGGACGGCATCACAAGGGAGGCATGGTGACGGGCGAGGTATCCGGTTAATGTTGGTTTTGATCTTAACAAGTCCGTCGTCCAGGCAGAATCTGCCACCACTCTGAATATTCCTCCCTCACCCCTTCGAAATTCGCCTAAACCACAGCAACTTCATGTAATGGAGATTTCTTTACCTTATTCGTTGAGACATTGTTCACTATGGTCTAGCGATGCAACCGGCCATCGTTGCTTGCCGTCGGGCTCACCATCTGTTGACCTCACGCAAGAGGCCATAGTGAAGGCGAGTATGAGATTGCCCTCTGCCATATATACCACGCTACTGTCCGTTGAAATCGTCTACGGCCAGTTCTATACATCAACCAGAAAGACAAATTATCCTCGACCAAATTTCGCGAGCACAACCTACTTGACGAGATTGATCACCAACGACAATAGCAACGACGGATCAATCTATACAATCCCGGTCCAACGCACGGATATCGACCACTTGACCGTGACCCGAGGACTTTGGAACCGATGGGTGGAGCGCAATTCAGTCGCCCTGATGGGCGCGGCATGGGACGTCCTGATTGGAGTGGTATACTGGGTCCTATGTACCGCCCAGTGGAAGGTCCTGATCTGAGGAGGAATATGCAAGGTCCACCACGTGGGTATGATCCTAGAGAGATGCCTAGGCCTTATGACATGCCACCACACATGGGCCAAGGTGGGACGAGGGGGCCAATAGGTGGCGCTGGAGGCCCAATGGGCGGCATGGGCGGCATGGGAGGTGGTATGGGAGGTGGTATGGGAGCCATGGGTGGACCAATGGGCGGTCGAGGCGGACCAATGGGCTATGGAGGAATGCCGCAGAGAGGTGGTTATGGCGGAGGAATGCCACAGGGAGGTGGCTACAGCGGCGGTTCTTGGGACCGCTTGAAGGCGGACGCGGACGCGCTAAACGCGGAATTGACCAGGAATTGCCCGAATACATCCAAAGGTTCTCTCAAGGCCAACACAGGCATCTACTTGTGTTGGAGATGCAAGCAGGGACGGCGCGGTTGGAAGAGATGCAGGATCAGTTGAATCGGACGCGCTGAACACGGTTGACCATGGCTCTTGAGGTCCTTATTGCTGAAGGACATGTACAGTCATTATTGGTATTGCTCAAGGCCAGTCCATAGTCCGTAGGCGAGTAGAATCTGCCACCACTCTAAAACTCTCCTCCCTCTGCCATTCGCCTCCACAGTTGCGGCCTCATGCAGCATGTTCGTTGGCACCTTATTCACCACGTGATGGCGACGCAATTCACCGTCGTTGTTTGTCGTCGACCTCAGTGCCTGCTACCTCACTAAAGACGCCATAGTGAAGAAGCCCGTATAAAATTGCCATGCACCATATATACAAGGCTGCCGCCCAACTACCTCCTCTTCTAGCTTTCAGATATATTAGGCAAAGAACATCTCAACTTCAACACAACCTCGACATCACCACTTCTGCTCAGTCGTAATAACGAGCAATCAAATCGGTAACAATTCAAGCCATCAGCCTCTATACGATGAACGGCATGCCAGGATATCGGCCAGTTGGCCGCGACCCGAGAATGGGACCGAGGGGCGGAAGTAGGCAGGACCGCCCTGATCAAATGATGGGTCCTTCAGACAGGGGTGGTATGGAAGGGCCCGGGCCAATGGACACGTACGATCCCAGAGGCATGCCTGGACAGTACGAGAGACCTGGACCCAGAGACATGCATGATCCTCGAGACATGCGCGATCCTAGAGATATGCACGACCCCAGAGACATGCGCGATCCTAGAGGCATGCGCGATGCCAGAGGCATGCAGGATCCCAGAGGCATGCCCGGCCAGTATGGTAGATCTCCACCCAGAGGCGGGCCGGTAGACGGTATGAGAGGCGGCATGGGTGGTGGCATGGGTAGGCCTATGGGCGGTCGAGGCGGACCGATGGGCCCTCAAGGAATGCCGCACGGAGGGTATGGTGGCGGCTACGACGACGAGTATGACGACGGCTACGACGACGGCTACGGCGGTGCCTACGGCGGTGACATGGGCGATCCCAGGGAAACCATGGCTCAGCAGATGATGGGCATGCCGCCGGGTGGAAGCTACGGAGGTTACGGTGGAGGCGGTGGAATGCCGCAAGGTGGAGGAGGATATGGAGGCCAAGGTGGCTATGGCGGAGTCCAAGGTGGAGGCTTTGGAATGCCGCAAGGTGGAGGATATGGAGGCCAAGGCGGCTACGGCGGAGGCCAGGGTGCAGGCCCCATGCATGCTCTGCTAGCGCAGATGGTAGAGAGGATTGTCCCGCAGGCAAATGAGTGGATGCGCCGATCTGGGTATTATTGATCATGGGCAGTCGGTAGCCTCTAGCTGAGGAAGTTTTGCGACCGAGCGGAAGCATAGGGGGTAGCACGAGCTTCCATATGCCTAGTCCAATCGCTTTGGAATACTGAAGACCCTCTCAGCTTCATCCTCAGCATAGTCGAGTGACGATGGACTTCGCTGACGTGGAACTTGTTGAACGGCCTCGCAAGCATCAGCCCTTCGCCTCCACAGCTGCAACCTCCCGCAGAATAGTCTTCTTCCACCGCGCATAGTCCGACCTCCTGTCGTCGCTCAACCAGTCCACCGCAGGCTGAAACATCGTCCCCAATCCAGGTAGTAAGCCAGCAGCTCCGAGATCGTCTACATCTACATGCTTCTCCTTCCGACGGAGTGGTGTCTTTGCGGGTCGTTTCACCGCCGCAACATCAACATCTTCATCGTCCTCGTCTTCAGGTTCCTCCTCCACGTCCTCCGGCACGTCCTCTGCTACGATATCCCTCGTAGCTTCTACCCGCGCCACCTTAGCCTTCGGCGTAGGCGTAGCCCCATCGTCCAGCACGTTTACCTTCCTCTTCCTCGACCCCGGCGTAGTAGCCGCTGATGCTTGCTTCACCTCCGCCCTTCTCAAAGACGGCGACTCCCCCTCCGTCTCCGCGCCCCTCACCCTACTCCCCGGCGTCCCACCAATCCCCCCTTTCGTCCCACCTTCCAAACCCCCTCTGGTCGCCCGTTTCGGCGTCTCCACCCCCAAAACACTATTCAAAAACCCCCTCAACTTCTCATAAACCCTCCCACTCACCGGCGGCGTCGGCCTCGCGATCTCCAACCCCAACCGATGCCCCAGCCGCTGACACGCGATATGGCAACACGCGTACGTCCGGCCGATTTCTTCTTCAGGTTTTAAGGTTGCGGCTTTGGTGCGGGATTGGACGAGCAGGGAGGCGGCGAGTTGGACGAGAGAGTCCGGGAGGGGGTCGAGGGTGGGTACGAGGGTGGAGAGGGAGGATTCTATTGGGGTGGGCATGGCGAAGAAGGTGGTGGTTAGAGATTGTTGGGGGTGGTGGAGGAGGAGACGCGTGAGAAGTGGAAAGACGCGATGGGAGGGGCCGAGGTACTTCCTATCCGGGCGATTTCACGTGCTTGAGTGAGGAACGATTGGACGGGGAGAAATCGGCGCTAGTGCAGGTACGTGAGCGCTCAAGTGCTTCGTTGCACCGCTGAGGTCGCGGAGAGGCGGCGTACTCAAATATTCGTGTGAACATCATCCACAAGTTCTCACCACAAACAACACTGTTCCTACAAGAACATCCCACCCTAAAACGGCGTACAACTCTCCTGCCTCTCAAGCCCACCCCTCTCCTCCCCTTCCTCTCCATGCACAAGACTAAAATAATCGCCATTCACAGCGCTAATAGGCGTCATCAACTCCTTATCCTGCAACGGCCCACCAACCTTGAACTGCGACAAATATTCGTAGTCTCGTAAGTTTTGTTTCGCTAGCTTCTCCAGTGCCAGAGCCGCCTCGCTGCCGTATCTGACTTCCCAATTGGCGACGTACTTGGCTAGGTCGGGGTCGTCGGGCTGATATATCGAGTCAGCGTATGGGTGGATGGAATGTTCGAGATTGACGTACCTTCTCCGCGGGCCGCTCGATGCCGTCGGATTCCCATGTCACTTTCGTCCATTCGTAGATGTAAGGGTTTAATGTCGATCGTTCGTGCTCCAGGGAACGGTGTCCACGTATCGCTCAAACTGTCCGCATCAATGCCCACGTACTCACAAACAGCCTTTGTGACTTCGGCAGTATGCCACAAGACATCATCACCGTCGACGACTAGTGGCTTGCGGCCCTGAGAACAGAATCCATCGAACAGATCACGGCTGAGTTTGAGTGTCGTGATTGCTTCGAAGTCCTCTTCTGCTGGCGCAGGAGCATTATTCTCTTCCTCGATTGCTCGACAAAGCGAATCGAGCACGAGGATCGGATATCGGATGACTAGGACCGGTAAGAGAGCTTTGAAGAGGTTATCGGGGATGTGAGTCGGGTTGGAGAAGTGCTTGTAGCGATCTCCTTTGTCACGCAAAAGTGGGAACATGGCATCAGGCCTGAAAGCGAGTGCGCAATGTTCGTTTGCGAGTGGGATCAGGCCCTACAGCGGTATGAGTCTATTCTATCACACGATGGATCTGTCCGTCTTACCTGCTGGTGGGCATTCCGGATGGCCTCCATCAACTGCTGGTTGCACATCTCGTGCGTTTCATTGCAGGAGAACGGAGCGAGATCTTGCTCAGTCTGCTGTCTTCGTCCCGCGGAAGCTCTGGTGTATCGTGTAAATCGTTTCGGTCCCAGTAAAGATGCCTGCCATGAAAGGATGGTGTATAGGCGTCAGTTCACTGCTGGTGGAAAGCCATCGGAAGAAGACGTGAGAACGGGAACGAGGGTTGTCGAAGATGAAAATCCCTTTCGTTCGGGTGGCCTTTGGTGATTGTGGCGACATGTCCACTGGTTTGAAAGATACTCATGGCCGCTATCTTGGTTGGAGGCTCTGCGGTTATGTATGCTTCCACTGCACGTACGCGGCTCAAAATATCCTCAAACATCGGCATTGTGAGTGTATAGACCTTTGATATTGTATGTTGGCTATACCATAAAGTTTGTGAGTGTATGGTGCCCTCGCATCCATACTTACGAGCAGAGCCTCAGAGCAAGCTCGGGCCATCTTAGCGGCGGATTCGTGACGTCCGCTCGGAAATATGGCTCGGCCGAGTCCAATCGACACAGCACTTCTCGTTGGCGTAATGTAAAGACTGATAGAACACTCGAGTAGGGCGTTGCTGGTTACGAAATCCGCTGTTGCGTTGACGAAACGAGGTCTTTCGCACTTTGCTAGACAGGAAGTTGTTGGACAGAAGAAAACACAACTATACTCACACTTTCCGCGCCATCCAGTCTGCATCCTATGGTGGGAATAGCTGGAGGGCAGTGTGTGCGAGATGCTGCAGGAAGTGTAAAGACGTGGAGTCGTCTAAAGCTGGTAGTTCTCCTTCCGTCGTGCTTGAGAGGAGTAGGCCAGGACGAGGCAAGAAACAGCCTCTTGAAGCTGGTCCAATATCGCCGGTAGCGCTAAAGAGACACGGAACCATCTGTAATGGCACACAGTGGGCTTATTCACAGTGCATCAAGTTCGAGTCTTCAGCCGGCTTGCCATTGTTGGGTGTCGGTGGTCGTCTCGGTGGATCGACCTGGCACTGTCTTCGCACCTGTGACCGGCTGGCTAGCTAGCGCAGTCTATGCAAATATACCACAGAGCAAGGTCTGCTATCAGTGTCGAATGTGAGGTTGAAGTTGAGGATGCGATGGTTGCTTGTCACTGCTTAGAAGGAAGGAAACGTAATGCCGGCCCGAGCCCTAGATCGCGGTTTTGATCTTGGCAGGCAAGAACTACCCGATGCCTCGTGCTTGGTGAACATCACTTTAACAAGGCCACGAACTCATACCGACGCTCCACGAAACATCTCAATCTTATTCCTTCGTCACCAACTGGGTCGCATACCAGAAACGTCCCAGAAATACCCCACACGAATCGCGTAGTCCACCCGTTGCTGACCTACGACCGCTTCGAAGCCCGCACCCTCCACAGCTCAGGCATTCCCAGCGACGTGGTCGACTTCACCTCCGAAATCAGGGTGGAGCAATCCGTTCATTGACTCATATTGGCATTGTCCTGGTCACAGTCATACACAATGCGCTGAGTGTGCGCGACCTTTCGCTCAGCAGCCAGGCTGGACTAGCCGCCTATCATTTAGAGACAAGAACAAGAGGGAGAAAGAACGACTACCTCCGCGACCGCCCTTCACCTGTCATCTTGATCGCCTTCTCCTGCGTGAACGAATAGATCACTGGTCTGACGTTGGCGGCTGCTGTCAAAATTCCCGGCGCAACCACTTTCTGACCTTGATCAACGGCAACCGACAGAATTCGGGCAACCGCAGCCTGCGCGACCTGCATGCATGATGCAGAACACTCCACAGAACCGCAAACGACCAGCACCCGGTGCACAACCCGTGACTCAGCAACAGCAACCCATACCGCAGTCGAACTACCAATACCAGCAGATACCCGACAATGCCGACTTCACCAATTTCGATTTCTCCACTCCACTTCCCGATCCGAATTACACAACTTCTGCCTTCGACAATAACAACCTCAATGCGTATGGTCTGAATGGCGGGCAGCCGCAGACGTACCAAACCAATCTCCCTCCAGCTGCACCTTCGACCGAGCTTGTGCGGAGGACGCGGAACCAACAAGTCGCGGTGCAAAATGGGCAGCAGGAGCAGTGGAACGGAGCTGCACCTACTGGATCTACTGAGGATGAAGACGAGGTTGAGCTGGATAGAAGGGCTGATGTTGCGCAAAAGGACGGGACAGCCAAGAGGAAGCAGATCCCACCGTTCATACAAAAGCTCAGCAGCTTCCTGGAAGGCGAGGATCACACCGACCTGATCAGATGGTCGGATGATGGCAAGTCCTTCATCGTGCTCGACGAAGACGAATTTGCGCGCACGTTGATTCCAGAACTCTTCAAGCACAACAACTATGCTTCTTTCGTGCGACAACTCAATATGTATGGGTTTCACAAGACCATCAATATCACTGATGGGTCGCTACGACAGTCGGAGAAGGCTAGGAAAGGGCTAAAACCACCCAGCATGTATTCACACAAGTACTTCCAGCGCAATCGACCCAAGCTGCTCTGGCTCATCAACAAGCCTGGCAATAAGGCGAGTGCGAAGCGGAAGCGTGATGGTGGGATCAAGGAGCAGTATGACAGCGATGATGAGCGTCAATTCTCACCTGTACCTGAGAGTCGGATACAGGAGCTCGGTGCACCGAACAACACGTCACTAGACCTGGCGCAACTACCACGGAACGAGATCGCAGCCGTAAGGTCTGAGGTTAACAAGCTGCAGACACAGCAGAACTACATCAAGCAGATGATCACTCAGCTGAAGGAGCAGAATGATCAATTCTATCGGCAAGCGAGCGCGTTCCAAGCTTTGCACGATCGGCACGAAGACTCTATCAACGCCATCTTGACCTTTCTTGCAACATTTTACAACCGAAGCTTGCAGGGTCAAGGCGCGCAGAATCTGGACAATTTTCTCAGCAATGCGACTGCGCATCGGAATCAGCAGCATGGCAGCGTTGTGGAAGAATACACCGATAGCCCACCTGATCCTCAAGCCAACACCCAGCTGCAAAGATATGTCAAGCGACCGCAGCTTCTTCTGCCTGGACCCAACACAGCTACCGCAAATCAGACCTTGCAGCCTGGTAGCGCAACAACCGAACCCAATTCCGCCCGCGCGTCCGTCAGTCCACCCGGTGATGGCTCACGCACTTCTGTCGGTCCATCGAACCCGCAAAACGCATCCACAGCCGCGAGCCCTGCCGTCAAAGCAGAAGCACAGACGCCAACGGCGAACGACGAGATGATGAGTCTGATCAACAGCGTCAACGCCAACACACAAGCCAACACCCCGAACTCTACCACTGCGTCTGCACGAGACGATTTCGACTTGATCGTCGACCAGTACCAAAACCTCACTGGCAACCCGCTGACGCAACAGCAACGGGACAGCACTCTCGCGGCGATGATGCAAGGCCAGAACGGACCGAGCGCTGGGAACAATAACGCTCTTACTCATCCCGCCCCACCGGCCCTCGACCTGGAAAAGCTGCGCAAGAACGGCAACACGATCGAGCAGCTGCAGAACTTGCAGAAGCAGAATCAGCAGTCTTTGCAGGAGCTGGGACGACGATTGAGTCCGCACTCGCCTACCGGCAACATTCCTGGCCTAGTTCGGGATGTCGGGCAAGATCCTTTCGACCTCACTGGTGCGCCTGGTGACTACGATCCGGATAATTTCATCAACTTCGACGACAACGAGTGGAATGGTGCCGGTGACGATGCTGAGTTTGACTTTGGGTTCGACACTTCTGCGACTGGTGCTGCTGCTAATAACTGGACTGGCAATCTGGACGGAGCGGCTGGGATGGACGATGGTAGTGAGATGTTTGGTTCGGCTCCGGCGGATGGGAATCTACTGGCGCCTGCGCAGGGTGGCGGCTCGGTGGGGAGTATGGGTAGTGGGTCGCCTAGTCCTGCTGGCGCGAGGGTTGGAGAGGCTGGGGGGTCGATTAAGAGGCAGCGGAGGTCATGAGGAGGTTCGAATGCACGATCTGTCGATATCGCGGGAGCATCGGCGATGTCTTGTGCTCAGGACGGCGGATCTAAATGATGCCACGACTTTACGACGCGATAGATGTCTGCGTTCTGGTACACATGTCACAAGAATGTCAGCATGGACATGGCTGTGGATACTTATGTCGCATAGGACGCTGCGAAATAGATACCCCCAATGCGATGTGAACGCTTTCAGTCATGTGCGTACTCATGAATGTCCTGACTTTCACTGCCATCACCGACCCAGATACCACATCGTTGCGAAGAGCTGAAAAGCCAACCCAA
>JAABUL010000795.1_pt1 | contig 65500 bp, 72 predicted proteins | sample 5559151 | NCBI WGS metagenome assembly JAABUL01 (sample SAMN10711876, study PRJNA513368) | rock metagenome | isolation source: Antarctica rocks | place: Antarctica: Victoria Land, Pudding Butte sud
GTTAGATATACTAGCTAGAATAAAGATTCCTATTAAGAAAAGTCTTTAATTATAATAATAACTTAATATATAGTATAATATTTAATATAATATTATTTTTTAGCTTATAACTATATATTTCTACTAATTAGCTATTTTAATTAATTAACAGTATATATAAATAAGCTATATTTAGTTTTAAGCTTTTATATAGCTATTATAATATAACATAGTTTATATATAATAAATATAGCCTTAAATTACTTCTTATTATAGTGATTTATAAATTATTGAAATTTTATAAAAGTAGTTAAGTTTAATAGCTATTATAATAACTAATATTATAGAATTCTCGGATATTATCTTATACATTACGAGTATATACTATAAACTTATAGTACACTTAATATAAAGAGATATAATCTTATATTAACTAAGTTATTAGAGATATTAATATCTCGCGACTTAGTTTAGACCTTTAATATTAAGCGTTATATAAATTATAAATAGTAAAATAGAGCTCTATCTTAAACTATTAATATATTAGGATATTATAATAAAGCATTAAACTATTATACATATCCGTCGTCGAGATAATATAATATTAAATTTCAAAGTATCGTGCACGCGGTGAGGCCGTGCACGCGGTGTTTGAGTCTTCTATATGAGTAGCAAGTTTGTGCAACCTCAACAATTCTATCGTGGGAACAATTGTCTCGTTGGTATAAGATAATACATCTATGTAGTCATGCAAATACATCCCCATTCTATAGCGAGTCATGCTCGATAAAGTCACATCTCATGAGTGAATCATAATTCGGCATACTGACTGCAGTCAATACCACAGTCGGTGCAAGAACAGTCCAACTTGCACTGGCCGACCAGGCATTGGTCGTCGCCGGCAGAACAAGAGCTCGCGCCGAGGTTGGTGGTGCAGTACATGCACGCCGGTGAAGTCATGTCGGGTGTGGCTGAAGGTGCTGGCGCGCTGCTGACTGAAGATGCCGAGCTGGAGTATGACGAGGGTAATGCAGTAGGGTAGGAGGACGCAGTACAGACGTACGGCCCGCTGGATGAGTATGGTAGGCTGGAGAAATATGAGGAGCTGGATGCGTACGGTGCACTGGAAATGGCCGGCGTGCTGGAGGCCGCTGGTGTGCTGGAGACGTATGGCAGCAGGCTGGAGGAGGATGGCCGGCTGGAGCTGGCCGGTATGCTGGTGGCGGACGGTAGCAGGCTCGAGAAGTATGAACCGCTAGAGGCTGCTGGTATGCTGCTGCTGGCGACCAACAACCCACTCGAGGGCAGCAGGCTGGAGAAGTAGGATCCGCTGGCGGATGGCAGCAGGCTCGAAGAGTATGGTCCGCTAGAAGCAGACGGCATGCTAGAAGCGATCGGTGCGCTCGAGAAATATGATCCACTAGCGATCGGTGCGCTCGAGAAGTACGATCCACTGGCGACCGGCAGGCTGGAAAAGTACGATCCACTCGAGGGCAGCAGGCTCGAGGAGTATGAACCACTGGGCGCGGCTGGCACGCTGCTGATGTATGAGCCACTCGACGACATGAGCACAGCGCTACTCGATGCCGGAACCGAGAATGAGGAACTGACCGAGTAGTAAGGTGCGCTTAGAGATCCCGAAGCTATGCCACTCGAAGCTGGGCCAGAGAATGATGAGGCACCAGAGGAAGCGATCGGCTCAACCGACGAGGAGTAAGGCGCACTAGAAGGTGAAGGTTGCGAGGCCAGGATCGATGAGCTGCTATAGGAGTTCGATGGGACGGATCCGCTTGAGCTCGGCAGGCCAGAGGCGGAAGATGACAGACCTACGCTGGCCTGAGACGACATTCCAGAGGATTGCGATGCAGATGCGCTGGCGCTCGAGAGCCCAGAAGAGAAACTTGACGCCTTGCTGGAGCTTGGGAGCCCGGACGATGAGGGTGCCGGGTAGCTGGGGACAATCACCGAGGAGGAGGATAGGAATCCAGATGACGAGGGTACCGCAGTCGATGAAGAGGCCGATGCCGCGGTTGACGAAATGCTGTAGGAGATGGAAGCGGACGACGATACGGACGCACTCATCGAAGAGGCCGATGCCGAAGCAGATGAGGAAACGGACGCACTCATCGAAGAGGCCGATGCTGAGGCGGAGACACTTGCAGAGGCCGATGCTGAAAGTGAGACGCTGGCAGAGGCTGACGATGAAGCCGAGATGCTTGCAGAGTTCGAGGCGGGCATCGAGATTGAGTAGTCAGTGCCCGCTGGGATAGCATCGAGGCCACAGCCTATGCAAGATACCGCAGGATCGAACCATGCGGTGGTCCAAGGCCCGGTGAGGGAAGACGTCAACGGGCATGAGTCGCCTCCGACCGTCAGTACAGAGGTACTGCTTTCGGGCTGCTCAAAAGTGATGCTGCAGCCGATGATTGTCGTTTTCGGACAAGTGGTGGTGCAAGATTCGGTTGTGAGAGATGCGCTGGCGGGATAAGTACTGCCTGATGCTGGAGTTGGGGTGACGCAGATGGTGTCGCAAATGCTGGTTGTGACGGTTGAAGTAGAGCAACTGGAGCTACCTGACGACGACGCTGTTGTAGATGACTGAGTAGTGGTCTGATGGTCCTTCGGATCACCGTTCGGATCAGTCGGTGGTGGGGGAGTGGTGAGTACAGTCGTAACGCCGCCCAAGATCGGGCCGATGTCATCGGTCAATGACATATCCTCGAAATTGTTGTTGACCTCCGTCTCTACGTTCGTGATCGTGTTCTCTAGTCCATCCACGGCGCATTTGGCGGCAGCGAAGAGCGTAGCAATCAGGTTGCCGCCAGTGCAGTCGCTACCCTCCTGATCCGTCGGATCAAGTAGGTCGAAGAAATCATCCACATCCGGCTTGATGTTCTCGATGAATTCAATGACAGCAGTGGCTCCGGGAGGGTCGGGGTCTAGAGTGTAGGACTGGAGGATTGGAATCAGTCCTTCGAGAGAGGTCCTAATGTCTTGCGCCCTAGAGCTCGCTTGAGTCCCATAGGGATCGAGTGCTCCAACAACTGCAGTGCTCGAGGAAACCGAGGGTGCCGATGATGCGGCTAGCGGGATCGATGAGGAAGCATAGCCACTACCCGAGCTTCCCAAGGTCGACGAGGATGCCGCGATGCCAGAAGTCGAAGAAACGGAGGAGTAGCCACTCCCTGGGAACGCAGAAGAAGACGAGGAGTACGACCCGGTACCAGGGAGTGAATATGTCGCATTTCCCGGCACTCTGGTCGATGTTGTAAAGCTGCTAGGGCCCAATGGGAGTGAGCTCGAAGGACCGGAGTACGTGGCAACAGACCGTTTTGCGTAGATTGTTTCGGCATTTCGTTTCAAAGGACCTCTTCCTGGGAACTGGATAGGGCTGGCATCGAGACTCAAGTCGCTGAAGTAGGTTCGAGGGTATTCACCGGGCTGGCTCACAATAATAGCAGTTAGCTAAAGAGATCACCTGACCACACATCATCGATACTGACGTTGTCCGCATCCCAGGCAAGTTTAACCTCAAACTTTCTACCTCCGGTAGGCTTGTAGAACGTATAGATCTTGTTGATGTTGAGATTTCGCATCAGTGCTGGCAGTTCTGCATAGTACCTAAGAGCAGAAGGGTAAAAGTGTTAGCGATGTCTTTGACAAGAAACGTTCGCAGACTCCAAAACTCACCAGATCTCTCCGTTGGTGGCCTGATCATCAGCCGTCGGATCATGATCCATTGGCTCTTGTGATGGTGGCGAAAAGATTGTACGTCCACAGACGGATCTTAGATAGACATAGGCATTGCCATTCGTCGCCGATGCGGCCAGAGCTGGACCGACGTTTAGCAAGAGAGCTACCGATCATTCGTGGACAGCCCGTACCTTTCGACATTCGGTTGATAGCTCGGTAGTACAGGGGAGTACCTTGCGTAACTTTCATGTCCTCAAAGAGGTTGAACCCGAACATATCTTCGAATTGCTTGCCACCATTCGGCATTCGTGTCTCGCTCTCGGTGAACTCGTCGACGTCTCCTCGGACAGTTTCTCTGAAGCAAAGATAGGAGTGTCAGCAAGCTTCTCGGGCTTTGAGTCGATGTGGAAAGGTCTTAAGAGTACCAGTCCATGCTTGATCGCTTGGGAAGATAGCTCCTAGACCCCATCATGAGAATTACGTACCCTCCCGCCCAGTAGACCATGTTACGTTCGATATCTTCGGGAATCGCTGCCAGGATATGTCGGATCAAGGTCTGGATATAGTACACGCCATCCGGATCGGCACCATGTTGCTGGCCGTCTCCTGCGGTCCACGAGGTCCAGCTAACCTTTCCATCTAAGACATAGTCAGTATATGGGCCGATCGCTCTCGACTAGTAGCATCATACCCAAGTAATCTGAAGAAGAGTCTCCGTCGGCACGCTGCGGCAGAACCTCACGCTTGACATGAGCGTGTACTACTCCAAGTGCACCATCCCCAACGGAAGGTCTGTTGTGCGCCTCAGCTACCGAGCATTGGAGGTAGGTAGAGCAGGTTAGGGCTGTCAGGAAAAGAGAGCGAGCGGAAGACAACATCCTAGCTGGAAGCGAGCGTTCCACAAGAAGCGAGCGTCGTAAGTGGAACGTCCAAACCTCGAGAGACCAGCAAACACTATATGTTATACCTACGACTTTGGTAGCGGTATATCCGTACTGAAACGGCTGAACCTCCATCGGAGAAGTCCATTAGAACGCATAAGACAAGATCGTCCTCACTATGCAGGGAAGGACGTCCATATCGCTCGTCAGGAGATTGAGTAGGCCAAAACGCGACACGCTTGAGCGGGCGCGACGTATTTCGAGACCCTTCGAAGGATTCCGTTGTTGCAAGCGCAGTGAAGATATCGTGTTGCAGGGTACTGGAGATTGCATGTCGGTGCTTCATGAGGCTCCACGTTCGAAACGGGGTTGGGAGCCGCCACGACGCGGGTTGATTCAGGTCTCATGGAACTAGTCAGCGTGGTGTGTTTGCGCAATATGGCTGCAATGATGTTCGGTATGCTTATGCTCATCATTTATCTTCAGCATCGAGCCACTACGCGCACCTTGTTCTCCGTGGAGTGCAACGACTCTCCACTCACAGAACCATCAGCAATGACGACCACACTACGAAGAAGCGCCCTTCGGCATGTGGATGGACCTTCCCAGAATGAATTCGAGCACCAGGCGTAAAGGATCGAAAAAATTCCGGGGAAATATTCCTTCGCGCCATGTTCCAGGAGCTTGGTTATCCCACAGATCCTGCAGCAAGTCTCGAAAACGCCCGCCTAGTCCTGTTGTGGCCGTATTTGCCACTAGGCCAATCTTTAATGAGACGGTCTCCCTTAGATGGACGCCTGACTTAGGAGTTATCAACCAAATGAAGATCCTATTACCATCGCCGCTCAAGCTCCACCGAGTCATGGCGAATGGTGGCTGTCCGAAACGTATCAACGCTCAAACAAACTTGTATGATAATTGCACTATCCACGCCTGACCTTTGATGAGTAGAATGATCCCTCAGCCAGAATGATGAGATCCCTTGAAGAATTATCTAAGCTAGTTGCCGATAGCAATCTCGAAGATCTTCGTGTCGCTTTCGCATCTCCTGATCACCTACCCTGCATTCATATCACAGGAAGCTGTTCGAACGACCGCACGGCACCTTGTCCGCGGACCGTGGAATACCTCGCAGACCAGGCAGCGAAAGATGGTCAACTTGAGGTCTGGTGTTACCTATTCGACAGCTGCTTGAACGCCTCCAGTCGAGAAATCTCATGGCACTCGATGCGGCACGTCGTTCGAGGAGGAGATGTTGAGTTCGCAGAGGCATTTGAACTCAGACAGCCCGGATGGGCCAATTCGATTGAGCCGATGAGTGCTCCGAACAAGACCAGGTCCATGACGCTGATCAAGCTGGCGGTAATGCGTGGACAGCTGGACTTCCTTGACTACTTGACTGACAAGTGTCACTGCGACGTCAACGCAGGCGGGAACGAGCGAAGTTCGGTGTGTATGGTCGTACGCATGGATATAGATGACGGTCAGTATCGATGCATTCGCAAAGGCTTCGATGCTATCCCACTGATACATTGCAGATGAATGCATGAAACGTCTTGAGTTCCTCGTGGGAAAGGGAGCATATGTCGTGGGCACAGGGGCCGTGCGATCTGCAAAAGAAGTTTCGAGACCGGCAGAGATCGTTCAGTATTTGCAAGCATGCGAGAGTGCCGAGAGCGATGGCTCTGCACCTCAGTGAGTTGTAGAGCACCGCCACTTGGCGAGTCGTCCGAGATACTGGATGGGGTTGAGGATACTGCAGGCATCGCCGACTTCCATAGCGGCCGAGCTCGATATTCGGGGCAAGGTCATGAACAACCCACACCTGCCGGCGGCCCCAGCATTCCCGCGGTCCCCATACGCTTCCTGCATGCACGATCATAAGACTCCCGTGGCTAGTTCAACCAAATAGAAGTCTCCTCCATGAACCACTTTCCACGTTCCTGTTCTTCCCGCTGGCTGCCAGCCGAGTTGCCTGCCCGATGTATTCTCCGACGGTGAGTGAATCGACCAGTCCAGCATCACGCTGAGACTATGAGAGCAATTGCTAGCGAGTACTGTCGTATTGTCCTAAACAGCATGCCAGCTTGCGGAAACTCCGGCGGGAATGATGGCGAGAGCATCGCCATCCGACGAAGTAGTGTCTAATCTGTTGTGTTCACGGAGATGCAGAGCTAGTTGTCTTTCTAAGGTACCTTAGGTATGTATGAGTGGTTGTAGAAGACTGCTTCCCGTGCGAACGTGGACTTGAGTGAACGATTGTACCTGCCTCGGCATCTAGTCTTCCCGCGACGCGTGAGTTTGGCGCGTGCTACCGCCGATCTCGACCTCACATCCTCTCAACGAACATTGAGTATTTGTATTTTGTTGGCATTGCATTCATATTATGGTTATGGTTCTGATTACGGCTGGACGATGACATCGATACGTTATCACGAGTATGTCCATTCATAGCGGGAGCATTGCATTAACTCCACCACGAACGGCAGCGTCAGCATTCACACACGAGAGGACCGGAACGAAGCGAACGAGAGACGAGATAGATGAGACGAAATTGAATACACGCCCTTTCTCGATAAGAGTGCGCCTAACTAACTAACCTACTATGTATTATGGAAAGCCAGACTGATCTTTGCAGGACCCATCGGACCCATTCGCACGACCCAAGTCCTTCGCGCCCGTCTGTCTCCTCTCACGCGCTCAGCTACCTCTGGCATCACTGGATACAGCTCAGCCGGGTAGCCGGCTGTTTTCTGCTCATATCCATATCCTTGAGGCGAGTCATCAGCATGGAGGTGATGCGACAGTGCTCGTGGCGCTGGAGGAGAATGAGAAGAGAATGTACGCCATTGAGAGGGTAAGGGCGCGCACATATGCGCTTTGTAAATTGCAGGATGCAGTGGGGGAGGAAGATGTACTGAGGCGAGCGAAATTGGTGCTCACGGAGACTTATAGACCGCCGAAGCTTCAGGTTCTAGAGCTTGCGAAGGATGCGCCTTGGTGGGCAAGGGCGGCAGTAGAGGTGCCACGTACTGCTGAAAAGACTGCCAATAGGCCTGCGCTGCCGACATTGATAATGCAGAGGGTAATGGACGCACCTGCGAAGATTGGCGAACGCTCACTTGGGTTACCTATCGAGAAACTGTCTCCGATGCCGCCAATTGGTCCAGAATCACGAATGGCAGATCCGGCTCGCCCACCACCTTCACCACAAGACGTCTTGCATGACCTTACGAAGCACTACATAGAAGCTTTGTACATCGAACGCACCTCACTTGCTTACTTCACCAAAGGACCACTATCACGAGCACGGGCAGCATTTATATCGCAGTCACCGGATGCAACACCTGCAGACCTGGTTGAGTTCTTACGGCAAAGCATTCTCACGTCCACGGTCCTCGACAAGAAGTACAAGGAAACCCTACCAGAGCTCGTAAGAGAATTGCCAGCATCGAGTTTGGAAAGCCCAGCAGATGTGGCCAAGCGGAAAAAGAACAAGAAAAAGTGGAAAGCCAGGCGAAGCAAAGCCGGCTTCTTTGTTGGAGAGGAAGACTACGTGAAGCGCTGGTGGCAAGCGGACGGCGAGACGGGTGCCACTGAAGATGCGGATACTGCCCTGCGGCAACGGGTCTCGAAGCTCAGGATGCGAGAGACCTTTCTGCAACTCACCCTTGCATTGGAGGTTCTGTCACTGGAAGCCTCTCCAGGATTTGCCATAGAGGCAGGACAGGTCGGGTCTGTCGGTCTCGAATCACAGGCTGCAGAATCACAACAAGCCGAGTCACAGATTATTCCAGATGCAAAGCCAAAGAGACCGAAGAAGAAGCAAGATCTGCCTTCGCTCCTGGAGTCTCTTCTTGACAAGCTCTGTATCTGGCAGTCACTGGAGAGCCTGTCGCCGGCGAAGTCTAGGATCAGTCAAGATCAGGGTAATGGAGACAGCAACGATGTGCTCAGGAACTTCTGCATTGAAGTCGTCGTACCATTCTTCAGTTCACGCATACCTCAGCATGCTCTGTTGGTGAACAAGAAGCTCGGAGGTCCAAGTGCACAGACACCTCCTAAGCGCAGATCGACCAGCATACGCAGACCGGGCGAGCCGGCCATACGCCAGCCCCCGGAAAGGAAGCCGAGACAGCCACTTGCGCGGGTGTCGACCGACACCCTCAATCGCAGCGTTCATAAGCCGCCTGCTCTTCTTCGATCAGCCACGGAGTCCGATGCTTTGTCACACATCAAGCGCGAACCCAGCGAGACGCCTTCTCTCACCTCTGTTCCTCTGTCAAACGCACTCGAGAGGGCGAAGCCTCAACGTAGATCTCGGACCAACGTTCTGGAGCAGATGAGCTCGAAGCCACGCTTGATCGATCTCTCGGCCATGTCACAAGCCAGCGAAGCCAAGTTACGCAGGAAGGCGGAAAGCGACAGGGCTATCAAAGAAGCCGTTGAGGGCATTAAGAAGCCGAACCGTGCACTTGCTGTCAAAGATGTCGCGGACACTACTGATCAGAGCTTCGCGAAAGCCATGGCGAAGAACACTAGGCCGCAGCAAAGAGGCAAGAAAGCAGAGGCGGAACGGGTCGAAAAGACCAATGCACCACCAACAAAAGGAGACGGCTTGCAGAAGACTGACGTAGCTGCAACACCATCAGGCTATCGTCGCCGTGCACCAAGCGCTACGCCATACAAACGCGCTATGGCGACCAACTCTGGAGCGCCCCAGGAGCCTGCGTCTAGTCACTCTTCATCTGCATCGATCGTCCCGTCCTCTTCAGCGCGCCTCCAAGTTCCACGGCCCACATCCATTACGACAAGCCAGGCGATAGCTACATTCGCAGTACCGCATACAGGGCACAGAGCACGCCGTCTTGATGTGGTCAGCAGCAGTGCGATCCAAGAAACACCGTCTCGCGGCTTCGCAAAGTTTATGCCTAAGAGTCTTGCAACGCAGCCTGGAACTGGGATGCTGGACTCGCCGATAGCACGACGGACGACCGCGGTTACACAAGCGACCCCATCGAAGGGCCAGGCGGCCTTAAAAGTACCAGCTGCCGTGGCCGTGAGTGCTCCGGGGAAGGAAGTAGGCATATGGCTGTGTGACGAGATGAATGATGACGGGCTTGAGGAAGCAGGCATCAGTCCTGATAACAGCACGGTGAGGAGCGCTGCAAATGAGGAGACTTCCGTCTATACTGCGCTCGGATGGGAGGATGATGGGTATGAAGAGCTTACGTAGCTAACTCAAAGAAATCTCATCAGGAGGTTGTCGTTTCCTTGTCGTATACTTGACGGCCAATCTGCAAGTTCGCGGAAAGTCGCAAGCAGTCTCGTATCATCAACGAGCGCTAAATCCTACCATAGCAGCGACAGCTGCTTGCCACAAGTATCCAATTGATCAACTGGCGCTGAGACCAAGCCGTGCAAGACGATGACCGTTCGAGCACATTTTGAGTCAGTCTTCAGAGAGAGACCGTATACAACGACTGACTATCTTACCCGTGCAGTCCACGCACCTGACAGCTCCACAGAGGTCTCAATCTGCCGCACAAGGCTCGCGTCTGCTTCCAAGTCAGTTTGAGCAAGTTTCTTGCAGCTAGGTATACATGACCCCCTGCAGATACCACGTTCACGATCCTGAGTACACAAGAACGAAATAGAAACCTCCATCGATCCGCAGTATTCGTCAACATGCAATTCCCACTTGCACACTGGTGGACACGGGATACAGCGTTGCACAGCTTTGTGTTCTGTAATTTCTTGATCGGCTTGCCTTTTACCATCTTCAATACATACGTTATCTACCAATTGCAGATCGTTGGATATCTTATTGGGACGGATGTAAGTTGGAGACGGCTCAACCGACCAAGGATGCTCCGCAAAATGCGAACTGTAACTGATTATAACGATCAGGTCGACGATCAACCATGCACGACTTACTGCATCGTCCCCTGGGCCGGCTCACGGCTCGATCTCAACAGTGTCTTGCTGTACCTCAACGCCATTGGGTTCGGTGTCGGGGGAGCCGTAACGATGTTTTTGTCGGCATACTCTGACTTCTGGCCCCGGAAACATCTGCTAGTGACCATCTTCATTGTAGCCTTTGGCGCGTTCGCCATACCGGCATACTGGCTGCAGGGATACTCAGTGCAGAACTTTCAGACGTTGACAGCACTGTATATCATCTTCGCAATCATCACGTCGATCCTCATCGCTTTGCTCAACATCTACATACCGCATTGCATGCGAACTAGCGTATCGGCGGCAAGGGAGTCCACAGGAGGAGGTAGGTCGTGAGGTATTTGTCACTCCGGCCCCGCTGACGTTCAATGTTACAGCTGGTCGTGTCGAGGAGATGCAGCACACAGAGCTCAAAAGTTCCTTGCGCAGATACGGCTTCAACATGACCATATTCGGCACGATCGCAGCTCAGGTCGGTGGTGTGGTGCTGCTTGTGATTGTGATCATTTTGTCAGAAACGCTCAACGGCACTGCTGCGGCGTCTGCGTGAGTGTTGCAACGATCGTCTGCCTCATCCGCTGTCCACTGACGAACAGAGCAGAGGTCTTCTGGTCACAACTGTGACCGGTTTCCTAACCGTCGCGGGCTCCCTTGTTGCACTCTGTGGACTGCCGCCCATCCCATCCAAGCCCTCATCGCCTACCAGAAACTGGATCGAGCCTATCGTCGAGTGTGAGTCGTCTCCGTGATCGTTTTGTCGCTGCTGACGCCTTCACAGTCTTTCGCCCTTTCCGAGATCTTTTCGTCCGACGAAACATGGCTGTCCTGCTGATATCCTACACAATTTACACCGACACCATCTTCGCCGTCACCTCTGTCATCGGTCAACTCTTCGTTGCAGAGATCCGACCGGGCGCCCTCGAGTACTCGCTATACAGCCTTGCGCAGGTGCTTTGCATCATCGTCACAAACCTGCTGTTCCTCTGGATCCGCCCAAAGCTCCCGATCTCACTAGAAAAGTGGCTCATCTCTGGATATGCCATCAGTCTGCTTCTCCCGATCTGGGGCTGTATTGGGTTCGCCGGTGTGAGCTTCGGCTTTAAAGTAAATCCTTCTCTGCCCGATATTTGATGCTTCGCCAGATCGTTAACAGCCTCGCTACAGATGAGATGGGAGTTCTATGTGCAGCTCTTCGTCATACAGCTGTCCTCGTCTCTCGCGAACGCTTCCTTCCGCGTTATGTTCTCCGAGATGATACCAGTCGGCAACGAGGTCAGATGGTTTGGGTTGCAGCTGACAGTATCGTGCGGAACCGTAAGTACAATTCGTGCTCGTCGTATCATGAACCATGATGACGCCTTCGAACAGATATGGGTCAACTATGTCGCCAGCGGGCCTTTGCAGAACGCCACCCACGAGCTCAGGTTTCCACTCCTTCTCGCCCTGCTATTTTTGCTCGTTTCGGTGGGCATGGAGATCTGTCGAAGCACGTTGCCAGTGTTCAAGAACGATCGGAGAAAGTGGGAAGCAGTCGAAAACTTTACCAGCCAAGGAAGTGACGACAAGTATGGTACCGATGAAGCTGTGGTGCAGAAAACCACCGTGGAAGCCAATGTCCAAGTTGGAGTGATAGTGGAGTCGTTGATCGTAGTATGAGAGCTGTGGCAACACGATGTTGTGACCCTTGGGAACCTTCTGCTGCAGAGCGGTGACATGCTCGACGTGGTTCCAGGCGGACATACGAAACGCTCTCGTAGCGCATCGACACGAAGGTCGCTCCGGATTTTTAAGGAAAACGAGAATGGCCCAAGAGTTGAGACTGCTGTGGAGCACTGTGGGCCGCTTCGTCATACTGACACCTATTGCTTGCATAAGGTAGTGTGAATACAGTAGGGTATTAGGAATCGCTACCACTCGGCATTCCTCGCCACTTTTCGTTCGTGAGCATCCCAGGGCCTCAGCTTTAGGCTCGTACTTCACGGCAATAGCTTCGACAAGGCCCCATCCTCGGTCAAACGGTATGGCTCTAGCGGCACAGGTATGCTGCCGCTGTAACCCAATGAGCCACGAGCCTTCTCAAGCTTAGCAGCAATCTTGCCCACCACCTTAGCAATCCATCCATCGTTCACTACACCCACGACCACAGCCTTCTTCATGCTGTCGCGCGTCGACTGGTTGAGATCCTTCGCCAATACCTTGATGCTATGGCCTGTGGTACCATCCTTGAGATTCTGTCGGATGTTCTTCGCAAACAATTTGAAGCGAGGATCTTTCTTTGTCGGCGAGTCCGGCGTAGACATAATGGAATCCTGTTCGCTGTCTGCGTCGAGGCCGTCAACTGATGTTGGTTCCGCGGTTTCGTCGAGATCGGTAATTGGTTGTTCGTCTCCGCTGCCGAATTCCTTCTCAAGCTCAATAACTTTGCTTGCTTTCACAATGGCGGCCACGAACGAAAGTAATGATTCGTCGAACCGAGCAGGCAGGCTGGCATGCGCGTTGAACGTGATGTCTGCGTTGTCCTTTTCACCCACACTTGAGAAGCCAGTGCCACTGCGCTTGATGCCAAGAGATTCAGGAGCTTCCTTCTGCTGTTCGAGTGGCCTCGGTGGGATGATGTGTTCGTGGTGTGGGAGCAGAAACATTGGCAGGTTAACAGAAGCATCTATGCCATCCAGCTGAGCCACCTGGGCGGACTCGTTGGTACCGTCAACGCTGCGGTAGGCTCGCACATCCATAACTTTCACCTGCGCTGATATTTCTGCAGTGGTGCTGACCGGAACTTGTGTGACCGCATTGAGGCCTCCGAACTGCACGCAGAAGTTGGCGTCCGCCAGCCACTTCTCTATCTTGAGCTCGAGCCGCTGGACAGCTGCGCTGACGTCGGAGTAGTGCTTGAAGACTTCCTTGCTCAACAACGCCGAGATATAGCAGCCTGGAATACCACAGGTAAAGCAAGATGTCGTTATGGGATGCAGGTAGCTAATGGGTTGGAGCATAAGCCGGAGACCCAACGGGAGGCGATGCAAAAAGCGTCGGACCTTTGGTGGGGCCAGAGTCTGAAGTGTTGTGACCCTGATACTCTGACCAGGAGGGTGTGGCACCGAAGGCTGATTCTGGAGTGCGATCACAACAGCCCTCCTCACATCGCTATCGGTCGGCACCTCCGGTTCCTCCTTGCTCTGGGCATCGAGTTTGACCTTCAGCTGGCTTTGGCCAACGGCACTGGATCGATGTATGTCATCCAGTGCTTCGAGGTATCGCTTTTCGGCTTGATCGTCGTCGAGAGCAACCAGCTTGACGGGATCCATTACTGCAGAGGGTGCTATCTCCTCCATATAGCTGACACCAGTGAGCTGCTCGCGGAGTTGTCTCCTATCACCAAACTCTGCGGAGCCCACAACCGCAGCTTTGAGATTTCCGCTCTGTGAGTCTAGCATCGCGCGGCCATTGACTCCAGGGACAGCTTGAGCGCCCTGGTTGGCGAACATCATCTCTACTTTGTCGTCTTTGAGATTGCCGTATACCTCGCCAATGGTGATGCGCCGGCCTAGTGCGATAGTAACCTTGTCTACCGAAATGGCAAACTCGATGTCATCTGTCAATCTGATGCCGAGCTCGATGCCTACATAGAGGAGGAAAAAGATCATCAGTATTGCCATCTCCATGCGTAGGGCGGCAGAGCTTACCATGTGCGATGATGGTCAGGCTCGAGAGTTGGCACGTGAGCCCACGGACCACGAGAAGGCCATTGACATCGGTGTCGATCTCCAGTGCCGGTAGATTGAATCTACACCGATGAAGAAAAAAGTCAGCAAGTGTCTCGAGATTGGTGCTCGGGTCAAAAGCACTAAAGCCTAGTGTGGCGCTTGATGTGTCTTCGGGAAGCAATGCCTTCCTTATGTGAAAGTCTCGATGTCGTCTAAGCTGCTGCACTATGTATGAAAGACACCACCAGACGGCGCGTTGTTGGAAGGCACCTCCCCCAACGAATTGGACTTACAGCGCTATCTTGTCCTTGGTGAAGTGAAGCTGCCGGAGCCATCGGCGCAAAGATCTTCGAGCGAAGTTGGCAACTGATTCGAACTGGCACAGGCATGTGACAAAGATGAGAGGGTAGCATAGGGCCGCGAAGACGTCATATAGCAGCCAGGATGTACTACACACACTGTACGCAAGGTTGAACGTCGCGAGCAGCGTCCAGAGGTTGAAGATTGGCAAGATTCGTGTGCCAACGCCATAGCCGTAGATGAGCAGGAGTGATTCAATAGCGGCGCCGGAGGTGGTCCATCTGCGGGCCCATGGAAGCCAGGCGATCAGGGTGATGAGAGAGGATGTTGCGAGTAGTGGTAGTGACAGGCCCGGGGTGGTCGATGAATCCTGCGCTCCCATCGCAGGCGCTGTGTACTCCGATATGTAGTGTGAGTGTCCAATGGTCTGGACACACCACGGAGGTGATTTCTTGCCTGGTCACCATCTTACTGTCCACACTAGTAAACCTGCATGTGGTTTTCATGATTCTAGAGGTATTGTGATGTCACGGCTCCTCGGCTTAGTTGCTCCTTGCATTTCCACGGGGACCCGGCCATATAGCCGAACTGTCGACAGCGAACCACAGAACGACAGATCGTGGCTAAAGTTTAAGCTGCGGTAGTGACGAAGGCGGTGGCGTTGAGACTAACTTAAAGGAGGTCCGCAGACGAACGTTCGTCTATCAACATCAAACTGGCATTGATTCGAGGAGAAGAGTAGGCATTGGCAGGGCAAGATGGAGGCCACGAAGTCGGACGACGAGCACAACCACATGTCTCCGCACCGCCGGAAAACACGGCGCGGGTATTCCGGGGAAGAAGCCTGGGTGGGAATGCGCCCCGTCACGGAAACAACGCGAGAGCGGGAGGTATACAGGTAAAGCCTACGTAAACTGTGGTATCGCATCCACAGGACGCGTTACGAGTGCTGGACCAGCAGGCTGACTTGACGCCGGTCCAGACACCTCGAACCCTGGGCACGCGCGTACAACAATGGCACCCTCCACCGACTTGCCTTTCCCGCCAACGACAGGGACGAGATGCCCACCCCCGAGGGGTGTGCGGATACAGCCCTAGCTGCTCTCGCGCAGCTGGCCGCCTTACGGCTGAATGTTCGTCGCTGCCTGATTTCGCTGATAACGTCCGAAATGGAGTTCGTGCTGGCCGAAGCCACCCGTACCATGAACCTGCAATACGACACAGTCGTGGACGCCCACGACAAAGCTTGGCTGGGCACAAGCAGCTTCCTGCGGGCAGACGGCATCAATGATATCGCGGTGAATGATTGGCGACGAGCACGACGATATCGGATGACCCCAGACGACGAGGAGCATTACTACACCGAGGGAAGGTCCCCCCACTGGTGCATCTTCAGCGACGCTCGCTCCAATGACCAATGCAAGGTCCGTGCATTTGCCCGCCGTGCTCCTTCTCTGCGCTTTTACTGCTCTGTGCCCCTAAGGACTCCCGATGGTACCGTCCTCGGCAGCTACACCATCATGGATGATCGACCTCGCATCGGCGTGAGTGCCGCTGAGATGACGCTGCTAGAGGACATGGCAGACACTGTCGCGCACCATCTCGACGCTGCTGTAATTGCTTCACAGAGTCACCGTTCAGAGCGCCTCATTCAAGGGCTGTCTGCCTTCAATAAGGGCCAGCATAGTCTTCGCCAATGGTGGATGGAAACAGATGTAGGCCAGGGCCATCGCGGGGGACGGCACCAGAATAGATCGATTGATCCCGATCTCCAGGCCGCTCGGCTTGACGAAGATCTCGGCAAGCAAGAGGTTGATACCACTCCACCCGCCTTCGAGCGGAGAACACAGCGCGCCAAAGCAAAAGCCGATGGTCGTCAAACACGTATACCATCAATCTCATTCCATTTTTTGTCTAAATTTACTAACCTGCGTCAGGCTCGGTTACCTCTACCAAGAACGACGGCACCACATCCACCAGGAAGGCAGATTCGGTGGCGATGGAAGACTTCGGCCAAGGTCAACCACAAACAACACCCGAGACTCCTGTATTCCTGGAAGACCAGCACGGTGAAGCTGCAACCAAGAAGCAACGGCTACCTCGCCAACTTCGAGCCCAGCAATCATACTCGTCGCTATCATCACCACCGTCGGGCTTCGACCTCGCAGAAGCGCTCAGAGAAACGTACGGCAGGGCCAGTAATTTGATCCGTGAGGCCGTGAATGCCGAGGCGGTCGTTGTTGTTGCCCCCAGTCTTGCCTCGAGAAGAGCGGCAAGGATGCGGCGAACGTCGGATGCTGGCGACACTGAGACCAGCGCACAGTCCTCCTCCAATGTCGAGCCGGATTTGCAAACACCAACTAGTGACTCGGATACATCGGGCGCGGGTGCAAGTACCTCCTCCGCTTGCAAGCTGAAGGGCTTTTCGACTCGATCCAAGACAAGCCTGGCCGACAAGGACTCATCACACAACTTCAAACTTGCACCGGACGACTTGGCAAAGCTCATCAGAAGGTACCCAAGAGGGCGCGTGTTCCATTTCCTCCAGGCCGGCGATCTCGCCTCGAGCTCGGGCGAAGAGTATACTGAGGGCTCTCAGAGCGACAGAGTCTCGACGAGAAAGCAGTCGAGACAGCGCCGAGAAACCACCAAGCTAGGAAAGGTATGTCGCTGGGCCTAGCAACCCCTCTCAGCCTAAGACAAGTGAAATATTGTGCTGACGAACTGTAGGTCATGGTTGGGGCAAGGACTGCAGTTTTCTATCCCCTCTGGGAGGTGAGTCGACCCTCCACCAATGCCTGCTACCGCATGGCGGACGCTGACCCCAAACAGAGTAACGGCGAGCGTTGTCACTCTGCAATCTTTCTATGGAGCACCGACAGCATGCGCTTCTTTGACTCCAACGAAGTCATGTTGTACCTTTCGGCTTTTGCCCACAGCATGGGGGCCGAAGTGATACGGCTCGAGACCTTGGCAGCCGATCAGGCCAAGGGCAATTTCATCTCCTCTGTGAGCCACGAGTTGAGGTCCCCGCTTCACGGTAAGTGCTGATGAATAGAGCACTCCCATGTCAGAGACACCTACTGACCTGGTTGTTGCTTGTGCTATGCAGGCGTCTTAGCGGGTGTTGAGCTTTTGCAGGACAGTGAGCTCAATTCTTACCAGCGAGAGATGGCTCATATGATCGCTATGGCGGGCAGGACACTTCTAGACACGTAAGCAGTGCCGAAACGTCCAAATCTCGGCATTCAAAACTAACCGCTATCAGCGTCAACCACATCCTGGATTACTCAAAGATAAGCAGCTCTGGTCGCCAACAGCGTAAGCTACGAGTGACCGAACAGGCTACTCGTCATACTACTGCGAGCGTGGGGGAAGACGAGGGCGCCAATGCCGGCGTGCACATCGATCTAGCACAACTGACTGAAGAAGTGGTCGAGACCACGGTCGCCGCTTTTCGATACCAGCACTTTACCAAGTCTGATATACACTCCAACAGCTTTGACGACTCGTCTTCTGACGATCGCCCTCGCCACAAGCCAAAAGGTGGCGCAGAGACGTCGACCTCTCCTATTTCAGTCGTGGTCAACATTGCTTGGCGACCGAATGGATGGGTCGTCAAGATGTCGGTATGTCTATTAACAAGTTCTCGCTCTTGGAAGCTCAGTATTAACGATGCACAGCCGGGTTCGTGGACCCGAATTCTAACGAACCTCCTCGGAAACGCACTCAAGTATACAGAGCGAGGAACAGTCAGCATCCGGCTCCATACGATCAAGACGGACAGTCACAATGATCGGGTCCGGCTTGTCATAGAAGACACGGGACCCGGCATCTCGGAGCACTTCTTGGTGAGCATATACATGAGCAGAGTCCTTCTACATGCTTGAGCGGCAGCTGACCCTTTGAGCTTCTCGTGTGCAGACGAATGATCTTTTTGTGCCCTTCAGACAAGAGAACAGCTTCTCCGTAGGTACCGGCCTAGGCCTCAGCATCGTGAAGAAGCTTGCGAACGAGATCCACGGAGACCTCAACGTCACCAGCGAGCAAGGTCCAACGTCTGGCACACGTGTGACACTCGAATACAACGCTTCGTTTGCCGATGTCGTCGCTCATAGGCAGCTGGATGAGAAGCGCGACGGGAAGATATCTCGAGCTCTCCACGAGATGCAGCTAAGGCGAATCAAGCTTCTCGATGTCCGGAGTGATATCGAGGGCGAACAACATATGCACACAGGCTTTCCCAACACGCCTTTGGGTGCCAGCTTTACCACGATGGCCAAGTCGTGGTTGCACTGCGAAATCGACTCCGATGGCGCAGTGGACGAGGTTGGACCAGAATTCCAGATCTGTGCCGTGTCGGAGAGCGATTTCTACCTACTCGACGAAAGCGACTCGGCGCTACTTTCTGATACACTCACCAGGCTTGCGAGTCAGGGCACTCAGCTTCTCGTCCTGGGGGATTCCGTACGATCGACATTCGGGAGATTCGCGGCTGAGCGTTTCCAGGCGTGTCCGTTGTTTGTGCATCAGCCCATCGGGCCACGGAAGCTGATGTCTACAATCGCCTTCGCCAACGACGTATCCACGCCTTTGGACGTTCGCGATTTCGCGCTTCACGATTTGAGCCAGAGTGGCAAGACACGCAGGGCCTCAGGACCTACGAGTGCTTCGAACGACCCAAGACAGCGTCCTGCCACAACCCCACGGAACCGACCGTCTGCTGGATCTAAGCACGAGACTCCGCCTAGAACTCCTAGAGCCCGACAGACTTCGGCGAAGGACTATCCATTTCCAAGGACGATCTCCCGGGACACTGATCCACAATCTTCTGACACGCAAGGATCCGAGCTAGGTACACAAGAGCCAGCACTCTTGGATCCGCGTCAGCATGCACACTCATCGGGTGATGCAAAGCGGGGGTCTTCGATATTGTTGGTCGAAGACAACGCTATTAACATGAAGGTGAGTTGCTACGAGTGTTCCGAAGTCTGTTTCTAAACTCACGTCTCTACAGCTCCTTGTGGCACTGATGATCAAGATGAAGTTGTCTTACGACTGTGCCGAACACGGAGGCAAGGCCCTCGAAGTCTACAAAGCCAACCCGTTGAAGCATGCGCTCGTCCTGATGGACATGTCCATGCCAGTGATGGACGGCTTCGAGGCTACGGCTAAGATCCGCGAAGTCGAGACCGAGCGTCGCCTTCCGCGATGCATGATCGTGGCGCTCACGGGGGTGACGAGTGCGGATGCGATTGAGCGGGCACAAGCTTGTGGCGTGGATAGGTACTTCACAAAGCCTATCAGGATGAAAGCGCTGGGTGAGCTGTGGAAGGAGATAACAGGGCCGGCTGTCGCAGACGCAACAGGAGGCTCGATGGCGGACGACAGATTCCGAGCATGAGAGCGGATCCAGGTCGCGAAGTCAGTCCTAGTAATGCGGCGAGCATCAGCTACGCTTTGGATGAGGCTCTATGCGTCAGAATGACTTGGATGGCGTGCTGATAGTACATCGTGGCCAGGCGGCTATCCTTGGATGCAGAACTAGACCCGATCCTCTCGACCTACTTGACCACATATCCAGAATCAAGGGGCCTGCCTTTCGCCCTATGCACGTAAGGGGTGGAGATGGGAAGGCGCTGTAGGTTACATAAAGTGGAAGGACGAGTACATGTATCTGCGAGCATGACTTCTGCTTTCGCTGTCGTCGCCGCACCGCCCGAAATCAATCTAAATACTTCGGGTTCAATCTTTCTATCGTCGTCAATGAATCATTATTACTACTGTCCAGTGCCGCTCCCACCACCTGCTCCCCGACCAGCTCCAGCTCCTCCCATGCCGCCCATGAAGTTTCGTGCCCTGTATCGCAAGTTCGTCAGTCACAGCTCGCCTTAGACACCCCGAAAAGCTCATTTGCACTCACATCTCAGCGATAGCAGGATCATTCATCATCGCGCTCAAGTCGGGCATGCCTCCACCACCGCCACCACTCGCACCTCCCTCGGCGCCACCAGCACCTCTCCCACCACCACCGAGGCTACCAGCCATCTCCCGTAATCTCGGGTTGTTCATCAACCCGCTCATCATATCCGGGTTGCTCATCACATTCTGCGCCATCTGCCTCATCATCGGGTTCTGCATGATCGAGCTCAAATCCGGCATCCCACCCCCTCCTCCCGCTCCACCTCCCAACATACTCGCCAGCCCAGCAAGATCAGGCATCCCGCCGCCCGCACCACCAGCAGGCGCAGATCGTGCAGTAGAAGCGCCCACATCATCATCATCATCGTCCATATCTTCGTCTTGCACTCCCTCCTCTTCAACCTTGCGTTTCGCCGTCTCATACCCCTTCTTCATCGCCTCACTGCCTCCAGTCCCTTCGGCCTCAATACCCCTACTATACGCCTCCATACTCCCCTTAGCATCACCAAGCGCGAACCGCGACAACCCCAGTCTCGACCACGCTTTAGTGTACTTCGGATCCGTCGCCGTAGCCAACTCAGCATCATTCTTCGCAAGCTCATGCTGGCTGTTGGCGCTAAACGCCGCCGCCCTATTAGACAAATAAATCGGGTTCAGCGGCGCAATCTCCAACGCCTTCGTATAGCTATCAATCGCATTCGGATAGTCCTTCTTCTGCATCGCCACATTGCCTACTCCCTTCAACCGCTCGCTCTCGGACGTCGGACCGCCCGTCTCGCCCTCCTTCGGTAGAGTAGGTGTGCTCGGTTTGCCTTCGTCCGCGGAGCTGGGGCCTTGGGTGCTGGCTGTGCTTTTGCCCTTGAGCTTCTCGTAGACGCCGTAGATGGCGAGGAGGTTCTGGCCGCCGAGGGCTTCGTGGGTGGCGGCGGAGTCGGTGGGGTCGACGTGGAAGCATTCGGCGATGCAGTTGGAGGCGATTTCGATGCTGTCGGCGTCTTCGGGTTGGAGGGTGCCGTCTTTGAGGGAGGTGGAGAGGAAGTCGATGACGGCCAGCGCGAGGCGCTTGCGGGAGTCGGTGGCCTGGGAGGTGTGTTAGTATGGGTTGCGCCAATGGCAGGGGCATACTGCCGGACCATTGCTGGTGGGAGTGCCTGGTGTAGGCGGTGTGGTGGATTGGAGAATTCAAGCTGTATGCGAGTCGATTGGGATTGTTGGTCGAGGTGGTTGTCAGGTAGAAGCTATCAAGAATTCGTCTCTGATATGTGTCACTACTCGAGAAGTAACCTGTAACCTGGAAGCTTCCACACGTGTCAACCAAGAAAACCGGCGTATCACCTTGGCAGCGCACATGTGGGGGTTTAGCGGGGCATGTGAAAGTGAACCAACACCTTCCCAATTAAACCATACAACCATACCCCCGTACGCCTCAACCACCCACCATGTTCAAAAAAGAGTCAGTACGTCCTCCCCACGCCCCTCCCCCCTCCACCCCTAACACGTCTCCCCCAGATTCACCCCCGGCGCGAAATCCAAGGTCAAGTCCTCCGCCCAACGCGCCCTCCGCAACAAACTCCTCGACACCTTCCCGCGCCTTGAACCCTACATCGACGAAATTCTCCCTAAAAAAGAACAACTCGATGTCCTCAAGATTCCCGACCGCGTCTCCCTCTACCTCCTCGGCACCACGCCCATCTTCTTCCAGCACATGGACGACCCGCTGATCCCGCACCTCCAATTGGTCCACAAATACCCGTGGTGTTTTCCGAGAGTGAGGATAGATAGGGGCGGGGTGCGATTCGTGCTCTCGGGGGCGACATTGATGGTACCGGGATTGACGAGCCCAGGGGGGAGGTTACCGGGGGATGAGGATGCGGGGGAGGAGTATGGGAATGAGGGGAAGGAGTTTGAGGAGGGGCGGGTGGTGGTGGTGGATGCGGAGGGGAAGGAGCATGCGTGTATGGTTGGCGTGTTGAAGATGGCGACGGGGGAGATGAAGGAGAAGAAGAAGGGGGTTGCGATTGAGAATGGGCATTATGTTGGGGATGGGCTGTGGAAGCTGGAGATTCGTTGATGGGAACGACTCCAGGATGAGGCTCTACGAGAGAGGTCGCAGTGGACCGCTGATGATACACGGGAAGGGGCATGGCCCGAGATCTCCAGACTGGTATGGCTTCTGAACGAGCCTGTTGGGAAAGATGTGGTTGAGGCCCCCTTAAAGTGCTCGAGATGGCTATACTCGTACATCCACTCTAGACCCATTGGTCAGACATATGATTTGGATGACTTGAGATCGCCGACGTCAGTCCTATGTGTGGAAATGGAAATGGCAGGTAGCGAACGAATGCATTCCCTGCACCTTTTTGCCATACAGGTCATGGCCTTATATGCCGATCCGTAAAAGTGTTGCGGTGTTGCTTGCTTGCATGCACAAAGTCGGAGAAATGTTGCGGACTCGCAATCCGTCGTTCAGCTTCCCAGAATCACAGCTGACGGCGGCTCAATTCTGTACCACCTCACCTCACTTGACTTACTTCAACCAAACTCGCACAGATCACGCTTATTTGCAATGCGTCAACTCGCTTCGTTCGCCATCTTTGGCTAGGTCAACATCACAAAAAATTCTACAGCTTCACCCCTGCAACGAACCTCAGCTCCGCACGATTGACATCTCACGATGCGCCTCCTGACCTACGCAGTCGTCACTGCACTCTCACTTTCCACCACACACGCTCTCGAACGTGGGACTCTAGGCTTCGCACTCGGTACAAAGAAAGCGGACGGCACCTGCAAAACTACCGACGACTATGAAGCGGATTTCGATGCCATCAAAACCAACACAGGCTCGACGCTTGTGCGAGGCTACTCAGCTTCCGACTGCGATTGCGCTCAAAACATCCTTCCGGCCGCCAAATCCAAAGGCTTCCAGGTCGTTCTAGGCGTCTGGCCTGACACGGAAGAGAGCTTCACCGCAGACAAGCAGGTAAGCAGCGATGGGTGAAAGAGTTCTCCGAGATGCGATCACACTCTGTGTTACGCTTTGAGACCTTTCAATTTTATCCGGAAGGCTGAGACACTTGCTAACTCGTCTGCCCTTCTGTGCTCTGCAGGCACTGGTCAACTATGCCACGAAGTATACCGACCAGGTCTACGCAGTCACCGTGGGAAGCGAGACGTTATATCGCGGTAACTTCACAGGATCAGAGCTTCTCAGCAAGATCAACGATGTCAAAGCCATCCTGCCAAACACGAAAGTCGGCACAGCAGACAGCTGGAACAAGTTTGCTGATGGGACCGCCGACGCGCTGATAAAAGGTGGCGTCGACCTGCTGCTGGCGAATGCTTTCTCGTATTGGCAAGGTAAGGATGTTGGAGACGGAGCGATCTTCACGTACCTTGACGACATTCAGTTAGCTCTTGGTCGCATCCAGCAGATGTCCGGGAAGCTGGATGGTATCGAGTTCTGGAACGGTGAAGCCGGCTGGCCCACAGATGGTGGGACGGATTATGACGCCGCGACGGCTGGGACGTCGAATGCCGCGACGCTGTACTCGCAAGGAGTTTGTGGTTTGCTGGATTGGGGTGTCAATGTGTTTTACTTCGAAGCTTTCGATGAGTAAGTCGCTCAAGATCTGTTCAGCGACGGTGGACTTGATGCTGACTGTATATGGTAGGCCTTGGAAGCCGGTCTCCATCGGCGATAGCGGCGATGCGAAGGACGAGACGCATTGGTAAGTCATGGCGGCGTAGAACCTCTCCCCTGCTCCAATATGTGAGACACGTGAGACACATGCTAACGGGTACCACGCCTGTGTTCCCAGGGGTGCGATGACAGCCGACAGATCGACGAAGCCTGGGTTTCCGCTGAAGTGCAAGCAATGGGGTGGCGCTGGTAATACCTAAAGGACCACCAGAAAAGGCCAGGAAGTGGAGATGTTTGAACGAAGTGATGCTCAGTGATACCCTCATAGCGACGAACGAAGTTACTACCGGGTATCTTGCCCTCCCGTACGCCGAACCCCTGCGCTGAAACAGCAACCGAGCCACATTGCCTTCAGTTCTCGAATCCTCTGAACTCGTCATCATCATCGCCATCCACATCGTTCGTTGACTGTTCGGTAGCTTCAGCATCCTCGTCTTCCGCTTCGGTTTCTGCACCAGCGTTGACCCAATCCTTCAGCCGTTCATCATCAAGCGCCTCGCCCACCCTCTTCCTCACAGCCTTCGTCAAGCTCTCCTTCCCCAACCTCCTCAGCGGCGCCAGCATCATGTCCAGCGGCGCATTCCTCCCCGTATCCGCTTTATCCAACTCATCAACATAAATATCAGTAACATGATACCTCAACCCATTCGGTATCTTCCCATCGTGCAAATCCAATGGCCCCTCCTGCAGAATCACCAAATACTCCTCCACCAACTTCTCATCCTCCCACCCAACACCTCTTACATACTCAAACCCCTTCCCAACATAGCACCGAACAAGATAAAGAAACTTGTCCATCCTCAACGCATCGATCCCACCCCACTCCCTCGCCATCGTCGTCCAGTAAGCTCTGAACCAGCCCAGCACATTCTCCTTGCCTTGCAGCGCATCCACCAAACCCGCAAGATCCCGCGCGAGACGCTGTTGGTTCAGCGGCTTATCGCTCATCCACATGCAGAAGAAGAGGCCCTTCCATAGCTTCAGAAGCTCGAGCTCCGAGAAGGGTGTGGGGTGGTGCAGATATGTGCGGAGTGAGTCGAGAGCGCGGTCGCGGGTGGTGCGGTTGCTGGAGGCGAGGGACTTAATGAAGGGGTTGTTTGTCGAGTCGGAGGTCGTTGCGGCGGGCATTGTGGGAGATTCAGTGGAGGTTGATGTGGTTGCGGTATTAAGGGTTCGGCGGGAAATTTTTGACGTGAGGTCGGAGATTGAGGCTGAAGCTTATCTTAACGCCGAAGCAGGTTGAGGCTGAAGCTTATCTTAACGCCGAAGCAGGTTGAGCTTGGTCTGCCTGATGCGCTGTGCTCAGTGTAAGGCTGAGGAATAGGAGCGAATCGCATTTCTGATGTGCTCGTAAAAGAACGAAAATGGTAGATTATAGGATTTAAGGCTTAATAATAGAGTAGGAATACCTAGATTTAGTCTATAGTAGTTTTTACTCTAGAGTAACGATCTTCTTGTAGTTGAGATATATACTAAAGTAGACGTAAAGTAGACTAGCGTATAACTAGGAGGCTTAGTAGCTACGCGAATAGCTACTATACTAAACATAAGGCGTTATAACTTTACTACTTTCCTCTAAGATACTACGAACTACGAATTATCTGGAAGGACGCTTTACTTAAGTCTAAAGAGCTTGGAATCTTCTCCCGGATGTCTCTTAGTAGAGAACTCGCGTTTATCGCGGTCTATCGCGTCGATCCTTTAGAGGTGTCAAAGATACTCTGTCACCGGCTCAAGGATGGAGTAAGCATCTTAAGAAACATCTGAAATGGGCTATTTCTAACCTCCCTGAACAGAAGGAGCAATACCTGATTCGATGGCGAACCGACCGTCCTCTGCCAACGCCGGCACAGGCTATATGCTCATGGCACGACGTTCCCGAGCTTACGGACTGCCTTCATCTTGTTCAAATATACCTGGAAGCGCTCCAGCGATCTGTCAGGAGCACTGCCATGAGCACTAACATCACCAATGGCAACCACTCACCACTGCCACTGAAACGAAAGCGAAAATCATCTGATGACGTAGCCTCGTCACGTGATTCCTGGCTTGGCGCTGTGAATTCACCACGTCTCAGCCATGTGAACAGTCGTGCGGGTTCTGTCTCAGCCCACAGCCAGAGCTCTCGATCAGATGCTACTCCAAGTGATGTGGACCCAACAATCATCTACAACGGAGTTCTGGAGCGGAGGGAAGGACGGATTGTGGCGAAAAGGGTAAGTCAGCACATCCAAACACAGACTCTCCGTGGATATACTCACGTCAATCAGTCCAAGCATCTGAAAGTTGCACAGATCAACGCTACCAGCCTCCCAACGCCGGCAATGGTTCAAGAGGCAGCCGTCACTTCCACATCACAGACTGAACAATACATCAGACTGGCGTTCGATAGGAAGCTATCGAAACTGCACAAGCTAAGGCTTGAAAACAAAGTCGATAATACCACCCCTTCTCTGAACTTCGAATTCACCAAGGGCTATGTGACAGGCCAGGGTGTCTACCGGGCAGATTCTGAGGCGGTGGAAGGCTGCGAAGCACCATGTAAGGGAAGCGGATGCGAGTGGCCACGGTTGTGCAAGTGTCTCGAATACGCTGCCATTAACGAAGAGGCGTTACGTCGAGAGGATGAGCAACGATATCTGGCGTACAAACAGGCCAAGCAGGACGGGGAGATTCCCGACACAGCAGGTATGCGGGGATGAGGCCATTGCAATTTTCGAGAACAACACTGACGTATATCAGATATGCCGAAGCGATTCCCGTACCATGTCGCAAAGGACGATTTCAAGCCACAAACATTGGTCTCATTCTACCGAGAAGAACGCTTTCCCATCTACGAGTGCAATCCGAACTGCAAGTGTGGTCGAGGCTGCAAGAGTAGAGTCGTTCAAAAGGGTCGCAAAGTACCACTCACGATCTTCAAAACTCCAAACAGGGGCTGGGGAGTCTGCTGCGATGAGGACCTGATCCAAGGAGAGTTCATCGATACCTACCTTGGCGAGATCATCACGAACCAAGAAGCCGACCGCCGAGAGCAAGCAGGCTCGAAAGACAAGCAGAGCTACCTCTACAGTCTGGACAAATTCGTCAACGAAGACGACCTCACCACGGACAACTGCTATGTCGTGGATGGACAGTACATGGGCGGGCCAACACGATTCATCAACCACTGTTGCGAACCGAACTGTCGTCAGTATACGGTCAGCTACGACAAGAACAATCCTCGAATTTACGACATCGCGTTCTTCGCTGTGGCTAATATTCCGGCGGGTACTGAGTTGACGTTTGATTACCAGGATAAGGATGAGCTTGAGGAGGATGTGGCTGTGCGGCAACGTGAGGCTGCTCAGAGGAATCCGGCGAATGCTGGGAAGCAGCCGTGCAATTGTGGTGCGGTGAAGTGTCGTGGGTTTCTTTGGGAGTGAACAGCGGCATACTTTTAGGAGGCATGCGGTCGATGGTGTCTTGAGCTGAGTGGTAACAGCCAGTGAAGCTGCGTGCGGTTGGGTTGGAGAGCTACCATAGGCGACATGGGTACATCGAGGCAGGACGGTGTTGTGTAACGCTGGGCTCCAAGCAAGCTCGCGAGAGGACATGCTCTGAGTCACGGTGAGCTTGCGGGTTGCTTTTAGCCATCTTCAGCCCCATGGGCCCGGGCCGGAACACATATCGTACCACACATCACACATGAAAGCATGGTGAAGTTTGTCTGCGTACGTAGCGTTTCACGGTTAACATTGGAGCAAGCAATGAGAACCTCCGTGTCAGGCGTAACATCATAACGTTTGTCAATCAGGCAGGATGCGGAACGGCATTGAATGTCACGCAACCTCCGCGAAGGTCGGGATGATTCGGTACCTGGACGACTAGGATAGAGTGGGAAGTGACTGCGTAGTTGGAGGAATAGCAACGGAAGCCCTCGGTGTCGGCACGCTCCCTCAGAGCTTAGCCCAGCTGGCCGTGTGGCCGTGAATTTTTGACGTCCTCCGGTCCACTTGCCTGCAGACCACCGCAATATCGCTACCTTCTCTCTGCCCCGCTCCTCCCTCTCTCTCTCTGTACACTCTACGACACCATCTCCCTCTCCTCCCTCAAGTTCGTTCCGTGACGTTGCTGGTTCGAGGTGCAAGGGCCACCAGCAGATAAAGTTCCGTCGGCCGCGGTAAAAGGGAGCCGTGCTCCAAGCAAAAAAATCGACGGAAGGAGCGACCTTGACTGGCACCGCACCGCACAGACAGCCATCTCCAACCTTCGTTACCCGCGACCTCACCACACGACGATAATTCCCTCGAGCGTCCACACCCGAGACACCCTCCCCCGAGTCATTGCCAGCAGCATCAATCTCACATCACCGCCCATCCGCCGTAGACTTCTTCGCCGGAAGCGTGACATCGCAGCACACACGCTATTCGAAACAAGCGCGCTCGTTCTTCGCACCAGCGGCGAAAACGTGACTGCTCCGAACCGGTACGCCTCGACGACCTCCGTCCACCTCACTCGCTCCTGTTTGCGCTGAAGATCGGAACGAGATCGAGCGGCGAACAGGTTTGGTCCACAGTATTTGCTAACATATCACGAGCTCAGATCACAGGCTTTGCACATCACAACCACCACCGTCAACTCACTGCTTTAATTTCAGTGGGTGGATCACAGTCCGGCTACGCTCATTCTTCGCCACGACATCAGAAAGGACCATTGGTTTTTCCACATCAGGTACGATATCATCGAGTGGTGGTGTGCGGAGAGGACGGTGTGGTCCGTGACCTCTCCGGACGTGTGAGAAGAAAGGCAGGCAGGCAGGCGGCGGGTTGAGCATTACTGGAGTAATATTGAAGACAGCCCATCAGGGCAGGGGTGTTGTGGGCTAAGAGCGTGGTCTCATATCGGTCACAGCAAACAATTCACGGGTGTATAGGATTCACGATGGCAGCAACAGCCGGCTTTTCGTACGCTCAGGCTGCGCGAGGCCGTACATCGGCGACCACTTCACAGGCACCCTCGAGTAAGGTCACGTCCGGAACAGCGACACCTGCGACAGGCACATTCTCCGAGCTCGCTCCGGGAAGTAATTGGGCGGATGATGTAGAGTCGAATGACAAGGACAAGAAGGAGGAACCACAATCAGTACAGCTGGAAGAGCGCAAGAGCTCACCGGTAACAGATCCAGTCATTGAGCAGACCAAGTCGGAAGACACGGCGCACCAAGAAGTGTCAGCTGTGTCATCACCAGACGTGACGGCGTCTTCGAGTACCACCACCAAGGAGGACGATGCTTCGTACGCGCCAAACGCCTCCTCATCGGAAAGCACATGGGAGACTAAATCTCAGACATCAGCAGCGGAACCAGCAGAACCGGCATGGATTGCAGAGCGCAGTCAAAGACAGAACAACATACAACAGAGTGAAGACACGAGCAAGCACGACAAGAAGATCAAGGATACGCCGGCCCCAACGCCTTCGAAACCGCTCGTGCTCCAGGAAGCAGCGCCGCCAACAGTCAACCCGTGGCTCAAGCGTGCACCATGGAATGCCAAGCCCGTGGCAATTTCATCACCCACCGCAGCGACATTGAAGGAGAACCAGAAGTCTGCTTCAGCGCAAGCAACATCGAGTCCAATGCCAAGCACGCCCTTACAAAAGACTAACACTGATCAGCCAAGCAAGGCTGCTGGTGCCCAGATAAAGCGCGGAAGCGAAGCCCGGGGTGGCAATGCGCGACAGGGCTCTAAGCCGGTGTTGAACGAGACTCGTAATGATAGTGCGATGACTGGCGTGACTAAAGGTACGCCAAATGGACGGCCGACCTCAGCGAAGGCATCGCCGGCGCCTCCGGCAGTATCCGATGGCATCTCATGGCCAACTCCTGATACCGTTGGAAAAGAACGCAAAGAGAGCGTAGAGAAGGGCTCAACTGAGAAGCGCGAGGATGACTCAACGCTAGCGGGCAAGCGTCAGAAGCTACAGTACAAGCAGCTTGCCGTAACGCCGACCTTCATTTTCGACACCACTGGTACCACAGATCCGCGTGAGCGCAAGCCTCGTGCACCTCCGAGCGGAGATAGGCCTCGAGGGAGCAGCACACGTGGTCGCGGTGGTCTTCGTGGCGCAGGTCCGAGTGAACGACAGACAGCACGACCAGACGCACCACCAACCAACGCACAATCAGATTCCAATGGAGATTCACAAGACGCCGCAAGCGTGAGGGATCGAGAAGCCATGCCTCCGCCACCCAGACCTACTCGCGAACCAAGCACGGACAGAGTTAATGCTCGGAAGCAGAGTGCGGCGAACTCCAAGCAGACGACAGACTCTGCGGAGGAGCCTGCGAAGGTGGCGAAAACACCCAATGGAAGCTTCAGCAAACCATTTGCTACAGTACCGGACTCCAAGAGGTCTATCACGGTAGACACTGACGGCAAAGACGAATATGTGCCACATCCCATACCGCGTCGTGGCTCTGCCAGCGCGCAGACAGACGATCTGCCAAATCGTGCGCCGAAAACTACTCGCGGCCCACCACCGATCCGCATGGTTTCTACAGAGAGTCGGAAGGACAATCGCGATGCTCCCTACACCGGGCCCCGAGCTGCCAAGCGCGGTGGACGTGGTCGAGGCGGCGCACGCGACGTAGTAGCGAACGGACATCCGGGAACCTCGACCTATAATGGTACCCACGCAACTGAATTCAGCTCACCATCATCCTACGGAGTTCCTGCATCACCATCATCGTACCACACCAGCCGTGGCAATCATCAATTCTCCTATCCTCATACGAGCAGGGGGTCGTGGCGAGGCAATAACATGCGCTCACATTCGATCCCGATTGAGCAGTACTACGGCCAGCGCTACGGAGGCGCCTACCCAGACTCACAACAGTCGCCTCACCTGCAAGGATACTATCCTGGGATGTACGACAACAACGGATACCCAATGACTGCGATGCCATATCCGGGATACGGCGAAGCGGATCAGCTGTGGAGCTCCATCGCTGGGCAGCTCGAATATTACTTCTCGATTAACAATCTGATCAAGGACATGTTCTTGCGCAAGCATATGGACTCCCAAGGCTTCGTCCTGCTGGACGTGGTGGCAAACTTCCCTCGGATGAAGCGCGCGACTCAAGACATTGATCTGCTTCAGGCAGTGTGCAAGACCTCAGCTGTCGTGCAGATACGGGTTGGAGAAGATGGGAAGGAGAGACTTCGTGCCAGTCAGGGATGGGACAAATTCCTCTTGCCGATGGATCAGCGTGATCCTAGCGCGCAGACAGATGGGCCGAAACAGCTTCAAGAAGTGGAGACACCGCAAGTCGTCAACACCAACATTCCACCCCAGTACCGAGGTCCAGCATCCGCTGGTCTCCCGTACATGCACCAGCGCATCGACCGTAAGTCCCACGACTCCAATCATAACATGATGGAAGCGTACCACGCGCAGTTCCAAGCGTATGGCGCCTACCCGGAGGCGATGTATGGCGCGATGCACAATGGAGGTGAGACGCGAGGCAAGATAGTGAAGTCGCCCTCTCGGGAAGAGGCACTTCCACCGACGCAGCAGCCGCCAGCGACCCGCGTCGAGAGCAGCGCGGCCGAGCACGATACGTTCTCCGATCAACAGATCGCAATCTTGTTCGTTGCAGTTGCGTCCGAAGACCGACCACAGTACCGTTACGCAGCCACCAGAACATTCTCCAATGGATCCATCAACTCGCGGAATGCTCTACAAGAGCTGGATGCGGTCGTGAGCAGCACGCCTAAGCCTTTACTGAACGGTGATGCTCACACCAATGGCAATGCCGTCGAGGAGACCAACGGCTTCTCCCGGCATTTCAGCCCCAGCAAGACGCCCACTACCGAAGTTCAAGGCAATGGTAACGGCAACGGCAACGTGTTCTGGGTCAAGGACCGCGACGATCCAATGACCGTCCTGCCACGAGGTCTGACGCCATATCCATACCACAAGCTCGTCACAGACGCCATGCAAGAGCGTGGTGAAGCCGACGCCGGCAAGTGCCCAGTCATCCTCAACATCTTCTACCACTTCTTGTCCCACTTCCTCGTCCGCAACTTCAACACCTCGATGTACATACACTTCCAGACCGCCACCAAGGAGGATGCTCGCGACCGCAACGACTTCACCGGTTTGGAGCACTTGGTCAAGTTCTACTCCGCGTCGCTCACTAGCGCCACCCCAATTCGCGAGCGTATTGCGAAGGACTATGTTGAGCTTGTCAAGGACGAACCGGCGGAGCTGAACGGAGCGGCGTTCAAGTCGTTGCGCTCGGCTTGGCGCAATGGTGCTCTCAACCTCAAGAACCGGAAGAAGCTGGCCAACGTCCTGGACGACTCGCTCAAGGAGCAGCTTGATAAGCTTGACACTTAGACGGCGAGGCTACATCAGCTCGCTCCTCAGATCTGGCCGGTGCCATCGACATCACATCGTCCGAATGATCCGCCTCAATTCAGGCAAGTGCTTTAGTGACAATGAGGTGTGTCTCGTGGCACACCTCAATCGACAACGGATCTTCATCGTTCCCGGGTTGTCATCGATGGCGGCTCCTCGGTAACAGTGGTCCGCGACGGCTTTTACTGCAAGGGCGGTCCCCTGGTCTCCGGCACTACAATTGCTTCATTGACGGGATCGCAATGGCGACATCTCATCAACACAAAAAGCATGAATTTCTTACTGTTCACACGATTCAAAATCATTCGTCGGGCATACACATGGGCTGGCTGGAGTGCATGGGCGGAGTCTGCGGCGTTACCTGAACTGGCTGATGGATCCACTGCACTTCTCACCAAAGCTTAGCATCTTCAGCTGTACCACTCGACTGCCGGATACCACCGTTTCTTCCGCCTTTCGGAGAACGGACACCATTGATCGAAAAAGCGTTTCTTACATCTCAAGCATGGCATTGCACGGCGAATTTCGACCGACTCGATGGGGAACATGGCATGCACCTTTCTGCATGGTGATGGCTTCTTCGCTACTCCTACGCTTGATTGCTGCCGCTTCTCTCTTGTACCTTAGGATGCGGGTGGGCTTGCGCGACAACATTGGGTGGTCTACATCGGACTTGAGGGATGAGACGTATGCCTCCACGTTTGCTTGGGCCGGGGGCGGCTAGATAAGTTGCTGCGAATGGAAAATTGTTGAAAACTCCATCGTCTGCTTCCACATTGTTGTTTGAATTGGTGCCATCATGCTGCCTTCCATGGACTGCTGTCCTGTTCATTCTTGAACGAAACTCAAGCTAGATGCAATGCTCGTCGACGATCATGTTCAAAGCGTTTGACGACACACCGGCTTAAACACAACACCCATCACCCACCAGCTCCAAGCCATCCTCTACTGCTGAGTCTTACTCTGCGCGCCCTCACTCTCCATCCCTTCACACCCCACCGCCTTGCCGGCCATCTCCTCTGCCTTTCCGAAGCCGCTAGCATTCGGATCGCGGTTCTGGCTCGCGGCTTTCATGCCGTCGATGGCGTCTTGCTTCTCCGATGCCCCGGTTTGCTTCCAGTCTTCGGAGCCTGTGACGACGCCGATGGTTTCCTGAGGATTTCGTTAGTTATGTGGAGAGAGGGGCGGGTGGCGAACAACGTGGTGGTTTACATACCTTGGTGGCGGCAGCGACGTAGTTGGCGTGTTGGCCGATGAGGGAGGGCTGTTGGCTTTGGTCTGACATTTTGTTTGTGGTTGTTGGGATTGAAAACGTTAAGGTATTGTGGTCGGATGATAGATCGATTTATTGATAGGAACAGTGTCAGTTAAGAATTTATGTATCATTTCATTGTCGATGACGTAGGCTTGAGGTCAATTTCAGCTCTTTCCTCAGGAACGCAAGAGCCCGATTAGGAAGGAGGACGCATGAGACGACCCAAAAAGTCGTGGTATTGAAATGTTTCACGATATGGCCTCTCAGTAACCACCTACTCGGCATTCATATCAATGCTACTGCACAATCTGCGTCTGCGCCATCCCGCCACCAACCTCAAACATATCATCCAAGCCATCCTCCTCCCCCTCATCCCCAATCTCTCCGTCGCCTTCTTCATCCGCCTCCTCCTCCTCAGCATCAAACCCCGTATCCATCCCTCTCGCCCGTAACCGCTCCTTCATCTCATCCCGCCTCTCCTCCTGCCACCGCATCAGAGCCGCGCTCGCGTGCACTCGGAAGCCGTACAACCGCGGCTCGTACCGTCTTTGCGTCTTGACAGGGACCAAAGCCGGGTAGACCTGGAACAGAATGTTGTGGAAGCTGGTGCCGAAGTAGGCGCCGTCGATTTGGTTGTGTCGAGAGGACTTGGGGTTGTAGATGTCCTCGCACTTGGCGCAGTAAAGTTTGACGTGAGAGGCGTTGGCGGTGTCGTTCTGGCCCATGGGGAGGAGGTGTTGGGATTCGCAGATGACGCGGGGGCATTTGCCGAAGACGCCTTGTTTGTATTTTTCCATCTAGAGCAAATCAATCAGCCAGAAAATCGGAGTAAGGAGTAGGGAAATGCTTACCATCTTCGCCAGACCTCTAGTCGTGACGATGTATCTCGCGTGGACAAGGCCGTAGAGATGGCGAGCGCTCTTTTCGATCTGCTCGCGCATGTCATCGTCGACCTCCATGTCGAAGACATCGGTGACGAGGTCGAGGGCATGTTGGTAGTATTGGACCTCCGTGTTGAGCCCAGTGAGGTTGAAGCGGTCGGTTAGATAGTCCTCGTCGATTTCGCAGAAGTACTCGTTGCCTTTTGATGAGATGAACTGCAGATGATGTTAGTATACTAGTGCGCCACCAAAACGCAAATATGAGCGTTGAAAGAATGCATCGAGATGGACATCGTTCCGGAGTGATTGCGTTTATGAGCGTGCTTGGTCTTGAACTTAAAGAGACTGTCACATATACATTGTCACGTCTCCAGGCCCATGGTAGAGGGAGTATCGGTCCTTGTCCGTTCAAAGCGAAACAGCGGAATCCTGGGGCCGGCATCTCAACAGGGACAATCTCTATGTTCGCATCGGTGTCATTGCGTTCACCCGCAACTGTGAGTGCGCGTGCCAGCTCTCGATTTGCGCGATCGAAGTCTCGGTGATCCATGATGGCGTGTGTTCGCTGAAGGTTGAAAGCACGGATGTGGTCCAGTAAACGTATCCAAGGGCAGTCGGGGAGCCAACAGGCAAGACACCGAGACTTCCATTCTTTATTCCTGCAACAAACGTAGGCAAAGGCAAGAGAGACTCACCCAGTCGCGCCAGTAGCTGGCGTAATCGCTGTCGGTGTCGCTCGCGAATTCTTCCATGGCTATGATCGGTTGTGTGAGGGTATCATTCCAGGAGTCTGCTCGATCAAATTCTTTCCGTGTACTTTCCTCGCGTTGAATTTCTAAAACGTGAATTATACCTTGTATTGAGCTGATATATCTTAAGGTTGGTAACCCTAAGCGGCGGCCGAACATCCGAGCATCCCTGCTCCCCCGAACTTTAAACGACGATCCCAAGTCGCCTGCGCTGGAAAGAATCACCATCTCTCCGCCACCTGCTCCTTCCTCAATCGCATTCCTCCGGACACTCCTTCTTCGCTCATCATCGCTGCATTGGTGGCAACGTACTAGAGCATGAGCGTACCTTCCCTCCGTGCGCTCTCACGCCGAGCAGGAGCTGGTCTTGCGCGCAACCCCGTCTTCACCCCATCCTTCTCATACGGCAGATCAGCTGCATACCGGCGGATACCAACCGCTTTACGACAGTATAGCGAAGCTTCCTTGCAACTATGGCGAGATGCGACACCCACCCAATCCTCACCACACCAGATCATCCTCCGCTCACATTTCCTTCCCCCATCAATATCATCCTCGGTAGCTTCAGTGCGGCACATCTCTTTCAAGGAGCTACGAGAACAGCGAGCGCGGGAGAACGCAGGCAAGGCATCGCCCGAGCCACAACAGCAACGGCAGGAGCAACCCAAAGCACCATCAGAATCAGCAGCGCCGCCATCAACAAAACCAGCAGCGCCGCACCAACCCGACCCGGCTGTAGCGGACGAAGCAGAGGCGGCGTTTGCGCAGGCCAAGGCTCAGCAGGACAAACAATGGGCCAAGTTCGAGGCCGAGGAGGCACGAAAGGAGAAGGAGCAGGCGGAGAAGGAGGCCAAGGGAGAGACAGAAGGCGAAGGTGAGGGCGAGGCCAAGGAAGGAGAGCAGAAGAAGAAGCCGGATGCTGCCGCAGAACCACCACACGGAGCCAAGACGCCATGGCAGGTCTTCACCGAGACTCTGAACTCAGAGTTCAAGGCGAGCAAGGAGTGGAACGACAGCACCAAGCAGTTGAGCGGGCAGATCCAGGACTTCACACAGAACCCGAACGTCAAGAAAGCGAAGACTGTATATACCAAAGCTGCAGATGTGGCAAGCACAACTACCGGCAAAGTCATCTTGGGGTCTGCAGGTGCTATAGGAAAAGGTGCGGCATGGACTTGGAACACGCCTGTTGCGCGCGTCGTGCGGAAGGGAGCAGCGGTGATCGGGTCTGGAGTAGAGACAGCGACACGGCCACTACGGGAGACCGAGGCCTACAAGAACGTCAAAGACGTGGTTGATGACGGCTCATCCCAGCGCTACGGCGGCTGGACCGAGCGGGAAGAGCGTAGACGTCAACGCGAGCTGCGGGAGGCCAAATCAGGCCGCCGCCCTGCTGAAGTGCACGATGAGGATCCTGAAGCCGGCACCAACGTTACACTTCACAAGGACTCGGCTTGGCACGCCGGCTGGAACGACTTCCGCGAGAACAACAAACTCATGCAGAAACTCTTCAGCGTCGGCGCCACCTACCGCGAATCTGAGAACCCTCTCATCAGCACCGCACGAAGCGTTAGCGATCGGATAGCAGGTTTCTTTGCGGAGAACGAGACGGCGATGGTGATCAAGAAGTTCCGCGAGATGGACCCGAGCTTCCAGCTTGAACCTTTCCTTACTGAGATGCGCACGTACATCCTGCCAGAGGTGCTCGAGGCGTACGTGACGGGTGACGTTGAGACGCTCAAGCTCTGGCTCTCTGCCGCGCAATTCCAGGTCTACTCGGCGCTCATGCACCAGTACACCACCGCGGGTCTCAAGTCGGACGGGAAGATTCTGGACATCCGGAACGTCGACATCTTGTCCGCGCGTATCTTGGAGCCTGGCGAGATTCCTGTGTTTGTGCTGATGGCGCGGACGCAAGAAGTACACGTGTACCGGAACAAGAAGAGTGGCGAGCTGGCTGCTGGAATGGAGGATAAGGTGCAGCAGGTTACGTACGCCATCGGCGTCACCCGCATACCTGAGGACGTCTCAAATCCTGAGACGAGAGGCTGGAAGTTGATTGAGCTTCAGAAGAGCGGCAGAGACTACATATGATCGATCGATCTGTCTCGCCATCGAAGCCGAAACGGGTGGTTTGACTCTGTGACGAGTCTCTCCAAAGAGTCATCCCTGGGTTCGAGCGCAAAATGGCGTCACAACATGACTCCAGCCGGGTTATCGCTGCGAGCGAGGCGAGCGTGGCGTGGCAAAGCAGGCAGCAACGGAGGCCACATCAAGCAGAAACCTCGCAGCCGCGTCTACGGCCACCTACACACACCTCAGGCTATCTTGAGACAGCCTTACTGCGCCGTCCTTATTCGCGTTTTGTACAGCGTGCATCTGAATTCAGCGAAGCATGGGACGAAAGCGAGGAGACAACCTCGATCAGAAACACTTTTCGACTCCACTCTTGTATTACTATCTAGCCTAGCTGGCAAACTTCACAAAAGCTGCATATAGCGTGCAGTCATCCATCGTACTCATTTCGCTGGCATCACCAGCGGGGCATTATCTGACTCGAGTTCGACAGTGACTCTATGCTATCACACTGCTCACACCTAACTCCGGCCGACCCAGCTGATGCGGCGGTCTGCGGCGTAATTGAACTTTGAGTCCTGACGGACGTAATGTGTCAGGTCGTTCATCGTGCATTAATCGGTTCAGCCACCATCTATGTCTATTCATGACTCAACCCGAACATGCCTCAAACAATCTTCCCGTCCACACACCGTGTCCCTTGCGCCACGGGCACGAACAGTACATGTCCCCAATTGCAGATGCCGAACTCGGTCTCGCCGTTGCACACCAGTGCGCCGTTTTCCGGGCACGTTGGGAGCGATGCGTAAGGGTTGCCGGCCAGGCCGGTGCCGGTAGGTAGAGGGAAGCCGGTGCCTGTTGGGAAGACGCCGGTGGGGAAGACGCCGGTTGGATATGGGAAGCCGGTGCCCGTTGCGAACGGGAAGCCTGAGCTGGGGACGCCAGTGCCGAAGGTAGCGGAGTAGGAAGGCGCGGGCACGCTGCTGACGGAGATGGTTTCGATGGTCATGACGCCGGACGACGCTGCTGTCGCTGTTGTGCCTGTGGCTGTTGTGGTTCCAACTTGACGTCTGGCGTCGAGGGGTGCGGCGGTGGCGAGGCCAAGGGCGAGGGCAAAGGTGGCGATGATGAGCTTCATTGTGCTGTACTTCGAGTTGATAGTTTGGTGTGGTTGAGATAATCGAGAGGATGTGTCGTAGTGAGCGTTGGTATCGTACAGCAGAGAAAGGCTGAGATAGATAGCGAAAGAGAATCGATGACTAGAGAAGAAAACCAGCCGCAGAAAGACACGTTACTTATGCCTCATATACCAGCAGACCCACAAAGCCCGATCTTACGAACCCTACGTCGCCGCAGCAGAAGGTAGTCATTACGTCGTTACACACACCCAAGCCCTCGCCGCGCCCAGCAAGGCGACCTGAACGACCGAAGGAAGCGATGACAAGACAGTGGCGCCAACAGGGCCTGACACGCGTTCGGACGGTAGTGTGGAATCCGCGGACGTAGTGCAGGCCGGAGGTTGAGTGTGCTGGGTAGTTTGCCTTTTCCAGCAGGTTGGCTGCGCAGCTCCTGCAAGGCTTGCTGCATTCGAAAAAGGTGAGGTGAAGTTGGAAGATCAGCGCGGTAGAAGTGGGCTTGGTTCTGTTTTTAGATGGACCCTTGATTTGAGAGGTGCTGCTTTGGTGGCCTTTTGCGCTGACTACTGCAGTACACGATGTTATCTTACGTCGGTCTATGCGTGTCTTGGTCCCAGAGTTGCATACGACTGTGTCGCAGTAGGATCGACTTTAGCATGTGTTCGTTGTGGCAGGACCTTGTAGATGCTGCAGATGGAGGATGAGCTTGTCGTTGACTAGGCGCCTTGTGTTTGGGAGGCCTTCCTTCGTCCACCATGACCATGACTGTATGCAGGAATATGAACGGCCGGAGGATGTCGCGTTCGCAGACTTACGTACGTCGTTGAATCGTTCATGATGTTGAAACTTCACGAAATCAACCGTCGGTGATCGACAAAACCGAGTGGCGGTGCTCGAATGTGGCGTAGTCGGGCATTACGAATGCCGACCACAACCTGATGAGCCTCTCGAACGACTGCACGTCCTCCTCGCAAAAGCACTGGTGACTATTCGCGGTGGTCACAGATCATACCACTAAGGACCGAGATTCCAGCACCATGGAGCCCACGGAGCAGCAGCCTCGAGCAATCGCTCTCTTGAGATGCAACGCGCCGGGCGTGCGGGTAGCTCAGCAGCAGCTATTCAGACTCCTCTCGCATCGCCTGACACATCTTGAATGCACTCCTGACTGCGGGGTTCTCTCCTACCTAGGCAGTTGCTGTCAAGGAGGAGTATGTCGGGGTGAGGTAAGTCAGAAGTGCTGCTCTTCCACGACCAGGTAGATCTGTACCTTTGGAGCCCTTCGCCCTCCTTCGCCTAATCCCATACATTGACGGATTGATTCAACACGATGCCAGGACAGAAAGTAGACGTTCAGAAGCCGATTAACTATGCCTCGCTCAAGGGCAGAAACGTCCTCGTCACAGGCGGAGCATCGGGCCTAGGCAAGAATATGGTACGTATGTTCGCAGAGCATGGAGCGAACGTGGTCATTGCGGACCTGCAGGATTCATTAGGCAAAGTAGTCGAACAAGAACTCGCAGGGCAGGGCGGCAAGTGTGTTACCACGGACTCCTTCCGTTAACAAGTTAAGAGATTGACCGTTCTCCAGGATCAAGTACATCCATGCAGACGTAACGTCGTTCGACTCACAAGTCAACATGCTCAAGGAAACATTGGCATTCTTCCCTCGCAATGAGATCGACATCTTCGTTCCGAACGCTGGAATCCTTAGTCCTCCTACGCAGATTGTGCCTCAGGATCCTGCTGGGCTTGCGGATCTGAAGACCCCACCGCCCGATCTGTCGGCAAAAGTGATTGGTGTGAACCTATCTGGCGTGTACGTCGGAACCATGCTAGTCGCCAGGTACGGGATGGGCCTCCACAAGGGACAAGTCTCGAAGCCAGCGAAGGCCATTGTGCTCATCGCTTCTTTGGCCGGCTACTGTGGTGCTGAAGGCTCGGTGGAGTACACGACCACTAAGTTTGGGGTTCGAGGACTTCTTCGTGGTCTACGCAAACAACTAGCGGGTCTTGGTGTCCGACTCAACGCCGTTGCACCGTTCTATGTCGAGACACCAATGACTACAGATGCTGTGGGAGCTCTGAAGTCAGTTGGCATTCCCACTGCTCCTATTGAATACGTGACCGAGGCGATTGCGCGACTTGCCACGGACGAAACTGCTTATGGTAAGTAGATGCATGCCTGTCGTCGAACCTTGGACTAATCCCTACTAGGACGGTCTGTGTTCGTGATGCCCGAGGGCCTGTCCGACGGAGGTGATGACTCTGCTGGTGGGCAAGGTGGCGAATCCTTCTCGCTGAAAGGCTTAGGGGAGCATTGGGCGGTGTTGGTCAATGGTCCAATGTCGGACGAAGTCGGCTCTTAGTAGTAGTACAATGCACGCTCGTTTCGAGTCTTCACACAGCTACGTCGATCTCACACCATCTCACACTGTGCTTCATCCGTTGGTAAAAGGGTTTTTAGTCAGACGAAGTGTTTTAATATGTACTAGCGTTGGACGCCTGAGCTAAGTTAAGCTTACTGACTCCACCATGAAACCAACATCCGCATCCAACATCCTCATCCAACATCCTCATCCATCGCCCGCATCCATCGTTTTAGGCCTTTCGATCCACGTGTGCTCTACAATGTCGACCTTTGGCAGCCCAGGCGGCGCGCAGAGATTCTCCAAGCCCACCCCACCCGAGCGCGGCTCCTTCCCTCTCGACCACGATGCCGAATGTCAGGCCGTCATGAAGCAGTACTTGCGCTGCATTCGTGCGCACAAAGGAGTCAATGACGACGAGTGTAGGACGTTGAGTCAAGGGTATCTGCAGTGCAGGATGGAGCGGAATCTGATGGCGCCGGACTCGATGAAGAATCTTGGATTTCAGGATCTGGAGAAGGCCAGGTTGGCGAAGATGAGCAAGACGGATGGGGAGGTCGAGGAGAAGAAGGGGTGAGAAGCGTTGATGCTGAGAGGTTGACATGGCGATGAGCAGGACAACTGCCGTGGACATTCAAATCGACTGGTCGTCTTCGCGACGGCATGGCCATGTAGCACCCGAAAAACGTCGAGCAGAGCCACGATCTATATACTCTCCGTTGCAGCGATGCGCGAGATGGGACACGTACTGCATCAGGACGATCGGGACAAACCACACAGTAGGCGGCCGGAAGATTCATCAGCGACGAGGATGGAGCATGGGACCAACGGACCAACAGCCTCATCAACCGCCTTCCGCTCAATCTCGAGTCTCCGATATCATCGTTCAAATTTGGGGAATGTGGAGCCGCTGTCGGACTGACTAGGTGTCCGCTGCTGGGCACGAGAAGATGTAGCATACAGCAGAACGAGCTACCGTGGCACGGAGATGTTGTGCCGTACAGGCCTAGTCTGACGTTGAGAAGACAACCTCGAAGCAGAAAATGTGAGGTGGAATGATCTGAAGATGGTCAAAGATAAGAAGCCAACCTATTCTACCTCTAGCCTACTCTCATCACCGGGACTCAAGTATCTCAGCAGCACATCACAGTCCTGCATCCGCTAGTCATCAGTAGAAATAAGTCCACCCCGCTCACAGCCTCCAAACATAGATCTGAACACTCATGATGCCCATCGATAGTGGCAAACGCAATGCAATGCATGCCCCACAGTCCAACCCTCGCTCAGATCTGTGCACTCATGTGCCAATGAAACGCCACCGTGAAACCGCCGTCGTCATAGGGGTATGATATGCCGCAGATAAAATCCCAACGCGAACTCGTGTCGACGACCCAGAACGCCAGTGAATGATTCGCAAGATTTCCCGGAGGGTGTGGTCCGAGATGTTTCGGTCTTCCAGCAAGCAAGTGGTCCCAGGTAAATAAGCCGATGTGTGGTATCATGAGTAGAAAAAGCAAGCAAGTCATCAACATCGCAGACCGTAGTCGTAGGAAAGAGAAACTCGGGGAAGATGGTGTAGTGGAGATTTGTCAGATCGTGGTGTGTGTCGTGAATGTGTGTCGAAGTCGGAGGTGGTATAGAAGTCGGAGATGGTGTGAAGTAGGATGTGGTGTGAAGTCGCAGAGTGAGACTAGCTTGTCCTCCTGGCAAGTCTCGCCGATGGAGGCCGTCTTCGACGTAAGGGGTGGTCGTAGAGTAGTCGAGAGCTTCGAGGTATGCTGTGGGTGTGCAGTGCGAGACAAAACTCTCACTGCATCTCAAACTCATACTCGTCCTCTTCCTTGAACCCTTGATCCCACGGTTGTTGCTGTCCTTGCGAGACCTGCCCACTGCTCACACCACTTCCACCAGACTGGAACCCGGGGCTCATTTGCTGCTGCGGGAAGCCGTTGCTGCCACCACCTTGGTTGTCACCATTGATCGCATCGCCCGCCACATTCGTGAAGCCAGGGACGCGTAGCCCGGAGCCGGACGCGCGGGTATACGAGCCAATCTCGCCGGAGTGGCGGTGCTTGCCGATGACCTCCATGAGCTCGCTTTGCATGCGCTTCTCCTCCTCGGACTGCTCGAATGGCCACTGCTGGCCCATGCCCTCCAGCACATTCTTCAGCTGCTCTTCTTGGCGCATCTTGAGCTGGATGTACCACATGATATCACGAGCCCAGGCGACAGAGCCGTTGAGGATGTCGCCCTTGTTGGGCCCTTTCTCTTTGTCATCCATCGGCAGGCCTTGGGTGATGGTACCTGAGCGTCTGCCTGGAGCACCACCGAGCGATGATGGTGCGTTTGGAGGCGACATGCTTGCGTTGGTGATCGATGGCGACAATGGCGCATTGGTTTGGAGGTGCTTCCGGACTTTCTCGTCTTCGAGGCGGTGCTGTGGTACGAGCGTGCCGAGGTCTTGAATTCGCTCGTTGATATTGTCGCGACGTCTGCGCTCAACCAGATTGTGAGATTCTCGCCGTCTGCGATGCTTAGCGTCTTGCGCATGATATGCCTGCGGTGCGCCACCCTCCATTTTCGTTGGCAGCGATGATGCGACTTTGTGATGTTGGCCAGTGGTCTTCAGAACTTCAGAGATCTGAGGGTGCATGGGGTGGCCGTTGAGAGGTGAAGGGAAGGGTGAGCCGTCGTTCCAACTATTGTGATCCGGTGTGCTGCCCCAGCCACCGTTGCCTAGAGAAGACTGCTGCCGTTGATGGTGAATCTGTTGCATGCCAGGGTGGCTGTTGAAGTCCTCCGGGATGGTGATCTGATTGATGCCAGGTGTGTGGGGGGTGACGGGTGAAATCGTGCCGGATACTTTGCGATCGAGGTGCTGTTGCATATGTCCTCGGTTGCCGGCTTGCTGCGGCAAACTATGGCTACCAGCAAACTGTTGATCGCTTCCAGTAGCGCGGAACTGGCCATAGTTGAAGTTGCCTTGGGTGAATGGCGACTGCATCGGCGCACCGTCAGGGGTGTGCGAGAATATCCCGTTGTTGTTCTGCATCATCTGCTGTTGCTGCTGTTGTTGCTGCTGTTGGAGGAAGTTCTGCATGCCCTGGTTCATCGAGAATTGGTCGTTGCCCTGATGGTTGTTCTGGCTAAACTCGAGGTCCAATAACTCATCGTCGGCGATGCCAGAGGTGCCAGCATTGAAGCTGGACGCCATGCTACCTTGACCGAAGTTTTGGTGCATATTGTTCGTCAGATTCACGGGGTTGATGTTCATACCATGGCTGGTGTTGAATTGTTGTCGGTTCGTGGGGTTGTATTGCATGTATTGGTTCAGGTTGGGATCGTTGTAGTCGGTCGGTTCGGTCTTGATAAAAGGGGAGCCGGCCATCGCGCTGTAATTCACCGTGTGGCAGTATTTTAAGCCGAAGGGTCTAAGGGCCGCCGGAAGCTGTGCGTCCTGCTGTCGCTGGTTATTGCGGAATAGCAGGAAGGTAGATCTTTCGTTGCAGCTTGATCCAAAGTTAGCTCCTGCCATTGTTCTAGCAAGTGCGAAAGGTGAAAGCGCATGCAGCGGTGAATGTCGTTCGCCATGACATCCGAGGTAAAAGGAGAGATTTTTCTGTGCATTTGGTTGCGCGAATGGAGCAGATTCAGGAGGTGACTTACAGATTGCAGTCTCTCGTCAAGTGTGGCTACCGCATGAGCTGCGGAATCAATGTTGTGGTTCCAAGTAGTCTGTCCCACCCAGCTCGCAGACCGGTGTCGATGTAGATGTTGCTTGCGAATCGTTGTTCGCACTGGCCGCAAAAGTGTCCAATCACCAGAAGAAGTGGCCCTTTCTGGCACGATCCCACTCGCGGCTCGCTCAGGATGTTTGCTCGAGGCAACGGGTGTTCGGCGCGGGGTGTCGGTGAAGCGCAATGCTCGATGCGCCCCTATCAACGTTGAGTGTTGACGCTGAAGGTGCTCGACGTTGTAGTACGGCAGCAGTGGGAGAGGAGCCTGTTGAAAACTTTGATATGTTCTTCGATGATGATGAAGGTGAGTGCGAATCGGGCTGACACGACCTACAAGGCAGAGGGGTTAGCATGGTTGAGAAACGTTGAAAATCAAATTGACGGCAGCGTGCATGGTAGCGAAATTCGAGCCGTGGCTGGCCGAGGCGAGCACTGATGGCACGTTCATGCGGTGAGGTAGCGTTGGTCCGTCGCCGCATTCCAGGCCTGGTACATCGCCTCGGTACAGCATTTTGCAAGCTCCCACCTCATGTTCGACTCACGCCGATGCCGCAGTTTGAGAAGCACACCAGATGCGGGAGGACCATCGTGCGCACTTACCAGATGCCCAAGTTCGGAAGATGGGTAGAGTGAAGCGGTTGGCACAGCTTGTCCGAGAGGTTCGGATAGCTACGCTGGACGGGTTTCAGTGCTGGTGACTGTTCCGGCGCAAGCAACAACGATGATGAGTGCCTGCCAAGTCGCAGGAAACAGGACTGAAGCGTACTTGAGAGATCTAACGGCGGCGCCGGACACGCTTGACGACAGCTGAGGCGCACAAAGAAGACGTCTGTCGAAGGTCGGTGGAGTGGAGTTGGCGTGAATGTCGTGTAACGTGGAGAAGTGAAGTCGCGGTAAGTGAGGTTGGAAGTGAAGCTGCTAGTGGCCGATGCAGCGCCCAAAATCCAAAAAGTCGATCTGCGGGCGGAGGTGGGGCCTTTGTCCGCTTCGCTTCGGAGCGGAGTACGCCTCGCGGTCTTGTGCGACCTGCCTGTCACAGACCGATCTGGGCAAGGGTGATTTGGTAGTTTGCAGGGTGTAGATGATCCGGAGTGGTGTGTGAAGGGAGAAGACGACAGGACGTGAGAGTGAAGTGCTAAAAGTGGTTCGGCCGTTTCGGTCAGAGTGGGATGTGGCGAAGCAATAATGACGATCGACCGCGAGCTGCCGGGAGTCGTTAGAAACGGACTCTTCTGGGGCGACAAGGCGATGACAAGCGAAGTCGCTTGTGAAGTGAAGTGTAGAAGAAGAAGAAGAAGAGTGAGAAGATGGAACAACAGTCTTGTGTGGAAAGAAGATAGATAACTGGATCTCTCGAAGTGAGAAGGGCGTGATCACTCATATATCTGCTGGACGAGGCAAGTGCCCAGTGGTCTCAGCCGCTACGCGTTCTTGCTCGCTGATGTGTGTGCCGCGCCGAGTGAGGTGTTGACTCATATTTCCTTCCACCCAGGCCGCCGGTGTACGATGTGCCTTGACACTTGAATGTGGTGGTGGTGGTGGAGTATCTCAAAGCAAAGCGTGCAGTATAGAGTTCATCCCCGCCGCGCATCAACCTGGAGTCAGCCACACGCTGGCCAGGGTTGCTGTGAGACATGCACCATGACAGCTCTTTGCCCCATCAAGGCGCATTCTTGCTCGAGCACCACCGTGTCAGAATCTCAGACCAGCTAATCCAATCAGGCCATTGCACGTTGTATTGTCGTCTCGAAGTGCCCCGGCTCCCGCGTAGTTCTAGCCCGCGCTCCCATTTGACAGCGGCCCACCTGCATCAAAGGGCCGCACCCTGATAGAGGTTCACACCCTCCCCGCGCGAAACAGTCGAGGAGGAGTTGCCCGCTGGTGCTGGTGCCCGTCGATCGCTCCTGCGCATGCACGCAATCCCGCGCCTGCATACGGGACTAACTACGCTTCGGCTCTGCCCATCCGAGCGAAGCGAAACCTAAGCTTGGCTGGAGCGGCCTCTCCGTACACCAATCCAACATCTCGAGACCGCCACCACCCATATCGAGCTATCTGGCTGCAATTGAGGCTCCGAGAGCTACTAGCCAGTCAACCTTGCAACCTCAATCGGCAGACACGGCTGCGATAGTTTGGAGGCACACCAGACACGCGGCAACCAAATAGGCAGCACCATTGCCTGATTTACATCCTACCACCATCTCGCCCGGCACACGAAACGACGTCTCCCAGCTTGATCGCTTAGCATCTCCAACCCTCTACAGCTCTTCAACATGGCTTCGTCCTCCTTCCGAGATAGCATGAACAGCTTGGGCTGGTCGAGGAGGGAACAAACAGCTACGGCAAGCACAAGCACAAGCAAGCCCAGTGGGGTCTATGGCACCCTGCAGAAGCTCAACCCGTTCAACAGCGAAGGCTATGTTCGGCTGCCTGTCCACGAGAGCGACGAAGGGCCTGGGGCGCCGCTTCCAGCTCGGTCACGGCGGGAAGAGGAGGAAGGGTTCTTTGCGCGTAAGTCATATGCCTTCCTGTTCGTGCCCTCCTTCTGCCTTTGGGACACGCAATACTCGTAAAAGATGTCAGTATCTGCGTCATCGATACCTGAAGCGTGGGATGTCCGTACATGCCTGGCTGGGGTCTCACCCGGTTCGTGGCGATGCAAGTCACCATACCCTACATTGCATGGGCACCGGAATACGGTGTGGAGAGAGCAGAGTTCCTGCATCCTGCCTACATGCTGCATAAGCTATGCATGCAAGTCTCAAGCAGTTTCTTTATCTTCAGGTTTCGCGTCGACTTCCGAGACAACCGCTAACGGTGTCTGGCAGTGAGTCGGTGGGACCGCCTGCTGCTCTTCGGCGGTCTGAATCTCGCGGCTATCGCGCTGTTCGTGGTCTGCTTCACACTCTTTCCTGTGCTGAGTCTACGACCTACGAAGTTTGCAATATTGTAAGTCTGCACAGTTCCATTCTTTTGGTGTGTGGCAGCCTCTTCGAAACCATATCAACAATCAACCAATTTCGGCCAATTCGACGACCAAACTACATCAACAGATCTACTGACCCCACGGCCTCCACCCGGAATATTCCATCCGGCACACCTCCATCTCAAGATCGACCTCGCAGCGGGCGCTTATGCTGTGCGCGCCTGACCCGAACTGCGCCAGGGTCTCGAAGCTAGCTCGAGCTCCACACCGTCCGCACCTCAAGCTTCTTTGGACGTTACTTGCTCTATCCTGGCTGGATCCGTAAACAATGACGACTATATTTCATTGTTATCGTTGCCGACAATGTGCGAAGTGTTGATGGTGGTGTGGCGCTGACTTGTACTTGTGATCAGATGGACGATGGCTTCGGTGCTGTTTCTTGGATCGTGGGCGGTGTTGATGGGGCCGATGATCTACGGTGAGTACTTTGTTGCCCTTTGTCTGCACAGCACTACTGGGAGAGAATTTGGCCCTCATCGAGCGTCGAAGGCGACTTCGAGCTCAAGCTTGGAAGGGCTGATAGCTCAACGCGGCCCCAAGACAACTACCTCGCGTTCATGCATCTGAATATGTGCTGACCACCCTTCTCCACAGTCCGACATCTCGTATCGCAAGAGCGCTTGCCCTTTACAGCGACCTATTTCGGGAGCATCGCTCTCACGTTATGGTTCGCGCTTGGAGTACGTAGTCGCGTCACCATCTATCCTACTACCCGTTGCTGACCAACCCCGATAGCTACACAGCACAATCCTCACACTCATATCATCGATCGTGCAGCTCGTCGCACTCGCATGGTACCTGATCAGCTACTTCCCCATGGGCTCGACTGGGCTGCGTTTCGCCGCGCGGTTCGGTGGCGATCGAGTTATGGCTTGGATGAATGGCTGAGTGTCAGATCGATCATACGTTCATACCTATACACAATGCAACCACTTGAAACAACAAACGTCCGCGCAAATGTCTGGCTGTGACAACCCACTTCAGGCAGCCTCAGTCCACTCTTGCTTCCATAGCCAGACGATGCCTTGTCTGGAGGGACCGTTCCGCCGTAGTTCTCCCGTCCCCCAGAAACCCACGATGCCGAACGGTGTCAGTTGGCAATCCCAGTCCCAACTGGTTCCACTATCAACGTAACGCTTCCGCGCTTTAAGCCTCACACTTCGATTCGTATAGCTCATCGTCCCACTGAGCTCGAACTTCCCGTGCCCGTCGTGGGCGTCTGCTGCGCGCAGCTCCACGACCTCGTCACCAGTAACCGAGTCGCGATCTGGTGACGACACCATCGTGAAGCGGATGTTCAGCATCGGCGGGTCTACCATTGGCGACCCGGTGTGCGTGTAGGTGTAGTAGCCGCACCAGGTGCCGGACGTGAGGTAGGCGTCGGAGCGGAACGCGGCGAGGTTGTGGAGGTCGTACCAGCTGTCCCAGTTGCTAAAACTGGTCTTCGAATTGCCCAAGAGCTCGACCGCCCGGCGTGAGAAGGGGACGGGGAGTTGGTAATTGTCGTTGAGCGGCCGAAGAGGGATTTGGGCCGCGGTGGGGAGGGCGATATGAGGCACATTGGCCGCGAAGTTGAACGGCCAGGCTCGGAGACTAGTGCGGAGCGCTCTTCGCAAGGTTACGACTGCGGAGATCGAGGCGTGCAGGATAGCTGCTGTAGTGTTGCTTTGAAATAGCTGCGACTCTCGCAGCACGGGCTGTTCCATGTCGGGGTAGCTTTTACTGCCGTCCGGATCTAGGAGTGCCATGACGACGCAGAAGCGTACGCTGGGGGTCTGGTCGCGGGGCATCAGGCAGAGCTGCGTCTTCCACAAGTTGTTCTGTAGATGGGGATGCTTGACTACGTGGAGTTCTGGCAGGTAGCTGACGAAGTCCTGCGGTTTGCGTATCAGCGGTGAGCCTGGCCCTCGCAGGACCCAGGACGATTCTTGTGAGTGCCAGGCTCGTTGGTCTGCGACGGCGTAGCGGGCCCATATCTCGGGATTGCCGGCGGCGCGCGTGCTGATGGCATCAATGTCGAGAGTGTCGGCGTCCCAGTTGTTAAGTTGAGAGGCGATCAAGATCTCCTTGAACACCAACGCATCGTACGAAGCTGCGCGGATAGTTCGACAAGTCCGACTTGATTGTAGGACTGAGGTGGCGTCGCAGAACGCTGCTATGTGGGCTATCAGTTCCTTTGGAAGCAGCTCGAGTGTAGTAGTCTGTGCCATGGTGCCAGCAACAATGTATTTTGATAACAAGTTTGTTGCTCACATTGGTCCTTGCGAGCTGCCGACTGGTGGCTGTGGCCGATTCAAGGATGAAGATGAGTCCACTGTTCGACTACTGCAGATTCGACGTTGATCTGCTCAACTCACATCAGCGTACGCAATGTCAGAGTAATCGGGATCGAGTTCCTGTTGTTCTTAGTTGATGTTTTCGAGGTGTTTGATCAGTGAGTGTCTCGAGGTCGTGGTTACCTAAATTGGACATTGTGATGCCTCAGGCGTCCATACCTCTTTTTCCAGCTTTTCGACCAGGCCCATCTACAACAGCTGACACCCAATACAATACCACCGACGACCACACGGCAGGTCACAGTCGTACATCCGCAAGGCTGTCGAATCCTCGGCAGTTCATCTTACTCTTCTCTTCATCTTCTCCACTTGCACGATTCGCAGCAGGTTCTGCATTTAAATCCACCTTCTACACACAAGCCTTTCACGACTACACACAACTTGGCGTAAGAGCGCGCCGCTCATACGCCAAAAGCAGAAAGAAGATGCCTCCCAAGAAAGAAGTCAAGCAGGAGAAGATCTTGTTAGGGCGGCCGGGAAACAGCCTCAAGAGTGGGATTGTACGTAGAGCGAACATGTGCGTGCTCTGCGCATGCCCTCTGACCATAACTAACACCTCAATAGGTGGGACTCGCCAACGTAGGCAAATCGACCTTCTTCCAAGCTCTCACAAAATGCTCGCTCGGCAACCCAGCAAACTTTCCCTATGCGACCATCGACCCCGAAGAAGCTCGTGTCATCGTGCCTGATGAGCGATTCGACTGGCTAGTCGAGCAGTATAAGCCAAAGTCGGTGGTACCCGCCAATCTCACAGTCTACGACATCGCTGGCCTCACACGAGGAGCCTCCACCGGTGCTGGACTTGGCAATGCTTTCTTATCCCATATCCGAGCCGTGGATGCGGTATTCCAGGTGGTGCGGTGCTTCGACGATGCGGAGATCATTCACGTCGAAGGCGACGTCGATCCGATCCGCGATCTCGAGATCATCAGTGAAGAGCTGAGGATCAAGGATATCGAGTTCGTGGAGAAGGCACTTGAGAACTTGGTCAAGCAGACCCGGAGAGGAGGACAGTCGCTCGAGATGAAGAAGTTGAAGGAGGAGCAAGCGACCGTCGAGAAGATCCTGGCGATGCTGAAGGATGGCAAGGATGTGCGAAAAGGAGACTGGCAGCCGAAAGAGGTAGGTGTCTTCCCATTCTTTACGGATTCCACCCTTTTCAGGATGAACAAGAGGTTCATCCTCTATAATCCCAGCTCTTTGAACATCCACCAATTTCTTGGATGGCACTGGCATGAGATAACGTCCCATCTGACTCGAAAAAAACATTGCCCGAACATCGCTTGCACTATTGTCTACGGCCATTTGCTAACAAGCACGACAAGGTCGAGGTCATCAACCCGCTCTTCTTGCTCTCCGCCAAGCCCGTTGTCTTCCTGGTCAACCTCAGCGAAAAGGACTACATTCGTCAAAAGAACAAGCATCTACCGAAGATCGCGGAATGGGTAAAGGAGCACGCAACCGGCGACCCCATCATCCCAATCTCCGTGTGTTTCGAAGAGCGTCTCACACGTTTCGAGACCGAAGCAGAGGCCCAAGAGGAGTGCAAGAAGATCGGCACCAAGTCCGCCCTTCCAAAGATCGTCACGACCATGCGCAAAGCATTGAACTTGGGGTCCTTCTTCACGACAGGAACAGATGAGGTGCGGCAGTGGACGTTACGGAACGGCACCAAAGCGCCGCAGGCTGCAGGTGTCATTCACGGCGACTTCGAGAAGACCTTCATTCAGGTTGTCGTTTACAACTACAGTGTGCTCAAAGAGGAAGGCGACGAAGCGGGAGTGAAGGCCAAGGGTAAGGTGTTGACGAAGGGCAAGGATTATGTGGTGGAGGATGGCGATATCGTGCTCATCAAGGCCGGTGCAGCAAAGGCATAGGCCAATTCTACGTCTGCCTCCAATGGGCATGTGACAGACCATTCAAAAGCGTTTCAAGAGCAGTATCCAATTCGACGTGCTGTGCAGTTTTTAGGAACAATAAACTTGATCTAGAAGCCGTTGGCAAGCTTCGGCCCGTATACTAGCGTCAAGCATGTGAACCACACTTCAAGATAGTGCATTGGCACGGCGTTTTCCCCTCTTCCACTATAGCCCATCATCGACGTAGAATGAGCCAGCAGGATCTCCATCAACCAACAGCGTCCATCTCAAGGAGGCAGAACATCCACTCGATGATCTAAGGCACCCATCCCAGAAGTTACTTCAACCGCCGTCCTGGAGGGTCTCGGGACTCAGTACTCGAAGGAGGAGCTGCGCGTGCGGGCGCAGAGGGTGGTCCAGCAGCAGAATGAACGGGCAAAGGTGGCGCGCATGCCCGCGCTCAATCCGTTCCTGCGAGCTTTCTTCAGGAGCGCTGTCCCTTCGCAGTGCTCTCCGATAAACCACCACGTCCTACTCGCGCCGACGACAGAAGTCCTACTGAACTCCAAGGACCGCGAGACTGGGACGAGCTACGCCGATCTTGCCAACACCGAGGACTTCCTAGCCAGCCATGTAATACGAGTGCCTGGAGGCGCACCATCCGGCAGCAACGGGACGAAGGATACCGGCAATGTGCGAGAAAATAAGAGCAAGGCGAAGCAATATTCGACAGTCAATGGACGAACGGTGGTGGTGAAGGATACATTCGTCTACAGCAACAAGGGTTTCAAGACGCTCAATCAGGCGCAGCTGCTGCAGGACTTCATCTACTACCCGGATGTGTCGGATGGACAACAATGGCTGGTCTATTACATATCACGACCACTCATCGGCTCGTACCAAGCTACGCCAGTCATACCTGCGGTCATCAGCGATGAGCCGAGTAAGGAGAGGAGGAAGTTGTTGGCGGAGGCATCTGGGCCGGCGAGCTCGAGCACGACGGTAGGCTTCGGAACGCAGAAGAAGAAAGAGATTAAGAATTTTGGAGACCTGATGTCGCAGTTCCCGATGATCTCTAGGCAAATGCAAGTTGGGCTTGAGAAGATCCTCCGGGAGCTGATCGCTGCCAACGACGTCCCAATTCCGAAACGCTCGTCAAGGCGTTCGTCTATTAGCTCACAAAGCTCGAATCCGTCGCTGAGCGAGTCCGTCACCTCAATCAAGTCGTCGCTGTCTGGTAGCAGTACGGTGCATCCGACCTCGATCGAGCTCGAGCCGGAAGAAGAGGCTATGCGCGCAGCTCTGGAGCGAGCGGTCACGGCGTCGATCGAACTTTTTCAGAGCGTAGACAAGCAGCAGCTCTCACTTCTCGGTTCGAGTACAGAGCTTACTGGGCCTGTAGTCGAGCACATGATCGAGCGCTACGTGACGGAGCAAGTTCACGACCAGACACTTTTCCCGAAGGTCTGCGCACTTCGTAAACCAGACGACAGTGACTTGCAGTCGAAGATTCGCAAGATGGCCGACATCGACATCACGCAAGTCGGCATCCCCATCGAAGAGGGTATGGAAGGGAAGCGCGAGCTTGCTGCTCGCCTCACGAGAGGTGTTGATGCTTTCAAGAAGATGGGTGTCGCGAGTAGTCCGCAGGAAATGCTGGAGATCTTGCTGAAGACGCAGAAGCTTATCACCGATGAGGATACATCTACGCCAAGAACGTCACAGGACAGCTCTGCCGAGAGGTCGGAGAAGCCTTCAGCAGTCCTCACCATCAACGCGGATATCCTGGTTTCGATGCTTGTCATCGTGATTATTAGAAGTGGTGTCAGACATCTGCACTCACGGCTGTTATACATGCGCTACTTCATCTTCATCGATGAAGTAGAGAGCGGAGAGCAGGGCTATGCTCTGGCTACACTCGAAGCAGTCCTTGCTCATCTCACCAATTCTTCTTCGCACTTGCGAAAGGCGAGCAAGCGAAATCGCTTACTCTGGCAAGCTGCGAAGTCTGGAGATCTACAGGCTCTCGAGGCTATTCTGCAGCCATCGATTATGGCACCGAGCGAAACCACATTGGCAGAATCCCCGAGACAGGATTTCGCCGAATTCACCGACGACGAGCAGAGTATAGACAACCTTACGCTAGACAGTATGGATGCACCATCTGTATCTCAGACACCTCAAGCACAAGGGGACTTCGCAGCTGTCAATGGCTCGCTCGGGCATGTCTTCCCGTTTCAGAGGCCTCCAACACCACCCCCAGAGCTGGTCCAGGGAAGAGGAAAGAAGCGAGTAGTGATGGCAGCTTTGCCCAGGAGTCAATCTGCATCCTCGGCTCACTCTTCGCGTTCACACTCGCGGCACATGAGCGTAGAATCCAGTCATAGCATGAATGCAGCTGGCGACATTTCTGGCGAAAGGCTGGCACAGACACAAGATGCTGATGGCAATTCTGTGCTCATGATGGCAGTCGAAGCAGGCCAGGCTAATGCCTTGAAGTTCTTGCTTTCGATGCCGGCCCACTTCCGCGTCGACTTCGTGCTGGAGGATGTGAACAGCGATGGTGCGACTCTGCTCAACGCTGCTGTGCAGTCCAGCAATCGCGAGGTCACAGAAGAGCTGATCTCCTACGTCGAGGACAACACGTATCAAGAGCAACTGCGCAAGTACCTGGCAATTCAAGACAGCAAAGGCCGCTGCATGGCACATTACCTCTTTACACAACCGCACCTGATACAACGATTCGGCAAGAAGCTGCCTTGGCGACTGAAAGACAAGAACGGCCAGACGCCTCTGTTCGCCTTCTGCAGGTCGTACGACCATGAGCAGTACCACTGGATGGTCGAGTCTGCGATTGCACTAGCGACAGAGACTCAAGGTGATGGCGAGCCGCTGCACCTTGATGACCACGTGGATGCCAAAGGCAATACCTTACTGCATGTGGTCAACGACACCCAGATCACCTTGAAGCTGCTCCGACACTGCGATTCGGATGTCAATGCAGCGAACGACAAGCGCTATACGCCGCTCATGGTCGGCAGCAAGTATGGTCGGATCGACCTCGTGCGGACGCTGTTTACGGACCCTAGAGTAGACATGACCTTGAAGGACATCAGAGGTTTAACTGCTGTCGAGCTTGCGAAGGACGATGACGTGCGCAACCGCATCGATGACCTGGTGCTGTTGTCCTCAGTGCCTGGCCAGGATGGACGCATGACAACGCTGGTCCGCTCATACTTCATCGAAGATGCCACCATTCGGTTTGTCCTTAAGTCTGGTGCGCCAAGTCCGAATGGCATGATCACCGTCACCACATGTCGCCGATCCATAGCCGACTTCGAGAACCTTTCGAAGTGGTTGGCCGTAGAGTGCCCTGCGAGCTGGCTACCGACACACTTCAACCTCCCTTCGCCTTTCCTCATCCCTTCGAAGCCGTCGAGAGCTACTGTGAGGGATAATCAGGTGCGTCTAGACAACTACTTCCACAATCTGCTGACGCATTCCACATTTTCGACGCACGAGCTGGTGTGGGAGTTCTTCCTGGTGCCGGACATCGACGTAGACATGCTGAACGAGCGAAGCAAGCGCAAGGCCGAGGCGCGGGTGGACAATGTCAAGGAGGACTTCGAGCCTGTGACCGACACACAGGAAGTTGAGAACTTCATTGAGTTTACGAGAGACCAGATGCGAGGCATGATTTCGACTACCAAGAAGCTCATCCGTTCCACCAATCGACGCAGAATGATCTACAGCGACCTCGCTGAATCGCAAGGACTCCTCTCGTCTAGAGTGTCGACACTCCTTTTTCTCCCGCAGTCTCACGTCACAGCCGTCGAACGCTACTCAAAGACGTTGATACCCACAGAGGCCTCGCCAATGACAGCTTTCTACTATGGCCTGCACTCTATCCAATCCTCCAGCAACGCTATACAGGAGGCTCTCGACCGCCCCGCCTACCTCATCGGCAGCATGTCGCAAGCTCAGCGCACCATCGACCGCAGCGTGGGCTCGATCTCGCGCTCCAACCGCTGGACACCGAATATCGGCCTCTTTGACGATGCGAAGAAGCAGGTCGCGCAAGAGGCACGGGCGAAGGCTGCGAAGGCGCGAACGGAACTGGAGAATCTGGGCTGTGAGCTCAGGTACACGCAGCAGACTGTCGCGAGTGAGCTTGCTGGGTGGCAGGAGGAGCATGTAAGGGCTGGGAGGGAGATGCTGAGGCGCTTTGCCAAGGATACTGTTGTGAGGGAGAGAGCGAGGTTCGAGGGGATGCGTAGGGCGTTGAGGGAGGTTAGGAAGGGCAGTGGGAATGGATAGAGGATGGGGATTCTAGTCGATGCCGGCGCTGGCGCGGGTCGATAGCTAATGTTGAATACCACATAATCTTGTACACACCTGCTTCCAGATAGCCGTAGGAAAGCTCAAGATTGGGTTCGATCGAACGGTCGTAGATCCATGTTTGACTCTAGTAGAAAAGGCAGATCGCCGAGCCTCAGTAACCAAGAACACGCTCTAGTTAGGCATTTGAACATCCAAATGTTATGGCGATCTGACCTGGTGCCCTCATGTCGCCACGAAAGTACGCCCGAAAGGCAACGAGTCGAGAGCTTTGCATCGATGCAGTAGTACTTCAGAATCAGACAGCACTCAATTCCAATTCCTTGCCTGCGCCGATGCATCTGCGTCTCGTGCACCTAGGTTCTCTCGAGCTGTTTGTGCTAATGTGTCGGACTGAGTTTGCGACTTCTGAGCATCGAGTTGGCGGCCAAGTTTGCCTTTGCCTTGCGAAGCTTTCGCTCGTTCCTGCAGCATCCTCCAGTCAGCGTGAAGCCCAGTAAGATGGCGTGCCCCAAACATCATCTTTCGGCGACGACACATGCAGCAGAGCTTCCAAAAGCTTCGCGTTGATGCCTCTGACGCCGGGCTACAGCCCCATCACATCCAAGCCGTGGAAACCATCCGACCGCTCTGCTGGACCGGCCGGGCTTTCTTCTTCGGTGGAGGAGAAGGAGAAATGCTACGCACCTCTGCTGCTCTCGCCGCCGCTGCCTTCGGACTCGACGATTCGTCTGGCACCTGTGGGTTCTTGCCCAACGTTCGTCCACCCTTGGGGCCACTTATTCTCGGAGGTGCTGATGCTCGCGCTCCATCGACCTGAGGTGGTGCATTGGTTGGAGTCGCGCCTAGTGTCCGCCCTTCACCTTGAAAGCTCTCGTTGCTCTGAGAGCCGCAGCAGTTGCCCATGCTGATGATATACCGGAGATGGATATTGATATGGTTTTGTTAGGCCCTAGGTGGATGTCGTTATCGAATCATAGTGTTGGGTGGTTGGTATGCAGGATCACAAACAATGTGGGAGGCGCGGGGTTGAGCCTTGGGGAGCCACGCGCCACACATCTATACGCGGCTTCTCTCATGAGATCGCAGACCTTGGAACAGCTTGAGATTTTGACCTGGCAACATCGACAGCGATATCCCTCGCCTCGGATCTGTAACCCGACAATGTTTCGGCAATACGTTGATGAGTCGTCCCTAAGTATGACGAGATGATTGAGTATGCAGGTGCCAAGGCATATGTCCTGAAACGGTTAGCTGGGCTAGGTTAGGGCATGCCATCAAGGTGCTTGCATCAGACTTCACGTGGAGGGGAAGAAAGCGCCTGATGAGCACATTTGGAAGATTGATTCTTTCAAACTACATACGATGACACGGTCTCTCCTTCGAACAATCCAGCCGAGGCTCTCTCATAGTGTGAAGATCTACAGAACGGAGGTTTGGTATACTTGCGAATTCTGCTCATGAAGACCATGCTGTGGACTCCCGGAATCCTGATCCATAAAGGGCTCGACAGTAGCGACCAGCCAAGCCTGGCTATACTGTGTGCACGACTCTGACGCTCCAGGTTCCATAGCAAGAGTGTCAAGCCAGCCGGGAAATCCGGCACTATGGACCTCAACATGAGCATGAACCCAGCACTCGAGAAGACCCTATCTGGCGGGCTCTATTATCAGCAACCGTACCAACTCACACCACCAGACTCGGCCGTGGACGCCAACTTCTCGCAATTCGGGGAGGACGCCGACTTCGCAGCAGCCCTCGCGAACTACCAACCATGCCATGACTGCACACCAGCAACCAAGACAGCCATCCCGCACCACCACCACCCATCCGGTCGACTAGCCGGAGCTTCAGCAACCCTCGATGGCCACTTCTGCTGTAGCTGGCTCATCCACGAAGACCAGCCATGCTATCTATGCTTTGGATCCGCCGAGGCTCTCGACAACCACATCAAGAACGACCACGCGGGCAAGGACGGCACATACCGCTGTCTCTGGCAGAACTGCTCGAAGCACGACAAGTTGCAGCAAACGGCCGCTGCGATCAACTTCAGCAACAAGCCTAAGCTCATGCGACACGTGCACAGTCACACAGGCTTCAAACCCTTCCCATGCCCCTTCCCGGGCTGTGATAAAGGTTTCGTCACGAAGGAGCAGCTCAAGAACCACGAGACCACGCACACGAAGTCGCGAAAATACAAGTGCGACCTATGCGGCAAAGGCTTCGCCGTGAAATCAGCCTTAACCACCCACATCACCGCCGTGCACAAAGAAGAGAAAACTCACAAATGCGAAATCTGCGGTAAATCTTTCGCCGACAGCTCCAACCTCTCCAAACACAAACAGATCCACTACCGTGAAAGCGGCGGTGTCAAAAAACAGCGCAGTCGACGCAACACCTCCACCGCAGGAAGCGTCTGCAGCACTCCCTCCATCTCCACCCCCTCAATGGAACCAGCAACACCGGTCATGCACATGCACGCCTACCCCTCCCACCGCCCCTCACCCTCAGCAACAACCTTCATGCCCCCACCCACCGTACCAAAACATCCAGCACACCATATCCCCTGCGCCACCCTCCCCTCAGCCTGCTGCAGCACCGTCCCCATCATCCCCCCCGCCCCACCCTGCGACCCCACAGCCGCGCCAGCAATCTTCGATCCCAACTGCTACTGCTGCGACCAAGCCTGCCCTGCCCCGGCGGGCCCTGCCACACCGTGCGGAAGCACAGACGAGTGCGATATAGACGGCTTCTGCGACCTGCCGGAATGCCTCGGCGAGCAGGAAAACTGCGAAGAGTGTCCTGAGCCGGCGTTGGCGGTGTACTGTTGCGAGGATCAGCTGTGCGGGGATCAGCTGCCGGCTGCTGCTCTCACGTGGGAGGAGATGTTTGGTGCGGTGGAAGGGCATAAGGGGTATTCGCAGCTGGAACTGGATGAGCAGTTTAGTGCTATGGTTGGGAGTTGAGGATGACTAAAAGTGAGCGTGATGATTGCATTGTTAGCGTAGGCGTTGGGTGGTGGGTAGTTATGAATTCAATGATAGAAGCATGTGACAAGAGGTCAATTTTAACAACCAGCTTTCGATTTCAAGACTATGAACGTCCGAATACTACTAACATGGCTCGTATCGTCGTTTCTCCGCAGTGACAGTAGTCTCGTACCTTGCAACCGTGATCGCAGTCCCTATGGCCCTGCAACCCGCTCTTCTGGTCGAGAACGGCCGCTTGTTAAAGCAGCTTCCTGCCCCTGAATGCATGATAATTCCGCCCTCCGTCCCGCAAAATCGTGTTGGTGTTAGTGGAGAGCAAGCTCAAACCACGTTGTACCTTGTAGAAGGCGCAGCACGAGCCCCCTTCTCCATCTCCGCAATCATCCCCTCCCTCAACAACTTCGTCAACTGCCCCATCGCATTCTCCACCACCACATCCGTGTCGCCCTCAACGAGCACGTACAGCTTTGGCTGCTCGGTCTGTCCTGGCTCCTTGCCCGGCGGGTAGAACAGCCCCTTCGTAGTAATCGAAGCGCCGCTCGACTCGAGCACCTTGGCAATGTTCGTGCGATTGGTGACGGCCCAGCGAGCTTGCTGCGGGAAATCGTTGAACTCGAGGATGGAGTGGAATTTTCCAGCATCGGGCCCGCGGTTGTCCATGGGGACACCAGCCTTCGTGCCGCCAGATTTGCCGAGGCGATTGGCGATGGCAGCCGCAGCAGCGGCGACTTTATCCTTCGGGTTGTTGGTCGTGACTGCCGGCGGGGTTGCCGCTCGCTGAATCTTCTTCGCGTTGCTAAGCGCAGCTTTGAGAACAGCAGGGAGGTCACCGTCGTCAGTCTTCGGTTCTGGAGCTTGTTGAACGGTTCCGGTCGCTTTCGCCATCATCTCGTCGACCTTCTTCTCCTTCTCGCTCTTCTCCTCCTCTTCCTCTTCTTCAGGCTCATTGTCAGCCTTGTACGACTTCCTCTCGTGGGCACGCTCCGAGGCGCGGATGGCTTCGATGTGCTCGATGCCTCTGCCCCCGAAGCCGCCTCCGGCCCTCTTGGCGTCGCCGGCCTTGACTTTCTCCTCGTGGATTCGCTGCAGCTCCTGTAGCTCGGCTGGAATCTCGACATTGCTCTCCGTGAGTGCTTTGATCAGGTATCCAGCGTACTGATCTTGCTCCGGAGTGACAAACGTGACGGCGGTACCTGTGTTTCCAGCTCGGCCGGTACGTCCACAGCGATGAACATAATCTTCACGATGGTTCGGCGCATCGTAGTTGACGACAAGCTTGAGCTGCTTGACATCCAGGCCTCTGGCAGCAACCGAAGTGGCGACCATGATGGGGGCGACACCAGCCTTGAAATCGCTGATAGCTTGATCGCGGTCAATTTGATCGCGGCCACCATGAACAGCCAGAATGGGATAGCCCTTGCGCATAACCTCCTTGAGCAGACGATCGGTAGACTCTTGCGTCTCTACGAAGATGAGCGAACGAGAGTCTTCGTCTTTGTCGTGCAAAGCGCCCAGTAACTCGAGCAGGCGCTTGAACTTGGTCTTCTCTTCACGTACTTCGATGACTTGCGTGATCTCCGGAGGAACGACACTGCGGCCACCAACACTAATCTCGACCGGCTTCGCAAGCACCTTTCGGGCCAAGGCTTCCAACTTCAGTGGAAACGTGGCAGAGAATAAGACGAGCTGACGATTCGGGCGGATGTTGTTGAGGATCTTCATGATTTGAGGCTCAAACCCCAAGTCGAACATGCGATCCGCCTCGTCCATCACCACGTAAGTGACACGGCGCAAGTTGGTGACTCTTCCTTGATTGGCGGCCAACAGATCGATGAGGCGGCCTCCGGTCGCGACGATGATATCCGCACCACGCTTGAGTTCGCCGATCTGATCTTTGATGGGAGCACCTCCGTACACAGCAACAGCACGAAGGTTGAGCGCCTTGAGATAGGGCTTGCAGTCGCGGTGAATTTGAATGACGAGCTCACGTGTCGGAGCAAGAATTAATCCTACGGGACCTTCAAGATTCTCCACCGGGCGCTGGTCCTTGATGTGCCGGAACATGGGCAGGAGGAACGCGAGTGTCTTGCCCGAGCCGGTCTTGGCGATTCCGATCATGTCACGGCCCGACATGATCGTTGGAAGAGCCTGGGACTGGATTGGCGTTGGCTTCTCGAACTTCTGCTCGCGGATGACGTCCAAGATCTGCGCCGGGAACGCAGCTTGGGACCATTTGGCGATAGGCTTAGGAATGTCCTGACCACGACACTTGATGTTCTCCATCTTGATGCGAAGGTCTTCGACTTCCTCGGGAGTGATATCCGCCAGTTCGACGGATTCGGCGTAGAAGTTCTTGCGGAAGTCCTCATACTTGATCATGCCATGGTTCACGGACGGCATCTCCTTCTTCTTCTTCTTGACGGCCAGAGCGCCGAGAAGGTCATCAACACCGTCACCCATAGCGTCGAGATCACCTTCACCGTCATCGTTGTTGAAAACCTGGATTTGGTTGTTCCTTCCGATGGCTAGATTAGGACGATTGTTGGTGGCTTCGGGTTCGAGGTCGTTCATGAAGATATCGAGCGCGTCCAAGTCGTCGGGATCGTAGTTCGGGTCCCGCATCTGGGCGTCCTGAGAAGCACGAAGGTCTTTAGCGGCATGCATCGCGAGCACGTCTTCTGGCAACAGTGAGTCGGCCTGTGCCTTGGCCTGTGCCTGCTCAGCGCGCCTCACAGCCGCCTCGCGTACTTTCTCTTCTTCCTCCTCTTCGGAATTGATCGCGTCACCATCATCCTGGGCGTCTCGTACATTAGCGAACGCAGCATCCTCAGTATAGCTGGAGGGCATATTGGGAAGCTTCTCTAACTTGCGGTAAGAAACCTCATCATCTCTCATTGGTGCAGCAGCCCCTCTGCTGGGAACGTTGAGCTTGTCGGATCTCTCCCAGGTCTTGTTCAACCCGAATCCAGAAATCTTCTGGTTCGATAGTGGCATGTCGGATCTGCGCATTGACGACGTCTTGCTGTTGTCAGCGAATCTTGTGGTACCATTTGGCGGCTGATTCGTGGACTTAGGGATGACAAAGTCGCCACCGAGCGCGGCTCCTTTGTTACGCTCCAACGCAACTGCTGCTCGCCTGGAAATCGCCTTGTGATCGAATTTGCCGCCATACTTGGTGGATAGTGGGTTGGCTGGGATGTCGGCTGTAGGCGGTGAAGCAGCTGCAGTAATTGGCTGAGCGCCATCGACAGACTCCGATTTCACCAATGGGGATGCTGGAGTTGTTGGAGATTCTCCGCCGTCGGCTTTGGATGGAAACATCTTCTTCTTCCATGCCGCAACCCTGGCGAGCTTTGCTTCCATCGCGAGCCTTGCTTCTTCCTCGGGATCCTTCTTGGCCACAACATTCTTCGAGTCTGATGTCGACGGACGCGAAGACTGTTTGTTCAGCAGAATTCTACCATCAGAAGCGTGGCGATAATCACATACCTCTTCCATCTTGATGCTCACACTCCCATCCTTCGAGTCTCTGCCGTCACGTCTTGGCGATCCTTCATCACGTCTTGACCTCTTCCTCACACGTCCATCAGAGCCATGGCGATCAGCATCTCTTGACCTCTTCCTCTCCTTGTCTCTCACCGGAGAGCGGTCACGCTCACGACGCGAGTCTCGTGGTGCGTCATATCTGTCACGTGAGCGGTCGCGGCGGCGGTCGGTGCGATGGCGGTCGTAGTCGCGGTTGCGGTCGTCGTGTCGGTGGTCGTCGGTTCGACGCTGTGCTCCCCTATAAGTCTTGCGGCTTGGCATATATCGGTCAACAGTATAGAAACGGCCTCTCACATTTCGATCACGGCTCGCCGACCTACGACGGTGACCGCGATCATCTCTGCTGCCACGGGCTGGTGAGCGGACCATCTTGCCGCGTCTCTCACCAAAGAACCGTACTCAGATGCTGCCTTTTTTCCTTCGCCCAAACTGCCTCGCTCGCTGCCGCCTGTGGTCCGCTGACACGCTGCACACTTTTTTGTTCTCTTACCTGTGAGTTGTTTCCGATCGAGTGATCAGAAGGTCGACGGTGATGTGCCGCCGAGTGTGAAGTGGATGGGCCGGTCAATGGAGAGCGCTGCGTAGTTGCAGCACTGTGATGTTGTCGAGTCGGTGATGAAGGTTGGAAGCAAACATTGACGCCGCTAAAGTTCTTGATGCCAAGCCAGCGGGGAAGATTAAGGTTTCCCGAGCTCTCAAACCGGGAAGGCGCGACCCAGCCTCTCGAAACACCACCGACGGGCTGGCCGTCCTCACGCGACCTTGACCGGTTCAACGGTGTTCACGCCCTCAGCTCCCTCTGTATCCCCCCGATCTCGTCGGATTCGGTGTCGCCTCACGCCGCTCTACCCATCGCACGCAAGACAAGGCACCATGTTCGGCCGCCAAGTGGTTAGCAGGCTCGCCCGACTGCCACTCTATGCGCGTCTCCCCTTTCGGCCCTCCCAATGCCCTCTCGAAGTCGTCTCAACCATCGCACAACGCTCCTACGCGTCACCTGGCCGACCTCGCAAGACCGTCGGCGAACCATCCCGACCCGTCAAGCGAGCAGTCAAGCGGACAGCCAAAGCGACCGATGGAGGCCCGGCCAAGAGGCAGGTGAAAGCGAAGAAGGATGTCGCAGCAGCCAAGAAGAAGACAGCAAAAGCAGCAGCACCACCCGCGTCCAAGAAGAAGCGAGCCCCCAAGGCCGTGACCGAGGAGCAAAAGGCAGCCGCGAAAGCAAAGATCGCCAAGGCCAAGGACGCAGATCTGAAGAAGGCCACGCTCAAACCACCGTCCAATCGCGCCATTTCCGCGTACAATGCCTTCATGGCGGAGAAGAGGAAGGGCGCTCCTGCAGGAGAGATGCAAGGCCCAGATGTGAGCCAGAAGATGAGCGCCATGATGAAAGAGCTGGCCGCCGAATGGAAGTCGCTGTCACCTGCTGAGCTCGAAGTACGTCTCATCCCCACCCTAATACCCTTATCCCCACACTAACGCTATGTACTAGCACTACAACCACCTCGCCCACACCCGAACCGAAGCCGCGCACGCCGAGTACAAGAAATGGGTCGAAGCCCACACCCCCGAGCAGATCAAACTCGCCAACCGCGCCCGCACCGCCCTCCGCCGCCGCCTCAAGGGCACCGTCAAAGGCACCATGAAGTTCACCCACATCCGCGACGAGCGGGCGGTGAAGCGCCCGGCCAGCTCGTTCCTGCAGTTCAACATCAATCGCCAGGCGAGCGGGGATTTTAAGAATATCCCCTTGATCGAGCGGATGGCGCTTATTTCGAAGGAGTGGAAGGCGTTGAGTGAGAGTGAGAAGAAGGTAAGCCACTCTCCCAATTACTTTACGAGGGTCACTGCGAGATACTGACTTGTGTGTTTGTGACAGAAATACAAAGACCTCCAGAACCAAGACATAAGCCGCTACTCCGAAGAATACAGCAGCGTGTACGGCCACTCCCCGCCTAGCCACCAGGAGCATGCTTCCGCCACTGCTTAGTCCACTTGTTGTCTACAATACCATTCACGATGATGCAGCTACAGCGTTGGAGGAGTTCTGGGCGCTCTGACGGAATAGGCGCAGGGTGCAGGGTGGTTGTCGGCTTGTACGTTTCTCCTTTGTTTTGTTGAGCGCGGTGCGACTACAGTGTATGGTGCTGTTGCGGAGAGTCCTGGCGACTGGAGTGAGAGTTCATGCGACTTGTATACTACTAGTACAGCACGAATACCACCTTCATCTTCCTTTGAACTTCCGTCCTGGTCTGTGGCGCTGCTTCTCCGCTCACCGAAGCGAAAAGCCGGCCATGTACTCTCTGATCTTCGCCTCGAGCTCTGGCATGGGCTCGGAGAGCAGCGCGCCTGCGAGGTCCGCGATCTCGGTCTTGAATGGCTCTCTCTCACAGCGCCTAAGAAGGTCATGATTAGCAGCGCGGTGACTTTAGTGGCAGCACCGCTGACCACAACTCGGAGAAGGGGTGGGTTGGCTCACCGTCCGGGTTGGTGCACTGTTCGGCCTCCCCAGCACCGACCAGGCTAACGTGAGACTTCTCCACTTTCATGGCAGCAGCGCCTCCACCACACCCCCCGCCCTGACCCTTTGCCGCTACCTCCATCTTCAAGACAACCCCACCCCGCACACCGCCCACCTTCCTCCCCTTCCCCCTCCCCCCTCCCACCTCCCACCAGCCCCGCCCCCACCACACCCCCCT
>JAABUL010000796.1_pt1 | contig 65408 bp, 71 predicted proteins | sample 5559151 | NCBI WGS metagenome assembly JAABUL01 (sample SAMN10711876, study PRJNA513368) | rock metagenome | isolation source: Antarctica rocks | place: Antarctica: Victoria Land, Pudding Butte sud
GGATCGGGCAATACAGATTACCCAAGTGTTCTAACATCATTTGAGAAGCCAAGGATTCAGATGCTACCTCCACCGAGACATGTCTTTTGTTCCTCCCTTCCACCACGATCAAAACTCGTGGCGTTGATTGAGGTTTAATAGGCCAAACTTCATTCAACGTCGGATCCATTCTCAAAATTGCTCTCCAACCTTTTAAGCGAGAGTAGACGTATTCAAGACGGGGCTGGGATTACGTGGAATCAGATGGCGAGGGAAAAGCTCAAGTGAGCGAGGTGTAGTGCTTCTGACCTCTGGGAATTAGATAGTTGAGGCAACATGTCGAAAGGTAGAGTGCATCAGAATAACCACGATCTATGAACAGCCATGTTCAAAAGTACCACGAAAAAAGTTCAACCCCACTTCCTCGGGGATCCCTCCCATTGGATACCAGAAATCGCATAGGGACTGAGGTGAGTAAGGGCAAGTGGTGGCAAGTGGTGGCAAGTGGTGGCAAGTTCCATTCCCGGGAGGCGTGCAAAATCCTCCCAATGCAAATCGCCAAGAAACCCATGCCCGCACACATGGGGAAATCGAATCGAGGGTGAGTTGGCCGAGTGGTAATATGTAGGCCTCCATGGAAGACTGCAGTAATTACTCAAGCGCTAGGGGAAGGCGGCCCCCGTTGAGGAACGCTAAGGTCATGGGTTCGACGATTCGGAAGTGATTCTACGTCTCGAGTATCTGCCGTGGTGAATGTACCCATGGAAGTAACGGCCGAACGAATCAGATTATATCACGGAGATCAACCATTGGACCAGAACATGAGGCCAAATTTGACGTTCTGCCGTACCTTGATGTTATTTGTGTGCCTGTAAGTAACCTCACACACCAAGGCCAGCCGTCGTAGATTGAGCGGCAAAAATTAAAGTATCTGGGGTACGTTCGTCATTGTCAAGCTGGATCAAATGTCGCCGCATCATCACCAAGGGGTATCAATATCAAGATATCATACATAAGTACAGTATAAGCTGCTTATAGAGACTATAGGTCGGCTGACCCACGCTAGAGCTCGGCCGACCATGCAGAATGTCCGAGCATGGTCGGGTGACCATGAGCATAATTCCGCTTTCCTGAGCTATTGGTAATTTAATCTTTACTATGAATTATTTATTAATATTTGATTGATTAAACATTAATCTGATTCATCATAATTATACATGAATAAAATTATTCACTATGAAGTCACGAAGTAATTAAATTTCAAAATATAATTAATGATTAATCTGTTACGATTCTAGCCTTCGCCTAGCCTTCGCCTGGTTTCATTCTAGTCGGGCCTAGCGGGAACCTGACCTAGAGGTGATGTCATTGGAACTCTGCATCATATGTGTAAAGCGTCAACCCAATCGAGCCTAGCACAGGGCTGAGAAACACACATATAAGAATCGAGTTCCTTTCTGTAGATACTTTCCTTTCTTAGCATTTATCTATTAGTTAAATGACACTCATATGACTCGCTCTATGCTGACTTCTAACAGTAGATAAATGCTAACCAACTACTCTGCTATTGACGTGTAGACGATACGAAATAACCTACTTCGTTCATTCAGAAAATTCGCAAGGAATTCTTTGAATTACTTTCACCAAAACACATCTTCAAATTTACTCAAATTTACTCAAATTTACCTACCTTTACCTTCAATCTCTCACAATGGCACGCGACTCTGAACCAGTCGGGTCACGAACAGCTCGTCTGCTTAGAAGCACTGCTAGTAGACGAGTTTTCCTTATTCCTTTCGATGCTTCAGCGAAACCTCAGAATGTCGCTACTTCATGAGACATCAACACGAGTCAACAACTTCGTCAATGAGCTATCGATCAGTCAGACGAGGTCATCAAGATGCTGGTCGAGCTAAGAGATCAACGAGACATGGCTTTGAAACTCAACGAGCAGTGAACCGTTGTTCAAGCCGAACATGACAAGAGATTGAACCAACTAGAGGTCAAACAGATGATCATAGACACTCTAAAAGAGACAAACAAACGCTATCAAGAGAAGATGTTGAATCTCAAGAATAAACTCAAAGAAGTATTGCATTCAGCGGATCAGCCTCGACCTCGCCAGCCTACGAAACCTCTACCTCGTCAATCTATCGAGAATCATACTCGACGTAAGTCGTTCACTCTATTTGATAATGATCATCACAAGTCTTTCAAGTTTTCGAACTCATCTGTATTCATCGACGAAGATGAATCAACATGAGATAGCTGAAGAATCAAGATGAACGACAAGCTTCAGGCAAATGTCGATCACTTCGATAATGAGAATATCTGTATTGCCTATGTGATATTTAGACTAGAAGATGATGCTGCTGAGCACATCTTCGCTCGACATCGACATGATGCTTCGCATTCATACACTTCGATTGACAAGCTATTTGAGCATCTGAAAGAAATATACGATGAACTGAATAGAAATTGAAAGTGTCGTCGCAAGTACAACGTTCTGAGACAAGCAGACAAGTCTTTCAATGTCTTCTACTTTGACTTTATGAAGCTATTCAGCTACCTCGATTATGATGATTGCATTCTGATGAACGATCTTCAGAATAAAATCAATAATCGCTTGCAGAACGCTTTATCAGTCTGTTCAGAGAATTTTACTTCACTCACTCGCTTAAGAATCTTTCTTCAAGATGTGAATAATAAACAGCGAGTCAACTATCAGCTACGCAGTCAGCTTCGCACTGTCATTGTCAAAGTCACTGTCATACCTGATAAATGTGCTGCTATCTCATTGTCAGTGACGACTTCGATAATTGATTATGTTAAGTCTATTTTCTCTTCTATCTCTGAATCAGCAAGATCGTTTATCATCTGCTATATCTGCAAGATCTTCGATCATTTGTTCAAGAATTGCTCTCAGAACAAGATCAACACTTCTGCATCTTATGCATTCATCTCTCGCTTACATGAGATCATCATTTCGAAGAATAAGAAGAATGAGAAAATGTCTTCTTTCAAGAATAGCGAGGCAAAAAACTAGAGACTTTCATCAAAGACGTGATGAAAGACGTGTTAATTTCTTCAATGATGAGCATGTCAAACGATTCTTTTGCTTCTGAATCTTTGACTACTAAATGTGTACTATCTAGCAATGAAATTAGTTACTCATTGAAGTCATTGATTGACATCAAAGCTGCTGAATATTCATTCATTAATGAAGTGATTGCACAGATTGTTTGTGATCAGTTGCAAATTGAACCTCTGACTTTGATCAAGACGAAGTCAATACGAGAATTCAATGATCATTATGCAAAAAAGTTCATTACTCATGTCATCTATTTGAACCTGACTGTTCAGAATCATACAATTGAAATCGCTTCTATGTTGATCACTCAATTAGATCAACATCAAATGATTCTTGAAAAAACATGAATGAACAAGATTGATCTAGTAATAGATATGCAAATCGATTTTCTTTGATTTTCGAATTTCAATTCTTCTATTTCAAAATCGATTGTTCTACTCTCAAGTCATAGAACAATCTTGAAACAGAAAAGCTTGACTTCTACTCATATTCTGAAGAGATCTACTATCTTCGTTACACTTTCTTTCAATCAGTTCAAAGAGAAGTCAGTTGAACAATCAAAATCGTTCGACGCAGTTTTGCCTAGCGTCAACTTTAAATCAACGTTCAGTCTGAAACCAGCTTCTAGTTCAATGAACATATCAATGATAGAGGCAGCAGTCTATAGAATGTTAGTCAAACGATCAGACGTCAAGATCTTTGCTGTTATCATCTTGAAAATTGATCGACTCATAACTACAGCTGAGAAAAAGCTCGAAGAAGTGAATCTACATGAGCTTTTACATGTCGAGATTCTTGAGCAAGTCAAGATCAAGCTTCTCTCTGAATATCATGACTATCTAGACGTGTTCAATCGAACAATGATCAATCAGCTATCATCTCATCGTTTCTATGATCACAAGATTGAGTTGATCGATGAGAAAATGCTTTCTTGAAGCAGACTGTATCAGATGTTCGATCACAAGCTTCAGAAGATAAAGAAGTATCTGATTGAACATCTGAACAAAGAGTTCATTTTCTCTAGCTTCGCTTCATACGTCTCGCTCATCTTGTTCGTTGAAAAGAAAGACGATAGTCTGCGTTTCTGCGTTGATTATAGAAAGCTCAATGCTTTGATCAAACGAAATCGCTATTCTTTGCCATTGATCGACGAGATTCTCGCTTGAATACAAGAAAGCAAGTATTTGACTTGATTGAACATCATTGTCGCGTTCAATAAACTGCGAATGCATTCAGATAGCGAAGATTTGACTATCTTTATCACTTTCTTTGATTCATACAAATATCATGTAATGCTCTTCAAATTAATCAACGAATCAACGTTTTACCAACACTATATGAACGACGTGCTGTTTGAATATCTTCATCAGTTTTGTCAGATTTATCTAAATGACATTATCATTTACAGCAAGATCTTGAAGAAACACAAGCGACATGTATGATTGATCTTGAATAGACTACGAGAAGCTGATCTACAGATGAACATAAACAAATGCGAGTTTCATGTTCAAGAAATCATCTTTCTAGAACTATTGATATTCATTGAAGAACTGAAGATGAATTCACGAAAGATACAAGCAGTAGTGAAATGATCTACCCTCAATAACCTTACTCAGATTCAGTCATTCATTGACTTCTGCAACTTCTATCAACGCTTTATCAAGAACTTTTCGAAGATTGTTCATTCAATGATTTGACTCACTCAAAAGAAGATCATATTTGAATGAAATGAGGCTTGTCAGACTGCATTCGACCACATAAAGAGATGTATGACTGAGACTTCTATACTTCGTCACTTTGATCAGACTCGTGAAACTATTCTGAAAACTGACTCATTCAACTACGTAAACGACGAAGTTCTCTCTCAATATGATGACGAAGAAGTACTACATTCGATTGCTTTCTATAGCAAGAACATGTCTTCTGCTGAGTGCAACTACGAGATATACGATAAGAAACTGCTGATCATAATTCGAGCTTTTGAACACTGACGACTCGAACTGAAGCTGATCAACATTTCTATCAAGATGTTCATTGATCATCAAGCACTCATCTCATTGATGAAAGACAAAGAGCTGAGCAGACATCAGATGCGCTGAGTTCAGAAGCTAGCTGACTTCAACTTCAAGATAATGTATTGATCTGACAAACAGAACATTAAGATCGATGCATTAACTCATCAAGCTGACTTCGTGCTCAGAGATTTCGATGATGAACGCGTTCGCTATCAATGAATCACTATTCTGACGTTGAATCGAATGAAGATTGCTGATCTAAAGAAGAACGTCAGCGAGTCAATTTATAAACAAGTTCTTGACGCGAATGAAATTGACGAGAATTGTACTTTACTTCGTGAAGCAAAGGTCAGAGACGAAGCACAATGCAAAGACATCAAGCTGAAGAATTGTCGAGTTCAGAATGAAATCTTATACAAAGACAGTCAGCTATGAGTCTCGTTCAATGAACTTCTGCAAATGAATCTGATTCGTGAGATGCACGATCAACTCTCAATAGATCATCTCGATATTCTTAGAACGATGAAGATCATCAAACGAAACTACTATTGATCGTTCATGTGAAAGACAGTAGATCGATATATTCAAAACTGCTATGTTTGTCAACGATCAAAGACATTTAGAAATAAATCAAATGACTTGCTTCAATCTCTATCGATATCTGAACAGCGATGGCAGAACATAGTCATGAACTTCATTATCGATCTATCTGATTCATACGACTACAACGCTATTCTGACTGTCATCTGCAGATTGTTGAAAGAAAGACATTATATCTCTTGCATCACTGATGATGAAGATATCACAGTCAAAAAGACAGCTGAAATGTTGCTTCAATGAGTATATTGAACTCATGATCTACCAAGCTTCATTGTATTCGATCGAGATTCTCAGTTCACCTTCATTCTTTGAAAGTTTCTTTGCAAACGACTGAGCATTTCTCTTCAATTGTTCATTGTCTATCACTCTCAGATCGATGATCAAAGCGAACGAGTTAATCAGAATGTCAAGCGATATCTTCGTTTCTTCTGTTCATACATGCAGAACAACTGGTTCAAGTGACTACTCATGATTGAGTTTGTCGACAATAACGTCTTGTCTTCAGTCATCTCATTGACTCTCTTCTTCATGAACAAGAACTTTCATTCTTGTATGAGCTTCGACCCTGACATCATCGAGTATGAAAGCACTTGCGAACGTCTGCAGATCGCTCGAGTTGAAGATATATTCAATTACATGAATAAGACACTGATTTTCGCTCGCGAAGCTCTGATCAAAACATGAGAGCAAATGATAAATCAGACTAACAAGCATAGAAAGAAGATCAATTACGAAATTGAATCAAAGATGTTTCTGAATGAATGAAACATCGTTACAGCGAGATCTTTCAAAAAATTGAATGACAAGATGCTCGACTCATTTCAGATCACTGACTCTGTTGACTCATTCTATAAGTTGAAACTATCAGAGACTATGCATATACATGACGTATTTCATTCAGAGCTTCTTCGTTCTGCCGTTGATGATTCTCTGTCTGATCAAAAGAATGAACCTTCGAAATCAATAGTGATAAACGATGAAGACGAATGAAAGATCGACGATATATTAAACTTTTGATGATATTGAAGATGACTTCAATATCGAGTCAAATGAAAGAACTATGACAACGATCTCAACTGATATAACGCTGACGACGACGAATTTATGAACGTTCAAGAGATGGTTGATGACTTTCATATCAAATATTCAAGAAAAGCGCACTAAGAAATAACATTCATGCAAACATGAATAGTCAAGAAAGAAAGATAATGTTATGATTTTAGTCTTCATCTAGCCTTCGCCTGATTTCATTCTAATTGAGCCTAGCGAGAATCTGATCTAGAAATGATGTCATTGAGACTCTGCATCATATGTGTAAAGCATCAACTCAATCGAGCCTAGCACAGAGCTGAGAAACATACATATAAGAATTGAGTTTCTTTCTGTAGATACTTTTCTTTCTTAGCATTTATCTATTAGTTAAATGACATTCATATGACTCACTCTATGCTGATCTCTAACATAATCTACGACTAATTAATGATTAATCAACAAATAATTCGAAAATTGTATTATTCTTCAATTTCTTCTTAACATGATTGTGATTTTTGTATTCTATTAAGTTAATTTCATATTAATTAATAAATGATATATTATTAATCATTAATTAATCTTTTTCTACAGTTTACTACATAATGTTAAGAAAGTTCAAACTTTGAAAGTCTTTTATTTTAATGATCAACTATTAATTATTAATCAATAAATTATTAAGAATGATTAATCAATGAGCTGGCAACGAGATTCATCTGTACGTGATGTCGACTACGAATCTTTTGATTCTATTCTGTGTTTGAATAGAAGTCAAAAGAGTCAAGAGATCTCAATTCGACGCAGTTCGAACGATGTTAGAACGTTGCGTGACCAGAAAAGTCGTCGTGCAGAGTTTTCACTCACGCGACAACATCTTTCCTAACAGTCACAATCGATCTACGAAGAAGATTAATGACATGTCGATGTCAGTAAGAGATGAGAAGATACTACTAGTGAAAAAGACAACTCAGGTGAAGAGTCTGCGAGTTGTGACTACAAGTGATCGAAGAATTTGCGACTCGTCGACTGCGTCGATATCGAAACGTCTTCATCACATCGACAGTGTCATCGAGTAATTGATGGAAAGATATCAGGTAGAATAGTCGTTTCAAGTATTGAGAGACGTGACTACAGTGCTCGAAGAAGTAGTGACTCGTCGATCACGCTGGTATACTGAGAGAGCTTGAGCCCACCTTCTTTACTTGACGTCAAGTCATTCATCTATTCACGTGGAAAATCGAGAGCTCAAGAGAACGATCAGAACGCATTCTCTTTCATCGATCAGAGTCAAACATCGAACGATTGCGACCGCACGCCTATACTAACAATTCATTCAACGTCTACGTGACACAAGTCAAATCAAGAGAAGAAAAGGGTTACTCAGTACAATCACACTCTACCTTCCCATCGTGTGCGCCTCTCTTTCATCACATATTTCTCTGCTCAATGAATGACAATCATTGAGTAAGAGAACACAGCTCTACGTACGTTACAACCACGAGCATCACGGGTGCAAAGAAAACGTCTTTCGTCTTCGAATCGAGAATCGAACCGGAACATCGTTGTATAGAATATCATCAATGAAGAGCAGAGCAAAGACGATGCGTCATAATCAAGCAGCACAGACACTCTCATCAAGAGTTTACTCGAGCGTCACGCGCTGAATAGAAGCTATAGGTTCATTACTTGGTAACACAGTGTCAATCTCATTGTTTCGGCTGCGCGAAGCAGTCGTATAGACGACGAGTGGTTTTCTTCCTCAGAGGGTTTTGTTCACTCGATATAAATAGCATAGAGTCTCTCATGAGTCGAGTCTAAACCGATGTCACAAGAGTGTATGAATTACAATTACAATTACAATTACAATGATTAATCAATGATTCAGATTAATCTAAGATTAATTCTAGATTAATCTCATATAAATGAGAATTCAAGTTAATTTGATTAATATTCTACATTCTTGATTGAAAACACATTGATTAGTGATTGATAATTGATTGATTAATGATAAGAAGTGATTGTGTATTGATGATGAAGTAGTTATAGGTTTGAAGATTCACTCGATCATGAAATCTGTCAGAATCGTGCCTAAATGATACAATCAATGAAGATCAGAATTGATAGTGCTTGATCTTTAAAGATAGTTATAACTGAATATTAAGAATACAGAAGAAGATTGATACAAAAGCTTCTATTTATGTAATGTTCAGAGACTGCGCTAGACTTGAAAGAAATGTGTTTGTGACACGAAAAGAATGTGATGTAGATGAACAAGATGTTGATGAAAGAAAAGAATGTTGGGAAAGAAAAAAGAGATTGAGTCATATCTGAGTCATATCTGAGTCAAATCTGACTAGCTTGTCGATTAGTTCTGTTCAGCCTTGTTCAGCCTTATCAGTCTTGATATGCTCGTAACATTATCTCTCTCTTTGAAAATTCATGTTTGCATGAATGTAGTTTTATTCGCTCGCTTTTGTTGATAGTTATTTCAATATTTAACATGATTTGTTTGAATATAACTTATGAAATTCATTCAAAACTTTCTCTGAGTCATTGAATTTTTCTTTATTGACATAGTATCATTCATTGTTTCTATCTAGATCTGTTCATTTGACTTTGTACTGTATTCAATCTCAATAACATCTGAAGTTCAATATATCATCTATCTTTTAATATTCATCATTTTTGATAGTGATTGATCTGAGTGATTCTGAATATTGTTCTGATAGAGAATCTTCTGAATATGATCACAGTAGCTTTGAGCTGAACATTGAATGCAGATGCTTCATGCTGACTGATAGATGAAGATGATAGAAGATACTCACTTTGACAGTGATTTGATAGAGATTTAGCTGTTTGTCTTTCAAATCTTTGCAAAGTCTTATTGTCTTAATGTTTCTAAAAGATAGTTAAACTCAGTCATTTACTTCATAAATGACGTTTCATCTATGTTTATTGATCTGAACTTCAATGATCAGCTTTGTCTTTTTCAATTGTTGATGATCAAAGCTCAGTAGCTTTTTCATTTAAATGATAATATCATCTGCTTTTCTAGCTTCAAGTCGTTCATGAGTTGTTTCATAGTCAGTTGTTGTTATGAGTCTGCATAGAGCGAATCATATGAGTGTATTCTAACTAGAAGTTCAAAGCTAAAGAAGAAAGAAGATGAAACACATCAAGAGTCTTATACTCACGAAGGCGCGCTAGGTCACTAGCGTGTCAACATCAGCTCTATCAGCTCTGTACTAGTCTATAATAGTCTAACATGATTTATGTTAAACTAACTCAGAGTAATGAGACACGCTCATAACATTACTCTTTCTCTTTATCAAGTAATGTTCTCATTGCTGCAATTCAGTTGATCTTTCTTGAGTTAATTTCTATCTTGACTTGTTTGAATAATGTTCATGAAAGTTATTTATGATCTTCAAGCATTCTTCAAATTCACTTTCATTGACGTTGTATCAATGTAAATCAACGTTGTACTCTTTTCAATTAACACAATATTGTAGTTGTTTATCTCGTTTGTAATGTCTGAAGTTCAATATATTCTTCACTTCTCATTCATCTTCATCTTCAATCATTATAAAATCAGATGACTCATTTCGTTGTTCTTTCAGAGAATTCTTCAAGTTCAGTTGCAGCAGATTCGATGCAAACTTCAAATAAATCTTTATTGTTGATGACAGTTTCAGTTGATATTGTTACGAAGCGTGTCGAGATGAAATAGAATCTAGTCAATAGGCTCTAGAAATTTCGATATGTGAACAAGAAACAACGATGTTTCGAATCGAAATATGCTGAAACATTTCATTTATTCGAGCTCTGACAAATCGACTACTTCGTTTCTTTGTTCGCTTTACTATAGATACAGCTTGAAACCGTCTTCTTTCTTCTGTATTCTTAGTTTCCTAGTTAGAGCTACCTCTATTGATCAAACATTCTATTCAGCTACGCACTATCTTGCTGCAGTGTGATTAAATTCTAGGCATGATATCAACAGATATGCATGTTCGATCTCAATCAGAATCTTGAAGAATTCTAGCATTTTATCGTTCAGCTTCTTTGATGATCTTAAGATCATAATGTTTCTAGAATTCTGTTATGAATGTGTCAGAATTGATTAGAACTAGTCAATGATTTAGTCAAGATCTAATCTAGATTTGACTTAGGTTTGACTCAGATATGACTCAGCATCTTTTTTCTTTTCTAGCATCTTCTAATCAGCTTCTATTGTCTTTTAGATAAACATACTTCTTTGTGTTACGAGTGATCAACAGATTTCTATGACAAACACATTTCTTTGTGTCACAAACATTTTTTGAATCAACATCTTTCTTGTGTTTTAACATGTTCTTTTTAAGACTAGCGTTGATTTGAGTAACTACTATATAAAGCGTGTTCTTCTTATCTTTTATATTTTCTTTCTTCTGTATTTTTAAAGTCTTAGTTATAACTATCTTTATTGAATCAAACATTTCATTCACGACATGATTAAATTGAATATCTAGACATGATCTCAACATTACTTTAAAAATTCGTTAATTACATGATACTGATTTCATTACTCATTCAAATTCACTCAACTGACAACAAGATAAATATAAAGAAATTTGTGTATCTGATGATCGATGACATTGAAAGACAGAACAACATCAAGAGATCAATAGAATCAAGAAATTAAAATCTTGCATTGCTAGAGAATCTACAGCTCATTCAGTATGCGCTTGTTCAAATCGATTAATAGAATCAAGAAATTAAGATCTTGATTGCTTAAGAATCATCAAAAAATCTCTTCAAATCAGCAACATTCTTCTTTGAAGACTAAAACATTAGAACAGCAATCTCATCACATACTGTTAAGCATCATTCTTCGCTTGATCATCAACTTTTCACTATGACTCAATCATTTGTGAAAAATTTCTTCAAGAATTATCAAAGTCTTTATTCTTCTGTCTCTTCAGATTCAGTCATTTATTTTGAGCTATCACTTCGCATATTGAAATATCTTAGAATCGACTTTGTATGAAAACATCATCAATCTTTGTCTCACTTTCAGACTTTCGATGATTTCTTGAAAGCTTCTATCTTCTGAGATATAAAAAATGTAAATCAGCTACAACATTAAGTTAAACAAGATTCAGAGATTTTTCTAGCAGATTTGAACAGTCTTCGAACTCAACAAGATTTAAATGTGAAAGCTTGTGATTTATTTGACAAAATATCAAGTGAACAAATATGAAAGACTCGCTTTGAAGAAATTGATCAAGCAAAGAAATGATCAAATCAATTGAATCAGATGCTTCAAAACAAATTGACTGAAGCACAACATCAACTGCAAGTGACTAGAGATGTCACTTCATCAACTTTTATTCTTTTCACATTCAGCAAGCAATCTCAGAAGCTTTCAAATTCATCTCTGTTTATTGATGAAAAAGAATTTATCTGAGATGACTGATAAGAAAAGATTCATGACAAGCTAGAAATCAATGTTGATCATTTTGATACTGATAAAGCTATACTGATTTATATTCACTTCAGAATTGATGAAGACGCAGTCAAAGTTACTTTAGCTTGACATCAACAAAATTCATTGAATCTTTATAAAATAATCAATGATCTTCTAGATGAACTTGCTCAGCTTTATGATGATTTCAACAAAGAGACAAACTTTCGAAGAGAATATGCTAATCTCTCTTAAGAAAAGAGTAAATTCAGCAACTTCTATTTAATGTTTCAACGTCTGTTCTTTTATTTAAAGTATCACGAAAAGCAATTGATTGTTGATTTACAAGATAAGATAGTTTATTGTCTTCATGCAGCTTGAAGTAGTCAATTGATTCAGTCAGAATCTCTGAATAAAATTCGTAGCTATCTGATTCATTTAAACAATGAGCATCAAGTCATGAGTAACATCAAAGAAAAGAAATTTCTGATCAAGATCAGAAAGTAAGTCATCTTTGCTGAAAAGTGAGATTCATTGAATCTCTATAGAAAGATTGAAGTTATTGTATCAGTTGACTCGTCAAAATTGCATGATGCAACTTTGACTAATGTCAAAAAGACAGATCTACAAACTGAAAGTTGTTTCATTTGTCATAAGTCAGATCATTTTTCTAAAGAGTGCTCTGATCAAACTTTAAAAGTCAATGCATTAGAAAATGATGAGTTTGATTGATTTACATCAAACTCTGAGTCAGATTCTGATTCAAAAAACTAGTTATCTCTTTCAGAGTCATTGAAAAGATAGAGATTATATCTTTGTGCAGTCAAATTGAAGTTTTATTGAAAGAAAACTATTTTGAGAAGTTGTTTCTAATCAATGCTTTTTTTATCTCTCAGAGCAATTCTTTCAGCCTTCGTTCTTTGATAGATAGTTGTAACGATTGTTTCTTTAACAACACAAGATATATACAGAGATCAAACAGTAATCACTATTACTAGACTTGAGGTCTGAAAATAGCTGAGACAATAATATGTATTGACTACTTACATGAGTTGAGCACGAAGCTTCTATCTAAGGAAACGATCATCGTTATATAGACATAGAAGAATCGTGCCAAGTCGTTTCTGCTCTGAATGATCACTCTGATCATCTTCGAGCAAGGTGAGCAAGGTGAGCATCATGCTCGTCATGCTCACTGTGATTACCTCTGATTCAAGCGATCAGAGCGACCACTTCGAAACCCTGATTACTTAATGATTATCTAATCATTGCTGTTATGTAATCACATGCGAGAGAGTTTTAACAATAGTGATTTCATCATTTACATGCTGATACATGACAAGTTAGTTGATAAAGTATGTCAGAAACTTGAAATACAATTTATATTACTAGCAAAAAAGAAGTTAATACGAGACTATGATGAGAAGCTAGCTAGAAAGACTATTACTCATAAGATTCTACTCAATCTTACGATCGAAAGTCATAAGAAATTGACTATGTCAATGCTGATAACTGATATTGAGCATCATGAAGCTATATTGAGCAAACTGTTACGAGTGTGTCGAAATTGAATAAAGTTTCCTAGTCAATAAGCTCTAGAGATTTTGGCTCATGTTAAACCTCAGCCTCGATACTCTATTCTAGCGCTTTTGATACTCGAGCAAACCTGCTTCGTTTCTTTTGTTTTGCTCTACTATAGATACAGCTCGAAATTCTCTTTGATTTCTTCTGTATTCTTAATATTCTAGTTATAGCTATCTTTATTAATCAAACATTCTATTCAGCTACACACTATCTCGCTGCAGTGTGATTAGATTCTAGGCATGATCTCAACATTATATTAAGAATTCGTTTATCACATGATATTAATTTCATTACTCATTCAAGATACTCATCTAGGCAGAACGAGTTTAAGAAATTCGTTTACCTGATGATCGATGCAATCGAAAGACAGAACAACATCAGAGAGTCAATAGAATCAACGACAAGACTGTTTGAATTGCTAAAGAATCTATCGCTCATTAAGTAAACACAGTTCATTCGATTAATAGAATTGATGATAAAGAATCTTCGTGAATTGCTTGAGAATCAACCCATTCTCATGAAGCAGACGAGTGAAAACAATCTGTTCAATCTCTCTCTCTTCTCAAGCTCATGAATCAGTTGAGTCAAAACAATCTGTGTCATCAAATTTGATTCAACTCGATTCGAATCAAGATCAATCTAGTGAGTCTGCTACAAAGACGCTGTCAATGCAATGATCTATCTACTCACATCGCTCTATCTATCAGTGAATCGATCTACCTCACGTTCACATGCAACTAGTGAGCCTGCTTCAAAAGCAAGCCGATAGTCAATCTCTTCAATGAGCAAGTCGACTAGTGAGTCTGCTTCAATGATCACTCTATCTCACATAGTGAGTTTGCTACAATAGGCATTTGACGAATTAATTTGAATCAATAGAAAGATTGATAGAAAGACAGACATCAAGACTCTACGTCAGTGCTATGAACTACATTACAAGTCATAGAAACATGACTTTTAAAGAGAAGAAGATAATGTTACGAGTGTGTCGAGATTGAATAAAGTTTTCTAGTCAATAAGCTCTAGAGGTTTTGACTCATGTTAAACCTCAGTCTCGATACTCTATTCTAGCGCTTTCAATACTCAAGCAAATCTGCTTCGCTCTCTTTGTTTTGCTCTACTATAGATACAGCTTGAAACTCTCTTTGATTTCTTCTGTATTCTTAATATTCTAGTTATAGCTATCTTTATTGATCAAACATTCTATTCAGCTACGCACTATCTCGCTGCAGTGTGATTAGATTCTAGGCACAATCTCAACACAAACTCTGAATGAACAAAAATGAAATATTATTGAACATGAGGCATGATACTATCGTATTCTCTGATCAATTGAATATTTCTATTTCGATTTTTTCAATCTTGTCAAATACAAAGCACTCAAGTTGATTGCAATCAACTTTGATTTCTTCAGCAGCTCACAGTAAGATCTTTAAGATGCTTAAACACTTAGTTTCATTCATTCAGAAAGAATCATTCTCAATTCAAAACATAAACGTTGTCTCTTTTTAAGCACTAGTAAAACGAAAAAAGAGAAATCAGACAGAGATTTTTGCTATGTTCATTGAAAACATTGATAGAGAAATCATCTACAATACTCAATGTGAACTGAATGTTATAAACGTCTTTTCAGTCAATGAAACAACTCAGAATCTAAAAGATATTAAAGTCAAGCTATCATTAAAATATCAGAATTTTCTAGACATCTTTGATCAAGCTCAAGCAGACAAGCTATCGTCTCATCATTTATATGATCATAAGATAAAGCTTACTAGTGATGCAACGTCACTTTATTGTTGAGCATATTGAATGTTTTTCTACAAGCTTCAGAAAGTAAAGAAATATCTGAACGAGAATCTTTTCAAAGAATTTATAATCTTTAGCAAAGCTTCGTATTTCTCACTCGTTCTGTTCATCTTAAAAGCAAATGAAGATCTACGATTCTGCGTTGACTAGACTGATTGTCAAGTTGAGTTTCGAGTTGACATTTTGAACTCGAATTGAGATCAAGTTGAGTTGCTCACATTTTCAACTCAATTCAAGTCGAGTTGCTCATATTTTCAATTCGATGCGACTTGACTCGACTGAAAATTGGGTCAATTCGACTTGACTCATCAAGAATTCAAGCTTGGCGTCAAGAGAGCTAAATATAGAAATTTTTCCGGTTTTTGACTTTTGCATTACCTTTTTGCATTATCTTTTAATAGAGAGTCATGAAGGGAAACATGAAGAGAGTCATGACGAGAAACATGAAGAGAAACATGAAGAGAGTCATGGCGAGAAACATAGAGAGAAACATGAAGAGAAACATGAAGAAAGTCATGGCGAAGAACATGAAGAAAAACATGAAAGAAGTCATGACGGAAAACATGAAGAGAAACATGAAGAAAGTCATGGCGAGAAACATAGAGAGAAACATGAAGAGAAACATGAAGAGAGTCATGACGAGAAACATAGAGAGAAACATGAAGAGAAACATGAAGAGAGTCATGGCGAGAAACATAGAGGGAAATATGAAGAAAAACATGAAGAAAGTCATGACGAGAAACATGAAGAGAAACATGAAGAAAGTCATGGCGAGAAACATAGAGAGAAACATGAAGAGAAACATGAAGAGAGTCATGACGAGAAACATGAAGAGAAACATGAAGAAAAACATGAAGGAAAAACATGAAGATCGTCTGACTTTGGTAGAAAGTCATGACGGGGAAACATGGTAGAAAGTCATGAAGGAAATCATGAAGGCTGTTCGACCAAGCTATTTACATCTATCTAATATCTTGTTGAATCGAGTCGAGTTTTCGAGTCGAGTTATCAAATCAAGCTTCTCAACTCAACTCAAGTGCTTAAGTTCAACTTCTCAACTCAATTCAACACTTTTTCAAAAAAATTTCAATTCAACTCGACACTTTTCAAGTCGAGTACTCGACTTGAACTCAAATACTCAACTTGACGCAATCAGTCTAGCATTGACTATCAAAAACTCAATGTTATTATTAAAAGAAATTGCTATTCTCTATCGCTCATAAATGAGATGATCAACAAAATAGTTGATTGCAAACATTTGACTCAATTGAATATCATTTCGACGTTCAATAAACTACAAATGCATTCTGATAGTGAAAACTATACTATCTTTATTATCGTTTTAGAAGCATATAAATCAAAGATGCTACTCTTCAAACTTATCAATGATTCAATCTTGTTTCAGCAGTATATGAATGATATTCTATGAAACTTTCTAAATGACTTTTGTCAAGTCTATCTAGACGACATTTTGATCTACAGCAAAACTCAATGAGAACATAAACAACATGTCAAAATGATATTGAATTGTTTATGAAAAGCTGATTTACAGATGAATATTTGAAAGTGTGAATTCAATGTAGAAGAAATTGTCTTCTTAGAAGTCATAGTATCAGAACAAAATCTTCGTATGAATTTCATCAAAGTGAAAGTCATAGTCAACTGAACTACGTTAATCAATCTAAAAGAAGTTTGTTATGATTCTAGTCTTCATCTATTCTTCGTCTGATTTCATTCTAATTGAGTCTAGCGAGAATTTGATCTAGAAGTAATGTCATTGAAACTCTGCATCATATGTGTAAGACGTCAACTCAATCGAGCCTAGCACAGAGCTGAGAAATACACATATAAGAATCGAGTTCTTTTCTGTAGATACTTTTCTTTCTTAGCATTTATTTATTAGTTAAATGACACTCATATGACTCACTCTATGCTGACTTCTAACAGTAGATAAATGCTAATCAACTACTCTGCTATCAACGTGTAAATGATACGAAATAATCTACTTCTATTCAGAAAATTCGCAAGAAATTCTTTGAATTACTTTCATCAAAACATACATTCAAATTTACTTAAATTTATCAAATTAATCACTCAATCTTATCACAATTAAATCTATCTACCTATCTTTATCTCTCTCACAATGACATGTGACTCTGAATCAGTTGAGTCATGAACAGCTCATCTGCTTAGAAGCATTGCTAATAGACGAGTTTCTCTTATTTCTTTCAATGCTTCAGTGAGATCTCAGAATGTCGCTATCTCATGAAACATCAACATAAGTCAACAACTTCGTCAATGAACTATTGATAAGTCAGATGAGATCATCAAGATGCTGATTGAGCTAAAAGATCAATGAGACATAACTTTGAAACTCAACGAGCAATGAATCAATCTACAAGTTGATCACATCAAGAGACTTGATGAGCTAGAGACAAATCAAACGACAATAGACACTCAAGAAGAGACTATCATCGAACTACAAGAGAAAGTATTGAGTCTCAAAAAGAGATAGCGTTCAGCTGATCAGTCTCAATCTCGACAGTCTACTGAGTCTCATTTACCTCAACAAGATATCGAGTCGCATGCTTCTATCAAGAATCATACTCGACAAGAGACATTTACTAAGTTCATCTCATTCGAAAATGAACATCATCGATTCTACAAATTTTTGAACTCATCTATATTCACTAATGAAGATGAATCAACTTGAAAAGACTGAAGAAACAAGATGAACGACAAGCTGATTGTCAATGTCAATCAATTCAATGATGAGACTATCTGTATTGTTTACATGATGTTTAGACTAGAAGATGACGCTGTGAAACACATCTTTGCTCAACGTTGTTTTGATTCTTCGAATTCATTCACTTCAATCTACAAGCTATTCAATCATTTGAAAGAAATATACAATGAATCAAATAAGAATTGAAAGTCTCGACGTGAATACAACGCTCTGAGACAAGCAGACAAGTATTTCAATGTCTTTTACTTCGACTTTATGAAGCTATTCAGCTATCTCAATTATGATGATTGCACTCTGATGAATGATCTTCAGAATAAAATCAATAATTGCTTGCAAAACACTCTATCAATCTGTTCAAAGAACTTTACTTCGCTCACTTGCTTAAGAATCTTTCTTCAGAATGTGAATAATAAACAGCAAGTCAACTATCAGCTACGCAGTAAACGTCACACTGTCATCATCAAAGTCACTGTCAGAGACTAGACTGAACTAAAGATTCTATCAATATAAAGAATTGATTATTATATTACTTGAACTAGATATAGAACAATACATCAAATAATGTACAAGACGAAAAACAAAGAGCAAAAGAAAAGAACGAAAGTTCAACTTTTATATACATGAATTGAGCAGAATCAAGACTAGACAGTAGTTTTATTGACTTAAGATTGCAGAAGTTCATGCACATGACTGAAATGATCAAAACAGAATTGCTGAGACTAAATTAAGATGATAATGACTAGATTAATGACTTGATTCATTGAACTGCAAAACAGATTCAATGAATCAAAATTATTTAAAATATTAACGATTTATATTCTAAATTGAGTTGATGATCTGACATCATGACAGTAACTTCTCTCTTCAAGACTGAGCTTCTGCAAGACAATGAGAAGAAACAAGATGAGATGAGAAAGAATTGAAAATGAAGACTGAAATGAGACAAGAATTAATGTGAACGCATTTTAATGTAATGAAGCACAAATGAGATTGAAATAAATCTGAGTTACATTTAAGTCAGATCTTGACAAGATCTGAAAGATGCAAGACAAGATGAGACACATTTTAACATGATGATGCATGATGAAATTGAAACACATCTGAATCACATCTGAATCAGATTTAAATGAGATGTCTGAGTCAAATTTAGACAAGATCTGAGTCAGATTTAAGCAAAAGAAAAATGAAATGCAGTTTAATATGATGATGCACAGACAAGATTGAAATACATCTGAGTCACATCTGAGTCAGATTTAAACAAGATGTTTGAATTAAATCTAGACAAGATCTGAGTCAGATTTGAGCTAAGTTGAGATGATGAAGATTGAACTTAAAGTTCTTGATATTGACATTGAGACATCACATATGATAATACATGTGATTCTTCAACGACAGAATTGACGAGATGATATTCATTGAGTGCTTGCTCACAATTATTCAGAAGATGAAAAGACTCTCAAGTAAAAAAGTGATCTTTTCAATCAATGTAATACTTGAGCAGAGATGAATTATAGCATTTATCACGCTTGAAGTTTAATATGCTGTTTACATATCAGAATCTTTCATCATTCTTGATGATAATGAGTTCTCAAGATTTTTGATGTTAACTCAAAAGAAAGTCACTTGTGATATAACTCAGAAGAATGACATGAAAGATTGAATGAATTTTCATGAATGCTGAAAGATTTAACTTGATGATCAGAGAATTGTTCTTGAAGACATGCTTGATCTTGAAGAAATCAACGTTATGATCATTTAACTTGACAGCAAGATGAGCAATGCTGAGATTGCAAGCATTCAGTCAGACTTCATCTTCGACGAAGTATTTAAAACAAGAACAACGAAAGAGATTGACATTGAATTCATAAATAATTTGAGCTATAAGCATCTCATCACGTAAATGCTCAGTTAATTTCTTCATCTTCTTGATGAACTCTTTGACATTTATTAACTTGTTTTGAGCTTAAAACGTAAGATTCTCAAGCAGAGACTCAGAAGACTTGAAGTTTAAATATGAGTTCTGACTCAAATTGATCAAGAAGAATGATGCTAGAGTGATTAATGATGATGCATTATTGATGATAAATTCAACTTTAGAAAGTCACTTAGCTCAGTCATTCTGCATGTAGTTGACGAAGACTCAAAGATAATGCTTCATGACAGCATTGACTTTCTCGATTTGATCATCAATCTCAGAGTGATACATCATTGATAACTTAATGTTTATCTTCAGCATTTTACATATATGCTTTCAGACATCGAAGATGAATTGTGTGTCTCGATCAGACATGAAGAACTCAAGTAAATCATGATGTTTTCAAACATGAGCATAGAAGCAGTTGATAATTTCTTCAACTTTCATAGAAGTGATGAAGACTAAATGTTTCATTTTGATAAGATGATCAACGAAAATTAGAACATATTTATATGTGATATTCATGAAAATACTGAGCGATAAAGAATCTACATAGTTCATGAAAACATCATGTCAACGACGTTCAAGAATTGAAAGAAGATGCAATCATTCTTGAATTCATTGTCTAAAGAACTTAAAACGTGTGCACACATGACAGTTTTATACAAAGCATTGAACATACTTATAAATGTTTGATCATCAGTAGATTCAACTGATCAGTTCATAGCTTTTTGCTCTTTCTGAGTGATCATCAATGATATTATCATGAGCGAGCTGAATGATACAAAGACGTAGTTTATCTGAGTTGAGCACGTACTTTCTTTCTTGAAAGTACAGATGATTTTCGTGTTCTTTACACTTAATTAAAGAAATCTTGTTGTGATGTCGTGCTTCATTGCGAAGCACTTCAATTATCTGAGCTGCGAATTTGTCATTAATTTCAATTTGCTTTCACAATGTCTGAGTGAGAATGTCAGCAAAATCTTCATCAAGATTCAGAATGTTTTGATTTAGCTGAGATTCAACATCTTTAACGTTGAATTCTTCAATTTCTAGATTCATGAAAGCTACAATTTGCAAAAGTGCTGAAATAATTGAAAACAGATGTAACTGAACTGAATCTAAAGCAATGATTTGTGACTGAAGCTTCATGACTTTGATGTTGAAGACATTGAAGATGAGATTCTCAATAATATTGAGATCTAAAACATGAATTTTCAGAATTGTCTGATGTTAATATTGATGTCGAGAATTGAATGTATTTCTCTCTTTAGAAAGATCTTCTGAGCGACGTGTCAGAGCATTCAACTTATCGTTGATCTTGTTGAGATAATAAGCAATGTGATAGTTGAATCTAGACAGAAACTCGCTTCAACGAGCTTGATGATGACTTAACTGCTTAGTTGACATGAAATACTTAAGATTTTTGTGATTTGTGATCATCTTAATAGAATAAATAAAGTCTTCAAGCTCTGATCATTATTTCTTAAAAGTGCAAACAATGATCATGAGTTTTTTATTGTAGATCTCATAGTTACACTCAACTGAGTTATGCTTCTTCGAAAAGTAAGCGACTGAATGAAGAATCTCGTTCTCATCATATTGAGAAAGAATGTCTTCAAACACATAGTTCAAAGCATTGATTTCTATCACAATTTTGTGATCTGAATTATAATGACAAAGAATAATTTTGAAAGTGAAGACTTTCTTAAGAATGTTGAATGCAATCTGACATTTCTGAAATCAGACAAAGAGTACATCTTTTCTGATGAAATGAGTGAGCGAGATAGTTATTCTACTATAGTCATAGATGAATCTTTTATAGAAGTTCGCGAAATCTAGAAAACTTTGAACGTCTTTAACGTTGATCAAGATGAGTCAGTTAACAATGATGTTTATCTTAGAAAAATTCATCTTGATCTCTTCAATGATGATTATCAATTCTAAATATGAGACTTGAGTGATGTGAAACTTGCATTTGATTATATTCATCTGAAGATCTGCTTCTTGCAGCTTTTGCAGAATGCGCTTAACATGAATCTCATGCTTGAGTTCATTGTCGAAATAAATCAAAATGTCATTCAGATAAGCTGTATAGAACTTATTTAAATGTTCACAAATAGTATTGTTGATATACTTCTGAAATGAGACAGACTCATTATATAAATCAAAGAGCATGACTAGATACTTAAATAATTCAAATTGAGTGCAAAAAACGATGAGAGCTTCATCTTCTTCTTTGATTCGAAGTTGATTGAACGCAGAGATGATATTCAGCTTGATAAAGATTTTAGCCTGACTTAGATGATTCAGCATTTCTGAGATCAAAGACAAAGAATATCAATTCTTGATTGTGATAGCATTCAAATCTCAATAGTTCACACAGAAGCAAAGTTCTTCTTCGAATTTCTTGATGAAAAGAACAGAGATGATTGTCTGAAAGTAACTGACTTGAATGAAATCTTTGCTCAGATTTTCATTCAAATAACGACGAAGTTCTAGAATTTTGTCACAACTTATGTTGTATAAAGTGAAGACTGAAGATTGAGCATCTTCTTTAAAATGTATGACATGATCATGAGCTTAATGCAAAGACAAGATATTGACGTTTTTCTTGAAAAAAACATCTAGAAACTTGAAATATCTGAACGATAAAATTGTGACTGAATTAACGTTCTTACTTTGTCAATAAACTTCAAGATCTTCTTGTATTGTGAATGCAGTCAAATGAAATTTCTTTTTCATTTGATAAAGATTCAGACGATGATTCTTATCATATGTACTGTCTTGAGAATGAGACGAGAACTGAGCAAGAGTTGAACTGTTCTTTGAATGAACAGTCAAAGTTGCATGACGCGATTTTGACTCGTCAGAGTCTGAACTAGAAGATGAGATTGATTCAAGATTCAAGAAAACATCAATTTTCTTTAGAATAATGCTAAAAACTTCAATGTCTTTGACACAAGCAGCATGATCAAAGCTTCAAGCTTTCAACTTAACTATGTCAAGTTGTATAAAAAATTGATCGAATTGATCTGCTCGAAAGACAACAGAAGTTCTAAAGAGAAAAGAATTTTGATACTTGATTTTTGATGAGTATTCTTTTTAAATAGCTTGAAGAATACAATTAGAAACTTCTTGTTTCAGACAAGAGACAAGATTAAACGAAGTTTATTTCTTGTGAACAAGCTGAGTATTAATTGACTTCTCGTGAGCAAATGAGAAGTTATATTGCTTCTTGTGAGCAGATGAAAAACTGAGTTGCTTCTTGTGAGTGAATTGAAAACTGAATTGCTTCTTGTGAGCAAACTGAAAACTGAGTTGCTTCTTTCAAGTAAATGAGAAACTAGATTACTTCTTGCGAGCAAACTGAGTGTTGAATTACTTCTTGTGAGCAATCTGTAGACTAAATTGCTTCTTGTGAGCAATTCATGAACTGAGTTGCTTCTTGTGAGTGAATTGAGAGCGAGACTGAAAGAAAGCTACTTTGTTAACTTTGAACAAGAAATTTTCTTCTTGTTGATTAAGATCATAGATCTTGACAAAGAATGAGCAACAATGATTAAGACAGAAGAAGAAAGATAAGATGAGAATATTGTGCTTAAAATTAACATCAATGACGTGATGATGAAGTCATGATAAACTCATGATGATGAGATACTGATTTAATTCAGTGACATAGAAGAATAGTTTTTTGATATATTCATCAAGAATCATTGTGATTTCAATGACATAAATAATGTCATTGATTAAAGCGACTTGATCATCAAATTCTCAAAGTCTGCAAGAATGAGTTAATTAATGCAAGAAAAAATGATGTTGTTGTGCGAAGAATTTATTCATAAAGACATAAGCAAAGACTTCACTATCAATCAGAGCGAAAGTGAGAACTCTAGATTGAGCTTGACGTAAAATACAAAATACTATCATGTGACTATCTTTAAATGTCGAATTGAATTCAAAGAGTTTCAAGACAGATTTAGCAGAAAACTTTCTATATGATTGAAGTGAGAGTGAAAAGATTAAGACTAGTAGACAAGATGATATGTATACAGATTTCTGAACGCAACTTAGCTCAGAAACTAAACTTTTTTTGTGAACAGCGAGACTTCTTCATTTATATTGATGACATCATTGTCGTAGATGTTCATGATATGCAGAGTGAAGAACTTCTTATTTGAGCATTCTTTAACAATTTTGCTCAAATGTTGCAATTTGCAATAGTAACACAACTTTTACTTGTTGCAGATTTTCTTGATTTCAGAAATGATCAGAGTCTTATCTTGAACAATGATAATAACAAAGTTTAAATTCATTGACTCATCAAGAAATGAGAAAGAAAGAGATGAAGATACTGTTGAAACAACAGTCACAAAAATGATGATCTTTGAATTCAAAGAATTACTAGTCAATGCAAAAATGCTCTTGACTTTGATGAACAAGACAATGACAAAGATGAAGCAAGATTAATGATGCTTAAGCTGCTGAAGCTCTTCATTGATGTCAAAGAATGCTTGAACTCATTGATGAAAGATGAATGATTGAGTTTCATCAAGATTTCATCAGAAGAAAATGATGACTTAAGTGAAATAATTGACATTGCGCTTCAGACAGTCAATTAACAAGAAATCTTTCATCAAAGAATGTTTTTTCTTTTGATAAAAAAGATTGTAGTAGTTGACAAAGCTATTCATGTCTTACTTCAGAGTTTTGCAAAAATATAGATGAGCATCTTCTGTCTTGAAAGAATTGTCACAGCAATGATGCAACTTATGTCATTAATCTGCAAAGATGAAAATGATATAAAGATCATCGACTCAATATTAACTCATTAAATTGTAAGACTTCTTATCTATGATGAATCATGACTTGACATAAACGATCTTAACTTGATGAAAGAAGTAGTGATTATCATTTACATTCATACGTTGTATCAGACTCTGCTCTCAGACATTCAATCAATCTTTGTTTCTTTCATACTCAGATATATTAAGAAGCTTTTCAAATCTAATGAGAATTGAGACAGCGACAGAATTTGCAGAGAAATGAACAACAAGAAAAGATTGATTATTCAAGATTTGTGCAACGATCTGAAATATCATTGCAAGAGACTGAGAATTCAACTTTATATAGACTGAAAAACTGAAAACAATGAACAAAGATGAAGTGATGACATCATGTTGTTGAACTTGGTTTTGAAGCTCTTGCATTGCGCGAAAGATCTCAACTGAATTTTCGATCATACTTTGAGTGAACTGTTTAACAGCACGCTCATCGTCGATCAAGAGATTGTGAGATAACTTCATTTGAGCGAAAGAATAATTAGACGAGATTTCAATGTATGAAAACGTTGCAGAAAGTGTAGATCTTTCGTAATATCAGAGACTAGACTGAACTAGAGATTTTATCAATATAGAGAATTGATTATTATATTACTTGAACTAGATACAGAACAATACATCAGATAATGTACAAGATGAAAGACAAAGAGCAAAAGAAAAGAACGAAAGTTCAACTTTTATATACATGAATCAAGCAGAATCAAGACTAGACAGTAGTTTTATTGACTTAAGATTGCAAAAGTTCATGCATATGACTGAGATGATTGAAACAGAATTGCTGAGACTAGATTAAGATGATGATGACTAGATTGATGACTTGATTCATTGAACTGCAAAACAGGTTCAATGAATTGAGATTATCTAAGATATCAATGATTTATGTTCTAAATTGAGTTGATGATCTGACATCATGACAGTCACTGTTGTACCTGATAAACGTGCTGCTACTTCATTGTCAGTGACGACTTCAATAATTAATTATGTTAAGTCTATCATCTCTTTTATCTTTGAGTCAGCAAGATCGTTTATCATCTGCTATACTTGCAAGATTTCAAGTCACTTGTCAAAGAACTGTTCTCAGAACAAGATCAACACTTCTGCTTCTTAAGCTTTCACTTCTCGTCTACATGAAATCGTCATTTCAAAGAATAAAAAACATGAGAAAATGTCTTCTTTTGAAGATAGCGAGGCAAAAAACTAGAGACTTTCATCAAAGACGCGATGAAAAATGTGTTAATTTCTTCAATGATGAGCATGTCAGATGATTTCTTTGCTTCTGAATCTTTGACTACTGAATGTGTACTTTTTAGCAATGAAATTAGTTACTCATTGAAGTCATTGATTGACATCAAAGCTGCTGACTATTCGTTCATTAATGAAGTGATTGCGCAGATTGTTTGTGATCAGTTGCAAATTGTTGAAACCGTGTCTAGAATCTAATCACACTGCAGCGAGATAGTGCGTAGCTGAATAGAATGTTTGATTAATAGAGGTAGCTCTAACTAGAAAACTAAGAATACAGAAGAAAGAAGACGATTTCGAGCTGTATCTATAGTAGAGTGAACAAAGAAGCGAAGTAGTCAATTTGTCAAAGCTTGAATAGATGAAATGTTTCAGCATATTTCGATTTGAAACATCGTTGTTTCTTGTTCACATATCGAAATTTCTAAAGTCTATTGACTAGACTCTATTTCATTTTGACATGCTTCGTAACACAAATTAAGCTTCTGACTTTGATCAAAGCGAAGTCAATTCGAGAATTCAACGATCATTATGCTAAGAAACTCATTACTCATGTCATCTATTTGAATCTGACTGTTTAAGATCATACGATTGACACAGCTTTTATGTTGATCACTCGATTAGATCAACATCAAATGATTCTTGAAAAAACATGAATGAACAAAATTGATCTAGTAATAGATATGCGAATCGATTTTCTTCGATTTTCGAATTTCATTTCTAGTCAGAAATTGATTGTTCTACTCTCAAGCAATAAAACAATCACGAAACAGAAGAGCTTGACTTTTACTCATATACTAAAGAGATCTTTCACTTTCGTTACATCTCAATTCAGTCAGAAATCATCTTCTTTCAGTCAATTCAATGAGAAGTCAGTTAAACTAATTGAACAGTCAAAATCGTGTGACGCGACTTTAACTAACGTCAAAATTTCTAAATCAACGTCAGGTTCAACAAACATAGCAATGATAGAGACAGCGACATATAGAATGTTAGTCAAACGATCAAACGTCAAGATCTTTGCTGTTATCATCTTGAAAATCGATTGACTCATAACTACAGTTGAAAACAAGTCTGAAGAAGTGAATCTGCATGAGCTTTTTCACGCTGAAGCTCTCAAGCAAGTCAAGATCAAGCTTCTCTTTAAATATCACGACTATTTAAATGTTTTCGATCGAGCAATGATTAATCAGCTATCATCACGTCGTTTCTATGATCACAAAATTGAGTTGATCGATGAAGAAATGTTCTTTCGAAGCAGACTATATCAGATGTTTGATCACAAGCTTCAGAAGATAAAGAAGTATTTGATCAATTATCTAAACAAAGAGTTCATTTTCTTCAGCTTTGCATCATACGTCTTGCTCATCTTGTTCATCAAAAAGAAAGACAATAGTCTGCGTTTCTGCGTCGATTACAGAAAGCTCAATGCTTTGATCAAACGAAATCACTATTCTTTGTCATTGATAGATGAGACTCTCGCTTGTATACAAGAAAGCAAGTATCTGACTCAATTGAACATCATTGTCGCGTTCAACAAATTATGCATGCACTCAGATAATGAAGATTTGACTATCTTTATTATCTTTTTCAACTCATACAAATATCATGTAATGCTCTTTGAATTAATCAACGAACCTGCGTTCTATCAACACTATATGAATGACATGTTGTTCAAGTATCTACATCAGTTTTGTCAAATCTATCTAAATGACATTATCATCTACAGCAAGATCTTGAAGAAACACAAGCAACATGTACGATTGATCTTGAATAAACTACGAGAAGCTGATCTACAGATAGACATCAACAAGTGCGAGTTTCATGTTTAGAAAACTATCTTTCTAGAACTCTTAATATCAATTGAAGAATTGAAGATGAACTCACGAAAGATGCAAGCAGTCGTGAATTGATCTACACTCAATAATCTCACTCAGATGTAGTTCTTCATTGACTTCTGCAATTTCTATCGACGCTTCATCAAGAACTTTTCGAAGATTGTTCGTTCAATGATTCAACTCACACAAAAGAAGATTATATTTGAATGAAATGAAGTCTGTCAGATCATCTTCGATCATATGAAGAGACGTATGATCGAGACTTCTATACTACGTCACTTTGATCAAACTCATGAGACTATTCTTGAAATCAACTCATTCAACTACGTCAATGATGAAGTTCTTTCTCAATATGATGACGAAGAAGTACTACATTCAATTGTCTTCTATAGCAAGAACATGTCTTCTGCTGAATGCAACTACAAGATATATGATAAAGAACTTCTGATCATTATTTAAGCATTTGAACACTGACGACTTAAACTGAAGCTAACTGACATTTCTATCAAGATGTTCATCGATCATCAAGCGCTCATCTCATTGATGAAAGATAAGAAGCTGAGCAGACGTCAGATGCATTGAGTTCAGAAGCTCGCTGACTTCAACTTCAGAATAATGTATTGATCTGACAAACAAAACATCAAGATCAATGCATTAACTTGTCAAGCTGACGTCATGCTCAGAGATTCAGAAGATGAGTGCGTTCGCTATCAATGAATCACTATTCTGACTTCGAATTGAATGAAAATTGCTGATTTAAAGAAGAACATCAGTGAATCAATCTATAAACAGATTCTTGAGACTAATGAAATCGACGAGAATTGTATGCTACTTCGCGAAGCAATAGCAAGAGACGAGACACAATATGAAGATATCAAATTGAAGAATTGTTGAACTCAGAATGAAATCTTGTATCATGATAGTCAGCTATGAATTTCGTTCAACGAGCTTCTACAAATGAATCTGATTCGTAAGATGCATGATCAATCATCAGTTGATCATTCTGATATTCTTAGAACTGTGAAAGTCATAAAGCGAAACTACTATTGATCATTCATACGAAAAACGATAGATTGATATATTTGAAACTGCTATATCTGTCAACGTTCAAAGACATCTAGAAATAAATCAAACGACTTGCTTTAACCTTTATCAATATCTGAACAGCGATGACAAGACATAGCAATGAACTTCATTATTAATCTATTTGATTCATACGACTACAACGCTATTCTGACTGTCATTTGCAGACTGTCAAAAGAAAGACATTATATTTCTTGCATTACTGATGATGAAAATATCACAGTTGAAAGAACAGCTGAAATGCTAATTCAATGAGTATATTGAACTCATGATTTATCAAGCTTCATAGTATCTGATCGAGATTCACAATTCACCTCTATACTATGAAAGTTTCTTTGCAAACGACTGAGCATTTCTCTTTGATTGTTCATCGTCTATCATTCTCAGATCAACGATCAAAGCGAACAAGTCAATCAGAATATCAAGCGATATCTTCGATTCTTCTGTTCATATATGCAGAACGACTGATCTAAGTGACTATTCATGATTGAGTTTGTTAACAATAACGTCTTGTTCTCAGTCATCTTCTTGATTCTCTTCTTTATGAACAAGAACTTTCATTCTCATATGAGCTTCAACTCTGACATCATTGAGTATGAAAGCACTCGCGAACGCTTGCAGATCAATTGAGTCAAGAATATATCTGAACAAATGAACAAGACATTGATCTTCGCTTGTGAAGCTCTGATCAAAACACGAAAACAAATGATGAATCAAGCTAACAAGCATAGAAAGAAAACCAATTATGAGATCAAATCAAAGATGTTTCTGAACGAATGAAACATCGTTACAGCGAGACTCTTCAAAAAATTGAATGACAAGATGCTTGATTTTTTTCAAATCATCAATTTCATTGATTCATTCTATAAATTGAAACTAGTCGAGACTATGCGTATACATGATGTATTTCATTCAGAGCTTCTTCATCTCGTTGTCAATGATTCTCTGTCTGATCAGAAGAATGAATTCTCAAGATCAATAGTGGTAAACGATGAAGACGAATGAAAAATCGACGATATATTGAACTCTCGATGATATCAAAGACGACTTCAATATTGAGTCAAATGAAAGAACTATGACAACGATCTCAACTGATATAACGCTGACAATGACGAATTTATGAACGCTCAAGAGATGATTGACGACTTTCATATTAAATATTCAAGAAAAGCGCACTAAGAAATAACATTCATGCGAACATGAATAGTAAAGAGAGAGAGATAATGTTACGATTCTAGTCTTCATCTATTCTTCGTCTAATTTCATTCTAATCGAGTTTAGCAAGAATCTGATCTAGAAGTGATGTCATTGAAACTCTGCATCATATGTGTAAGACGTCAACTCAATCGAGTCTAGCATAGAGCTAAGAAACACACATATAAGAATTGAGTTCTTTTCTGTAAATACTTTTCTTTCTTAGCATTTATTTATTAGTTAAATGACACTCATATGACTCACTCTATGCTGATTTCTAACAAAGTTTAAAGCTTCGTGAGATTTGTTAACTTCTATCGTCGTTTCATTAAGAACTTCTTGAAGCTAGTCAAATCATTCATTCAGCTTACTAGAAAAAACACGTCTTTTGTTTGAAATGAAGTTTGTGTTCAAGCTTTTGATGATCTAAAGAAACAGGTCAGCTCAATCTCAGTTCTACGACACTTTAATTCAAAACAACAGACTATTCTGAAAATCAATGCATCTGACTACGTCAAAGATGAAATACTATCTCAGTATGATGATGAGAATGTTCTTCACTTGATAGCTTTTTACAGCAAAAGCATGATTCTTGCTGAATGCAATTATCACATCTATGACAAGAAACTGCTGATTATTATTCAATGCTTTGAACATTGAAAACTTGAGCTAGAATGCACAGAGCTGCTCATTCAGATGTTCATTGATCATCAAACTTTGAAAATCTTCATAAAAAACAAACAGTTAACTCAACGTCAAGTCAATTATCTAGACGTTTTATTCAAGTTTAACTTTCAGATCATTTTTCAATCAGGTAAAATGAACATTAAAGTCAATGCTTTAATCAGAATGTTTCTGATCGACGTCTCTGAATCAACTCAGCGTACTGAAGATTGCTATCAGATCATTCTGATACTTGATAGAGTAAATATTCTAGCTATCAAATCTGAAGTTGATCTTTATCAACAAGTAAAAGATGTCAACAAGATGAATGAGCTTTGCAATGAGTATAAACAAGGTATAAGCAAGAACAAGCTCAAGCTACATAGCATTGAATTGAAGCATTGCAAGATTATTGACGATGTTCTGTTCAGAAAAGATCTACTGTGAATTTCTGAGAATATGCATACGAAATTGCTAAAGAAAATTCATGATCAGTCTTTCATTTCTCACTTTGACAATCAAAGAACTATTGATTTAGTTCAACGTTTCTACTATTGATCAGATCATTGAGCAACGATTAAATGTTACATTTGAAACTGTCATATCTATCAACGAAGCAAGACATCTAGAAATAACATCAATGAACTTCTTCATTCTCTTTCAATTTCATAGAAACGCTGAAAAGATATAGCTATGAATGTCATCACTGAGTTATTTCTATCAGAAGATTATAATGTCATTTGCACAATCATATGTCAACTCATCAAGAAACGTCACTATGTCTTCTGTCATTGAGAAAATAAAAGCATCTCAGTCGAAGAAACGGTTTGAATCATGCTATGAAACGTTTATCGACTTCATGATCTATTGTCAGAATCATGTCTAAATGATACAATCAATGAAGGTCAGAGTTGATAGTGCTTGATCTTTAGAAATAACTATAACTGAATATTAAAAATACAGAAGAAGATTGATACAAAAGCTTCTATTTATGTAATGTTCAGAGACTGCGCTAGACTTGAAAGAAATGTGTTTGTGACATGAAAAGAATGTGATGTTGATGAACAAGATGTTGGTGAAAGAAAAGAATGTTGAGAAAGAAAAAGAGTGTTGAGTCATATCTGAGTCAAATCTGAGTCAAATCTAGGTCAGATCTCGACTAAATCATTAACTAGTTCTAATCAGTCTTATCAGTCTTGATACGCTCGTAACATTACTTTTTCCTTCGAAAATTCATGTTTGCATGAATGTAGTTTCTTTGCTCACTTTTGTTGATAGTTATTCCGATATTTAGCGTGGTTTGCTTGAATATATCTTATGAAATTCATTCAAAACTTTCTCTGAGTCATTGAATTTCCCTTTATTAACATAGTATCATTCATTGTCTTTATTTAGATCTGTTCATTTGATTTTGTACTGTATTCGACCTTGATAGCGTCTGAAGTTCAATATATCATTTATCTTTCAATGTTCATCGTCTTTGATAGTGATTGATCTGAGTGATTCTGAATGCTGTTTTGATAGAAGATTTTCTGAATATGATTGCAGTAGCTTCGAACTGAACATCAAATGCAGATGCTTCATGCTGACTGATAGACGAAAATGATAAAAAATACTCACTTTGACAGTGATTTGATAAAGATCTAGCTGTTTGTCTTTCAAATCTTTACAGAGTCTCATTGTCTTGACGTTTCTGAAAGATAGTCAAATTCAGTCATCTACTTCATATGTGATGTCTCGTCTATGTTTATTGATTTGAACTTCGATGATCAGCTTCATCTTTTTCAATTATTGATGATCAAAGCTCAGTAACTCTTTCATTTGAATGACAATATCATTTGCTTTTCTAGCTTCAAGTCATTCACAAGTTGTTTCATAGTTAGTCGTATTTAAATTAAAACTCATTCAAGAGTGAAATTCTTTATTGAAGTAGAATGAAGTTATTGAAGTGATTGAGAAGATATTAAAATTGTCGCTGAATTTCGTCATAGATATTCATTTGACTCAGTCGTTCTGCATGTAATTGCAGTAGATTCTAAGTTCGCGTTCAATGTCTTGATTGACTCATTTTGATTGATCATCAATCTCAGAATAATAGACTGTGAATAAACTAGCTGTGATTCTCAGTTGCTTGCAAAGACTTTTTCACATAGTTGATATGAATTGAAAGTCTCTGTTTGAAACAATAGAACTGAGTAGATCATGCAGTCGATAGACGTTTCATAGCATGATTCAAACCGTTTCTTCGACTGAAATGTCATCGTTTTCTCAATGACAGAAAACATAATGATGTTCTTTGATGAGACAACATATGATTGTGCAAATGATGTTATAGTCTTCTGACAGAGATAGTTCAGTGATGAAGTTCATAGTTATATCTTTTCAGCGTTTTTGTGAAATTGAAAGAGAATGATGAAGTTCATTGATGCTATTTCTAAAGACTTTGCTTCGTTGATAAGCATGACAGTTTCAAATGTATTGTTGAATAGTAGCTTGATGATCTGATCAATAGTAGAAACGCTGAACTAGATCAATGATTCATTTATTGTCGAAGTGAGAGATTAAAGATTGATCATGCACTTCTTGTAGTAATTTCGTGTGCATGTTCTCAGAAACTCACAGTAAATCTTTTCTAAATAGAACGTCATCAATGATTTCGCAGTTCTTCAGTTTAGTGATATGAAATTTGAGCTTGTTTTCGTTCATAGCTTGCCTATATTCGCTGCAGAGCTCATCTGTTTGATTAATCATACATACTCGTTGATAAAGATTTGCTTTCGATTCAATAAATAGAACATCGACTCTATCAGAAGTCAGAATAGTCTAAAAACAATCTTCAAAATGCTGAGCTAATTCAGAGACGTTTGCTAAAAGCATTCTGATTAAAGCATCAACTTTAGTGTTTGTTTTGCCTGATCTAAAGATGATCTGAAAGTTGAACTTTGATAGAATGTTCAGATAGTTGACTTGTCGTTGACTCAACTGTTTGTTTTTCATGAAAATTTTCAAAGTCTGATGATTGATGAACATCTGAATGAGTAGTTCAGTGCATTTCAGCTCAAGTCATTAATGTTCGAAGCATTGAATAATGACTAGCAATTTCTTGTCATAAATGTGATAATTGATTTCAGCGAGAATCATACTTTTGCTGTAAAAGATCATCGAATGAAGAACTTTCTCATCATCATACTGAGATAGTATTTCATCTTTTACATAGTTTGAAGCATTGATTTTCAGAATAACTTGTCATTTGAGATCAAAGTAACGAAGTACTGAGACTGAGCTGACTTGTTTCTTTAGATTGTCAAAAACTTAAACACAAATCTCATTTCAAACAAAAGACATGTTCTTTCTAGTCAGCTGAGTGAATGATTTGACTAGCTTCAAGAAGTTCTTAATGAAACGATGATAAAAGTTAACAAATCTCATGAAGCTCTGAATTTCTTTTAAATTGATCGAAGTGATTCAGCTAACTATGACTGTCATTTTGCTGAAATTCATATGAAGATTTAGTTTTGATACAATGACTTCTAGAAAGACAGTCTCTTCTACATTGAATTCATACTTTCAAATATTCATCTGCAGTTCAGCTTCACATAGTTAACTCAATACTAGTTTGACATGATTTTTATGTTTCTTTCTCATTTTGCTATAAATGAGAATGTCATTTAAATAGACTTGACAAAAGTCGTTCAGAAAGTTTCATAGAACATCATTCATATATTGCTGAAAGAAGATCAATTCATTAGTCAGTTTAAATGATAGCATCTTGTATTTATATGCTTCTAAAGCAGTGATAAAAGTGATGTAATTCTTGCTATCAAGATGCATTTAAAGTTTGTTGAATGCTGATATGATGTTCAATCTAGTCAGATGCTTGCAACTCACTATTTTATCAATGATTTTGTTTATCAACGATAGAGAATATTTATTTCTTTTGAAAATGACATTTAACTTTTAATAGTTCATGCAGAATCAAAGATCTTCATTTGCTTTGAGAATGAATAGAACGAGAAAGAAATAGAGAGTCTGACTAGAAGTGATGAATCTCTTCAACAGATTCTCGTTTAAGTATTTCTTTACTTTCAGAAGTTTGACAGAGAACATTCAATAAACTCAACAGTGAGAAAGCATTAAATCACTGATGAGCTCAATTTTATGATCGTAGAAATGATGAAAGAGTAGTTTATTCAATTGAGCTCAATCAAAAACATTTAGAAACTCATGATATTTTAATGACAGCTTCGCTTTAATATCTTTCAAATTCTGAGTTGTTTCATCAATTGAAGAGATGTTTAAAGCATTCAAATTGCACTGAGTATTGTACGTGATTTCTTTATTAATGTTCATCATGAATAAAGCTGTTAGAAGTCAGCATAGAGCGAGTCATATGAGTGTAATGTAACGAGTATATAAATGCTAAGAAAGGAAAATATCTAGAAGAGAAGAGTCGACTATCTATATAACTCAGAAGAACATAAGCTAACTCTGAATAGAATTGACTTCGAAACAAGTCTATGCTCTAGCGACGAGCGATCGACGATAGTTCTCAGAATAGTCATCAACATAGTCATCAACATAGTCATCAACGAAGATGCGTAGCTAGAATCGTAACATTACTTTTCTTCTTCAATGATTCATGTTCACATGAATGTATTTTCTTAGCCTTGTGTAGAATCGAAATGTCTATTGTAGCAGACTCACTATGCAAGGTAGAAGTATCATTAAAGCAGACTCACTAGTTGCATGTGAACGAGTCGACAGATCGATTCACTGATAGGTAGAATGATGAGAAGATAAATCATTGCATTGACAGTATCATTGAAGCAGACTCACTGATCAACTTGCTCATTGAAAAGATCGACTTTGAGCTCGTTATTGTAGCAGACTCACTAGTTGCACGTGAACGTATGATCAGGTTCACTGATGAGTAGAGCGATGAGAGCGAGTAGATCATTGCATTGAGAATAGATGTCATTGAAGCAGGCTCACTAGTTGCATGTGAACTGATAGACGAATCAATTCACTGATAGGTAGAGTGATGAGAAGATCATCGCATTGACGATGTCATTGAAACAGACTCACTGAGAGTTTGCTTCTTGAGATAGAGACTTCACGCAGTTCTATGACTGATCTCGTTTGATTATTCAACAAATTCGAAGAATCTCTTGCGAATCTGAATAAACGATTAATTCGCTGATCTTTGATCTAGTTGAATGATTTCAATCGTTTGTTTATACTCGCTGATCAGCGCATGAGTTTGAATCTTTTGTTTATTCTTGCTGAATCAGCTCATGAGAGAAGAAAGATGAGTGCTGCTGCATGAACGCAAGTCGCTAGATCAAAGTCGATAGAGGGTTGAAGAACTACTAGCAGAAGCACTTGAAGAAATCAATGCAGATTATTTCACTTTGCCTGTAACGAAGAAGCATTTATATAATGTTAGAGATCAGCATAGAGTGAGTCATATGAGTGTAATGTAATGAGTATATAAATGCTAAGAAAGAAAAGTATCTAGAAGAGAAGAATCGACTATCTATATGACTCAGAAGAACATAAGCTAACTCTGAATAAAGTTGACTTTGAAACAAGTCTATGCTTTAGCGACGAGCGATCGACGATAGTTCTCAGAATAGTCATCAACATAGTCATCAACATAGTCATCAACGAAGATGCGTAGCTAGAATTGTAACAAAAGTAAAGACTTTGATCTTGTTCTTCTTTGAATGATTTAACAGTGTTTTAAACAAAGCTGCGTTTATGCTTTGAATCGAGAATGACTTTTCTTGAATGAGTTGTTTGAGCATCATAAAGATTTTAGTCTGAATGATTGAAGAAAGCGAAGATGATCGCGATCAACTTAAGTGCTTTGAATTGAGAAAGATTGAAAAAATCGAAATAGAAGTATTCAATTGATTTGAAAAAACAATGACGTCGTTTCACATATTCAGTAATATTTCGTTTTTATTCATTCAGAGTTTACTCAATATGACTTCATGATGATCAATATCAGCTATCAACATTGATACAGTCAATTTCTTATGACTTTCAATGATGAGATTGAATAGAATTTTATGAGTGATGGTTTTCTTAGATATCTTTTCATCATAATCTCTTATTAACTTCTCTTTTGCCAGTGATATAGATTGAATTTTCAGTTCTTGCATACTTTATTGACTAGATTAAAATGTATGATTGTATAAATGACTGAATCACTGTTTATTAAAGAACGAAGGTTGAAAGATTAATTCTGAAAGATGAGATGAGTGTTAATTAAAAATGACTTTTCAAAGTAATTTTCTTTCAATAGAATTTTATCTAGTTTGCACAAAGATATAATCTCTATTTTTTCAATGACTTTTGAAGAAATGACTAGTTTTTTGAATTGAAATTTGAATTGAAATTGAAGCAATCATATTCATTGTTCACTGCATTAATTCTAGTAGATTGATTGAAGCACTCTTTAAAGCTATGATCTGATTTATGACATATGAAATAGCTTTCGACTAGAATGTCTGCTTCTTTGACGCTAGTTAAAATCGCGTCACACGACTTTAGCTGATCAGATTTCAAGTGATCAACTGACTGAGTGATAACAGTCACTTTCTGAAAGATAGTTTTAGAAAAATCATCAACGCATTTGATCTTGTTCTTGATCTTTCAAATGACTCGCTGATCATTATTCAAATGAATCAGATAGAAATGAATTTCTTTTAGAAAATCATATTGAACTAGTTGATTTACTCAAATGAATCGAAGATGAAGATGTATTTTATCTTTCAGATCAGTGATCAGTTGCTTTTTGTGATAGTTTAGATAGAAAGATAAATGTTGAAACTGAGTATAGAATTCATTGAATTTCTTGAATTCTTGAATTAAGTTGTAGTATTTTCTATGAAAGTTGACTTTCTTATTCAAATCATTGAACAACTGAGCTAACTCTTCATTTCAAAAGATCATTGATGATTATAAAGATTGACATAGTCACGTTCATGTTTAGCTTGAATGATCTCAGCTGCATCATTGAATAATCTAGAATGTATATAGCTCAATTTGACTCATTCATTAAAAAAGAGATTGATGTTGATCTTTAGTTTATTCTGAATTTTTTCATATCAATTCTTTCAAATAGAGTTCTTTTCATCAGTAAACAGCGAAGAATCAGGTATTTTTTGAGATCTAGAACGCTCAGAGTAGATGAAATCAGAAGAAGTGATTTCTTTAGCTTGAAGTTTAGTGTTCAAGATCAGCATAAAGCGAGTCATATAAGTGTCATTTAACTAGTAAATTGTTATAAGTCTGCATAAAGCGAATCATATGAGTGTATTTTAACTAGAAGTTCAAAGCTAAAGAAGAAAGAAGATGAAATACATTGAGAGTCTTATACTTATGAAGGCGCGCTAGATCACTAGCGTGTCAACATCAGCTCTGTACTAGTTTATAATAGTCTGACACAATCTATGTTAGACTAACTCAAAGTAACGAGACACGCTTGCAACATAAATAAATACTAAGAAAGAAAAGTATCTACAGAAAAGAACTCAATTCTTTATATGTGTATTTCTCAGCTCTGTGCTAGATTCGAAAGAGTTGATATCTTACACATATGATGCAGAGTTTCAATGACATCACTACTAGCTTGAATGCTCACTAGACTCAATTAGAATGAAACTCAGATCAGAGCTAGAAAGAATAGATAAAGACTAGAATCATAACATTTAGTCTTCAACTCTTTGATTTCTTCTTCTTGTTATTTATTTAACTTGTAGAGTTGATTTGTTTCTTCATTAAGAACTAGACTTCAAGTCTTTCAGATTTTGTAAAACATGAGAAGTATTATCATTTCAGCGAATGATTCATCATCTTTATAAATGAATGATGCAGCACTTGATGATTTCAATGAATTAACACTAAAGATTTGAGAGAAATGATTTCAAAATTCTTCGAAATGCTCTTCAATAAATGAACAACTAGACATGATGAGATTTGTTTGAAAGAGAATTGAATGAATGATGATGCTTGACGATTGAAGAAGAAAGATGTATGAGATGAGATTCAATCTTCAACAAAAAAGATGAGATTTATTTGTTGATTGATTTGATTGATTCTCTAGCAAACAATGAAGATTCTTTATCATTGAATCTATCAATCGATTTGATTCTTGAGCAATTCACGAAGATTCTTTATTGTGATTTTCATAATCAAGTGAACTTTGCATACTTAATGAGCAATAAGTAGTCTAGCAATTCAAACAGTCTTGTCGTTGATTCTATTCAATTCTCTAGTGTTGTTCTATCTTTCAATTGTCATTGATCATGATTCATCAGATAAATGAATTTCTTTAGACTCGTTCTGTCTAGACGAGTATGTTGAATAAATAATGAGATCAGTATCATGTGATTAACGAATTCTTAATATAATGTCAGAATCATGTCTAAATGATACAATCAATGAAGATCAGAATTGATAGTGCTTGATCTTTAGAAATAGCTATAACTGAATATTAAGAATACAGAAGAAGATTGATACAAAAGCTTTTATTTATGTAATGTTCAAAGACTGCGCTAGACTTGAAAGAGATGTGTTTGTGACATGAAAAGAATGTGATGTAGGTGAACAAGATGTTGGTGAAAAAAAAGAGTTTTTTTTTTTTTTTTTTTCTTCATTAAGTGCATGCAGTCTATGACTATGACACTGTCTAGACGCTGTATGTATGCTAAGTTACATGTAACCTGATCAAAGTCGCTGCTTTATATCTTCTCATTGATTAATCACATCGATAGTTTGTGCATACAAGCGCTTTCACTCAAACTCTTGCAATCGTACTTTCGTTTTTCTTTATTTCTTTGCACTCTTTGCATTCTACTCTTTCGTTTCTAATAGTTATTTTCTCGTTGCAATTCAAGTATTTTTCAAATACTTTAATGTTGCAATTCTTTCGATTTTGATGATGAACAACGTCAATATGATGTCTGTGTTTTTGAGCTGAGTCTTTTTCTTAAGCTTTATTTGCTTTGATTTATAATGCTTGTAATTTAGTAGTAAATGCTTTGACGTTTAACTTGCATTGCATATTTCATAGCATTTGTTTGAATTATTCTCTGATAATTGATGCAAATAGCTCTTGAAATAGTCATGTCTCATTTTCAACTGAATAAAGATTGAAAACGTTAATCTATTGATTTTTTCTCAGCTCTTTTAGTAATTTATGACTTAGATTCACATTCGATATGTGCTTTCAATACTGGTTTCCCTTCTTAATGCTGCTTTTTCAGACATTTAATCATTGTAATTTCGTCTTTTTGCAAATTTGCTTTTTGACAAAGCTTATAATGATTGCTTTCGTGTTGTCGATAACTGATAATTCTTGAGCAATGCTTTTGATCAATTGATCTGCTTTTTCGTTTTCAATAATGTTCTTGCAACTCAATATTCACTGTATGCAAATTTGACACTGATTCTGACGTAAATTGATCAAGTTTTGTCGTATGTCATCAAATAATCTTGCATTGACGTTGCTTTTTGCATTTAGTCTTTGCAAAGTCATTTGACTGTTCATGTACATTCAAATTTCACTGTTTTTGAGTGCTTTTTCGCTGCATATTGCGATTGCATCGCTAATAGCTTGCAGTTTCGCTTTCGTTGTGATTATTTTGTCAGAAATGCTTGTTGCTTTGCTGACTCTGACGAGTTCATGCGTGAATATCACTGTTGTTTCAGTTTCTGTTTCAATCTCTGCTATCTTTTTTTGAACTTGCGATGCGTCGATATACATCACTATGTTTTTCGCCTTTTTGATAATTCTTTCTAATTTTCTGTAGTGTATATTGATCATTTCGTGAGTTTCGCTTTTTGCAAATTCGATTTGAATTTTTGCTAAATGCTTAATTTCTTGACTTCATGATTTCTTGAAGTGAGAAATTTCAATTTCTTTTATTGAATTCAATGTTTTTTGCACTTTGTTCAATATTCAATATATCTGCATAAGTCTGTCTTTGCACTTCTTGACTTTTCAAGATAAATTCGTCTTCATCTTGTTTCAGTTCAGATATTTCGATGCGTTCAGATTTAGGTTCAATTCAATAAAGTATTGAGATGAATATGAAATAAATGTTCTTTTTCTGATAAAGTGTTTTTTCAATAACTTAACTATTCAAATTGCATAGTTCTTGCACTTTTGATTTAATTGCATCTTCATCAACGAGATTTCAACTTCTATTTGCATAGCATTTATCAATGATGTTTGAAACACACTCAGAATTTTCCGTAATGCAGCGTTTTGCAGTTTGCGAAATTTGACTAAGTAGCTTTTTTGATTATTTCATCATATTTCAATGTCATAATCGCTAATAGACGTGATGCATGTCAAATATAACTGCTTTTCTGATTTAACATTTAGTTCTCACTCATTATTCATTAATTTAAACAACGAGTGTAGCATTCTTGTGACTGTTGCGATTTTCGTTTGCACATAAACTTTGAAGTTGAGCTTTTGATTCAGTCAGACTTCTAGTCATTGTACGCATGTTTTTGATTTTATGATCATGTTATTGAGTAGAATAATCATTTGATTGAGTGTCGTCTTGTAACTTTCAAAGTGTATCAATTCAGATTTCAAGTCATTGAATTGCACTGCGTTGTTCTCAGCTCATGTGAAAGCGATTTTTGCTGCGTTTTTCAGCATTTTCACATTCTTTTCTCAATGTATAGCGTCACGTCGTTAATATAGCTAAGTGACTGTAAATTTTCAAACTTTACGCGAATCTTTGAAAACAAGTATCGAATATAAATTAGAAATAAAATAAGCGAGATAAATGAGTCTTGTGATATTTCTGTGCTTATTTTCTTTGGTTTCTGACGTTCGTCGTCAAATGCTAAGTTAATAACTCGATTTTGTAAGAAATATTTTACTTAATTGATTAAATTAATCAATATTTTCAATTTAATCAATATTTTGACCAGCTGTTTCAATGCAACATGGTCAAAGACTTCTTTGACATCTAGAAGTAAACAGATAAGCGTGTTTTCTTGACTTTTCGTCATTTGCACATCATGTACTAAATTTAGTACTGCGTTTATAGCTGATCTTTGTTTTCTGTCTCTCATTTGATCAAAATTCAGCAACTTATCGTTAATTTCAGCTGTGTAAGACAGTTACACTGCTATTATTTTTTCTGCTACTTTACCTAAACAGTTTAGCAGCGTAATAATTCTGTATATCTTCGAAATTGAATAATTCAACTTGTCTGATTTTTTTAGAATAATTCTCATGCCTTCGCGTCATATCTTCGAATGATAGTTGTTTTCAATCAAATCTGAGTACACTAAATTGAAGATTTTCAATATAGTTTTGTACGCTCGCTGTATGATTGCAAATGACATATCATCTGATTCAAGTGCTTTTCTGAGTGCTGAGAAGTTAATAGCGTGCTTGATTTTCTCTTCGATAACTCTTGATCACTGTATACTTTCGTTTGATAGTAATTCTTCATTGATTTGAATTTTCAAAGATGATGAGTACATTGCTTTCAGAAATGTCTCGCACTTTTCATTGAACTCAATCTTCAATTCTTTTTGCAAGTTTTGTATCGAGAGTAGCTTTTTGATTAGACGTGATTTAGTGAACTTGTATGTCTGAAACACTTCTTTTTCTTCAACGTTGTTCAAAAAATTGATTCAGAATTGATTTTTGATCAGCTTTATTACATCATGATACGAATTTCGCATTTGCACTATCTCTGCTCATGTATCATCATTTCTGCATCTTTTTTATTATGATTCTAGCTACGCATTTATGTTGATAGCTATGTTAATGACTATGTTGATGACTATCGTCGATTGCTTGTCGCTAGACTATAAAGTTGTTTCAAGATTAACTCTATTCAGAGTTAGCTTATGTTCTTCTGAGTTATATAGATAGTCGACTCTTCTCTTCTAGATATTTTCCTTCCTTAGCATTTATATACTCGTTACATTACACTCATATGACTCGCTCTATGCTGACTTCTAACATTATATAAATGCTTCTTCGTTACAGACGAAGTGAAATAATCTGCATCGATTCTCAAGTGCTTCTGTTGACTCTTCAACTCACTATCAACATTTGATCTAGTCAACTTGCAATCGTCAGCAGCACTCATTTCTCTCTTCTCGTAAGCTGATTCAGCGAGAATAAACAAAAGATTCGAACTCATGCGCTGATCAGCGAGTATAAACAAACGATCGAAATCATTTGACTAGATCAAAGATCAGCGAATTAATCGTTCATTCAGATTCGCAAGAAATTCTTCGAATTTGTTGAATAATCAAACAAGATCAGTCTATGACTGCGTGAAGTCTCTATCTCAAAGAGCAATCAAAGAGATCAGTTTAGAACTGCGTGAAGTCTTTATCTTGATGAGCAAATCTCAACAGTGAGTCTGCTTCAATGACACTCATCGTCAATGCAATGACTCATCTACTCTCATTGTTCTATTCATCAGTGAATCGATTCGTCTACTCGTTCATGTGCAACTAGTGAGTCTGCTACAATGACATCTTTCGTCAATGCAATAACTTAGCTACTCACATCACTCTATCAATCAGTGAATTGATCTGTTGACTCGTTCGCATGCAAATAGTGAGTCTGCTACAAAAACGTCTTTCGTCAACATGATGATCTATCTACTCACATCGCTCTATCTATCAGTGAATCTGATCAAATGTTCATGTGCAACTAGTGAGTCTGCTTCAATGACATGATCAATGCAATGATTTACTCACTCTCATCGCTCTACTCATCAGTAAACCTGATCATATGTTCATGTGCAACTAGTGAGTTTGCTACAATGATATCATTCTATCTTGCATAGTGAGTCTGCTACAATAGGCATTTCGATTCTACACAAGACTAAGAAAATACATTCATGCAAACATGAATTATTGAAGAGAGAAAATAATGTTATGATTCTAGCTACGCATCTATGTTGATAGCTATGTTGATGACTATGTTGATGACTATCGTCGATTGCTTGTCGCTAGACTATAGAGTTGTTTTGAGATCAACTCTATTTAAAGTTAGCTTATGTTTTTCTGAGTCATATAGATAGTTGACTCTTCTCTTCTAGATATTTTTCTTTCTTAGCATTTATATACTCATTACATTACACTCATATGACTCGCTCTATGCTGATTTCTAACATTTTTCAGATTCGCTTTTTTGACAACAACGTCTTTTGCATTTCGATGAGTTCATTGTTTCACCAGAATTTTGATTTTGCGCATATTCGCTGTTTAAATACAAATAATTTCACTGTATTCTTAATGCATTCAGTCAGATAAATGACTTTTGCTTTTAAACTCGTAATTCTTTGCATCTTGACAATCATTTTGTCTTTCATCTTTTGCAAATGCTCATCAAAGTCTTTTCAGTCAACTTTTTGCAGATTGTATGACGCGTTCAACGAATTTTCGACCAACTTCACTTTTTTCATAACTATTGTAAATAGAATTACTTCATGATCAAATTCTGTGTCTGCGTTCTCATTTATATGTCAATTCTTGATGTGATTACGCATATTCTTTGATGCAAATGCTAAATCAAGTATCGATCTTAACTGATCTGAATAGCTGTGATATATGTTTATATTAAAAGTGTTAATCAGATTGCATTTATGTAAATTTACTCACTTTATTAATGCTTTCGTTCTAATAGAATTTGAAATTTTTGCGTTTCATCAGCTATGATGTGCATTAAAGTCTTCAATGATAATAACTTTTTACTCAGAATTTAGCATAACTTTTGCTAATTCTCGCTCAATTGTGTATAATTGCTCATCATCTGCGTTTTATGACTTTTCGTTGTAAATATTGAACAATAAAATTCTCTTCTGAATTTTATTGTTCATTATTGATATCACTTGCATATCTTCACTATTGACTATGTGTTACGAGTGTGTCGAGATTGAATAGAGTTTTCTAGTCAATAAACTCTAGAAGTTTTGACTCATGTTAAATCTCAGTCTTGATACTCTATTCTAGCGCTTTCGATACTCAAGCAAATCTGCTTCGCTCTCTTTGTTTTGCTTTACTATAGATACAGCTTGAAACTTTCTTTGATTTCTTCTGTATTCTTAATATTCTAGTTAGAGCTATCTCTATTGATCAAACATTTTATTCAGCTACGCACTATCTCGCTGCAGTGTGATTAGATTCTAGACACAGTCTCAACATTATGTCTGATCTTGATGTGCATGTAAATTTCTTTGCGTTTTTCGCAACAAATATCAATACTCTGACACAAGTATTCTGAACATTTGATTTGATGCAGATAAATGATGAATGCGAAATTGTTATATTCTCGTCTTTTATTCATGATTCTTGTAGTATAACAATATTTGTCTTGTTTTTCGCAAATTTCATGCATGCATGCATAATTTGCATTGATCTTGCGCAATTGTGTTGTAGAATTTGAATATTCAACGTGTTTGCAAAGCTTTCATCATTTGCGTTGTTTTGTGACATTTTAAATGCAATACTCATTACAATTTCGTGACTAGATAATTTTTTTGTAAGTTAATAAACTGAGCTGTTTGATATGTTTTGCACATTGCGCTATTTGCAAAGTGCGCATTTTGACAGTTGCAGCATCTAGAAATCATGTGATTGCATGATTGCTTGTCTTTGCATGTAGATAATTGACATTTATGATTTCAGATCTAATGATTTCGCTTGCAGTACAAGCATCTTGATAATCTGTTACATTTGTTCTGTAAATGCTTAAATGTTTGACATTTTTGACATTGATCATTTGATCAATAGTCTGTTATGAGTCTGCATAGAGCGAATCATATGAGTGTATTCTAACTAGAAGTTCAAAGCTGAAGAAGAAAGAAGATGCAACACGTCATGAGTTTTACTCACGAAGACACGCTAGGTCGCTAGCGTGTCAACATCAGCTCTATACTAGTCTATGATAGTCTGACATGATCTATGTTAGACTAACTTGAAGTGCATGATCACAACATTACTCTTTCTCTTCATCTAGCAATGTTCTCATTGCTGCAGTTCAGTTGATCTTTCTTGAGTCAATTTCTATCTTGACTTGTTTGAATAACGTTCATGAAAGTCATTGATAACTTTCAAGCAATCTTTGAATTCACTTTCATCGACGTTGTATTAATGTAGATCGACGTTGTATTCTTTTCAATTAACATGATATTGTAGTCATTTGCTTCGTTCGTAGTGTCTGAAGTTCAATATGTTCTTCACTTTTCATTCATTTTTGTCTTCAACCACTATAGAATTAAACGACTCATTTCATTGTTCTTCTAAAGCGTTTTTTGAATCTAGTTGCAGCAGATTTGACGCAAACTTCGAATGAATCTTCATAGTCAACGACAGTTTCAGTTGATATGCATGTTCGATCTCGATCAGAATCTTGAAGAGTTTTAGCATCTTATCGTTTAGCTTCTTTGATGATCGTAAGATTATTATGTTTCTAGAATTCAGAAACATCATGTCATTTATCTTGTAAATCATTTTCTTTCAATGCTTGTCAATCTGTTTCTTCATTATGACTTTGACTCTTGCTAAGACTTGCTTGATCAATGCTAGTGATCATTTCATGTGTTCGAATATATTCTCTGCTTTGCTTGCTTCGATTCTAGCTTAAGTGATCTCATATTCGATTGAGTTCAAATCGAAGCTCATATGAGAGTGAAAGTTCTTATTCAGAAAGAACGTTGACTGTTCAATTGACGATGAAATAGCATTGTTATCAGCGAATTCGATCATAGATAATCAGATGAATCAATCATCTTGCATATATGAGCAATAACTTTGTAGATATCGTTTCACATTCTGATTCACTCTTTCTGTTTGATCATCAATCTGCAAATGATAGTCTGTAAATAGTTTCACCTTGATGTCAAGTCTCAGACATAAAGACTTTCAGACAATTGATATGAATTGTGAATCATGATCGAACACTATTAATCTTGATAGTTCATGAGTTCTGAAGATTCATATCAATAGTAGCTTAACTGTTTGTTCTGCGAAGATTTCTTCGTCATCTGACCAACACAATATATAATGTCGTTTCTTAGACAATCAATCTATGACTGTCAGAATCGCGTTGTTTTCATCACTTTCTGATAAATCAATAATGAAGTTTAATGATATGTTCTGTCATTACTGTTCAAGTATGAGCAATGACTTCAGCAGTTCATTGATTCAATCTCTTGATGCTTTTGATCTACGACAAACGTAACAGTTTTGAATGTAGCGCTTGATCATCATTCTCATCTTCAATCAGCAATATGATCATCTCAGCAAGTTCAATGTTTGATTCATGTCAGAATGATCACTGATCAAAAGATCATGTGCTTTTCTTATCAATTGAGTGATCATTGACTGAAAAACTCATAGTCTATCATCTTTTCAGAGTACTTCATCAAGTACTTTGCAATTGTCTAAATCAATATCTTAACAAGTTCTTCTGTTTTGTTTCATGATTATTTGAATATTGAAGCACAGTTGATTCATTTGATTTTCAACTATAATTTGATTTTGAATAGAAATCATCTCTTCGATTGAATTTTCGTTAACGTTCGATTCTTGTTTCAAATCTGAATCAGATCTGAGTAAAATCTGAGTCAGATCTTGATCAGCTTTCTGATCATCTTCTTGATCAGCTTCTATTGACTGCAGCTCAAATTTGTCTTTCGACAATAGCATCTGATGCTGATATAGCTTTCGATCATCGTTTGCTTCAACTGACTTGACGTCTGACATTCTGATCAGCACATCGACTTTCAGATTCTGTTTTCTCGACTGATATATGATCTTGAAGTTATATTCAGATAACTTCTCAGCTCATTTAGCTTGTCATCGAGTCAGTTCTTTGATGATCATGAAGTACTTCAAATTCAGATGATTAATGAAGATCTTGATCAAAATATTTGTACATTTCAATTTAAAGCATCAATGTTTCAAACAGCAAATAATGATCAGCAGTTCTTTGTCATAGATCTCGTAGTTGCATTCTGCAAGAATCATGTTCTTGCTATAGAAAATCATTGAATGTAGAATGTCTTCATCATCATATTGAGACAATACTTCGTCGTTCACATAGTTCAAGAAGTTCGTTTTCAGAATAACTTCTCTGATTGAGTTGAAATGCTTCAGAACGAGAACTGTTGTCATCTATTGCTTTAATTCTTCAAAGATCATCTGACAGATCTCTGTTCATTCAAAAAGATGATCTTTTCGAGTCAGTTTTATCATGAGTCAAATGATTTTTGAGAAGTTCTTTATAAATCATCGATAGAAATTGCAGAAGTCAATGAAGATCTGCATATGAGTCAATGATCACGACACTTTTCAGCTTCAAATCACATCTACTTTTCAAGAGTTCATTTGTAGATCATTGATGAATATCAGTAGTTTAAGAAACGAGATTTTCTGAATCTTAAATTCGCACTTATCAATGTCTATCTGCAAGTCAACTTCGCGAAGCTTGTTTAGCACTTCTTTCACATGAGTTTTATGTTTCTTCAAGATCTTACTGTAGATAAGAATATCATTCAAATATGTCTGACAGAATTTATGCAGACATTCAAACAATACATCATTGATATAGTGCTGAGAAAACGCAGATTCATTGATCAATTTGAAGAGCATTACTCTATACTTGTAGACGTTGAAGAAAGTAACAAAAGTAGTTAAATTCTCACTTTCTGAACTCATTTGCAGTTTATTGAACGCAGCGATAATGTTGAGTTGAGTCAGATACTTACTGCCTTGAATTTGAACTAGTACTTCGTCTATCAAGAGTATTGAATAATGATTTCTTTTGATCAGAGCATTCAGTTTTTAATAGTCTATGCAAAAGCGAAGACTATCATCTTTCTTTTTGACAAATAGTATTGACGAAGCAAAGAAAGCTTTGCTGAGTATAATAAACTTCTTCTTCAAGTTCTCTTCTAGATACTTCTTGATCTTTTGCAACTTGTGACTCAACATGAAATACAATCGACTTCTAGAAGATTGACTCTCATCTTCTAATTCAATCTTATGATTGTATGATCGATGCAAGAGCAACTGCGTTGTCTTTTCTTTATCAAAAACATTCAGAAAGTCATGATAAATTATTGAAAACTTCTTCTTCAGTTCATTTAATGACATCACAGAGATCATTTCATTCAGTTTCGCGAAATCTTCGACTGAGCTAAGCGCTTTGTTGATTTTACTAATGATCAAGAAGAAGATCTTGATCTTCTTATTCTTGACTAGAGTTCAATACACAGCGACTTCGATCATGACAATATTAATGAGTTTCTTTTTCTCAGTTGACTGAAAGAGACGAAGTTGATCGAGATCAACTTGAGTGCTTTGCTTTGCTATGAAAGCAGATTCAATGAATCTATTCACTGATTTTTGATTCGAGAATCTCTTCAAGATGATCGTTGATGTAACAATCAAGTTCAAGTTCTTTCATTTCATTTTGCAAGTCTCATTTGACTCAGATCTGTAAAATGCTGATTGATTGCTTGCTTTTGAAACAACAGATTTTGATATTTGAATCTTCAACAATGATATTAATCAATTGTTTGCAGAATTTATCAAAATTTGATTTCTTTTTAATCAAAGATTTTCAATGATTATCTTGTGCTGATCTAGATGAGTTATCAATAGAAACATCATTTCATTCTTGTGTTCTTGAATCATGATCGATGTATACAGAGCATGTGTAATCGACTTTCAATCAGAAATTTCATCATACGATTGAATCAACTTTGATTTTAACAGCGATATTGACTGAATATCAAAGCGTTCACATAGTTCTGACATCAAAGATTCATCAATGAAAGTCATGTCAATGACTTCAATATCTATCAAAATGAGAAATTTGAATATCTTTTTTAAACTACTCAAGATGACATCAACAGTGAACGACTTGAAATCAAATGAATCATCAGACATGCTGATGAAACAGAATATGAGTATATTGCTCTCAGTCACTACTTTGACGAAAGCAGATCGTTTTTCAAATTCGCAGCAATCTCATGCACTTAAGTTATTTCAAAACAGTCATATGCTCTATGTTTTGACTTCTTGCATTTGAAGCAAAGTTCTTTCTTAAACAACTCTTTCTGAATAGAATCGAGATTTAATCTTCTGAGTTTCTTTCACGCAGAGACTGATGACGTAGATCAAGCAGACGAAGTGCTAGCAACAGAGTGAGCAGCTGAGATCGCTGAGACTTTGATGATTGATCAAGCATTCAATTCAGTCAATCTAACATCGACTTGCATGCAAATGTTAACAAACTCGTTCAAATTCGTGATTCATTCATTGAGCATTGCTCATTAAAGATCTGAGTTGATCTTATGCTGAAGATTATTTAGTAAAGTCTCGTTATTGTACTCTAGTTTTGCGCTGAATCTTTGAAATTTCATTCAAAATTGATGAAAGAAAATCTTATTTTGATACAGCTTTGAGTACTGTTGTTGAGTTGTGTGATGATGATTGAGATCATCATACATTTTATCAATGATTGATAGTACTTCTTCAACTTTTAAAAACGAGTTCAAGAAGATATCTTGCATGCAAGAAGTTATGTGCTTGATCGCAACTTCATTGACTCGACTTTCAATGTAAACAATCTTCAACTCTTTGATAGAAAAGTGATTCTTGTTTGTCTTCAGCTTATTTTGCATTCGCGATAGTCAATTGTTTACATTCTGCAATGAATCTTCAAACAGTGAAGAGTTCAATAATTTGATCGATTTCAAGAAATGATCTTCAGAAATCAAAGTGCTTTGTCGACTTGATGCAGTTTTTAAATGATGTATAATCATGTTCTTGTTTCTCATCTCTTTCTGCAAATGCATCTGCGCAGCTTTCAACATGATGTTTATCTCGTTGACATCTTCTAACATCTGAATCATGTCATTGTGAGTCTTGATTTTGATGTCATGCTGTTGACATATGTACTTGATAAAGACAACGATGTTGTCTGCTTCATGAGTGCTTATTCAAGCATTCAGTTCAGTGCTGATGCTGATCTTGATCATTTCATGATCAAAAAGCAACGTGTTTATGTTCTTTTCTTCTGTATCTGATGACACATTTGTGTCTTCTTCTTCTGATGCTGTTTGATTCTGTGATAGAAGTGATTTTCTTCTAACATTTTGAAAGTCATAGCGAGCAATGCTCACTGATTCTGATTCTGTGCTTCTAATCATGATATGAATAGAAAATTGCTGATCAAAGTTTCGATGTTGCTCTATTGAACTTTCTGAGTTCAAGTACTGCTGAAATTTCTGATTTCTGATGATGAACTTAATAAAGAGTTAGTTAAGAGCAACACGTTCATGTTTTTTGATTCTGATTTTACCGAAATTTCTGGTTTCTATCAAGCTTTCTGAGCTTGAGTTCTGATTTTGCTGTCAAAATTTCTGGTTTCAACTTCTGATTTGAGTTGTGTAACTTATTTTTATATTATTTACACATCAATAGCAAGATTAATGAGCTTTGAACTAATGTTATGAGTCTGCATAAAGCGAATCATATGAGTGTATTCTAACTAGAAGTTCAAAGCTGAAGAAGAAAGAAGATGCAACATGTTATGAGTTTTACTCATGAAGACATGCTAGATCGTTAACATGTCAACATCAGCTTTATACTAGTCTATGATAGTCTGACATGATCTATGTTAAACTAACTTGAAGTGCACGATTGCAACATAGTCTTGATATTCGACTGTTTGATATGTTGATTTCGCAGTTAAGAGTCATTTTTTCAGATGTTTTTGCACTTCTGCTTCGATTCTAAATGCTAAGATCATCAATGCATGTTTGTTTCATGATTGATTTTCGCTCTTTGATAATCATATAGAATTGATTATTAGTTTCAATTCAAGATTGTACAACTTTAACTCAGTTTTTAGATTTTTCATTTCAGTTTTCATGTTGAAGATTTCAATTTTCAGACTGTGTATGACTATTTTGTGTTATTTCTCATCTTTCTTAATGCTTTTAACATCAAAAACATGCTCTCATATTGCTCTTTGCGCTAGTAAGACGTCTGCAATGTATTTTTTCAAGATCATCAGAGCAATGTTGTTTCTCTTTTGCGTTTTAACTATCATTGCAACTATTAGATTGATTTTCGCCTTTTTCAATGTATTATTCACTAAATCTCGCATTTTCATCATCTTTAAAGTTCAGTTCTCATTTTTGAGATTGACAATGAGTCTTCTTTCATGATACAATATTTCTTGTGATTTTGATGAGAATTTCTTGATGATCAGATTTCATTCATCTGCATTTGCATTTACATTTGCATTTGCATCTGTGTCTTGAGCTGCTTTTTACACATATGTAAGCTTTTGCGTTGATTTTTGCGAATTTTGCATGACTTGCGACGTTTGCAAACTCTGCATCTTCTGCAAGATTTGTGAATTCTTTGTCATTTGCTTTGCATTGAATCTCTTTTTGATGTTTTCAGCATTTTGTTGAATCAATTGTAGAATGATTTTCAGTTTGTTGTTTGTTTAACTTTGAAGTCGATCAATTTGCTTCTGAATTGAGTTTTCTATGCTTTTGTTGCATGCTCTTCAAATGTAGATTAAGCTATGACTTATAATCTCTTTCTGTTCTGATATTGCTTGTCTTAGTTGATTGACTGCAAATTCAATTCTTTCGCGCAGTCTCTTTATCTGCATCTCTTTAGAGATGACATTGTAGCACTTGCTAGTACTAACTTCAATGTTAGCTTCTTTTTGCGAACTTTTCATCACTTTTCGCTTTTTCATTTCTTTGAATTTCACAATCGCTCATGTTTGCTCTTTTTGCTGCGAATTTGCATTTCACAGATTGATTGTATTCTTGTCGTTGTGCGCATTTGCATGTGAATTTAGCATCAATGCATCGAGTGAACTAAACATGTATTGCGTTTTTCTATTTGCTGATGTGAACGATTTTTGTTGACTGCAAAATAAATCAACAATGTTGTTTTGCAGTTGTTTGCTTGTTGATGAACTCATGCTAAGTTCATTTCATAGATTTATTTCAATCTTTAACGTTGACTTTTTGATTTTTATTATCGATGTTTTGAATTCTGACACTGAGTTATTGCTTCTGCTGAGTTTCGCGTTACTATTCGCGAAACGAGGCGAGAAAGAGCGCATAAAGCGACTCTTTATATTTCTTTTCATAGAGAGTTTTTCCGAGTTTCAAGCTTCGAGCTTCTAGAAAATTCACTTGACATCACTTAAATATTTCTTTAACCTCTTATTCAGAGCGTTTCACGTAGACAGTAACTTTAGTGTAGAGATTCTTCAATTTCTATCTTGAAACCTGCAATAGATCGTCTTCTATTATCGACTTATGCCAGACGAAAATGATATAAATCTAGTCTGCAAGGGTCTAGATTACTCTTTTTGATAGAAAATGCTTGACGCAATTGCTTTATATCTCGTGTATCGAAGTAGTCACGTTATCTCGCTCAGAATAGTAACGACTGATCTCGACTTATTGCCTTGCGCATCAAGAAAAGGTAAAACAGATAGTGATTTGATAAGAAACGCTGTACTTCTTTGGAACAACGTTGTTCCCTGTGCGACCTTCGGGCGCAAAAGAGTTCGATTTCGATTTTTGCGTCAGTACGCAGTCTTCTGTGCTGTTCTGAAGTCGATTGATGACTTGTTCTTTTCGTGTGAGTTTGCTCTTCGATTTATCAATCAAATTACTGTCTAAATTGATGATTCTTTCTTCTGCGTTGATGAACTCTCGTTTCGCCGCCGATTTTGGCCTGCGTGAGCGCGGAAAATTTCGATTTTCGATTTTTGACTTGCGACTCAGTCACCTGTGAAGCTATTGAGTCGAATGGGGGCTTGTTTTGATCGTACGATTGTGCTCTATAACTTGCCGATCGATTTGGTATATCATATAGTATTTACGCGAAAGAAAAGGGTGTTGGGGAAGGAAAAAGGGGTTGGGCCATATCTGGGCCATATCTGGGCCAAACCTGGGCCAAACCTGACTAGCTCGCCGGTTAGCCCTGTTCAGCCTTGTTCAGCCTTATCAGCCTTGGTACGCTCGTAACAAAATCTATGTATTAAGCTCAGGCGTTAGCTTAGTTTTTAGCTCCGGACATTTTGCATGGTCGGCCGACCTCTAGTATGGGTCAGCCGACCTACCTCCTCCTGCTGATAGGGGATTCTGGTTTTGACGGAGAAAACTTCCGGCCCCCACCTAATTTGGTGTAATCAGCGGAATATCATGGTTGAAATATCCGTGCCCGTGCAGGGCTTACTTGCGTCACACTATTCAATCTTTATGCACAGGGCAGCATTTGCACAACTGCCAAGAACAAATCTGCTCATACCACTCCTCAACATGCCTCAGCTTTTCCCTACTCGTATAGGCATACTCCGTACAACGTCTCTCAACGTCTGGATATAAGCCCACACCGCCGCCCGGAGATGTAGCAAGCGTTTGGTCCTATATTCGCTGGTTGTGCTCCCGGCAATAACCAGCGCAGCAGATCTAACACAAAAATAACTCAATACTACCCACAGCCACTTCGCCGTCGAAACCACCCATCGATCTACCAAACAAACAAACAAACAACCCCTTCATCAACCTGCAGACCCAACGCCTCCGCTCCATTTACCGACTATCGGCCGAACCCTCAAGTCGCCTACCGAACCCCAATCCACACCCAACGCCCCACCATTCCCATCCACACAATCCCCGACTCCCACAAATGTCTTCCCCCAACCTCAAAACCTACCACTGCCTCTGCACCACCCTCCTCCTCGCCACCCCCCACGCCCTCGCCAGCCTCCCCCGCCGCGCACCCCCTTCCCTCGACCGCGCCTTCATCCTCCCCCTTCCCCCTTTCCCCTCCACCCAGGACCCCTCCCCCTCAACCCCGCCAACCCCAAATGGCGAATCCCCCGAAACCGAACCCACACCACCACCACCATCCCTCATTCTCCCCTCCTTCCGACCCCAGAGGAAAGTCGTTGTCGTGCAGCGAGCGGACGGGTGGGAGAGGAGGAGGGTGTGGAGGTGTGGGCGGTGTGGGGTGGGTGTTGGGTATGAGACTGAGGGGGGGCAGGGGGTGAAGGAGAGGGTGATTTATTTGCTGGAGGGGGGGTTGGTGGAGACGGGGGAGATGGTGGCGGGTGAGTGCGGTTATGGGAATGGAATATGAGAGAGTCGGTACGAAGTTTGGACAGAAGATGGGCATTGGGTTCGGTTATGGCATCAGTCTCAGCTGCGACGTTGGGCTCAGCTCGGGTCGGTTCGGACATCGGCGCCAATGATGATCTGGGCTTCAACTACGCCGTTCAATTCGAGGCAGGTTGGGGGGACTATATCACGTTAAGAAACGGACGTGCGGTGGGGTACATGTTCTTATCTAAAACATAGACTACCAGCATGCTGACCGACAATGCCAGGCTTTACCCCCTTCCTCCTGCCATTGCCACCCTAAAGTATCAATCCACACGCCAATATGCATAACGCCAGTGTGCGCAAGGAAAGGAGGAGACAGTCTTCGGAAAAAGAGGGTAAAAGAAAGGGAGGGAAAGCTCTTAATTCGCCAGAATCGTCCTTACAAGATCTGCAAAACCGAAGCATCAGCCAAAAAACCCTGGATAGTAGATGGATCTCGAGGTGCTTTGTTACCCGTATAGTTGATCTCCCCACTACTCGTATCCACCGCCTTTAACAACTCGTCCACCTCCTCGTCACTCATCTTCTCTCCCAAGTTCGTCAGGACTGCCATTTGCACACCGATTAGCCCTCTACCCCTCCCATAACAAAATCTTCTATCCATCTAGCCCACTTTTCCGGCCCTCTCAATCCAAACCCTTCAACTGCGGACCGCTGAATCCAAGGGGAGGGGCAAAAACTCACTATATCTTAACTGCCCCACCCCAATAAACCCCGTCATATCCTTATCAAACACCTGAAACCCCCGACAATACTCCTCCGGCTCCCCCGGCTCCCTGAACCCCCCCGGCCGATTCAGCACTTTTTGGAAACTGTCAAAGTCGACTATCCCTCCCCAAAAAACAGTAACAACCAATTAGCCCTCTCTCTCTCTCTCTACCGCAGCCCAAATAACCCCCCTTATCTATCTCTCGCCCAAGCTGGCCATCTCAGCCAGCATGTGCGAGCAGGGAAAGGGAAAATAGGAGAAACAAAAGAACTCACAATCCCCACCGACCGACTTCTCCAGCTCGCCAATCTCCGCCAGCGTCGGGTTCTGGCCGCACGCGCGCAGCAGGTCGCCCAGGGACGCGAGCGCGACGCGCCCGGTGCCGCGTTTGTCGAAGAGGGAGAAGGCTTCTTTGTAGTTGGTTGAGGCCTGTTTTGGTTGTGTGAGTTTGGGGAAGTTTTTTGGGGCGCGATGGGGGTTGTTTTGGTTTTTGGGTTTGGAGGATTGGTGGGGGAGGGGGCATACCATTTTTGGTGGATTGAGGGGTTTGGAGATGTGGAGGGTGGTGAGTGGGTGTGGTGGAGGGGGATGGTTGATGTTTGGGGATGCGGAGGGTTGTGTGATGTTTTGGTGGTGGAGAGATCTTTGGAGGGCGTGTTTTGGGGCTGGTTGCCCTGTGAGATGACGGGAGCGATTGTGGTTTACGTAAGCGAGCTATGTATTGCCCACTATCACTTTATCAAAGTTCACTGTCTTGAGTTTTAGAGCAGGGCGTTGGGTTTGTTGATGAAAATTGGATTACTGGGGATTGGGATAACATAATTGGATTGTTTCGGCTTGGCTCTACGGAAGAATGCGCTGCTCTTCAGACTCGGGATCAGAGTTCATTATTGCGTTCTTGTTCTCATTAACTTCAGAGACAAATCTCGAGATGCTGGCGAATCGCTTTCTAACATTACGTCTTCATCAAAGCGCTTTCATATCCCAGTATAAATACGGCCGCGAAGCCATTCAAACCATTCTCCGATACCACTTGCTCTCTTGACCCAGACCATGTCACCGTTCCCTGCACCTTTCAAAGCGCCCATTGCCTCTCGATGATTTCCACCATCTACCATGCACGCACTATAGCCTCCACCCGCTTTCAAGAGATCCTACAGCCCCATGTCATCATCCTCATCGTCATCCCCCACACCACCAATACCATCCTCCCTCTCCTCGGCCTCCCTCTCTCTCCTCGAAAGCTCCTTCGACGCCCCAATCTTCCTCAGCCCATCCACCACCCCCACAATAAACGCCCTCCCCTCCGCTACCTCCATTCCCCCAACTCCATTCATCTTAACCTCCCGCCCTCCATCCAACACCGCCACCTTAGCCCTCATTTTCGCCATCCTCGTCTCCCGCAGATCCCGCATCAGTCTTCGCACACTGTCTGGCTCCGGGATGTCGTCGGGCGCGGCGTCGAGGAGCATTTCCCCGAGCTCGAGCCAGTGGTAGGGTAGGGCGTCTGGAGGGGCGTCGGCTGTTGCGCTGGGGAGGAATGGGGGGCTGGTGGTGTTTGGGGGGTGAAGTGATGGAGGGGAGAAGGAAGGGGTGGAGTTTTCCAACTTGAGGATTTCCTCGAGGGAGGATGGGGCTAGCCATGGGGGCGGGAGGATGTTGGCGCGGCGTTGGCGTTTTAGGAGGAGTGCAAACCAGAGAGGGAGGGGGGTGCGGTAGGGTGGTTGAAGTGGGGGGATACGACCCTAGGGGGAGACAACGTGTTAGCGACAAGAAGGGAACAAAGTAGTGGTTGTAATGATCTCCAATGGCTCTCTAATGTGGATAACGTACGAGTAGAATCTCAGACTAGTTGGGCGCAACTCACTCCGAGCAGCTCGAGCCCTTCGAGTCTTTGTCGAGGGATGACGGTAACCATCTCCATCTCACAAAGGAAGGCGATTTCAGGAGGCGTCAAGCCTGGGGGCAATGGTAAGGCCATACAGACTGTTAACGCGCTGTTGTAGAAGTGGGAATTGATGTGAAGGTCCTCTCCGGATGAGGCGCCTTTCGGGCTACCGTGCACCGTGCACGGGTGCGGAGTCTGAAGATCTTTTTCTGCATTTCAGTACCCCTAATAAATAACATCAATCATTTCAAGGTATTCAATTGCACAGGGGTCTTTAAGTTTATGCCCCTCGCTAAGAGTATAGTTGTGTAACTAATGTTGGTGCTAGTCGAGCTTTCAAGCTGAAGGCTTTCCTTGTATCCAACCTTTGAAAACTTCATGATTATTTTCCTTTCTTCGTCCACCGTGTTGTGATATTGAATCTATCACCTATATGGCCTCCGCTCCCCTCAAGAACGGAGGATTCCTCACCATCTTTGGAGTATTAGCCATACTGCATTTCTGGGACTACAAAATCCAGACACTTGTTCCTGAGCCATATCTGGTTTGATACCACGCCGTGGGACTTTGTTGCCATCCAGATTTGGCTAATGTACTTAGGACGAATACTTCCACGTCCGGCAAGCTAAGCTATGGATCGAAGAAGGCCGGTGGGACGTCTGGGACCCGAAAATCACCACTCCACCCGGGCTGTGAGTGATCCAATTTGTCTTCTGATTGTGGAATGTACGTCCGGTGGATTGACGAGTCATCATAGGTATCTGGTCTCATTCGTCCTGCTCTCAGCATGCAGAAGCCTAGGAATTTGGTCAGGTCCTGTAACGGCAGCAGCTTTGCGCCAAACCAATTTCTACGCTTCAATAATGTTCATCCTTCTTGCCCGTGAGATCCTACGTCTTTTTGAGGAAGAGAAGAGCGTAGAAGGTATGGCTCGCACTGGAAAACAGGACAAGAACAAAGCCTTACTGCAAAAAGTAAGCCACGTAACAGCGAATGTGTTCCTTTTCCCTCCCTTCTTCTTCTTCTGTGGACTGTACTACACCGACGTGATATCGGCCTTGTCTGTTCTCTTCGCGTATCACTTTTACATTAGGAAGCAGAGAATATTTCTCATCATTGCGGGCCTCTCATCGCTTTTTTTCAGGCAGACCAACATATTTTGGGTGTCCGTCTTTCTTGGTGGCCTAGAAGTGAGTCGGACCCTGCGAAAAGGCCGGTCTGGTGTAGATTTTCCATCTCAGCCTACCTTTATGGATATAGTGTATGGAAGCTGGCAGAAATCTTGTGTCTATGACCCCTTGGTCAGCCAAGCGTCTCTCGAAGGTCCCGGATCTAATTCCGTTGCTGTAGACTGGATTACTGATAAGCCGCAGACTATGTCAAGACAACCATCTCTATCATTGTAGCTGGAACAGCCAATATCACCGTTATCTTAACCTGCATCATGCCGTATCTCTCCTTCCTAGCTGCGTTTGGATTATTCGTTGTTTGGAACGGTGGTATCGTACTAGGTAAGCTATATTTTCCCTCTCCATGTCAGTATCGCCACTCACACTCCTTAGGCGACAAGGAAAACCACATTGCCTCTATCCACACACCCCAAATGCTATATATCTGGCCATATTTCATGTTCTTCTCATTCCCATTGCTCTACCCTTATATATTGAACAGCTTCGCTCCTCAATCCTCTCTACCGGTGCGCTTCAGCTCCGGGCCAACAAGGCATCAACTACCCCGAGCTATAGTGGCTATCCCGATCATGGCAATGATGTTACTTGTCGTCCACTTCAACACCATTGTCCACCCCTTTACCCTTGCCGATAATCGCCATTATATGTTCTACGTCTTCCGCATCCTCCTACGGCATCCAATCATTAAGTACCTGGCAGTCCCCGTATATTTCGTATGCGCCTGGGCTGCTATCACTGCTCTTGGTGGGCTACCAAATAAGCCACCAATCTCAGGATCACAACTCGAAGGGAAGAAAGACAGCAGTCACAAGTCACCTACCATCACGCCTCCTGCTCAAGACGAACCTCAGAAAGGCAACAGAGTCAGCTTCGTCCTGGTCTGGCTCCTCGCGACTTCTCTCCCTCTCATCACAGCTCCTCTGGTAGAACCTCGTTATTTCATCATCCCATGGCTCCTATGGCGATTACATATCCCAAATCCTCCGCCACACTCCTCCAGTGCCTCATCCGCTGGCACCAAGGCCAGAACAAACTCCTCAGAGCCTCTGGAACAGATCAAAGCAGCGCTCTACAAAGAATACGATCTTCGTCTCTGGCTTGAAACAGCATGGTTCCTTCTCATCAACTGGGTGACAGGCTACATCTTCCTTTACAAAGGCTTTGAATGGCCGCAGGAACCGGGACAGGTTCAGAGATTCATGTGGTAGCATATTTTGGAAAAAGATAAAAACAAGAACATCTGATATTTCTGCTGCAAGCCCACAGACCCATCCTCAATATCTACAGTCCATCCTCACTTGACCCCAGCCATGCAAGCCAAGTGGTCTCATTCTCTGCAATACCGCCAAAACCCCCCCGCCTCCCCTCTACAGCTCATACCCTAGCCATTTCAAAAATAAAATTACCTGGCCGTGGACAGAACCCCATAGTAGTATTTACTTCAATCTAATTTCTATTCCATTACCTCCGTCGTTAACCAATGCGCTTGCCCCCCCCCTTCCTCCTCCTCTCCATCCCAAAAAATAGCAGATAGCATCGTCGTACCAAAATACTCTATCCCGTCCACCGCATTCTCTACTCCCTTCGCGTCACATATCTCCGAACTTTTATAAAAAAAACAAAAGATCTTGAAACCTGCCAAGGTCTATTCATCTGCTCGTTTCACAGATATACCACCCCAGGTTTCCCTAATCAATGCGTCGATAGCGCCGCATGGGGGCTGCGTGATTCAGGCGACGGTTTTTTTTTATATTGCGGCTATTGTTGCGGGGTGAGTTGCATAATCTTCACTGGGATATATATATCGGAAGTGAAGTCGAAATAAGTAGTCTCATTGATTTTCTTGAGATATTGGTGTAAAACGCTTGGGTTTGGGTTTAGACTTGCGAAAGTGCGATGGGGAACAGGGTTGGGAGAAGCAAAGATCTGAACTGAGGGGGGCTTTCTTTGATATGGCAATGCTGTTTATGTGGGTAGTTGGTTGACTTTGTTGTTGTCGGGTTGGGTTTTGGTGGGGCTTCTGTGGGCTTTGGGTGTGTGGGAGACTTGGATATATGTAGTATGTATGATACCTCGTACACCCCTGTACTTAAGCAATGTGGGCGCGGGATGGGAGAATAGGGTTGAGCGTGGCTGGAGATGTTCATTCTTCGGCGATCTGGGCGGTGTTACGATTGATTGCTCAGGGTCAATGGAACCGTTTACAGGGCCATCTTCACCCTTCTCTCCTGATTGGTAGTTGTTTCTCTCGGTTGCTAGCGTGGCTTGGAACATGATCAAACCACCCATAGATGGATGGTTGGCCAAGTGGACGAGAAGTCTAGAACGGTGTTGATAAAAGACTCTGGTTGGTGGGTAGGAATAAGTGACACGCAGAAGGAGCGTGCACGGTTGGGAGAGCGCATGGGCTTCCGGAAACAGTGCGCTTGTTGCAATAGCCGTAGCGGGTTAAAGAGGGAGGAACCGATGAATGCATTGTATTGTTTCTTTCACAACGACTATCTTACTAATGGGACTTGATGAAGTCGTAGTGGCATGATTGGTACATGGATGTAGAGATAGTTGATGATTTGATATATGATGAGGATGAGGTTGAGGTTGCGGCATGACGGCTTGAGTAGTGATTGGCTTGCTGATCATGGGGGAGTGGCAGAGTACGGGGTATCGATGCTCGATATCCATGGGATGGAATCTGGCTCCGCCCAGCGAATAGAGCATCGGATTTGTGCTCTGTGTGTGATTTGGGTGACAAGGGAATTGGAGGACGTACATGAAGTTTGAGTTTGGCTTGTGATGATTAGATATTAATTCAAACCCCTAGGTAAGCTCTGTGCTGGGAGCGAGGGCGTAAGTGCGTTACAAATGGATCCACAGGTATTCATGACCTATGATAATTGAGTGAGTGTGGAAGCTCGACGATCCAAGTCCTACGAATGAAACGAGATAAGTGAGATGGGACGAGATTGATTGAGCAAGGGCTAATATTCTCATAAAGAATGCCTGGGCTCTTCAATGTCTGCGGAGTCTTGTAGATGCAAATACAATAGCCATTTGTAAACATCAAGGTCTTACGACGGCCAAACATTGTTGATAATTATCTTCAGGGTACGGACTCTTGATAATCGAGGGCGAGATACTGATACAAGAGACCCTGCGCTGTGACAACCCCTGACCTGTAGCAATAGCTTGATGATTAGATTTCGACGCCCCAAGAGGTTGCAGAAAGCCAGTAAACAATGGCCCATAGACAAACACGCCAGGTCACCGCTGTTGGGGGTGTTAGCTCAAACTTACATATCGCTTGACCTAGGACTAAGTAGTAGTTCAAATAAGAATATGGGATCTATCATTTCTATGTTTCTTTGTTTGTTTCCTCTTGGTGCACAAGGATTGTAACGAAACCCAAGTCAATGATGGATGGTATTGTTTGGCAAGAACGACACGTTGAGGTGTTCATGTGAACCTGTCTATAAAAGATCGGTCACTGTTTACCGGATTCTTCGGAAGCCTATTGATCGTACTGGGTTCATGAGCATTCTGCACCAGGCATGCCATAAACGAACGTCGGCGAATGAGTTTCTAATACCCCTCAATGCTTGCCAACTCAAGCAGGCAAATAATCATGGCCTAATATCAAACTTTTCCAATGCTCTTTGCTACAGAGATGCATGAGAACGAACACGCCACGCACCACACCACTTGGCTCGCATCAAACGCCGTAAAGTGGTTGATTGAGTTCCTTTATCAGAGTGTTGATCTTCGGTCCGGTCCCGAACCTTTGGTACGGCAGAAGGATTCGCTCCGATGGCAAGGAGCATCCGGCGCGATCCATGTGCTGGTTGCTGGTGACGCAGCGCAGCGCAGAATCAGGCGTGCATGTACTTTATCCACTCTTGCGCAGCTACGATGGATATCCACTCGTTGTCGCCGGGTTGGCGATAAATGATAGGTACCTGATACGTACCTCAGGTATCTTCATCACTCGGCTGCGGCACAGCCGGTAAGCTGCTGCAAGAATGCGCAATGTCATGCGCTGGAACAAGCACGGCTGGCTTGCAGGGAACGTGGTCTCTGGCACTCCCCACGGTCCACGGTCCACCATCGCACGTGGCTCGGTAGAATTGTTTGGCAGGGATTCATTTGTCATGCTTGGAGCCTTTGGTGCTGTTCTGTTGGCGCTTAACAAGCTTGCTTACCGTAGCCGTTTTGATGAAAGATTGGTTTCTTTTGGTCGGTTGGTTTTGCGACTAGAATACATACCTTAGTTCCAGTATGTTTGCCGAGGGTAAGATTGCGCGGAGGATCACCAAGCGGTGAGAGAACATTCGAGTTGATGTGGGAGGGAATTAATCAATGTGACATGAGATTTGCCGGGTTTGGAGGAGTAGTACTCCGTAGAGCAGTGCTCTCCGGTCGTGCATATCGGGAATAATCATCGGATTTTGACCGTTGGTGATTGGTGAGGAGCGGTGCATGCTCACTGAGTCAGTGCATGCCCGAAGCACGAGGCTCCCTTGCTGGGGCATTCATCACGATTCAGACATGCAACAGTGCAGCGTATTGGCGAGTCGGATCGACCTGACTATTCATGATGATCTTTTGCTTGCTAATCGAATCAGCATGGACGGAGTGAATGCGAGCTGACGCTCAAATTGCTGCCGACCTTCTCCTTGCGGCACAGTAATCCACTTCGGCACAGAGAGTAAAATATACTGTGTACCCTAGGGAATACAGCAACGTTAGTTTCTGATTGGTAATTAGAAAAAATGCTCATGATTGGTGCCGATTTGGACCCGAGGGCTCTTCATCTCCTCAATTTTAGATGATGGTCATTAAGGTTCTCACGGCAGCTAGAAAGACAATTTCTTGAATCTTAATGGCCACATGGCTGTTTCTCGGCCACCGACACCACCAGACCCCAGTGACGTTACGCGACGTTCAAAATAATACCTACTTTAGGCCTGTCCTATCACCTGTGCTATTTGGAGGTGCTCGCGTGTTTCAAGTCTTGATACCAGAAGGCTGGTGGCCTTATAGAAATATATATATATATGCAGAAAGCGGCGGCTAACGTGTTCTGTAGAAACCTAGAGGCTAGAGCACGTCCGTTGGTCAGGCAAAGTGGCAACAAGATGCGTGCCTCTCATTCGTAGGACAGACATTGCGCAAGCATCGCAATGATAGGTACCTCAACACGCGGAAAGTGGGCTCTTGGTTGAGTGGTGCGAGGAACTCCAGATGGTCGGATCTTCCTAAAACAAGGGAGCCAATACCCGTACACCCCCCTGGCTTACATGTACACCCCCCTTTGCTTACACGTACACCCCCTCGGAGAAACCTGAAATTTCCATTGCGCATCACTCAGTTACACACCAAATTTAGTAGGCAATTCAAGGGTTTACATATGATTCTGAGCAACCTAAAGAGCTTCAATTTCGTGTTCAAAGAGCTTCAATATCGCTGTTTCAGCACCTCCTTCGCTACATATGAAACGCTGCAAACAGGCCTGCATCCGTTTGGATGGAAGGGGGTGTGACAGCACGTCCACCTCGCTGCCCTCCACCTCGCTGCCCTCCACCTCGCTGCCCTCCACCTTGCTGCCCTTCACCTCTTGCCCGTGTGAGACCTCGATCCCGATTCCGACCCCGATTTCGCCCCTGCTTCATCCTCTGCTGTAGCCCTTGTTGTTCCGCCTCCATCAGTATCTGTTCATATTGTGAGAACTCTCTTTGTGTAGAATCCTTGAACTCTTGCTGACGTCTAACGCCTCGTCGTTCTCTTGCTTCTACGAGTCTATTCTTTGATCGAACAACAGCGAGATTTTGAACTTGTAAAAGTGAATCTGACAGAGTTTCACATCGTCATAGATCTCCCCCGAAACGGGAGGTGAGGCCAAAGACATGAGGTCGACGAAGGCGGTGCTGACAGGTGGGGCGCCGGTGAGGATGATCATGACAATGGCGATGGCGATGGCGATGGCGATGAGTGTCAGAAGAAAGTCTGATGTGTGGGTTTACTAGGCTAGATTAACCGAATTTAAGGCTGTGGGGAAGGTCATGAAGAGGGTACTCAGGATCATATGCTGAGTGATGCGCAATGGAAATTTCAGGTTTCCCCGAGGGGGTGTACGTGTAAGCAAAGGGGGGTGTACATGTAAGCCAGGGGGGTGTACGGGTATTGGCTCCCTAAAACAATTACTCTATATTAAAACTCCTCCCACGAATCGAGAAAGGAAGTTGCTTCCTGAGAAGAAGGCCGCTAGAACTTAGTGCTGAAGAATGATCGCTCCACCTAAGTAAGAGGACCCTGTCACTAAAGT